>Ga0209946_1001245_pt1 | contig 10335 bp, 3 predicted proteins | sample SalPon2_A_H2O_MG_FD_185704 | JGI IMG/M metagenome (GOLD analysis project Ga0209946, IMG submission 185704) | Salt pond water microbial communities from South San Francisco under conditions of wetland restoration - Salt Pond MetaG R2_A_H2O_MG... | ecosystem: Environmental > Aquatic > Non-marine... | reverse complement strand
ATAAAACAGTGTGTCTTTTATTGCCGACAATAGCGGAATTTCTTTAAACTCATTTTCTGCGTCGCGATAAAAACTACGATTGGCATTGGTGTCACCAAATTCTACAGAAAACTTAGATAGGTTAGGAATTTCTTGTTCTGGTGTTAACGAAAAATATGACCTACCGTCTGCTCCCTCTACAACAGAAATTTTCCACGTACCTTTGATACTTGACAAATCTGTTATTGCTGATGTTTGATCCCATGAAGTAGTATCAAAAGATCCAATAGTACCATCAAGTGTGTCATCTCTATTATCAAATTCTTCTGTAAACCCACTACCATCTGCGTAATTTCCACTACTCAATAGCGGATCAAAAAATGTAGTTTCAACCCACGATGGGCTATCTGCGGGTTTTGTTATAACTAGTGATTTACCATCAAGGTCAGTAACACCATCAATGCCGCCATATTCACCAATAAATTCATCAACATACCGATTATTAATTTCGTCAAAACCAATATCCGTTATTAAATCAACTGTCCCAGCATTTTGTAAATTATAAAAGAAACTTTGTGCATTTCTATCAGGAACATTAAACGTAATTGTTCCTGTGTCTGCTCCATTGTCAATGACACCCAGTACATTTCGTGAAGAACGGTTAGGTGCATCATCTAACACACCGTCTGTACCCGGCTCTGTTTGAATAAAGAAAGGATTTCCGGGCTGATTTAACTCAAATGTATAACTGCCACCACGAACAAGTGTGATAACTGGATCACTTCCGGGCAAACCTTCTAAATTATATCCAGTATCGCCTCGTGAAACTTCAAAACTATCTGTAAATGGAATCTCGGTAGCAGAAACATCTACCGCATCAGGACCTGCTGGCAACCAATAATAACGGTTAAAATTACTAAACTTGTCAAAGTCAATGAATGGGTCCCACGCAGCATAATCAGATTCAAACAATCTGTCCTGTCGGGTGATATCAGCACCATTATTAGATAATGCATCTAACATTCCCGGATGTGTAATAGCATCGGTTGCTTTGCTTGACTCACTTTCAGTAAAAACTACGCCGGGTTCAAGTTGATAATTTGTGCGGTTAGGCGTTAATTCATCAATATAATTGTCGGTTGTTCTATAACCGGGCGTACTAACTCTTCCAATATAACCTTGGGTGCGTTCAAATTCTGGATTACGCGATAATTGGTCGAGCGTAGATGATAGAAACTTTCTGTTTGGCTCGGTCCGAAAAATCTCCGGTAGTAAATCAATTGTCCGTGTCAGTTGTGCCATATTATATTTGTGTATTTGTTGGTGAAATTCTTAATGTGGATGCAGTTAGAGAATCTACAACCTCTACGTCATTTACCGTTGCTGCATTAGCAAATATCTCATTGGGCTGGGATCTAACCTCATAAAGGTCGCCAAATCGCTTGTTAAGATCAAGTGGTACAAGAACAATACTTGAAACAATATCACCCAATTCTTGATGGAGGTAAGCACTCAACTCTGAAAAGTAAAACGTATCTCCAAAATCCCAATTTTCTATTCTAAAGTAATTATTCATTTCAGAAATAACCCGACTTTTAACTTCACTGTCGCTGACTGTGTTATTGCGTTGTTTAACAACTTTTATTGTCGCCTGTAGTTCAGTTTCTGCTTTGTCACCAAAAAGTGTTTTGAATTTTGCACTATTCAAAATGACATTGTCTGAAATCATTTTAAAATCCTGAAGTTCTACGTAATCTTGGGATAATTGTTCTATAGACGGCGGCGTTGGCTCGGGAACAGTTCCAGTACTATCATTGATATACTGCTGATATGCTGAATAGTAACTGCTTGTAATTACATACAAATCAATAATATTAGTGCTACCGGGATCTATTCTGCGACTATTTGATGAATTATGACGATATTGGAAGTCAATGTCTTGTCTTCCTGTTCGTGCAAGAAAGTCATTTCGTTCTGTAAGATCTCCACCATTATTTGGTGCTGCTGAAAACTGCCAAAATTGATTTTCGGAAGTAGTATAGAATATCTGACCATCAACTAACTGCCGCTTGCTTTCCAGCAGTGCGTCTTTTGTCGCAAATGAGGTATTCACTGTGTTGCTAGAAACAACTTGCAGTCTTTCTAAATCATCAAAATCAACAATTCTTTGTAAAAATATTAATTTTTGACTAGGCGATCTGGTAGGATTCACAATCTCACGAAAAAAATCTGGGTCATCTGCAATACCATCAGAATCAGAATCAGCGTAACTAATTAGAACCCTAAAGTCATTCACAAAGCCATCACTCTGTTTTGGCTGTCCAATTATGTCTAATTTATTGTCAAACGCTAATGGCTGTGGGCTGTCAGGTTGACTGTTTGTCTTTAATACATTGATAAAATCATTTATCACCGTGCCGTTTTTGCTATCGTATACAGCATCATCTTCATTAAAGTAGAATCTGGTTTCTAAAACAGAACCAAAGTAATACTCTAATGCTCGACTTTTGACTGTATATACTTGACCTTCTGTGGTAAATTGAACCATCCACGAGGCATCTGTATTCAGCCCAGCAGTAGACCTTGCATTATCAGTGCTGAAATCAGCGTCTTCGGCGAGATTTGTGCTGGTAATAATGTACCACTCACGTGTATTATTGTCATACCCTAGACCAAAATTACGATAAAGCCGGACTTGTTCAACAATTTGTTGCTCAAAATCAACAGGAAAATCAATTACAAATTTTGGTATGATTTCAGTTACTATGGCTTGAGATGGAATTCTTTCATTCAGCGTGATTGGACCAATGCCATCTGGAAGATTGCCAGTGCCAAAGTTTGTTCCGTCTTCAATCACCTCAACAGGAGTAGCCCATATAAATGATTTTTCATCTGTTCTTGTAGGTACACCCAATACCAACTGGTTATCGCTATTAAAATAAAAACCTGCAGGTGCTTCAAATTTAATTAACGCACCCGGTTCAATAAATTGACGTGTGCTGCTAGTAAATTCACCAACACTTTGTGGTCTGTCTATTGTTTCTGAATAAAAGAAGCCGGTTGTTTGATTAATTTGAGTAGAGGAACGATTCCACTCTAAATCTTGCACAGCAATATTAGGTCGAGAAAATTGATCGTGATAGAATTGAACTGTTGACCGCTTTGAAATTAGTGGTTCAACTTGGTTAATAATTGTATCAGCAATATCGTTAATAGTATTCCACGTAAATGTAAAACTTGGACTTCCTTGTTCTCGATATAAAGCACCATCACTGGCGAAAATATTAGTGCTAGAATATTTGCCTGTGATATCAAGTAAATCTAGATAGCGATTTGTCCCAATGCTACTGCGATTAACCGCTTTGCTTTTAATAATGCTGCCGAATTGTGTAAATGGAAAATTATTATAATCCTCACCATTTACCATTCTGTTTTGTGTATAGAATCGGGCTGGTGCACGTTGTTTTATTTCTTCCAGTGTTTCCCGTGAACGAGAATTACTAACTGGTGTTTCAAGTGCAACGGTAAGTGTTAGTGTTTCATTACGACCAGTGCGGCTAATGTATGAAATTGGTATTGTGACCGATTGTAAATCTTCTGTGTTGATAATATAGTCCAGTCCATTATTAACACGAACAACCGTGCGGAATGAGCCTAGTGGCATTTCTGAAAACACACCATCACCAAAGTTTAGCGTTATTTGGTCATTGGCACGACTGCTTACTGAATAATAATATCGGCCATCAATATCAGTTTGTGTTTGATTAGAATAAATGCTTTCAACTTTTTCCCATTCGCGTCTTATCTGACCATTGTTATCAAGTTGGTTTAACCAAACATCTTGGTTATTCACGCCGCGAACATCAATTTCGACTTGGCGGTTAGGAACTTTCTCAGTAACACGAAAATCTTGGAAACGAAGTGTTCCTTGCTTAAAATATAAAAAGTATCCTGTATTATTTGATGCGAATCCCAGCCCATCATTGCGAAATAGTATATTAAATTGTCCGTCTGCTCTTGGTGTTGGTTCGCGTATTCTGCTTACATTCCCACCATATTCTTCATTTTGATCAGAGGTTGTTGTTGCGGATACTGCTTCAAACGACATATCAATTCCATTTACTGAAGCATTAAATGGAAACACAGGAAGTAATCCTGATGCCAAATTGACTGAATATTCTTCTGTGCGGATTCCAAGAATTTCATTTCTATTGCCCGGGTTGCCAACACGCTGTGAATCAACAAGTGCAGCATTTAGTACTGCATTAAATTGCTCTTGCCAGTTTTGGTTAGTAGTGTCATTCCAGTTTATTACTGTATCTGATAAATTATTACCAGCAAAATCACGAACAGTTTCGGTGGTAGAAATGGATTGTGCTTTAAGAAATCCAGCGGCAGACTCTGCACGTTTAGGTGTATAACTAATTAAGTCTGCGGCTTTTGTTACTGAATCACGTCGCTCTGCGGTTTCTAGGAAGTTTTCGCGAGCGTTTAGATCTGATCTGAAAGACAGTGACTGCCCCATAAATGCAACAACATCGAGTAGTGCAACAAACTCTGAACTTTCAACATAATCGTTGAAACTTTCTGGGTAGTATCGTTGGAGATAGTCTACAAAACTTTTTCTTAAAGTTTCATAATCATAACTTTGGAAGTCTGCTTCTCGATATGTTTCATATATCCGACGCCAATCTTCGACGCCAAAAACCGAGGTTTGTCTTGTTGTCTTTGCCATTCAAGTATTTATAGCAAAAATTAAAACCGCACTTAATCTAGTTGGACGCGGCGGCTGGTCTCATTAAACTGCAATACTAAGTCTAATGGGGTTGCTGCTGGATTAATTAGCAGAGACAATTCTAACAAAACGCCACCTTCTCTAGTAAAAACATTGATAGTATCTACACTGAGTCTTGGGTCTTTTGTTACAACTCTTTCGGCTTCTTCTACGATTTTTTCTACAACATCGTCAGTGAGTGGGTCAAAAACAAAAGACCAAATAGAACTTCCATATTCGGGTTTACCGGGCTTTTCTCCCTGTCGAATACTAAATGCATTTAGCAAGTCGGTTTTAATTAAATCAACATCAAACGCAGTAAATCTGCTAAAACGTTCTCTAGTTGTGAATCCACGAAAAGTAGCCATATTACTATTTAACCCAATCTATCTGGAACACCATCATCTGGCGTTGTAAATGGTGGCACTTTGGCATTGGCAATTATTCTATCACTTGCTTGTGCAAATGCTTCAGGAAGATCAGATGTGTCAACCGCAACAAGTGGGCTGCGGGTGCCGGTGCCACCACCGCCACCACCAAAGAAACTGCCTAATGCTGGAATCTTTTGTATTGCAAAATTAACTGCAAACTGTGCTCCAGCGGCTGTGATATTGATATCGCCAATATTTGATGCTAAATCAGAAATGCCACCACTTATGTTATCAGTAACTCCACTTATTCCACCATCTAATGCAGAGGTTAGGCCGTCTGTCACGCCTGAAATAGTGCCACCTAAATCGTCAGCAATGTCACCAATACCGCCAGCAATATCTTCTACAGATTCACCTATATTATCTGTGATATCTTCTATAGTTCCGCCCAAATCTCCTGTTATATCAGTAAAATCACCAAACCCATCTGGAAGACCGCCGGGAACTAAATTTGCTGCGGAAGCAGATAAATTGGTTGTATCACCCGAAGTAAAACTTTCAATCCATTGTTTTGTAACACCAATACCTTTTTTAGTTGCTGTTTGAACAAATACAGCCAATTGCTCTGGTGGTTCTTCGCCCGTTATTAAACCAGCATCTTGCAATTGTAAAAATCTGTCACCCATTACCTGCTGTTGTATAGAATCTTGTAAATCAACATTGGTGAGTAGCGTTTCCACGCTCGTTGCACCTTCTCTACCTGTCCATATTTGAGGGTTTTGGACAAAGGTTTCTAAGTCTAAATCACTATTGTTAAAAAACTCAGTTGATCCGGGTTTTAATACTCCAATTTCTTCTAATTTATCTGGCGTGAACGCAAACTTACCTAGCCCATTTTCTGTTATTTCATCTACTGCTTGACCCGTATCTTTTGCTGCCTGTGCAAGCAACCCAGTGACCTGTTGTGAGTCCAGTGATCCGAGTGTTATTTGTGCAGGGTTTTGTAACCCAACATCAGCAATATCAATGCCGTTGACCTGTTCATTTTTTACACTTTCTACCGCATCTCTTTGTGCTTTTGGCAGTGCTCCCGGAGTTTGCGAGCTTAATCGTGTGTTTAATGCAACCCCTAAGTTGTGTTGAGGATACGGTTCGTGGGTTGGTGCTCGGGTAACAATTGTTTCTAACTCTCCTTGTTCAACCTGCCATCCAAGCGAAGGGTCAAATTTTGACTCTGATAAAGGGTATTTTACAATTGGCACTGGTTTTAAAACCGGTGTCGCCGGGAAACTGTTTAACCCAACCACGCCACCACGCAGTGACAATAAATTGTCTGATGAAAAACTTCCTATTTTAGATTGGAGTGCTAACGTAACCCCAGAACGAATACCAACAGATTTATCTCCGCTTATCCCTATGGCGTTTTTAGAACTCATATTCAGGGAGCCACTTGCTTGTGCAGTTAGATTTTCTTCAGCATTAAGATTAAGAAACTTTCCTGCATTAATATTAACGTTTTCATCAGCGTGTAGATTAAGGTCACCTTGTGTCCGTAAGTTAATAGAGTTAGATGAATAAACATCAACTGTTCCTTCTTTACCAAACTCTAACCACGTCTGACCATTGGCGTGCGTGATATAGAAAGCGTCCCCTGAGTCACTCATAGTAATTTGGTGACCACGTGCAGTTCTTATTCTGACCATTTGGTCACGTCCATCCAGATCACCATCGTCCATTATAAAACTATGTCCGCCTTTTCTGGCGACGACTTTGGCATCTTCAGGTGTTATCTCACCTGTTCGTAACTTTTCACGTATTTCTGCATCTTCTAATCGTGTTTCATATACAGGTCTCCCCGGAGAAGAAACACCATACACAGAACTGGGTGTTTCGCGTTGGCTAGACGAACCTATAACTCCTCGTACACGGTCTTGAAGAAGCCCTTGTTGAAATAATTGATTGGCAACAACACTATGTACAGGTTTTTTTGGTCTATCTTCTAGCCGATTGTTGGTAGAAAATAACTTTGGGTTTTGTAAAATTGCAGGATCTTCGTTGTTTATTTCAGTGACTGGTAAGCGAGTTGCACCTGCAAATAATTCTCTTTGGTCATCTGAAAAATCTACATATTCGCGTTCAGTGCCAGCAATGCCGGGTACCATGTGACCAATACCCGGTTCTGGTATGCAACCAATATAATATCCATCATTGTGTCTCCCCGCTGGGAAAAAACATAATACACGCGTGCCTATGTCAGGTGGCGTAAACCACATACCATAAGAGTGTTGGTTGCCTTCATACGTGCCAGTGCCTTCAGCGTTTCCTGTTTTCTCCGTTGAACCAAAAAATGGCGAAAGATATCGCACTGTTCTCCATAAGGCTGGATCGGTTTTATCAGGTCCTGCAAATTCTTCAATATAGACACTTACACGCCCCAGCCTCAGTGGGTCAATGTTATTTCGTATTTCACCTATATATGGACCAGATTCAACCGCCACGCCACCACGGTCAAATTTAAATCCTCGGCTTTTGCCTTTTCCTCTTTGAATATTTTCAGTCATTTGTCTTACTTAAGCCCGTAATTTAATCATTTTTAAATCTTCTTCAAATTCATTATCCTAATCATCTACCGTGGTGTCTGGCAGGGGGCCACCGGGAAAAGGTGGGCGTGCATTGACACGGTCACCAACGATTGAAACTGAGTCTGATCCAGCTTCATCACCCACTATCGATTGACTTGTGCCTGTTCCATTTCGTGCGTTAGTGGTATCTTCTAAATCAGGTGTATCTTCGCCATTTCTCGTGTCAGATGTTTTTGGGAAAGTATCAAACATCTGCGTTGCTGAGATTTGCTGTGTAAATACACCGCCGTTAAAACTGTTTGTGATTCGGTTTGCTCTGTATACAAATCTATGACTGCCCGGTTCGTCTCGTCTCACCTGATTAAATTTTCTTACTGGCATTGTGCCAGTGTTTTCAACATCGTAGTCTGTCGGCAAGTTAAAACTTATCTGAAAGAGTGGTTCTTGACTATCGTAATTTATTGAATCATCGGGCAAAAACGGAGCATAGTTGATTCCCTCGATATTACTATATAATAATTCACTTTGTTGTATCCAAGCAGGATCACCTATTATTTCTAATTCTGCGGTACCTTGGTCTGCTGGACTGTATAATGCACTAGCAGCATCCGCAGCGGGACGTGCTTGTTCACCTGTTCCCATAACTTCACTTGCGTCTGTTGTATCTAATGTAGTTCTTTTTGCATCATTTCGTCGCTGCCTTGGATTAATTCCTGACGCAATTAATACATCTTGTGGTGCCATACTTAAATAAAACAGAGAATTAAATTCTTGTTCAAAATTTAATACTTCAGTATTTTCGCCAGTAAACCAATAATCATATTCTTTATGCACTCCCCGGAATAGTGTCTCGGGGAAGAATTCACTTTTTAAATCATTAATTTGATATCCTGAAACAATAAAAGTCATTTTATAAGAATGCTCATTGCGTCTTTTATCATATTCTTTTGGTTCAATATGAGTGGTAATTTTATACCACGCAACTGGTCCTTGACTGCCATCACGAATCCTTGCATATTTTTTATTTTGTTGTGCACCGCCGCGATCAACAGCCGGGTCTTCGGTAAATTTAACTAATTGTTGATCGGTAATATAGGTACTTGCCCTAACCAGAAGGTCTAACACTTGAACTATTGGTTGCCCCGCAATTAAACTATATTTGCGTTGGTTGTTATCTGTTTTGGTTTGCTGTGCTAATGTAGCGTTAGTCCGTCCATCCATTGGTAGGTTTGCGAGATATGCCTCATTAAATTGAGCCATTTTTGCATTGGATAGCCCAACAGATTCATCAAGTTTAATAGCATATTCGTTTGGTATAGAGCCGGTTTCTTCTGCCTTCTCGCGTTCAAATTTGTTTAGTGCAGCAACTAACCCCTGTTTAATGGTTTTAGTGCTCTGTGCTTCTGTTTCGCCGTCGCTCTCGCTTGCTTCGGTTTGATCAGGCGTTGGCTCAGAGTCTGAAAATATTGCTTCACCGTTGACCACCTCGGATAAAGATTGTCCTGATATTTCAATATTATAAGGAATGGATGTATATAACTGTCCTAATCCCACATATTGATTAACGGCTACTGCTTTGCACTCATAGTTAACCAGTTGATTTGCAACAGTAAATTTAATACTTTCCCATATAAATGGAATAAATTTCTCAACAACAGAATTTGAATCAGTAGTTTCTTCTGCTTTGTTTTCAGGACGCACAAGATTACCAGCCTCATCATATCCATAAAAACGAATAACCATAAGGTATACTTGACTAAGCAGGTTTTGGTCTGAACCCCTAAAATCATTTACTGCATCTCGCAGCCTATCTAAAAAACTAATACCATATGGTTCTGTAATGTTAAATCTAATCAGTGTGGCATTGTGTGCACCTTGGTTAACCTTGCCAGTAACTAGTGATTCAATATCAAGATTGTCAATATAAAAGTCATCATTAAAAAATTGATTTCTATTTGCACCAGAGGTGCCAGAGACACCACCTGTTTGTATTAATAGTGTGCTACCAAATAATCGTTTTTCGCCAGTTAACATCATATTTCGATAATCGTCTGGTCGCATCAAATAGATTGATATTGAATATGAATAACTAGAGAATTCTGAAAGAATATTTGGTTTTGGAACTAGTCTGGTAGTAAACTCGCCCGGAATAGTTGTATTTTCTAAAATTACATCTGGATCTACTTCTTCTTCAAAATCTTCTGCTGATTCGTTACCTTCATCATCCAATACGGGTTGCGGCTCGTTTCCCAGTGGTGTTTGGTCTCGTATGCCAATACCTGCCTGAGAAAGTTCGCCAGTTCGTCCGCTTTCTTGAGACTCGATCTCTTGTTGTTCTTCCCGTCGGCGTACACCGTCTTCTAGTTGGTCTCGTGCCTCTTGCTGTGCTTGTTGCCTTGACGCAGGAGTATCTCTTTCTCTTAGAGCGGGTGGTTCTGGTTCTGGGTTTTGTGTGTTTGAATCTTCTGCTCTTGCGTTCTGATCCTGTTCAACAATTTGTCCAGAGCTAGTTTGTGAGTCTGTGTTTAAAGTGGCGTCGGCTTCAGCTAATGACGCAAACGTCCCTGCACTTTCTTTTATAACACCGGGAACTTCTCTTATGTCACCTAAATCCAAGCCAACACTTCTT
>Ga0209946_1001243_pt1 | contig 10341 bp, 12 predicted proteins | sample SalPon2_A_H2O_MG_FD_185704 | JGI IMG/M metagenome (GOLD analysis project Ga0209946, IMG submission 185704) | Salt pond water microbial communities from South San Francisco under conditions of wetland restoration - Salt Pond MetaG R2_A_H2O_MG... | ecosystem: Environmental > Aquatic > Non-marine... | reverse complement strand
CGAAGGAGATCCCGAACGACGAGCTTCGGATCGGTGACAGTTTGTGGCATGATTAGATCGATTCGACGGTGACGGCAAGGAGATCGCTCTGGTGTTGCGTACTCACAGCTCGATACGTTGCTCCCAGTTGGGTGTCGACAAACTCCGACGCTTTTGTCTTCGAGTCAGCATCACCAGCGATCCGAACGTCCGTATCTCGAGGAACGAACAGCGTCTTCTCAGTCACGATGTCCGCGCCGGAGGCATCGACAGACTCGCTATCTTGGGTGGTGTTCTCGATCCGTCCAAGGACGGTTACGGGCGACTCCGGTGTCTCCACGAACTCACCGTCAGCGTACGGGTTATCGCCACCACTGGCGTCGTACTCGTAGTTGTACAGCTCGAATTCGTGACTGACGGCTTCGTGGATGCGTTCGATCGCACCGTGCGTCTGGGTTTTGAGTCTCATAGTCGTTCGACAGTTATCGAATCACGGAGCCGTCCGGTATCGACTGGTGCCCGATCGCGGGCTCGTTCAGCAATCGCCTCGGCGAGTTGTTCGACGAGTTCTTCGGGCGTATCGGCATCATCGACGTAGCGATCGATGTTTGCGACGACGTCTTCGACTGCTGGCCGAAGAAACGGCTGCGCTTGCATTCGAGACGTGCCGAATTCGACGTGTAGAGCGTACGGAGCGCCGGCTTTGACGCGATACGATTCGGTCCCAAAGCCGGTGTAATCGAGCGTCTCATTGAGGGCGCTGAACCCATCCAGCGAGATGTTGAAATCGAATCCCATCTACGTGGTGGCAATCCCGTACCCACGAGTGGGATTATCAAGGCGCCCAGTTGGGTCCAGTAGTACTGCTTGTTCCCAATATCTGTGGGCGTCGGTCTCGAACTCAACATCGACGCTCTCGTGGGAGGCCACCGACACGCGGGGATCCTTTGCCGTCGCCAGATGCGCAGCGACGTAGGCCTCGACATCGCCGAGTGCGTCCATATCGTCAGTGTGAGGCGCACATCGACGTTCGACGATCTGATGGGCGTCGCTGATGAACGCCTGGAGCGTGACGGATTCGAGTTCCGTCTCGAGGATTTCGGCTACGTCGTGGGGAGTAACTCGTGTCATAGGATGGCGAGCGTGTTCGATTGGACCCGATACAACGCCTCGTCGAGGGCCACCTTAGCCCTCGATCTTGACGCCGGCTTCCGGACGGATCGCCTTCCAACCCATCCGGTTGTGGACCTGAATGACGCGCTTGTTCTCGGACTCCTTCTCGTACTCCATCGAGGTCATGTCCTTGCGTCGGGACTCGATCCCGTACCGGCTGGTGGCGAACATCATCGCTTCGCCAGCGCCGAGTCGGCCTCCATCGTCGACGAAGACGGGGACGCCGGCGACTTCGCCGAAGGCGCCGTTCATGATGACGTCGTCGCCCATCTCGGAGGCGCGGGTGAACTCGTCGGACTTGAGCAGATCGCCCTTCGACTGCGCCGAGACGATGAGCAGATCCGGATCGTACTGGTTGGACTCCAAGGCCGTCATCGCGTCGATGACGTCGTCGTAGGCGAGGTTACCCGAACCGTCGCCGATGGGGGCATCCTGGAGGTTGTTGTAGACGCTGTTGGCGTCGTCGTAGTCCGAGACGACACCGTAGGCAGCGTCCTCGAGGGCGTCGGCGAGATCCTCAGCACGCTCCTCGGTGTGCATCGCGATGACGTCGAGGAGAGCGTCCTCGATGGTCTCGTAGGTGAGCTCCACCTCGACACCGTACTTGTCGTGCTCGACGGGGACCTTGCGCGTCGCATCGCCGGCGGAGGGGTACTGCGTCCCTTCGTCGACGACACCGGCAGCGCGTTCCTCGTCGAGGACGGGGATCTGGACGGTGTTGTTGTCGATGCCAGTGGAGTCGATCTCCCGGAATGCACGGCGGAAAACACGGTTACGCTGGGCGTACTCTTCAATTTCGGCGCGAACGGCTTCCTCATCGATAACTTCGCTGGAAGTAATGGCAGACATTGTCTTGGAGGGGGAACAGCAAACCACGCAGTTGGCGAGCAACCACGCGGTTACGTCAGGGGGAACTGTGCGCGACGTGCGAGCTGCAGACGTCGACGCAAAACGAGCAACAAAACCGGGCTCGTGTCGGCGAAAAACGATGCGATCGAACCGTCAGTTAGTACAACGTCCTAACTACTCGCGGAGCGCTTCGAGACGCTCCTCAGCGTCGGACTTGGCAGCGTCCCAGCCGAGTTCGGCGTAGTTCTCGATCTTGCTCTCGAGTTCGGAGATCTCGTCGGCGTGCTCGTCGTTGGTGGACAACTCGGCGTTGTCGTCGGCTCCCGTTCGGGGCGCCGGCGTCGAATCGGCCGGATCCGTACTGTCGTCAACGAGCGAGGCCTCGGACGCCTCGAACTTCTCGGCGAGTGTTTCGAAGTCGTACTTGTCGGCGAGCTCTTCGGCTTCGAAGGGCGTGCCGTCGGCCAGCTTCGTCGCATACGTCAGCTTGACGTCGCGGAGTTCAGCGCGGAGTTCGTCGTTCTCCGTTTCGAGCATGGTGACTCGATCTTGGAGTTCGGCGACGTCTTCGGTGACGCCGTCGTCGGCTTCGACTTCGGCCTCGTCGGTATCGGCGTCAGTCTCGGTCTCGACATCTTCGCTGGCCTCGGCCTCCTCAGCGTCGGGCTCGTCGGATTCGATCTGTTCGGCTGCTTCAGTCTCGGGTTCGTCAGTATCCTCGGTCATGGTATTCGAATCTGCGTCAAGGTAGTCGGCGACGTCGCCGGCCGAAACGGACGCCAGCGCCTCGCTGGGACTGGCTCCAGCTTCGATCCGATTGCTAGGGGAGCCACCGCGCGGGACGAGGCTGAGATCGAGGAAGCGAATGTCCTCGGCGATCAAGGCGCCATCGTCAGTCTGGCCACCGTCGGTGTGGATCGCGTGGATCGACACCTCGAGTCGGCCTCTGGCCACCTTGAGTGCCAGCTCTTCGTCGTCGATTTCGGCCTCGAAGACGACGCCAACGTCGGGCTCGAACCCGGCGTCGATCACTTCGCCGACGACGGACTCGACGCGATCGTCGTCGTGATTCTTCGTTAGCGGGACACCGACGAGCGACTGTGTGGCGCGACGGAGCGCTTCGGACGGCCAGTACTTCGGGCCGTTTTGACCGAAGGTAACTTCGTCAGCGCCAATCGCGACACCGTTGACGGTATAGGGCTCCGATTGCCCATCGAGGGCGTTACATCGGGCGACACCCGTCGGCGTTGTGGCGTCAAACGCGTGCTCGTCGGTGGTGGATTCCGTACTCATTCGTGTATCAAAACGTCGTGATAGCCGTCGGAGGGGAACGTCTCGACGTCGTCGTTGGGATAGGTGACGGTGAATTGGGCCCGATATCGGCCCGCTTCGTCGGTGTCACCGTCGTCCCACATGTATCGGACAGTCCCGGCATCTGGATCGACGAGATCCATCGCTGCTTCGAGCGCGACATCGCCACCTCGCGGTTCGAGGAGTTCGAGCACGACGCTCGAGCCGGTGAGATCGACAGCTTCGTCGTCATCATCAACCAACGTGACGACGAGTTTCGGCGCCGTGTCACTCGTTTTGAGGTGAAATGTCTCGCTCATAGTGGGTCAGTTAGTGTCGATTACTCCAGTTCCAGCCCGACGTTCGAGAGATCGAGCGTGTCGATCGAACCGAGATCGTAGGTCTGATCGAGATTATTGGTGAACAGGAGATCGCCCGAGGTGTCGTCGCGAACGTAGACTTTGTCAACGGACGCGCTCGCGTTCGAAACGGTGAACGAAAGCGAGCCCATCTCAACAGTCGTCGTGCCAGCGTCCTGACTTACGGACGGGCTCGAGACCGATTGAGCCGAATAATCCGAGCCACTCGGCTCGGTGGTGATCGCGCTGAAGCCGTCGCTCTCGGCGAGCTGATCGGTACTGTCGTCGAACAATCCAACCTGAACTGTACGCCCGTCAAAGGCGCTCTGGAGAACGATGAGTTCGCCGTCGTCGTGAAGGTATGCCATTGTTGTATCGAAAAAGTGCGAATCGGGGACGCTGAAAACGCGGAGAGACGGTGGTCTCCAAGCAGGGTGCTCGTGTATCTATGTAGGGGATCCTACATTACGAGTATTTAGTACGACAGCAGTAGCGCCTGCTCTCAGCTATCCCACTAATCGCGAACGGTTAGTCCAAACTCCTGTCCGTATCGAGTGTGACCGAATTTGACGTACCGTCGATTGATACGTCGTTGGATCCACTCCGAAGCGCTCGCGTCCGGTATTCCACCTCGAGCGCTACGTTCGGGACAGCAGTTGCGCTGTACTTCGTTGCTGCGACAGTTTTGCCCGACGTACCCGTCGACGTTGATAAGACAGTCGACGGACTGGGGTGACGGCCCACAGCGTCGATGCCGATCCCTCCGATCGCGTCGTTCATCAACGTCGACGCAGGTGTGGGAGTGGCAGTCGAGCGCTTGCCGTTGTCCACAGACACCGTCCGCATCGTTGTCTGTGGCGCCACCATCGTCGCAGTGCCATCGTTTACATTGAGTCGTATGGGTGCGAGCATCCCGACAGTCGCCGTGGGAGTCATCACCGCCGGCTCGGTGGTGGTTGACACAACCGGCGGTATCACGTGCCCCGACGTGGCGGTTGTTGTGGCGGTCCCGCCAGACGTTGTCGTCACTGTTGGGGCCGTTGTGTGCGTTGTTGTTGAGATCGGCTCGGCGGTGAGGAGCTCCTTTAGCACGAACGCATCGAGTGGCGCAGCCGTGACGGTGAGTCCGGACGCCGACGTAACGATACCTTGCGCCCCCGTCGATGTCTCCATCAGCGTCACCGTCGTTGGACGGATCGCCGTTGGCGTCGTGATCGAATCACCCGACGGTGTGGGTGCCACTGACGTCGTCGAAACAGTAGCGCTATGTGCCCCAGTCTGGGCCGATAACTCGGGCAACGTGGGGATCGCTTCGGGTATCGTTCGGCTTCCAGTCGCCACCACCGTCACCGAGCCAGCGGTTGTCGTGGGCGTCGACTCCGATGCTGTTGGTGTCGGTGTCAGCGTCGCCGTACTGGCCCCTGACGCAGTCTGTGTGCCTCCACCAGCTCCGGTTGGTGTGGCAGTACTCGCCGATGCAGACGTTGCTGTCGGTTCGAATGACGTCGCTTCCGACGTCGTTGCCGACGCCTGGAGACCGTAGATCTCCTCAGTTTTGTCACTCCACAACTCCGGATTCCCACCAATCGGAGGGTGCGCGAGGAGTTCGTACGATCCGCTCTCGTATGGATCGGTGGTGATCGTCTGTGTGATCTCCCCGTTCGCCTCGTTGAGTTCACGAATCGCGATGGTACCATCCAAATCACCATCCCAGTCGATCACGAGAGGCCCGGTAAACGGGCCCGGATGTGGAGCGAAATCTAATTGGTCCCATCCGGTATCGTACTGGTAGGTCCAAACGTACGTATCCGTCTCCCAGTCGTATTTCCCGACGTAATTATCGAATGACTCGATGTAGAGATACCCCGATTCGTCAATCGCGTTGATCAAACCGAAGTTGCTCAGACTCCTCGTTGAATCAGTCGCACCAGTCGATGCATCGATCTTATAGAGATCATCGCTGCTGTTATCAGCGAAGTAAATGTACTCGTTGGCCCCATCGATGACGAGATTCTCCGGTTCGATGGCGTCGACGTATCGGTCCCAAACGAGCGTCCCATCGGGTGCAATCTTCTCGAGGACGTTTTGTCCACCTTTGTAGGAGGCATTATACAGGTTCCCGCTCGCATCGACAGCGCCGAACTGGTAGACTGTTGATCCGGCTTCCTTAGTCCACTGAACCGAGCCGTCAGTTGGGTCAATTCGCCGGAGCGTGCCCGTTATACTCGCACCACTAGATTCGGTTCCGACGTAGCAGTAGCCATCGCTACCAACGACAGCATACACCGTATTGTAATCGGTGCCCGCGATATCGTCGACGTGCCACCGCTGTGTGTACGTCGAATCGTACGACGTGAGTGTGTCGTCCTCGAGAACGTAGAGGTTGTGCTCCGAATCGATCGCTGGATCCACATAACTATGCGAGTGCGTCGTCGTGGACGTGACGTTCCCGTCGAGATCGATATTACGGATTGCTGAATTGACGAACGCGTGCCGTGTCTCGGCGTATGCACCGTCGGGAACGGTAGTATAATTTGCCGATGGTGGTGTCGGTGTCCCGTTCGCATCGATTGGATCCGGACTCGACGTCGTCGTACTGGCCACTGTGCCAGTCTGTAGGATCGAGCTTGACGTTGTTTGGGTCACACCAGCAGTGAGGTGGAGAACGCCACTCGGAACCGTTGTGACCGACGAGGCAGTCGTCTGTGTCGCCTTGAGTGTCGTGTCCGTACTCGTGTCCGGTGACAGCATCGACGTGGGTGCCGTCTCCGGAGCCACATTGGCACCCACGATCGACGTCTCGGTTGGTGCAGACAGGGACACTGTCGCCGTGGGAGACGACGCTGTCGGGGCTGTCGTGGCCACACCAACCGACGTTGTGGGCGTCGACGTCGTGCTCGAACGGGCCGTGCTCGGCGCTGCCGTCGTACCCGTATCGGCGCTGATGAGTATCGACTCCATCTGTATGGGCACCGAGGAGGCGGAGGTTTCCGTGCCGAGAGTGGGGGTTGTCGGGATGGTGTTCGCCTCTATCGGGGCCGAATCGGGCGCAGTCGTCGTGTTTGCCCCCGCGATAGTGAATCCAGTAGTGGCACTCGTCGTCGTTGTGGTTGCCGTCTTGTGTCGGCTGCCAGTCGCGAGTGTCGATCCACCCTCGGCGATGATCGACGTTCCAGTCGCGTCCGTGTGAGTTGTCGGATCCGACACTGTCAGTGACGCCGACGTCGTCCGAGTGAGGCCACTCGCTGCGACGATCACTTCTGTCTTCGGCGCCGTCAATGTCGACGTCACGTCCACAAGTGTCGACATAGACGATGTAGTGGCCGTTACTGACGGTTGGGTGGAGTTCGAGTCAGCGATGGGTTGTGTCGCCGTTGCCGACACCGTATTGCCCGTTGTTCCCTTCGCTGCCGTCGGCATTGACATCGCGCTAACAGTCGTTGCCGATCCAGTACTGGTAGCGGAGCCATTCGCCAGCGTCGGTGTAGATGTCGCGCTAACTGTTGTCGTCGATCCAGTACTGGTGATAGATCCATTCGCTGTCGTCGGTGTCGACGTCGCGCTGACAGGTGTTGCAGTCGCTTCTGTCGACTCGGCAAAACTATGCGGAAAGTTGAGTAGTGACATTAATTCGGAGGGAGGCGGTGTCGACGACGTCGATTCGTGGTGTTGGAGTCCTTACTGCGCAGGATCGGACGCCACTGTCTCGTACTGGACAGTGATCTCACCCGTCTTGGGATCGTAATAGTAGCGCGGGATTTCGTCCGATCCCGATTCGTCTTCGGGCCACGCTGATTTCGCAATCTGGGTCCACTGATCGCTGTCTTTGGCCCCGATATATCGGGTTATGATTCGGCCAGTTTCGTCCGTTCTAATGGAAATTGTTGTCATGCTCATTTTACTCTACGGAGATCCACATCCCGTTGTAATATGACTGGAGCGAAAGTGATGTCGTGAGAGTAGATACTGAGACAGTGTTATCGCTGTAGCCACCAACTACATACTCTGGAGAAGCGACAATATGGTAGATAAAATCGGTATAGGGTTCTTTTTGCCAAATTAAAGACGCATCGTCTGTATTAACAGCGACAATTGTGTTATCAAACGATCCGGAATAAACAACACCATTTGACACACTAAGACCTTGGATTTTGTCTCCGTGAATAAGATGTGTCCAAATTTCGGAACCATCACTCGCATCAGCAGCGGTTACTTCACCTCCGGCACTACCACTGAAGATGACACCGTTGGCGATACGGACATCATAGACAGTGGTACTGTGAAGTGAATGACTACTGATCTGTGAACCATCAGTGGCGTCAACAGCGATTACAGTCTTATCGCCAGAACAACTAACAACAGTTCCGTCCGCTTCATGAACATCTTCTACACTATCAGTGTGTAGTGTATGAGACCACTTTTGTGTTCCATCTGATACATCCGCTGCGATAACCGAATTATCGTCCGATGCAGTATATACAGACTCACTCGTTGTATGGACACCGTTGACTGTCGCTGAATGGAGAGTGTGCTCCCATATTTTTGATCCATCTGAAGCGTCCACAGCGAACACTGAATTATCACTCCCAACACTACTCACCACACCACCTGACTCACTAACGCCAAGGACATCACCGCTCGAATGGAGATTATGGTTCCAAAGTTGATTCTGCGTCTCAATATCTATTGCAACAACCGTACCATCTTGTGAACCAATATAAAGAGTAGCACCAGATATATCGAGACCTTTGATACCATCCGAATGAATCCCTGAATCAGTCCATTTCTCTGCATCGTACGTAGTGACAGGTGTACTCCACAGATCACCCTCTGATGGGCTCGACGGCTCCGTGTTTTGGATATAGTGTTTGGCGCGACTCTTTTGATCGGCAACGTGACTGTTCCACTCTGGCGCCGTCAAATCGCTATCAGTCGTCTTCTCGGAATCCCAGGGCATTGATTAGAAGTAGTAGTGATTGATCTCGTGCGTAGTGTGCGGGGCAATACGGCGAATCGTGTGCGACAACAGCTGCGAATCGTGACCCCCAATATGAGGAGTACGGCCTCAATCGGCGCCGGCAGACTCTGCACCCGACGTGTCGAGTTCGAGTTCCTCGTCCTCGAGTGAGTCGGGCACGACGGGCTCGCCGAAGGTGTCCTCGAAGTCACAGTCGACGTCGTCGGTAAGGGCGCTCACATCTTCGTCACCATCCTGATCCGGGAGGCCGAGCAGATCACGCATCTCGTCGGGATCGATGATCTCCGTTGCATCACCACCACCTGCAGCTTCGAGGCCACTACAGAACTCGGCGAATTCCGCTGTGTCGAAGTCCTCGCGCTTCAGCGGATTCATCTCCTGTTCTTCCTCGATCCGGAGTTCGATGGATTCGACGGCCTCGTCGTCGTACCCGAGTTCCCGCGCCTTCCGGCGGAAGTACGGCTCGAAGGCCGACTCGAGATCGCGCCGTTTCGATCGCACCGTCCGCTCGTATTGGGGCTCCTGAGTGGACGTCACATCGCGATTGATACTGTCGGTGTGGGCTCCGATCTTGTACTTCGGGACAGGGAGTCCGGAGATGATCCGCTCGATTCGTTGCTGAATCAACTCCTCGATCTCCGGAACATCCGAAGAGATCGTCTCGACATCGACGTCACCGGGGACGAAATCCTTCTGATCGGTACTCCAGTTGCCCTCCTTGTGATCGTCGCGGTAGTTCTTGATCTCCTCTTCGGGCCAGACACCCTTTCGCGGATTCTGTGGGTCCCCACTCGGTTCGCCAAGCTGGAAGATCCACATCGGGTAGCCCTTCGAATGCACCGCTTCGCCAACATCGTGCAGCATCCGACTCAGTTCCTCGATATCACTTGCGATCGGTGCAACCACTGAGTGACCGAATATATCGTGCGTATCGGGATCCCGGACGAGTTTGATCACATCGTTCTGCGAGAGATAGATTGTCTCGCGGTTGAATGGGCCAGCGAGCGCACCATCTGCGTACTGGCCATACGCTGCTGCCTCCCCACGCTCCGTCCGGTTGACGCTATCAATCTCGTCTTCGTCGGGCCGAATCAGGACGGGCTGGGACTCGTAGGTGTAGGTGACGACGGTACTAGGATTCACCAGTCGGAAGCCGTAGAGATCGTCGATATTCTCCTTCGTCGGGACCGCCTCAGCGAGGGATGTTCCGCGGACTTGCTCCTGGATCACCTTGAGGTAGAGCAGTTCGCTCAGATCGCGATGGGATTCACCCCCAATGATCGCAGCGTTGCGCTTCCATTTCGTTAGTTCGGCCTCTAGTTCGTCGTCGTCGGCCTGGACGCGGACGCCAGGTGCCGTCACATCGTCGGCGTAGATGTTGACGGCCGTATTGACGAGGGGACTCGCCTGGTAGAGCTCCCAGAAGCGCTCGAGATCAGCCTGATCGGGTTTGACTCGGTGTTGCTCCCGAGCGACTGTGTAGTGGGAGTAGTCCCCTGTGTATACACTTGTCTGGGGGGACGGTTCGGCGTGACCCAACAGGGCCTCCGAGAGTTCATTCGATCGTTTGCGTAGACGTTCGGTGAGACTCATGAATTAGTAGCTGTAAAATCCGTATGCTGCGTCCGATTCGGCGCCGGCTTCGAGGCCCCAGACGGCGAGCGAGAGGGCGTCCAGTAAGTCGGGTGATCGGCCCATCCGATCCGACTTTTT
>Ga0209946_1001241_pt1 | contig 10349 bp, 9 predicted proteins | sample SalPon2_A_H2O_MG_FD_185704 | JGI IMG/M metagenome (GOLD analysis project Ga0209946, IMG submission 185704) | Salt pond water microbial communities from South San Francisco under conditions of wetland restoration - Salt Pond MetaG R2_A_H2O_MG... | ecosystem: Environmental > Aquatic > Non-marine... | reverse complement strand
AGTAAGAGTTAAGTCGGGTACCAACCGGCGTATAGCTGACCTCGTAGATACGGAACCAGACTGGTAGAATACAAAACAGAGACCGCTACATGGAACTTAAGAAGTTATTCACCGGCCTCGCTTCTACACGCAGGCCGTCCCAGTCATGAGCAGGAAGTCAATCCCCGTCCGTGAAGGGACGCGTGACCGTCTGCTCGCGTACAGCAATCGAAACCTGTTAGACGACCAGTCGTACGACGAAGCGGTAAACGAGCTACTTGATTGGCTGGAATTTCCCACGACTGACGAGATTTACCAGAACTACAGCGTCATATGGAACGTTGTTCCAAGGACGAGTGAGACGTCGGCCATGGACGATGATTTTGAACCATCCGTGCGGACCGAATCGGTCCTCGGTAGTGACGAATAGGACTCCCTGACCACAACTGATACCAGGTACCACCGCTATTTCACATCATATTTTTCGGTTCTTCACAGCGATGTGAATATCTGTGTAAATACGGTGAACAACATTCCACCCATAGAGACGCCGATCATTACTAATCCACACGTAACACCGCTAGTCCCCCGAGTACGGGTCTTGCCATACGGTCCACCTGCGGCCCAGAGTGCAGCCCCAAGTGAAAAGCAGGCCAGTCCGATGAAAGAGAGCATCCCGGACGCAGCCTGTGCGATCGGCAGCAGGTCGCCTGCACTGTCCGTCTCGTAAGGCCATTCTGGCGGGAGAAAGTCTGGCCCACCCATGATGTATGCGACGATCTCATAGAACGCCGTGAGCCCAAAGATTACTACGAGCGCTGCACAGCCTCCGACGATCATTCCTCTGAATCGGAGCGACCGACGGGCATTCGATCCAGCAGTCCAGTAGCCCATCACCCCTACCGTAAGTGTACAGAGAGCAATGTACTTCGCCGTCAACTCGGCAACGACAAACAATCTGAACGCTGTATCCACGAGGGCAGTAGCGGACGACATCTGAGTGATCTCATCAGAAACTTCTGTCTCTGCGTAAATAGACGTATAACGTACGTCCTGCGTACGATTGGCTCCTCTGTGTGGCGACTACACCGACGACGCGTGCGAGCGCCACTTGTAGGCGCGGAAATACTACCTGTGATCACTGTGGCGGTCGCTGCATGTATCGTATCCAGAACACTGCAAAGATCCCAAGGACGAGCCATTCAGCGAAGATCATCACGTTCGAGATTGCGGCATTCAAATAGCTGACTACCTCAATCGCGTTGACAACGACAGACGCACTTGATACACCTACTGCCTGCGTCCGTACATAGTACGTTGAGTGCGAATCCACCCAGTCATCACCATTGAATCGTGCTCGGACGATTGGACTGTCAGTGTTGACAGTCGCGACGCCAGTCGTGTTGGTAACGACAATCGAGCGTGTTGCCCCATCGACAAGCACCTCTCGCCCGCTAATCGGCCTCCCATCTCCATCGCTGAGAGTTATTGCTGCCGTCCCCGCCCCGTCGTCGATTGTTACGTTGAGTGCTGGCTGTTTGTAGCGAGTGACCTGCTGTTCCGTTGTTACTGGGAGCCCCCAGATGTCGACGGCGCTGACATCAATCGACTCACCAGTTACGACGTCTGTGCTCTTCAGGGTGCCCGCATACTGGCTATACAGTGGGGTAGGGCCCGTGTTCTCTGTCGTAATGATCGTCGCTGGGAGTGGTGTTTTTTCTACTTCGCCGCTCTGGTCGACGCGTGTTGTTTCCCACCAGATGTGCCGATCAGCAGACTGGTCCGCGGTAACGCTCACACGTGCCGGACTCATCCGGTACCGAAGCATGGCTGGATACCGCCCGTCGTACGAGTGTGAGGCTGCGACGTCTGTGATCCCACTTGCAGACCGTTCCTCAACGGCCGTCGTTCGCGACACAGAAAAGAACCGCCATGGGGCAGTTACATACATTGTCTTCTCGCCAATCTGGACTTCAACGTATTCCCAGCCGGCAGCGCCAGCGGCCAGTCCCTGCTCACCCGTCCATTCGACAGAGACGACGTCATTGCCAGGGCGGTCATAGACATGGACGTCGATCGAGAGATCGTCACTGTTGACCGTCTCGATGGGAACTTCTCGAGTGAGTGTTACCGACCGTGCCTCTGTTCGTCTCCGATCCCAGTCGGCACACCGGGTACTCGAAACGCCGTATCGCTTCTCGAGTTCGACATTGACTTGCAGCTCCGCTGTCATCGTGTGGGTTCCGACAGCCAGCGGCTCTGGCTCAGACAGTGACGAGGTGTCATCTAGCGTTGTCCATGATCCTGGACCCCACTGTTGCATGTCGATGTCCCCCACTGTGACCTTCTCTACGCTAGCCTCAGACTCCAGTACGGTGTACTCAGCCCATCGTGTGAATGGGTAGGTGTTGTTGCCAATGGTACACGACCCTCGCTCTGAGTAGTCCGCCGGTACATCGATGCGGTAGTCCCACGGGACGTGTGTATTAACCTGGCCGTTGTGCGTGAGATATCGTCCCCGGTACCAGACGCCTGGTAGGACGTCGGCAAATCCAACGTACGCATCTCGAACGAGGTCGTGTGACCCCTCACGCCACACGAGCGAGGTAGACGCACCGTCTACTGTCTGGAACACCTCGCTGCCGTTATCCATCGGCACCGCGGCAGTACTCCGGGCGGCGGCCTCGCTGGGTGCGAGTTCTGAATACCGGAGGTGGCGCTCGAGGCTCTCGATTTTTCGCTCGATTATGGTTTGATACTTGGAGGTATGGACCATCGCCTCGTCGGGATTGGTGACCTCAAGCTTACTTCCGTTCAGCTCAACCTCAGCACGAAAAACGGGGTCCCACCAGCCGTTCGGGTTGCGTGCCTCGACCGTGTACCTCCCTTCAGTGTCGGTCGCCCGACTCGGATCGGCGTCGTATAGCGGCAGTATGCGGAGCTCTCGCTGACCCCATCTTGTGTTCCACTCTTTCAGTGTGTACCACTGGTCCTGGTAGGGAACAGTGTAGTAGCCTGTGAGCCCACTCTGATACATATCTGACTCGTTGGCGATGACGAGCGCGTCTCGCGGACGAATACTGTTCTCCCTGAGCTGGACCGGCTGGGTTGTTACCGTCCGGTTGAGTTCACGGATGGTGCCGCTGTCATAGCTGTACAGCTGAACTGTGCTCGCTCCCTGTGCCGGATCGGGATCATTGCTGGCGAGCACGCGGAAGGTGTCGTTATAGGTACGTTCGATGCCTGGCTCCGGATCGGGAACTATCAGCTCACCTGGTGACGCTCCAGCGAGAGTGCTCGTGACAATCAGCAGAGCCACCACGACAGTGGCGAACTGTATCCATCGAGTGATAGCCTGCTGTACTCGGCCAACAGACCGTCCGCGCGCTGACGTTGGCTGTTCGCGTGCCCGTGGGGACTGACGTCCCTGTGGGTCACCCGAGCACATACCTCAGAAGGTTCACGAATGTGCTCCAAGCAGAGCCGACGACGAATAGTCCACCGCCTGAAAGAACAAGTCGGCGACCCCAGGCGCGCTGCTTGAGACGATGACTGCTGAACCATGCCATCAAACCGAGCAGGAGCAGGCAGAGCCCAGCATACATGAATACTTGTGCGGTCCAGTCTGGAAAGTCGATGAGCGTCTCGAAATCGGCGGAGCCGGCAAGGATTGTTGTCTCGAATCTACCGGAGGGGCCTGAAAACGGTACATATCCCCTGGCATTTGCCCGTCTCGCTTCAAAGAGCGTGTTGACGTGGGCGAACAGATTACTGCCAGCGAACCGCTGTTCCGTGACCGCTTGAACCAATACCGACGTATCGGGCGCTGCTCTACGCGGGGTACGTGGACCGATGGTGCTGGCAGCTCGCTTCGCATGCACGTACGCGAGGATAGGTGGGGGTTGTTGGATCATTATGGTGGAGTGGCGGCCCGGGTAATGGCAACCAACGGTCGCCGATGACCCGAACCGCCGGCTACCCTGAGAATACACGACCCAAGACAAAGCAGCTCCAGAGTTGCGAGTCACGCACCAGTGCGCGTTGCACACAGGTTCGGTTCGCGTACAGTTGCGGCTTCCGCACTTCTGAAATCACCAATAGGGTTGCCCGGCGAGAACAAGTGTGATGACACCGCATATGACTCGAAGCGGACTACCATTCTGGGCGTTTGTGGACGCCAAGACTCGATGGATGGGTTCACCCACAGGTCGGACTGATTGCCTACCTCTCGCTGCTGCCGAGGAGATGACATTGGAGGAACCCAATGCCTGAAATCGAAATCCGGTTTGTCAGCGATCGCGAATACAAACGACTTCGTCGCATTCGCGACAAGTACGGCGTCCAGTGGCGTGGGATGCTCGTTGAAGGCGCGAAGCGCTTGGAAGGAATTCGCCACCCGAACCCGTCTCAAAGCCTCAGCACTCGCCCTAAAGACATTGAATGCACCGACAAACCCGACCAACACAACCCCACACGCGCCGATGACGATGGTGACCGAGGGTGGTTTTTCGAATCCTCATGACCTCAACACGAATCGAAGTCGACGACGACCAGTTTGCGGCACTTGATGCTATCCGGACGTATCATGGAGTCAACTGGCGCGGGATGCTAATTCAAGGTGCTGAGCGGCTTGAGGCTGGAATCGTGTTTGCAACTGAAGCCGAACACGACTCCACTCGGGCAGGCGATAAGGAGGACGACCGAGATGCCTGAACCGGTTCCGGTCGCGAGCAATCTGCTAGAATCGAGATTTCTTGGGTTTTCTGTTCGACGGCTGCTAGAGTCGATGGCGATCCCAGTCGCTCCCTGTGCCATCCTTTACACGGTGGGATTTCCACTGCTGGTCACATTCCCCCTGTTCGTCGCTGGTATCGGCATTGGGGTGTTCATATTCCTAAAGACACCGCCCGGACAGCGACCACTCAGATACGCCCATGCGTTCGCACGCCGCCGATCGGGCGAAAACGTCTACACGTGGGCCCCCTCAGCCGAACTAGAGAACGTTCTCGCTAGTGGGCGTCGACAGGATACCTGGTTGACACGGCCTCCTGATTCCCATACAACTATCGACCGCTGCGAACAGCGAGGAGTCGTCATCGGCTCCGCTGGCCTTCACCGCGCCGACCACCGATCCAAGAGTGACGCCGATGAGGGGGCCCGCTGATGCCAGCTGGCGGGCAGTCGACGCTTGATCTCGTGAATTTCGAGAACGTCCGTGATGGGGGAGTCATCGAAACGCCGACAGCGTACGCCATGCTGGTCGAGGTTGAGCCCCGCGAGTGGCTCACCCTTTCCGAGGAGCGTCGATCGGGCGTCTACGTTTCATTCCTGACGTTTTTACGGGGGCTCCAGTTTCCGGTGCAGTTCCTGACAATGACCACTGAGTTTGATGGCGAGCCGTACATCAAGCAGTTTGATAGCGCCGACTCGCTGAGCACCCCGCGTGAGGCATCCACGTCTGAGCCGGACGCTGAGACGGGCCTCTCTGAGAAGACTGTTCCACCTACAAACGACACCTCTGATGGGGTATCGGCGACTGATGGTGGCACTCCTGCTGAAACGGTAGCCGACTCGGCAGTGCTTGAGTACGGCCGATTAGCTCACGCCGAGTGGGTGGACCGCACGCTCGAAATGGCGAACGTTCGTGATCGCCGGTTCTTTGTCGCAGTTGCGGTGGACAAAGGTGAAGACGATGCCGAGGCTGGTGGCACACTCGACGGAATCCGCGATGCCCTCCCACTCCCCACACGGACTCAGTCGGTCGAATCTGAGCCATTCTACTTGGATGAGGTGTGGGCTCGCGCACAACGCGTAGCTTCACAACTTCCTCGGACCCGTGTCGAAGCGAGTATTCTTGACTCTCGTGAGGCAGTAATGAGCATCCTGTATCGTGTTTACAGGGGACAGGAGCCACCGGTTGCATTCAACCAGGGGACGCTCGTCCGAGCTGATGATGATACCCTGACCGATGCTACTGGCGATCGGTCCGATCTTCTGGACGACCTCGACGAGAGTGGCCCACAAGAGACACCTCTTGCGAACGAGACAGACGCCACCGCGCGCCCCGAAACGGTCGGCGATCTCCCGTACGACGGGCGCGTCGAAGAGGAATATGTAGAAAAAGTTGATAGTTCACGCCTCCTCCAGTGGTATGTCCGCACCATCGGGTCTATCGGACGAGAAGACGTAGACCCCTCACCACGGTCAATCTACCTCGGCAGTAGCGCATTTGCTGTGAGCCTCGTACTTGCAATTGGTTCGCTCGGGCTCTTTTTTGGCAGTACACAAAGCCTCCCTATTGAGGCAGCGCCGATACTCGTCCGAGAACTTTCGTTCGGCCTCGCTGCCGGGAGCCTCCCGACGTTCCTGTTGAGTTTGGTCATCCTTCTCCCGTCACGACGGGTAGCGAACCCGCTTGCCGTGCTTGGGACTGGGGTGACAGCTACGGCCATTACACTGTTTGAAGCGGCGTATCCAGCCCAATGGAGCAGCACCCCGACGGGGCAGACGGCGCTCGTCATTCCCATGTACGCCGGTGGTCTGTTCGTCCTCGTCATCGCTGTTGGATTCGCTCTTTACTCACGACGGACTACATTCGACCACACAGAAGAGACACGACCTGGAGCGACATCCGTCGAATCCGAGAACCGCACCTCCCAATCAGATGAAAGTGATACATGATTTCCGTATTCCGGAGTGGACCGCCTGCCGAACACGCGCCTCTGTCTTGAGGACACCTACTAACGCATGATCCAACGATTCAAACACGCATTTGGCTTCGATACCCCCGACGACGTCGTTGAACACGTCCCGATTGACGACCTCTCAGGCGAGGACACACAGCACGCTATCGACTACCTCGATCTTCTTGATCGCGAGACTACCACCGAGAACATCGAGTGGGCGGCACATCAGTTACAGGCTGATGATGTTGGCCTCGCGAACGCGATGGAGACGCTTGAAGAACGGAGTGAACTCGATAAACGGCTTATCGCTCCGCGACTCGTTGAGGACCATCCTCAGTTCCAAATCCGCGATGACACGGTCTCGCAGATCCTAACCGTCACCTCTCTGCCCCGGAAGGTAGGGCTTGGATGGCTTGTCCCGCTGACGCTTGCTGATGTCGACTTGCGACTGACGTTTCACGTCCGACCACGCGAGCCGAAAGACGTCCGCCGGCAACTTCAAAAACGCTACACTCAGGCAGTCACGTCGCTCGCGCTCAAGCAAAAGCGCGGACGGACAGACACCTACCAGGACCAACTCGACCGTGAGGACCTCGAACGGCTACTCCAGCGGACTATTCGAGGGACTACCAAGCTGTACGATGTCGCTATCTATCTAGAACTCATCGCTGATTCTCAAGACGATCTGGATGGAATGTATGATCGAGTAGAGGCGATCCTCGCCGAGCAAGATGTCGAACTGAGCCCGGTCAAACACCAGCAGCTCGACGCGATGGATGCCATCGCGCCAGTCGTAACTGATTCCGTCGATAACACCCATCCAATCCAATTGGAGGCTCTTGGGACGTTCTTTAATCTCGTCGAACCGTCAATCTACGATTCCAATGGTGTCCTGTTAGGCTTCGACGATACCAAGCGTCCAGTCATTCTGAACCGGTACGCCCTCTCAGGACACTCGATGGCAATTTCTGGAAAGACAGGCTCGGGTAAGAGCTACTTCCGGAAGCTAGAGATCTACCGCCGGCTACTCGCGGATCCGAATGTTCAATGTATCCTGTTTGACCCAGCAGGTGACGATTATCCTCGCTTTGCACAGTCGCTCGGGGGAGAGGTGATCCGCTTCGGTGGAAACTACACGGTCAATCCGATGGACCTCTCACCACCGGTGCCGGCGGAACAACAGACCGGTGACGACACCTATGCGTTGACGATACGGTCGGTTATTGAGATGCTTCACACTCACTTCGACCAGCGGGATGGAATGTCCGCCGGGGAAGAGGGTGTGCTCATCCAAGCGGCACATTACGCATATATCTCCAAGGGAATCATTCTTGGCGAGTTTGAGACCTATGCTCGAGAGTCACCCACCCTTGATGATTTGATCCGTGGTATCAATGTGATTGCCGCGGGCGGAATCCAGGCAGCACGCGAGGCAGATTTGATCGACGAGGCGGAAGCTGAGCTGTTCACCTCGTATGGAGTAACCAATTCGGATGACGAACCGATGGGTCAGTCAGATACGGAAACTTCCCGAGGCGGGGGAATCTCTATCTCAGAGACGATTCTGACGCCGGCTGATCACCATCAGGAATTGGCGCGGAACCTCCAGCCAAAGTTTGAGTCGTTCAAACCTGGGGGGATCAATCACAACCTGAATGGCCAGACGAATCTCGACCTCTCGTCTCGGTTGGTTGTGATGGATATGAGTTCGTTCGCCGACACCGGTGAGATGCCACTCATCCTCCATGCGATGCTTTCGTGGGCATATTTGGAGGCCAAGCGTTCACCGTACAAAGTTGACGTTACCTTTGACGAGGCGCACTATCTACTGGGGCGGCCTGCTGCCCGAGACTTGATCAACCTCTACATCCGCCATGCTCGCCACTACGAAGCTGGACTGACGTTGATGAGCCAGACTGCTCATGAGTTCGTCCGGACGAATGAGCGTCGTGAGGTCTACGAGAACTGTGACGTAAAGTGCCTGTTTTACGCCGAGTCGGTTTCCGAGCAGACAGAAGAGTACTACGGGCTCTCAAGTGACGAAATCCGCTTTATCCAGTCAGCGGCCCGTGGCCAAGACTCGAACTACTCTGAGTGTCTCCTCGCCACGAGTGTTCACGGACGCCGCCGGCTGGAGGTCCGGAGCGGACCGTTTGAGCACCACGTTCTCGACGATGCGCTTGACCCATGGGAATGGCTAGCCGAGACAGGGGGTATGTCCTCCACCGAGGATACTACAGGTGAGGTTCTGCCGTCGGCGGTTGAACTGACCGACCTGCCGCACGTTATGAACCGCGACATGGACCTCGAAATGGCGATGCGAGAGTCCGATCAGGGAGGGATCAACGTTGATACTGAGGGAGTTGACCCCGAGTCCACTGGCATAGATACTGACGCATCTGGTAACACCGCCAACGAAACATCTGACGCCGAGGAGGACAAGTGATGTGTCTCCGGTCTCGGTCTAGTTGCCTATTGTGTCTATCCACACACTCCTGTGTGTGGCTGCTAGCTCCACTGACTGGAGGTGAGCTCCATGGCTGACTTATTGGATTTTGGTTGGCTTCCAGACGCGATGGTGCGAGCCAGTGTTGAGTTCCTTCGTAGTCTGCTCGTCGGAGCAATCAATGCGATGTTCAACTTCGGGCTGAAACCACTGCTTACGATCAATCCAGGGATTTTGACCGACGCTCAGTTCGTTGCCGCCTGGGATGATGTATTCTCGCTCTCTATTGCCTTGCTGCCTATCCTCATCGCAGCTGGACTGATTGTGAAGCCGTTCAGTGAGGAGCAGGAGGCGACAGTGTGGCAGATGGTTGCCCGAATTGTTGCTGTCATCGTCTTTATCGCCATCTCGAAGCCCCTGTTTGCGTTCATGATTGAGGCCTCAAACGGCATGACCAGCGCCCTCGCGCCATCAACATTCAAGATGACGTTCGATGCCGATCTCGGCGGTGGCTGGGGAGCGACTCTGGGCATGAGAATCCAGTTGTTAGCACTGATCGTCGCGGTTCCGTTGATGTTGATTGCCACGATTCTCGCAACCTTGCTCCTCTCACTCCGGCAGTTCTTAGTGGTGACCGTCGCACTTGGCGCGCCGTTCTTTGCGGTCCTCTGGTATGCGAACTGGGGGCCGATGAAGTCAATAAGCAAATTTGCCGCTACCTGGCTCCGGATGGGTGTTTACGGTCTGCTTGTTGGACCGATTATCGCGTTGGTCATGCGGGTGTTCGACGTGATCGCCACCGGTGGGATCGCCGCCGCTGGTTCTGATGCAATCGCGTCGTTTTACGTTGCGTCGGCCCTGTCGTTGATGTTTCCAATTATTTTGTTCGTGGTTATCTGGAAGACTATCGGCTGGGCCGGCCAGCCCCTTGGCGTCGACGCCGCATTCACGACGACTGTGGCCGCTGCGATTGCTGCCACAGGGGTCGGGGCAGTTGCCGTTGGTGCCGGTGCCGGGTCTGGTGCTGTGAGCAGCGCCTCAACCGCGTCCGCTGGTGGAGCGGCTGGAGGTGCTGGGTCCAGCGGTGCGAGTGGCAGTGCCGCTAGCGGGTTCACCGGAAGCAGTGGTGGTTCGTCGGGTGGGGCGGCGACCGACCCCTCGGCGGGGACTGCCAACTCGAGCGTTGGTGGGATGATGCGAAGTAGTATTTCGGATGCCCTCAGTACGCGTGAGCCGCC
>Ga0209946_1001240_pt1 | contig 10350 bp, 10 predicted proteins | sample SalPon2_A_H2O_MG_FD_185704 | JGI IMG/M metagenome (GOLD analysis project Ga0209946, IMG submission 185704) | Salt pond water microbial communities from South San Francisco under conditions of wetland restoration - Salt Pond MetaG R2_A_H2O_MG... | ecosystem: Environmental > Aquatic > Non-marine... | reverse complement strand
CCCGCACGCAAGTCCCCCGACGGCGAGGGGACCGCGACGTGGGAGCACTGGGAGATGCGCGTCCACAAGCGGCTCATCGACATCGACGCCGACGAACGCGCGCTCCGCCAGCTGATGCGGATCCAGGTCCCGAACGACGTCTCCATCGAGATCGTCCTCGAGGACTAGCCGAGGCCCGGACGCCGAGCGGGGTAACACCCAGCGACGCCGGCCGGCGCACTCGCCGTGTCCGCCGCAGCGCTCACGCGCGGTCACCCGCGGCCGCTTTCGGCGACCCGAACCAGAAGGTTCAAACAACGCTCCCGGCAAGTACGACTGCGGGCTCGTAGATCAGCGGCAGATCGCTTCCTTCGCAAGGAAGAGGCCCCGGGTTCAAATCCCGGCGAGTCCACTCCTATCTCATCCGCTATTTTCGTGTGTTTCAGGCCCTTTACCGCCATCTGAGTATGCGATTACTGAAACCAGCAAGAATTCGTTACGATCCGTGGCGGGGGTCATCGCTGGCTTGGATTCACGTTTCCCGACCCGGAGACACGGGAGATAACCATTCGCCCATTGCTCCCGCAGAGACTCGTCTCGTGACGCCGCCACACATATCAAGAGTGGCGTAGCCTCGGTATAGTCGGTAGTGCTGATAGGGATTCCAAACCCCGCTGAATAGAGCGCCGATTTCAGTAGCAGGGAGATTTCATTTGTCTCCTGGAGAAGAACTCCACCCAACCGGGAGTCAGGCGTGCTCGTCGATCCACCGGCACCATTCGTCGAAGTCGTTCGCCCCGCACTGGTCAGCAATGTTCCGAAGCGTGTTCGTCTTGATACGGTCGTGCATCGGGACAGTGACGTTGCGGACTTCGCCGTCGTCGGCCACGTATCTCATCTGGACGTGGCTCCCGGTTCGGGTCACGAACTGATAGTCGTGCTTTCGAAGCACCTTGATGATATCTCGCCCGGAGAAGTCGGTCGTCGGCATGCAGTGCTACTTCATGAAGTCCGGCAGCTCTTCGGTCGGTTCTACCTCCTCGGGATCGATCCCGAGTTCCTTCATGAAGGCTTCCTCGTCCTCGATCGGTTCCCCGATTTCCCCCTTGTGGAGTGCGACGGCTTCATCGAGCATCTCCAGCGCGTCCTCTCGTGTTTCGCCTTGGGTCGTGACGCCGGTCTCAACGTCCGTGATGACCCACATATCATCCTCTCTCCACATCCGGATCTCGTCTTCACGGTCGGGGTCGCCGTCGCGCGTGGAACTCGCCATTGCTTCGAGATAGGGCCGACTTCGCTGATAAGGTTTCGGCCCGCGTACACCCGTGTGCGTCGAATGGCGAAAATCAGGGACCGGCCCGATTGTTGGCAAGCCTGAAAGAGCTGATTAATTTTGGGTGTGGCCTGTTTACGGTACGATGAGAATTACCTAAGGATTGACATCCTCCCCGCCCTGAAGGGCGAGGATTCCCAAGCATTGGGATATTAAGGTTCGCAACCTACCCGTTCCCTCGGGTGGAACGACCCAGAGGTTTGGTTGAACAGGTAGGCTACTGGCCGTGCCAAACGACCGTTACTCATATCCCCTGTAGGGGGATTCTGAGTTATCTTTCTGCGAATGTTCACCGCACCGTTCACGTCTGCGTTCATCGTCGTCCCGCACGACTCGCAGACGTATAGGCCACGCTCCACTCGATTCGCGTCACGCTTCCGCCCACAGCACGAACACGTCTTCGACGTGTCTCGCTCGCTCTTGCGGTCTACGAGGATGCCGTGTTCCTCGGCTTTGTATTCGAGCAACGTGGTGAAGCGGTCGAACTCCCAGCCGTGGAGTTTCTTGTTCCCACGCTTGCCCCAGTTCCGCGAGTCACCGTTCTCGTCCTCACGAATCTCGCTCAAGTCACCAATGGCGATACGACCGACCTCGTGGTCGATGCACTGTTCGACGATGTGCTTGGCGAGGGTGTGCAGAAAGTGGTCTTTCCGACGCGAGAGTTTCTGACGGGCGCGGAGCGCACGTTTTGATGGCCCGTTCTCTCCTTCGGTATCGTACTCGTCTCGGGTGAAGTAGTGCTTGTCTTCTTTCAGCACGTTCCCCGGATACAACTCCGCCTCTCCGTCATCGTAAGCGATAGCGAGGTAGTTCTTGATGCCGAGGTCGATGCCCACTGTGTTGTCGCCGGGTGCGCCCTCGACGGGAATTTCGACCGTGCAGACGATGTGAAGTTCCCAACGGTCGCCGTTCCAGACGGCTCTGACTTGCTGGATGTTCTCCACAGTCACGTCCGGTCGAGTCTCGTACTCTGCGAGGATGAAGTCCGAGCGGTGGGTCTTCAGGTTGAACCCCTTGCTCAGACGGAGTTGGTTGTGTTTGGAGTCGTGCTTGATGCCTTTCTGTTTCCACGTCACGGTGGAGCGCGGATGGCTGTCGCCGTGTTTGCGGTAGCCGGGTGGGTTGGCGTCCTCGTCTCCGCGTTGGCGTGTTTTGTACCAACTGGTGAACGACTCAGCAAGCTCTTCGAGAACTCGCTGACTTGACTGAGAATGCAGGTCACTATATCGTTCGTGTTCCTTGAGTTCGGATTTGAGTTCGCCATCGTCGGGGATTGCCCCGTCTTCGTCCCATCGGCCTTGCGTGTAGTATCGGGCGACATTCCACAGTTTCGATGCGGAGAACCCACACTGGTCGAGGTCGTCACTCACCTGTTGGTGGTTGACGATTTTCGCTCGATAGGTGCGAGTCGTCTCCAGCATCGAACTGTGTTCATAAGTAATTATGAGATATATTATATTAAACGTGCCGATTGAAACGTAGAATATCCAGTAGTGCTATCGAATGTGGTTAGTGGAGGTGTTGTCGGCTGTATCCCCGCCCTGAAGGGCGGGGTTTTAGCCTTGCAACTTCCATAAACACATGATCATTAATCGCCAACGGCAAGATCCGCCCGCTCATCGGAAGACTCCCTCAATCATGGAGAATATAAACAGCCGTCGGGCAAACGGGGTGACGAATGCGAGAACAGGGCTGGAAGCGGATACTTGAAACCGAGCCCGGCGTGCTCCGGGAGTCCCGTGACTTTGTTTTCGGGCTCATCCTGAACCTGGCACTCATTATTGATGAAGGAATCACACGGCTTCGGCTATGCGTGGAGGTCAAGAACGGTCACACGCAGGCCGATCTCGGCTAAGGTTTTAACCGGCACCGACTGTGGTTGCAACATATCCCGCGGGTATCCATTACAACTGTGAGTCAGCGGATGGAAATACTATTTGATCCGGACAGTTCCACGTGTATATGAAGCGGCGTTGGAGAGTCGTTCTCGCAACGTTCTGTGTCGAAGCGCTGGCAGTAGTGGCAGTCCTGACGTATGGCGCACTCTCGTTGATGGCTGTCGTTATCATCTATTGGGTGGACCTTGCGTTTGTAATCGTTCGAGCGGTGACACGGCAATTGCTCGGTGGCGAGACAACGGATGTGCAGCTTCCGAAATCTCTCCCACAGTTCCGGTTACTTAAGCACAAACGCGGCACACTCGATGTCTCTGTGTATCCGCTGTCGGTGTACCCGCAGAGCTTCCCAGCAGTACTATTTAGCTTGTCGATACTAGCCGTTTCAGCAGTTACTACGGCGGCTGTCTTAGCAGTGAGCGTTCCGGCGCAGTTCTGGGGCGACCCGATGACGCCGCTCGTACTCACGGGTGGGGGAATCGCGGCAGCGACAAAGTCGTGGCTGGTCTATACCGACCACACTGACCGCGGCGGCACTACAACCTCCCACGGCGCTGGGTTTCTCGCCACCAAACGACAGATGCTGGTGCTTCTGTATGCGTTAGTGGTATACCTCGTCGCTGGGATTACCACCACTGCACTCGCGGATCCGGACGTAGAACGTGTGGCACTCTTTGCCGTGTTATCGGTGATCTTGCTCCGTGTTGCCTACGGGATTCGCGCGTCGCGTCCAGCCTCTAACCCGAGTGGCTCAGCTGGTCGGGTCGAATCGAAACGTTCGGACGACCAGCTATCGGCGACACCTGCTCCGCGGTTAACACCGGACGAGCTGCCACTCGAGACGGTCGAACCAGTCTCATGGGCGAGTCCCGCGGCAGGGTTTGTGAATGCGCTCACAACCGGCGGAGTCGTCGATGGACAGTTCAGCGAATCGGGGCTGCTTCTTCGGTTCTATGTGATGTTCGTATCGATTCTCGGGACACTCGCTGCCGTCAACGGATCATCGCTGTTCCGGAGTGTCATCGCTGGCGTGATTGTTTTAGGTGTCGTATTCTGGCTGCTGAGTACTGTCCACATGGAGTTGGCGTTTGGCGAAATCGAGTATCAGTTCTATGAGACCGCTATCGTCGCGTATGACAGACGTCTCATGGAGCCACAGTGGTCAGTTCTGTACGACAATATTGAGACTATCTCAGTCGATAGAGGTCTGCTTTCGAGTCCAGCCTGGCTAGATGCTGGGACCGTAGGATTAGAGTTGAGCGATGACACGGCACCACCCCCAGACGAACACGGACGGGCCTCAATTCTATTTGTATCGGACCCCGAGGCAGTCAGAAACTGGGTGGACGCCCGTCACCGTGACGTCCGAGAGAGCCGATGACGGAAGAGAGCGTTCCGTAGTGGATACGGGGTGTGCAGTCGGCATGGATGTTTGTGAAGAACGAGTGTCATCGAATCCGTCCGTACCGTAGAAGGATTAACTGGAAACTGCAGAGAGAAGCGTTCCGAGAACGACCATACAAGCAGCGACAATATTTATGACTAGCAACCCGGTAGAGATGCTGAAGTTGTCGGGATCGGTCCGGAGCGACTGATATCCAGCACCGAAAACCAGTCCCCACCCGCCGATCGTCATAAGCAGTATCGAGATGCCCCACTCACCAGCGATGAGCGAGCGCACTGCCGGCCCTCCCAGCGACACCCCGATTACGGCAAGGGTAGCAGAATGAATATAGAGTCGTCGCATATGCGTATGAGTGACTAGCTATGTCTGGAAATAATACGGTTTTGATCTACCCACGTACGAACACGAACCGCTGTTTCGGTTGCTGGCTAGCAACGTGTCATAGAACCATTCACGGCTATTCGATGCGGTGTATCCCGAGATAGAGATTGTTAGAGTAGATATAATGAGTCATCTATAACTCAGTGAAACAGGTTGACAGCGAAGCAATCAGTGACCCGCCTAGCGGTACTTTTGCGAGGTTTAGCGTCCGTACGAACCCGTAGGTTTGGACGGGCCGCTCTAATCTGGGCTTCGAAAGACCACGGAACTTCTGCAGCCACGGATCGACAAGTGACCAGAGACATTCAACTTGGTTGACGTGGACGCCGTCATCGGTGACAAATTCTTCAGAGGCTCTTGTCTAATCTAGTGAAACAATCATAGAGCGCGTGATATTGGTACTGGATATCGTGCAAGATACAGAGAATCTATTCAGCACAGCGAGCGCGTCCTATTCAGATACGACTGAGTGACCATTTGATGAGAAAGCCAGATTTAATTCCCTGAAAGAGGGCAGTATACTTACATATCGAACTATCAGAAGTAGCGGAGCAAATTAATAGGCATTAAATGACCAATCGTGCCAATGAGGGAGTACAATTTGACATCAGTTACTGAAATGATCTTCGGAGTGCTCACAGAGTCCCGTGGGTTCGTATTTCGCCTCACTCTGAACTTCGCACTCATTCTTGTAGTAATTGTGCTTGAGTGGGGCCTCATTGAGATCGTTGTAACATATCTTATTGAAATAGCAATTATTCACTTTATATTTCTTATTATTGGACTGTTTACTCCGCAGCCACTAGACCGTAATGGTGACGTATGGGACACAAAACCTACTACACTTCAGCCAATTCCTTTACTTCCACCAGTTTACAGGCGAAATATCAGATTTATTGGATACAAGTCGGTTTTTCCCGGAGCCCTGATTGTGGCGCTCATAATAGCTATCTTTTCGAACTCTGATGTAGTTTCGGCACTACCCCGCTCGGTTGGGGTTGCGATTGTCGGCATTACTCTGTTTCAGTTGGTGAAAGTCTGGCGATACTTCATTGTGGATCAATCGTATCGGGATAAGTCACCGCAAGACGCGGTACAGTTTGCGTTTGCTCCAGTTGGTGAGGTGCTGTTCATTATGTTCTACGCATTTATTCCAGTCACCTTTGTGATTGTGGGTGGTGTAATCGTGGCAGCTATTGACCTTCCCTCACGGCTTGTATTGCTGTTGGCATATCTCGTGCCAATAGGAGCGGTTCGGGCATGGATGAGGAGTTTAGATCCTCAAACAGATGATCTTGAGATGAGATTTGGATAACGAATATTAACTAGGAGTCGATCGGTTGGCCAATCAACAAGTCGCGTCCGGAAGTGAGACACCTCAAGCGATGGGAGACAGCCAAGGGCAACAACGCCGATTATGACCAGATATTGCAGCAGCGTCGTTCCGATCTCTCCAACGGACGAATATGGCAACATAGGCATCTGTAAACGGAAAAATCGTATAATTCTGCGCGTGACTCAAAAGAAGATCGGAGCTACTCTACGGCCTCTGGCGCCAGCCATCTGCAGACTCTCTTACGACACAGATACATTCAGCGACGGCAGTGTTCATGATTTAACATGGACACTCTACAATTGGTTGGAGTCCAGGGTCGCTCCTCAAATCTCAGTTTAACCCTCCAGATCCGTTATACCGAGTCAGGACCGTAGCTACGATAACGAGGTCTAACGGTAGTATGTCTCAGTCCGTCCAGCAGGTCGGTCGAATCACTGTGCTCACAATCGTGTGTCTCGTCTGTCTGTCAAGCGCGATCGGCATTGGGAGTGCCCAAGATCAGCGAACAGGCGGCTCAATTACGATCGGTTCCGACGAGGTCCACGACGGCGATCTCGAAGTAACGGCGGGCGATGTCCTCATTGCAGGGACGGTTGACGGCGATCTCACTGCAACCGGGGGAGCGGTAACGGTGGCGGGCGATGTGACTGGTGACGTAACGGCGACCGGCGGCTCGGTGATTGTCGAGGGAACCGTCAAAGACGATGTGACGGCAACTGGCGGCGATATTCGCTTTCGCGAAACCGCAACCGTCGACGGAATCGTTGAGGCGACCGGTGGGACCGTCACCGTCAACGGCACGATAGCTGATAACACACGGCTTGATGGCGAGTCGGTCACGGTCGGCCCGACAGCGACTATCGACGGCGATCTGACCTACAGTGGCGACGAGACGACCATCTCAGACGACGCCGAAATCACCGGCGACGTAACCGAAACCGAACGCGACGCCGGCACGGCACCTTTTTCGAACGTGTCGTTTCCAGAGATTCCCGACGCAGCAGTGACACCGCTCGCCAGTTTGTATCTGTTTCTCGCGAACTTTCTGCTCGGTGCGGTCTTGTTGATTAGTGCTCCACGGTTCAGTGATCAGGTTCGTGAGCAAGGTAGTGACCGACCGCTGGTCAGCGGCGGTGTCGGGGTGGCAGCGCTGATCGGAACTCCGTTCGTCCTCGGAGGCCTGTTTTTGTCCGTCGTCGGCATCCCGCTCGCGTTTTTCGCCAGTTACAGTGTCGGGTTTGTTCTGTGGCTCGGGTTAGTCTACGGAGCGTTTGTGATCGGAACCTGGGTGCTCTCCGCGTTCGATTACGACCATCGGTGGGGCAGTCTCGCGGTTGGATTGGCGATTGTGAGCCTGATTAGCCCGTTTCCGTACGTGAGAGCACTACTGGTTGTAATCACTCTGTTCGGAGTCGGGGCATTCGTCCAGACATTGTACCAGCGGCGATTCACCGACGGGCCTGACGACGAGGAGCCGCATCCAGTCCCGTACCCCGCGGTGCGGGAAGTCGACGCCTGAAAAAGAGTCACACGGTATTGGAGAAGTCACAACCGACACGACAATAGTCCGAACAGTGATGCAATCCGCCTCGCTTACAAACCGATCTACGCGAGACAAGGTTTCGTACGCTGTACAGCTCACTCAGATACCAAAGTAACGCTACGTCATGCAGGTTGACTGACTCCGATGAATCGGTTCGCTCAGTCATGACGGTCTCCGCGTCTCTAGCTTTTTGACTCAATTCAAGGAGATTGGTAGTACTCCCTCGAATTCCAGTCCGAAGCTCCTCGTCGTCAACGTGATCAGCATATGCAGGCACGACGTCCAAGTCATTCCGGACGTTATGACGGAAGGTGCGGTTGAGAACTGCAAGCCGCTGCTCTCTATTTTCTCGGTCGGTAATATCTCTGAAAATTACTTTGTTGGAGAGGGTGTCATAGAACGAGTAGCACACTAAAGAGCAGGGTGAACGCTGAGGTGGATGAGTTCAGCGACCCTGCAAGATGATCCTTCGGTAGAGTCGTTTTTCAATGTCGTGGAGACCGAGACGCTAGCGATGTTCGAGCACCTCTCCTTCGAGTTTCTCGAAGAGTTCGACGTGTTCGCCCCGGCGGAGACGGGGCGAACACGAGGCCACGAACCACCAGAGCTGATGCGTGGCTTTCTCCACTGCTACTACAAGGACATCTACGGCATTCGTCCCGTTGAACGAGAGCTTCGGAACACGGTTGTCTGGCTGAGCTGTGGCTTCGATCGACCGCCGTCGAGAGACGCGGTCGATCGCTTCCTTACCGACCTCGAACACGTCGTTAACAAGGTATTCGACCACCTCGTCGAGCAGGCCGCCCGCCGCGGCCTGCTCGACTTGACCTACTGCATCGATTCGACCGACGTGAGGGCGATGCCCGCCGATCAAGACGCGTCGAAGTGCTACGATCCAACCGACGATGAGTACTACTACGGCTACGGTTGCACGATTGTCTCAACCGGGCAAAAGATCCCGATCGCGGCGGAGTTCACAGAGAGCAAACAAGCGCCAGAAGAGACGGCGCTGCGCGTCACGCGTGACGCGCTCGCCGTCGCCAAGCCGATTTGGATGGTCGGTGACAGTGCCTACGACACGCTCAACTGGCACGACCACCTGCTGGCCGCAGGAGTCGTGCCAGTCGCTCCGTACAACGCGCGAAACACCGACGATCCGAAAGACATCGAGTACAGGGTCGAAGACCGCATCGAACAACACAGCGAGGACGTCCAGCTGAAGCAGTCCACGTTAGATGAGACGTACAACCGCCGGACTGGAGTCGAACGAACCAACGAATCAGTGAAGGACTGCGGCCTCGGGCGAACGCACGCCCGAGGCCGCGTCCACGCACAAGCGCAGGTGTTCCTTGTTTTGTGCCTTCGCCTCGTCGTCGCAATCACCAACTACGAACGCGGAGACAATCCAGGGAGTACAATCATCACGGTGTGAGAAGAGTTCTATGACACCCTCGTAAGTAGTCCTTTCTCAACGAGGTCAAGAAGCGCGACATCCATAATCGACTTCTCGACCTCATCTTCTAATACTCATTACGGAGTGATCCCGCTGCCCTCCTCCATTTTTTCAATAGAGCAGGGCTTTTTCGCCTACAATCACGTAAATCCTGGCATATATGCTCAAATCCTTATTGAATCTCGACGTATCCCCGCCGACATTCCGGACATAAGTCCCCGTCGCGTAGCGACGTTATCTCTCCATCCCAGGTTCCGCCACAGGCTTGACAACGGAGCCGGGCGTCATGCCCGCTACCGTGTTCGTTCGATGAAGATGTCGAAGCGTCTTCCCCGGAGATGATGACCGCATCGTCCGTGGCTTCATCGTTCGTAGTATCTGCCGTCGCATCTTTGGCCGTATCCTCCTTCGAGGGTGAATATGCGTTATCGGTTCGGCTCGATGCGTTCGTCTGTGACCCCGAGTTGGACTGCTGATCAGTCACTTCTGTTAGTTCGCTTTTCGGGGGTTGTACTCGGCTGACCCGTTCGGCCTCATCGCCGGCATCGTCCTCGTCAGGCTCTGTGGCACGCGTCCCACCAGGAAGCGATTCAAAATCGATCGGCTCCTTGATCACCTCCGGGGTGTCTGTGCCGTCTTTTTCGTCTGCCTTTGGGGTACTGATATCGTTCGTAGTGACCGAGGAATCAGATGCATCGCCGTTCAGGCTGCCCTCCAGTTGAGATATCCCTTTGAGTGATGACTCAGTGTCAGTTGAACTGGTGTGCTCGGAGTGGTCCTCTATCACGTCGCGACTGTTTTCCCCGCTCTCGAAACGACTTTGATCGCTCACAGAATCACCCTCAGGCTTCTCGGTATCGCTCGTACCGTCTTTAGAACCCCTCTCTTCGTTCATGTCCTCCCGTGGCGTCAGCAACTGTTCGTTCCGATACATCTCCTCGCGGTTCCCGCAGCGACTACAGACCTGATATTCCCGACACACCAGAACCGTTCCTTCGGGACGCTCCCTGCGGTGTTCTTCGAAC
>Ga0209946_1001235_pt1 | contig 10377 bp, 7 predicted proteins | sample SalPon2_A_H2O_MG_FD_185704 | JGI IMG/M metagenome (GOLD analysis project Ga0209946, IMG submission 185704) | Salt pond water microbial communities from South San Francisco under conditions of wetland restoration - Salt Pond MetaG R2_A_H2O_MG... | ecosystem: Environmental > Aquatic > Non-marine... | reverse complement strand
CTAGCCACCCACCAAACCGGCGGCGTGTCGGACACCAACCAACCATGAACCAAGACAACGATATCGGACTCTCGCGGCGCAAGATGCTTCTCGGACTCGGCGCAGTCGGCGTGGCCTCCGCGGGTGCCGGACTCGGCACCACGGCGTACTTCAACGACACCGAAACCTTCGAGAACAACACCTTCACGGCGGGGACCCTCGACATGAGCGTCACCGCGAACGTCGTGGCGGCGGACGAGTACTGGAGCGGCCAGACCGAGCTCCCCATGTCCGTGACCGCAGACGGTCAGGGCGTCACCGCCGGCCTCGTGGTCGACGACGTGAAGCCCGGCGACTGGGCGATCATCTGCTTCGACATCGAAGTCGGTGACAACCCCGGTTACGTGCAGGTGCGCACGGAGAACTTCATGGAGGCGGGCGGCGCGAATCCCGAGCCCGAACAGGAAGTCGAGGGCGACGCGGACAACGACGCCGACCTCGGCGAGTTCATGCTCGCGTCCGTGTGGCAGGACTACGACGAGAGCGGCGACAAGGCCGGCCTCTCCAACCTCGACCCCGTCTTCAACAACGCCTCTGACGACCTCGGCATCCCCTACGCGATGCCCGACCTCGGCGGCGTCGCCGCCGGCAACGCGCACTACACGACCGCGCGTGAGGCCGACGCGATCCTCAGCGAGGGCTACATCATCCGCGACGACAGCGGCGAGATCCTCGCGATCAACGACGGCGACGGCGTCTACTCGTTCTGCCTCCTGCTCGAGGTCCCGTTCCTCGTGGGCAACGTCATCCAGGGTGACAGCCTCTCGTTCGACCTCGTCTTCGAGACCGAACAGGTCCGCCACAACGAGGACCCGTTCAACAACTCGGCGCCTGGGATCTGATCTCGCGATCGGTATGAACAGCTCGAACCGCCCTACGGCGACGCGGTAGTCGCCGCGGGAGGTCGTGACTATCCACACGGTATCCAACACACACACACATACAATGACAAACGATTCAACCAACTTCGACCTCTCGCGGCGCAAGCTGCTGGCCGGCCTCGGCGCGGTCGGCGTGGCCTCTGCGGGCGCAGGGCTCGGAACCACGGCGTACTTCAACGACACGGAAACCTTCGCGGGCAACTCGCTCACCGCGGGTGAGCTTGACCTGCTCGTCGACTGGCAACAGACCTACGACTTCGGCAACGGTCGCGAGTTCATCAGCGCGCACCCCGACCACGACGGCGACGGGGAGCAGTCTGTCGTAATCGACGACGAAGTCCTGACTTACAGCGACTTCCCGGACGACACCGACCCGGACAGCAACGGCGCGAACATCCCGAACCTCTCCTGTGAGGACATCCCGCCGCTCTCTGAGGCCAACTTCAACGTTGACCCCGTGACCGGTGAGGAGATGGAGACGCTCGTCCAGCTGTCCGACGTGAAGCCCGGCGACTCCGGCGAGATCACCTTCTCGCTGCACCTCTGTGACAACCCCGGCTACATCTGGATGCAGGCGAACAACGTCACCGAGTCCGGCGGCGCGTTCCCCGACCCGGAAGCGGTGGTCGACCCCGACAACCTCGGTGACCTCGGCGACGCCATCCACGCGACGCTCTGGTACGACGAGGACTGCGACAACGTGTACGACCCCGCGGAGCCGGTCGACATCATGCTGACGCTGGACTTCTCCGGCTCCATGCTGTACGACCAGTACGGCGGCGTGGTTAGCGACGACGACATCACGATCAACGGGACGACCTACACCGAGACGACGAAGATCGACCTCGTGGAGCTCGGCACCCGCCAGTTCATCGACTTCCTGCAGAGCTCGGGCGCGGACGTGGAAGTTGGCGTCGCGTACTTCGACGGCGAGAAGAACGTCGACACCGAGCCCCGGACGGGTATCCTCCAGCCGCTGACCAGCGACCTCTCGGTCGTCGACGGCGCGCTGGACGGTCTCCGCCAGAAGCTCGCGAACGTCGTGAGCGGCGGCTCGGGATCGACCCCCTTCGACGGCGACGGCAACCCCAACCCCAACGCCGGCGCGGGCAACATCGCGACGGGAACCTACATCGGTGAGGGCGTCGACGACGCGCAAGACGAGCTTGCGACGAACGGCCGCCCCGGCGTCGAAAAGCAGAACATCGTGCTCTCGGACGGCGAGTCGTTCAACGGCACCGGCACCACGGCGTTCTCCTCGCCCACTGACGCGGCCGACGACGCCCGTGCGGCGTCGCCGAGCCCGGCGACCAACGTCTACACGATCAACGTGAACGGCAGCGCTAGCACCCTGCTGGCGATGGCCGGTGCCGCCGGCAGCACGGGCGGCGACGAGGTGTTCTTCAACGACCTCGACGACCCGCTGAACATCCCGACGGTGTTCGGTAACCTCGCCGCGCAGGCGACGCAGGAGAAGATCATCATGGAGGACACGCTCGCGAACGTCCTCAGCGAACTCGCGGACGGGAACGGTATCCCGCTCGACGGCAACCGCGCGACGCTGTACGACGAGCTCGACGACCCCGCGAACGACCCGGACCGCGACGCGTTCCGCGGCGACGGCGTGATGCACTGCGTTGCGCTCGAATGGGAGCTGCCCTTCGAGGTCGGCAACGAGATCCAGGGCGACACCGTCGCCTTCGATCTGGGCTTCTACACCGAGCAGGAGCGCCACAACGACGGCGCGGGGGTCTCGGCCTGATCCCGGACCGTCGCTGAGACATAGACTCCGCGCAGGCCATCTGCTCGCCACTACGGCGACACGCCTGCTTCCCGACTCGGCGCTTCTAGCGGCCGACACGACGGTTCACGACCGCGATCGGGATTCCCCACTCGGGGATGATACCGTATGAATGACGACACAACCGGGCTCTCGCGGCGCAAGCTGCTGGCCGGCCTCGGCGCGGTCGGCGTGGCCTCTGCGGGTGCGGGACTCGGAACGACGGCGTATTTCAATGATACAGAATCGTTCGCAAACAACTCCTTTAGTGCGGGAACTCTCGATTTAAAACTCGACTACAAATCAACCTACCTCGGCGGCCCCGGCCGCCTGTCGGATGTCCAGCAGATGGGCTACCCGGACGCGGAGGACCTCGGCGACGGGCGGTACCTGCTCGGCGAGGCGCCCACCTCCGAGCAGATCGATGAGTGGGAGACGCTCGTGCAAAGCGATGTCTTCGACTTCTGTTCGCCCGAGGCAGACGAGTTCCTCGTCAACGGCGACGGCATTCCGATCTTCACCCTCGAAGACGTGAAGCCCGGCGACTCCGGCGAAGTGACGATCAGCGTCCACATCTGTGACAACCCGGCGTACCTCTGGATGGCCGGCGAGATCACCAGCAACGAAGAGAACGGACAGACGGAGCCCGAGATTGTAGACGAGGGTACCGACACGGACGGCATCGGCGAGCTCGCCGACGAGATTCAGGTCTGCGTCTGGTACGACGAAGACTGCGACAACGTCTTCGAGCCCACCGGCACGGGCGAGCGCAACGAACTGGAAGTCGCCCTGGTCAGCGACGTTTCCGGGTCGATGCGCGGTACCGCGCTCTCGTCGCTCCAGACGGCCGCGACGAGCTTCGTGGACAACCTCTCGTCTCCCGACGAGGCGGCGGCCATCTCGTTCAACTCCGGCGCGACGACAGACCAGGAGCTGACGACCGACTACCAGCTCGTGAAAGACGCCATCAACGCGTACTCCGCGGGCGGCGGGACGTCCATTGCGGCCGGCATCGACGAGGCCGCCGACGAACTGATAAACGGCACCAACGCCACGCCCGGTGCATCTAAGGTGATGATCCTGCTGAGCGACGGCAACTCCAGCGCGAGCGCTGCGACCGCCGCGGCGGACGCCGCCAAGAACGACGACGGCATCCGCATCTTCACCATCGCGCTCGGGAGCGCCAACACGTCGCTGCTCCAGAGCCTCGCGAGCTCGCCCGACGACGCGTTCGTCGCGCCCGATCCGGCCGACCTCGACACCGTCTACGCCGAGATCGCGGAGATCGTCTTGGAAGGCGAACAGAAGATCATCGAAGGCTCGATGTCCGAGGTCTTCGCGGCTCTCTCCGAGGGCGTGCTCTTAGACGGCAACCGCGCCGAAGAGGGGACGCAGGCGTACCCCGGTGCGACGACCCAGTGTATCGGCTTCGAGTGGAAGCTCCCGTTCGTCGAGGCCGGCAACGAGGTCCAGACCGACTCTATCTCATTCGACATCGGCCTCTACGCCGAGCAGGAGCGCCACAACGACGATCCCGCTGTGACGTTTAATGGAACGGAAGCGAACAGCACCAGCACCGGTAACTGACCGATCTGGAACCGCGGCAGCGAGCGGACGGCCCGCTCGCCTCGGGCGGAACCCCCGCCCGATTCCCGGCTCGGCGCCTTCGGGCGGCCGACGCGGCGGCTCACGACCGCCACCGGGAGTTCCCTTCGGGGATGATACACAATGAACGACGACACAATCGGACTCTCGCGGCGCAAGATGCTGGTCGGACTCGGAGCGGTGGGCGTAGCCTCCGCGGGCGCGGGACTCGGCACCACGGCGTATTTCAACGACACGGAGACCTTCCAGGGCAACTCCCTCACGGCCGGCGAGCTCGACCTGTTCGTCCACGTCGACTACTCTGAGGACCAGGGCAGCTACGCGCAGTACCAGACCCCTGACGGGACCTTCATCGACGGCAACGTCGTCGGGGGCGGCGAGGGCGAGCCCCTCAGCATTCAGGTCTCCGACCTGAAGCCCGGCGACTCCGGCGAGGGTGATTTCTGCTTCTCTATCGTCAACAATCCGGCGTACCTGTGGATGTGCGGCGATCTGACGGCGAACGACGAGAACGGGATGAACGAGCCCGAAACGGAGTCGGACGAAACCGCCGGCGGCGACCTCGCCGACGCGATGCAGGTGACCGTCTCGTACTGTACGAGCGACGGCGCGAAGGGCGCCGAGATCGTCTCCGGCTCGCTCGCGGACGTGATGGACGCGCTCGCGAACGGCGTCCCGCTCTACGGCGACGGCGTCCCCGACGCCCCGGTCGCGAACCGCGCGCCCTTCGAGGGAGTCGACTCCCCGTTCCTCGATGATGTGCCGAACGTCGCGGAGCAGTGCGTCTGCTTCGACTGGGTCGTCCCGACGACCGTCGGCAACGAGATCCAGACGGATTCCGTCGAATTCGACTTCGAGTTCTACGCCGAGCAGGCCCGACACAGCGACGGGACGAACAACCCCTGCATCGAGAGCGTCGCGGGGCAGGGATTCCCCGACCTCGACGACAGCGTCTGGCACGCCCGCGGCATCTACGGTAACGGCGGCGGTGCGGCCAACCGCGAACTCGACATCCGGCTCCCCAACGACACCCCCGTTCACAGCGGCAACGAGAACGTCGCGTGGCCCAACGGCCAGGCCGTCCCCTTCGAGCTCACCATCGACGGCGGTGACGCGAAGTGGACCGTAGACGGCTCCGAAGTGACCGTCTCCCCCGCCCCGATCCCGACCAGCGACACGGTCGTCGTCATGGCGAAGGCGTCCAGCGCCGACTCCACCATCGAGGTGGCCGACATCGCGTTCAACGGCACCTCGCCGACCGGTCCCGACTCCGTCTCCGCGGACGGGAACGTCGGCGAGCAGCAGAACGTGAGCCTGAGCACGGTCTCGTTCGGCGAAGGCGACACGATCACCGGCATGGTCACCATGTCGTGGCCCGCGGGCTCGCCCCCGAACCGCGAGGGGCTGGGCTTCCGCATCGACGTGTAACGCCGTCACGGCGCGGTCGCGTCGGTTTCTCACGCCGGACCGGAAAGGCCGGGACGACGGTTCGACTCCGTCCGTGGGCGTTCCCTTCGGGGACACAAACCAATACACAACGGCAGATTCGGCCACCCGCAACACGGGTCGCCGGTCCGGAGACCGTCTCCGGACCCACGTCTCGGTCGCGACCGGGGCCGAATCGAGATTTCGCAGGAATCCGCCCGGATCGGTCGGGAAGGACCGCGTACCCCTCAGGTAGGACCGTCGGACCGGTTCGGTAGGTAGTCCATACATACGGACTGAGACGGCGTAAGCAGTGATATCGACGAAACGGCCGTTCCGGAGCCGACACCACCACCATGACACAGAAAGGATCACAGGGACCGACAATCACCCGCCGGGAGGCACTCGCAGGCGTCGGAGCCGTCGGCTTCGCGACGCTCGGTGCCGCCAGCGGTAGACCGACGGGAACAGACAACTGGGATAGGTACTCCGCGTACACGTACGCACAGACCGACACGCCCTGGGACTTGCTCGTCGGCTGGCGCAGCACCGAGAACGGAACGCTCGTCGATTCCAGTCCCACCGACGCGGAAGACGACGTCGAGAGCGCCGGGATCCGTCTCGTCGACCTCGACAACGCGCTCCCCCGCGACAGCGGGACCGCGAGCGTCGGCCTCCGGCTCGAAGACCCCGCCGGCGAGGCCCCGGACGGGGTCCGCGTGTGGTTCCGTCTCGCGCTCTCGGACACGTTCGACGACACCGACGCCGCCAGCGTCGCGCTCGCCGAGCGCATCCACCTCAAGGTCCGGTACGACACCGGCCTCCTCGGGATCGGCGCCTGCGACGGCGCCGAGGGGGACTTCGCGGACTACGGCCGGGAGATCGCCGCCGGGACGCTCGCCGACCTCGCGGCCGGCCCGCTGGCGGACGGGATCGAGCTCGATCCGAGCCTGCTCGGCGACGGCTGTCTCACGACCGACGAGCGACGCTGCCTGATATTCACCTGGGAGTTCGACTCCACCGGCGGCAACGCCGGACAGGGCGGGACCGTCGACTTCGACGTCGAATTCACCGCGGACGACTGCACCAGCGACGTGAATCCGTTCACGTACGAGCCGACCAGCGCCACCGCCGACGGGGGCAACTGATGAGCCGTGACATCGACGGCTCGCCTCGACCGAGCGGCGTGAGTCGCCGCCGACTGCTCGCCGGCATCGGCGGCATCGGCGCCGTCGGACTGGCCAGCGGTCTCGGTACCGGAGCGTATCTCGCGGACCGCGAGACGTTCTCGAACAACACCTTCGGCGCCGGCACGGTCGAGCTCCTCGTGAACGACGAGCCCACCAGCGGCACGTTCTCCGTCGACGTGTCGGGGATCGACCGCGGGGACTCGAGCGTCGAACTGTCACGCACCTCTTCGTACGAGATCGGCGCCCGGACGAACCCGGTGCGGGTCTGGCTCGCGACCGAGTGCGTCCGGGCCGACCCGCTCTCGCGGGAGCTCGAAGTCAACGTCCTCGTCGACGGCACGTCGATCACCGGCGGCTACGACCGCCTCGTCAACGTTCGCGACGAGCTGTACACCGGCGAGCGGATCGACACCGGCTGTCTGGACCCCGAGGACACGGTCCTCGTCGAGGTCGACTGGGAGCTCCCGGTCAACGCGGCGGATGTCGGCGGCGAGACGACCGCCCTGACCTTCCAGCTGTACGCCGAGCAGTGCCGCCACACCACCGAAGCGGACGCGGAGGCGGTGAACCCCTTCGCCGGCCGCGTCTGCGACGAGAACCGGTGTGTCCCCTGCGAGGACGGAAACGACGTCAAAATCGGCGGGCTCACGCTCAAATACCTCGGCGACGAGCCGCTCGACCCGCTCGTCGTCCGGGCCGCCGGCGGCGGCGGAGGCGGAAACGGACGGGGGAACGGCAACAACCCCCCGACGAAGATATTCGACGCGACGGTCCAGCCGAACGAGGAGTTCGACCTCGACGGAGCGGATTCCGGGACGAACACGCCAGGCTGGATCGGGCCGAACATCTACCTCGACTCCGGCGGCGGCGCGTCGCGGAACAAGCGCACCGAGACCAACATCCACACGAGCTGCTCGGAAGCGCTCGGCCCCGGCGACGTCTACGGCGACTTCGAGGTCGTCGCGGTGACGACGACCGACGGCGATCGGGTCTGTGAGAGCGGGACCGGCGGCGACGGCGGTGACGACACCCCCGACGACGAACCCGACACCGACCCCGAGTGCGCCGTCTGTGACAAGGGGACCGACGTCTCGCTTGCCACTCTCGACGTCCGCTACCTCGGCGCCGACGACGCGACCATCTCGGTCGTCTCGACGAAGGGGAACACGGGCGGCGTCCTGTTCGCCGGGACCGTCTCCTATGACGACGTCTTCACCCTCGACGGGAAAGACGTGATCCGGGGCGGTAACAACGGCAACGGGAACGGCGGCAACGGCAACGGGAGGGGCAACGGGAACGGCGGCAACGGCCGCCCGACCAACAAGCTTGGCCCGGAGGTCGAGATCAGCATCGACGGCGAGGCGAGACCCGTCTCGATCCACGTGAGCTGTTCGCAGCCGCTCGCGGTAGGGATGCGATTCGGCGACGGCGGCGAGTTTGAAATCGACGCTGGAACAACCACGGACGGCGAGTCGCTGTGCGGCTCGGAGGCGAACTGATGACAACCATACTCACTTCAGCACGGATGAAACGGGCGGCGAACATACTCGGGATCGTCCTGCTGATCGCGCTCGTCACGCCGTTCGCCGTGTACGCGGTCCCCGAGGTCGTCAGCGCAGACGAGAGCTTCGTCGTGCTCACGCCGAGTATGACGCCCGCCATCGCGCCCGGCGACGTGGTCGTCGTCGCGGAGCGTGACCCCGCCACGGTCGCCGTCGGCGACGTGATCACGTTCATGCGGGGCACGAGCGACGTGCCCGTGACACATCGGGTGATCGGCGTCGTCGAGACGGCGAACGGCCTCGCCTTCGAGACGATGGGGGACGCTAACGAGGGTCCCGATCCCGGTCTCGTGCCGGCGGCTAACCTCGTCGGCGTGGTCGCGCTGACCATCCCGTACATCGGGTTCGTCATCCAGTTCGCCGGCACGCCCGCCGGCTTCGTGACCCTGGTGTTGCTCCCCTTCGGTCTGCTCGCGGTCACCGAAATCTGGTCGCTGGTGCAGGGACGAAACGGAGCCGAAACGGTCGCCGCGGCGGACGCGACCGACGATCCGGATGCGACCGACGATCCGGATGCGAGCGATGGCTCGGCCTCGCCGACCGCGGCGGCCGCCGTCGTCGACTCGCCGGCCGACTCGCCGACCGAGTCATCGACCGACGCGACCGTCGTCGCCAACGAGGCGACCAACGGCGGCGTTTCGGTCGACGCCATCGGCGGTGCGGCGGCGATGCTCGCGCTGTTTGCCCCGTACGCGATCTACATCGCCTTCGAGCTTCGGACCGCCGCGCCCATCGCGGTCGCGATCGGTTCGACCACGCTGCTGCTCGGCGCCCTCGCGATCTGGGTCCCGGCGAGCGGCGTCCTCTCCCGGTCTACGGCAACCGACGCGTCGGCGCCTGCCGACCCCGAACCGGTCGGCGAGACCGGCGCCACCGACGGCGGTGACGTCGAGGTTCCGGCAGAGACCGACTCGTCCGCGGCCACCGGGTCGTCGGACGCAGTCGGCGAGGCAGCGCCCGTCGACGAGACCGAGTCCGTCGGCGAGGCAACGCCCGTCGACGAGACGACCGACGAGACCGCGGACGGTCACACTGACCCGTTCACGTCGCCCGACTCGCTCGACGGAGCCGACCCCACGGCGGGGTCGTCGGTGACGCCGCCTGCGCAGGCGGACCGCACCGGGGAGGGCGACTGATGCCCGTGAACCGCACGCTCGTCGGCCTCATGGCCCTCGTGGTCCTGGTCTGGGGCGTCGCGTTCGGCGGCGGTGTCACCATCGCCGTGCTGACCGCGACCGCGAACGTGACGACGACCTTCGAGACGGTCGACGAGCTCACGCCCATCGAGAACACGACCGGCTCGGACGTGACCAGAACGGCCGCCGTCGTGGGCGACACGCCCGAAACAGACGACGTCGCGCCCGCGAACGGAACAGACGCGAACGGGACGGACGCGAACGGGACGGACGACAGCCCGCCCGAAGCGCCTCCGGTGAACGGGAGCGCCCCGGACGAACCGGTGAGCGACGAGCAGACGCCGGAGACGAACGAGAGCGACTCGGACACCGACGAGGGCGCTTCACAGCCCCCGGCGGCTCCGTCGTCGCCCGCAGATGAGTCGGAGTCGGAATCGGAGTCTGAGTCGGAGTCGGAATCGGAGTCTGAGTCGGAATCGGAATCGGAATCTGAATCGGAGTCTGAGTCGGAATCGGAATCGGAATCTGAATCGGAGTCTGAGTCGGAATTGGAATCCGAATCCGAATCGGAATCGGAGTCCGATCCTGAGTCGGAGTCGACTCCTGACTCCGAGTCATCGTCGGAGTCCGAGTCGGACGCGACCGACGAGTCATCGCCCGACTCGGAGTCGGAGTCTGAATCACCCACCGAGTCCGCTTCGACCCCGGACTCCGAGTCGACTGACGACTCGGCGCCGTCATCGGACGAGCAGTCCACGG
>Ga0209946_1001231_pt1 | contig 10395 bp, 12 predicted proteins | sample SalPon2_A_H2O_MG_FD_185704 | JGI IMG/M metagenome (GOLD analysis project Ga0209946, IMG submission 185704) | Salt pond water microbial communities from South San Francisco under conditions of wetland restoration - Salt Pond MetaG R2_A_H2O_MG... | ecosystem: Environmental > Aquatic > Non-marine... | reverse complement strand
GTGTAGCTCCCATCAGATGATTGCGGTGCGCCATCGTGGTAATGCCCCGGTGCGATGACGGTATCATCAGGTAGGTCAGCGAACCGCTCTGTTACCGTCCGATGAAGATCATATCAGTTGTTGCAAATACGATTTCTTTATTCAGTCTGCGGCGTGATTTTTTCGTGCCGATTCTCTCGTCCCACATGGGTTATCTCACCCGGTGATCTTCGTCTTTTCCTCTGAGTTCTGACACTGATTCGAGCGGGGTTCGACCGGCTTCACTCGGAGCTCTCCGAAGCCATACTTCGAGTGACTGCCGACCCGGAGGATGCCGCTCTTCGCGGTCTCCACCGGGCGGTCGCCCTCGTAGGCGACCACCTGCCCGTGGTCCACGGTCTGAAGCTTGTACACCTCGCGTTGCTCCAGCACCTTCTCCTCGCGTTCACGGAGATCGCGGCGGTCCTCCTTCCACCACCACGGCACGTCCTGGTCGTGAGCGTTCGGGTACTCCGACTCCAGCACGAACGGCGTCACGAGTTCGAGGATGAATGCCTCACCGTCTTCGAGACGCGAGTAGTCCAACGCCCCCAGGTCTACGACCTGCGTGTGTTTCAGCCCCGTGATGCCGTAGCCGTAGTTGCGCTTCCCGCCGAACTGGAGGCCGTCCAGGGCGCTCTCATTGAGCGGGAGGACGTCGTCGCGGTCGGCGTGGAGGTACGCGTTGATGTACCACTTCGTCGTCTGCTGTTGCTTCCGTGCGTGGTCGGGCTTCCCCATGATGGTCTCGTGGGAGAGCGCCGGGTGGCCGCTCTGCACGCGGATGTCGTGCGTGTTCAGCGCGTCTCGCGGCCGGGAATCGAGGAGCCACGAATGCGACGCCTGCCGCATCAGGAACAGGTCGTCGTAGCTCTCGACGTCGGGAAGCCCGCTCCCGAGGTACGGTCGGATGCCGCTCTGCGAGTGCTCCTCGGGGAACGTCCCGAACTGGCCGGGCACGAAGACGCCGTGACTCGCGTTCAGGTGGCGGTGGACGTCGTGCGGGAGTTGCTGACCGAGCGCGTGCATGATGGCGTTCCCGCTCACGTAGTAGGGGTGGCCGATGTAGTCCATCTCCAGCTCCCATTGGACTTGCTGGATGCGCGTCATCGGTCGAACGCCTCCCGGAAGTCCTCGATGTACTGGAGCGCGGTGGACCACGCGCCGATCCGGCGGAGGTTCGCATCCAGCACCATGTCGTACTTGTCGTGAGCGGCATCGAACGAGTGCGCGGTCAGCCGGTTCCACGTCGAAGCCCACGACCGCCACGGCCGACTCCCGAGACGGGACGACGGTCGCCCGTCTGCGCTCTCGTCGATTCGGAGCGCGAAGTCATCGCCTGCGTACACGGTGCGGTGGGGCACGACCTCCCCGGCGCGGTCCACGACCAGGAGGAGATCGGCGAACTCGTGGCCGTCGCGGTAGTTGTCGAGTAGGGCCGCCACGAGCAGGGTGTGGTACTTCAGGCTCGTGCACGGGTAGTAGACGCTCTCGTTGAACGCCGAGACGACGTGGCTCTCCAGCCACGCCCGATGCATGGCCGCCGGGTCGTCTTCGGTCAGGAGTGACCTCACGGCGCTCTCCACGCCGTTGCGCGTGAACCCCTCCGGGTCGTACCGACTCTCGCCCTCGATTAGGGACAGTCGGTAGAGCGTCTCGTGGTTCTCCATCGTCTGCTCAGGCTGGCTGTTGGGCCGGCTGAGCGCCGACGCATCGCCGTCCGCGCCGTGGGGAACCGTCTGGTTCACCGGGACGCCCGCGAACGTCTCCGGGGCGTAGTCGTGCGGCTGGCCGTTCATTTTGTGAGCATCGTGGCGGTACGCGGCGATCATCACGTCTTGGCCGCCGTCGCCCTGGAAGTCGCTGAGGTTGACATTCTCGGTCATCTACGGTCCCTCCACGATACGGTCTTCCAACGCCTCCACGAACGCCGGGCGGTACTCCTCGGTCCACTGTTCGTCCTTTTCGTTCATCTTGTTCATGTTGCCCTTTCCGCGGTCGAAGACGCGCTTCAGCTCGCGCTCGTTGTAGAGCGGGTTGATGAGGTGGCAATCGACGATCCCGGCGCCGAAATTCCGAGCGCCACCGAGCTGGTGCATGAAGTCGGTCTTGTGAGCATCGAGGAAGTCGATGCCCTCGGCCAGAAGGCCGACGAACTCGGGTTTCACCTCTCGGAAGGAGAGGTGCCAGCAACCGTCCAGATTCGCTACAGCGTCTACCTCGGCGTTCCGAAGTGGCTCCCGGTTGTCTTCCTCGTTCCGGGAGACGACGTTCCGGTTCAGCCGGCGGTAGTGACCCTCAGCCTGCCCACGCGTGTAGTCCACGCTGGAGCGGACGGGGTTGAACTTGATTGGCCGCCGCATCACCTTCCCGGGGACGCCACCGAAGCCACCGAAGAGGTCAAAGACCACGCAACCGTCGTCTTCTTTTGGGTCGTCGGTGCACGCACCCTTCTCGTGGTAGCCGTCATCAAGATCGCGCTCGTAGATGTCCTCCTTCATGAAGTTCGCGTTGGCCTCGCCGGGGTGGCAGGCGGTGCCGTCGTATTCGTGGACGACTTCCTCCATCCCGTGACGGAGCCACCCGGAGAGCGGGAACGCGGGGATGATGCCGCCGATCTGATTCTGCGGGTCGTCATCCTCGTAGTTCCCGTTGCTGGCGTGATGCCGGTCAGTCATGATGCTGTCTCCGACCACCAGTAGGTCGGTTTGGATTCGTACAAAAACATCCTTCTCGATGTCTTCAATCATGATTTTGTGGGGGTTAGCGTGCTTCGAGCGCCGCTTCGAGAGCCTCTGTCGAGAGGTACGAAACGCCGCCGACGCGATACTCTGTGTAGTTCTCGCCATCCGGTGTTCGGACGACCCGGGCTGTCACGCGAGGCTTTGCAGAACTGTTACTCATCGAACTCTCCCTCGGCGGCATCGGCAGCAATGACCAACCGGGCGGCGAGATCGCGGGCGTCGTCAGGATCGAGTCCGGTGCCAACCTCGATGGGGCCAGAACTCCATCGGAGCCCGACGCCGCTCCAGCCGTTCTCTTCGTGAACGCCTTCGACCTCAGGCGGGTCGTCGTTCATTTCTGCCGTGACGTGGACGTTGTTCAGCCCACCAGGAACGGAGCCACAGTCAGTGACTGAGTACGTGCCGTCATTAGTCATGCTCCGGTCTTCGATGACGTCGTCCGGGTCGAGAGCCTCAGCAGATGTACTCTGCGGAAGGGCAGTGAGTGCAGCTGCCGCAGCGAGGAACTGACGGCGCTGCATCACAGACCCTCCTGAAGAGTTTCCTGCGTCTCAATCAGGTGTGACGTCCACGCACCGGCCTCGGCAGCACTGATGCCCGGCACGTCGCTCCAGTCGGTGTTCTCGTGTTGCTCGATAAGCTCGGCGAGATCGGCTTCCACGATTTCGGGAGTCGATACGTCCGTCGTGCCGGAATCGTGAAGTCCGGCGGATGTCTTCATTGGCATGCTTCGTTGGTTTCTAGCGAAGCACGGTCGGGCGTGCTCCAACACGCCCCGGCCACCTTCTGACCGGCGTCCCGCGCCTCACATTACCAATTGTGGGAACATCTGCACTTAGTTCTTTGCCATATGTGGGAGTGTTGCCGAATATGGGATCTTTACAGATGCGGGAACACTACCATATATTGGAATGGCGCTGAAAGCGGAAAAGCAAGAAATGGCGAGACGTAGAGCAATGCTCACGGATACCGAGCGTGAATTACTAGAGTCTGACGAAAAAACAGATCGGTATTACCAAGCAGTTTCTCGTGTCAGGCGGAAAATCAATGAAGAACTTTCCACTGATATTGAGATACTTGAGGAGAATCACCCAGAGTTATTAGAAGAGCTTAAAGAAGTAGTGTGTGAGGAAGAATAGCAATGGATTATGCGACCGTTGCTAGAACACTTTCTGTTGATGGGGAGGATTTTCTTTTGATAGAGTGGGGTAACGAAGGGATAGATGTACTTGACCATCCCGACGATATTTCACCAGAATTAGGTGATGCAGTTCTCGTTGATCTAAACGAGGTAATTGGTGTAATTGACCCGATTGGCGCTGATCGAGGTAATTCGGTTGGCATTGTAAAGAAGGTACATAACGGCCGAGCTGTAGTAGAACAAGGTAGCAGATTAACAGCATATGAAGTTGATGAGGGTGTTTCTGTCGAAAGTGCGAATACTGTGGAAATATCCGGTGCAGGGGTGATCCAAGAGGTGATTGAAACTACAGCCATTGAACCTGAATCCCATCATCCTGCATCCACAGATATCGACGAGTATATTCAGGATCTTAAATTCCCAGCGGAAGATTTAGATGTGGGATTTGAACACTTTGGAGGAATGTCTGATCATCTTGGGTATGTTCAGAATCGAGTTGATCTACTACTAAACCAGCGTGAAGAAGTGAAACGAATCGGGAGACAACCCAAAGAGCCCTTTTTCATGGAAAGCCAGGTACTGGGAAGACTCACTTTGCGAAGATTGTGGCTTCAGAGTCAGATGCGGATTTCTACAGGATTCGCGGGTCAGAAATAGTCACAAAGTGGATAGGGGATACAGAAGAGATTCTACGGGAATTGTTCAATCACGCAAGAAGGAATGAGCCCGCCATTCTGTTCTTTGATGAGATCGACAGTCTTGGGAGCGAACGTGGTGATGGGCCAAATCAACAGTTCGGGAATCGGATAGTGGCTCAATTACTCTCGTTGATGGACGGTATCGATGAGGAGTCAGAGGGACTGATGATAATTGGATCAACAAATCGTATCGAAGATATCGACCAAGCGCTGTTAAGATCTGGACGGTTGGACTGGAAGGTCAAATTTGAGCTACCGGATTATCAAGGAAGGGTAGAGATATTCGAGTCACTACGAAAGCAAGGCTATGACGTGGCTGATACAGTTGACCCTGAGGAAATTGCCTCACTTACTGATGGTTGGACTGGTGCTCAATTGAGTTCTCTTCTTGACGAAGCGGTGATTGTAGCTGTCAACTCAGGACGAGAGCAGATTACGATGACTGAGTTAAAGATCAGTTACGAGCGAACAAATAACCAGTCATGACTAAACGAATCCGAACGATTGGACAGGGTGTTTATTGGTGGTTAGTTAGACGGAAGAATAATCTAAAGGAACGCCTCGGGTTTTCATCATACCCCGACCTCAAAGAATTCGTATATCTAGACGAAACTGCCCTCATCAGTTTGCTCTCATCAACGACGGGTGGTATTACACAACAACAAACCACCAGCCAGAAGCAGCGTATATTATCTAGCATTACTGGATCTTTGGGCCCGATTGGCGCTTCTGTAGGGGGAGAAGAGCTACAGTCTACAGAGGCAGTTCAAAAGTATGTAATTCAGTCTAATTTCAAGGAACTATATGAGATTCATAAAAAGAATCTCGCTATCTCAGATCATGCAGAATTACAGCCAAATATAGATGCAATTGCTGTTGAGGACACTGATCTTGAATTCCTTCAGCAGGAATATTCTCCTGAGACTCAGACGATATCCCGGGGGAGATTAATTGAGGTTGATGCTACTTTGAGGAGTTCCGAAATATACGAATATTTCCAAGTTTTTGATGCGTTTGAAGATATAGTTGGGTCATTTTCTACAGAAGAAGAGTTCCAACAACAGCTGCGGGAACAGGGAGTTTCTACTGATGAAATTGCCATGATTCTTGAGTTGATGGATATCCTGATGGCAGGTTTAATTCCTATAGAATGCAAGGTCTCAAATTATGTAGCTTGTGGCGATAACAATGACGTAATCATTAAAAAAGAGTGGGCAAGCGGACGTGACGTCGAGTCCGAGGATTTCTATCTTGCAGGTTTCATTGATGAGGACAATTTGTGGCAGGAACCTTCGCGTGTTCTTTTCAGCGAGAATGAATTCACAGTATATGCTCGTCTCGATTCCCCGTCGCCTGGGAAAGACTGGAGTCGATTGAAACTGGTGGATATCCTCAATAGCGTTTTCCCAGATGCTGCACAAGAAATCGAAAATCTCCCTTCGTCATTCAGCGATTCGGATTCTTCGGGGAATGACTCAAGCGACTTTGAGGACACCGTCCGAGAGTATTTGGAGACTCTCGAATCTCAAGCAGATGGAACCTTTCCGGACGGAGCGATTGATGACACAATCGGTTCGCTTGAAGATCCTATTGTGGTAGATTCTTACGGGGAAAAAGAAGACACACTACAGGAAGCGGAAGAGGCATTAGAAAATCAGCTTCCCGATCATGATCTCGATCACTATTTACAAAATATCCCAAGAAAGCGGTCGGAGTTCCTAGAAGAGCAGTCAAACGAAGCAAGGGATCTAGGTAGACTACCCACCTCCCAGGAAGATGACAAGATATACTTAGAGACTAACTTCATTGCGATATATTGGTAGAACAGGATGACCCCAGGTAATTTCACAGACAATGCTGTGTATATATGATCCTTGGGACGATATAATACCGAACGCCGTCCTGTAGTTCGACAGTATTTTGATCGGTTACTCCAAGAGGGGAATTTTGCTCAAGAAGAGATTAGTATCGAGGATGTGAGAGAGTTGGCAGTCAAAAGAAACCAACTTTAGAAGATGGTGACCCAGAATTCGATGAAATCTTCCAAGAAATACTACTCACTCTACCAGAAGATATCAACCCCCAAGATTTCCAAGGGTACCTGCTATTTCGCTACAGCCATTTAGAAGAACCACTGAATGAGGCAGGTCAATTCGGCATTCATGATCTTTTGTCATTTAAAGCGTTACTTCGAGATGCGATTCTGGAGGATACCGAGCTAATACTGTCTGATTTACACCGATTTGAGTCCAAAGAGGAATACGCCGAATTTTCGAACATCAACGAACCAGACAATCAGTTCAGACAGGTGTGGCATGAGAGAATTACGCTTGATGTACAGAGTGTTCTGAAGGAATTCGTAGAAGGGACCCTCCCAGATGATCCAACATTCGATCCTGATCTACACAAAGAGCGGATCGATACAGGGCGGGAGATCCTTGAATATCTTTCCTATTCATAGTGATTAGTGTAAGTCTTTACCGCCGTGATTATTCGTGTCGGTGATAGGAGCTGTTGAACCCGCGTCATTTGATACCGCCGGTGAAACTATTCGAAGTAATCACTATCAGGGGATCGGAGTGCTACGATGGATTTTTTCTCGAATCCCCTGTTCAAACTGGATGGGAGCAGGTCTGAGATAGTCGTCCCGTTTCCCGAAGTGCTGTTGACAACCGCACAATATCGAATTGATAATTGGATAGCCCCCATTGAACAGGTCACGCGAAAGCGTAATTGAATCCGGAGGAAACACGAAACCTCAAGCTCCCCTTTGGGGAACCCTCGCACTTTCGTGCGGGCAGGATATTAATTGGACTTTATTTTCTGTGAATACGAAACGCAACCAGACGTGACTGTAGGGAACATCCAGTAGATTCGAACCGTCTGGGACGGTGACCACTGATGATTTTATTTTGTCTGCGGCAGATAGATTCTTATTAAACGGTGCATTGACCATGAGGTCGGCACATCGCCATCAATACTTTGAGTAAAATTCGCAAAAACGAGAACAGCGACTCATGGAACCGGAGCAAGTGTGGTGATAAGTAACTCCACGGATGGGAGTTCGCTCGGATACAGCACCGTGAAAAAGATATTCTCATAGATTGCAAGAGTAAGCGAGACACCTCAAAGACGTGTTCCTGTTGTGGTCGGAAGCGTGACGCAAGTCGTGTGGTGAATATTCGTGGACGGATGACTCAATATCCTCCAAGCGAGAATATGGGTAACGGTCGTTTGGCACGGCTAGTAGCCTGCCTGTTTATTCAAATCTCTGGACCATTCTGCCCGAAAGAACAGATGAGTGATGAGTTGTGAGTTGTGAGTTGTGAATCTTAATATCACAACGTCGGATATCCTCGCCTACGGCGGGAGGAATGTCAGTAACCCAGATCGCAGAATAATGTCACAGATGAATGAATATAGGCTAAGCTGTTCAACTGATTCATGGAGAGTTTAAATACAGATTTTGATTCGATTAAACACAGCTTATCTAGGTATAGAAATATTATTTAGCAGTTAGTAGAAGATTCACATGTGCCTCGTATTGTGATCCGATACCCGACACAAATGTTACATTGGTCTGTGGAATCATCCGAAATAATAGCTGATATCGAGGTAACAGACGCCGTATGCAATACAGGAGATATAATAATTCACTAATGAGCCAAGAGCAGATTACCATTGAGTCGGATGAGTCGGGACCACTGGATACATTTCGACAGTTCTTTGCACTACAGCGAGATGTGCTAGTGCTTTCGTTATCGATGTTTGCATTCAGTCTTGGGTTTCAGATGACCAATCGATTCCTCCCCGAGTATATTATTGCACTCGGGGCGTCGGGATTTGTGGTCGGTCTGTTTGGAACTGTTGGTAACATCATATCAGCGGTGTTTCCGTATCCTGGCGGCGCGATTTCGGACCGCATTGGATCTCGATATGCACTAACTCTATTCGGATTAGTTTCGACATTCGGCTTTGGTGTTTGGCTAGTTGCACCGAATCTCGGCGTGATTACCGTCGCCGATATCACAATTCAGCCCTGGATCTGGATTTTCGTTGGTCTATTGCTCGCACAGGGCTGGAAGTCGTTTGGTCTCGGCGCGACATTCGCAGTTGTCAAGCAATCGACGGATCCCTCACGACTGGCTACTGGATTCGCGAGCACTGAAACATTTCGTCGGACTGCATTCCTCATCGGCCCGGTGCTTGCGGCCGTGCTCATTGGTTTCCATCCAGCCTTCTCGGTGAGTTTCCGATACGTTCTTTCGGTAGCGATTCTCTTTGGGATTGTTGGAACTGTCGCCCAGCATATTCTGTACGACGCTAGTGAGGACTCCATGGGTGACTCATTCAATGGGATCAAGCAGATTAGACGCGATCTACGTGAGATGCCCGATCCGCTTCGTCCACTCCTTGTGGGTGATACACTTGTCCGATTCGCAAATGGGATGGTGTATGTATTTTTTGTATTGGTAATTACGCAGTTCTACGAGGTCGGGTTTAATCCGACAGCTTCGCTGGCGGGTTTCTCATACGGAGTCAGTCTCTCGCCTGAAGCGTTCTTTGGGTATCTACTTGGCGTTGAGATGTTGATTGCGCTCATCGCGATGGCTCCAGCCGCAAAAATCGCCGAACGTGTTGGACTTAAGCCAATCGTTGCACTTGGATTTGCGGTGTATGCGCTTTTTCCTATTGTGCTTATCGGTGGACCGGAGCTCCTTGCCCCGGTGATGCCACTCTCATGGGCGATGATCCTCATCTTTGCGTTCTCTGGGCTTCGTTTCGCCGGCTTGCCATCACATAAGGCACTAATTGTCGGTCCCGCCAAGAAGGGTGCCGGAGGACGCGTGACTGGCACATACTATTTACTGCGTAACACGGTCGTCATTCCAAGTGCTGCACTCGGTGGCTATCTTTGGGAGTTCGTGAGCCCAGAAGTCGCATTCACCATTGCAGCAGTAATCGGCGTTGTTGGGACTAGCTACTTTTTTGTCTTTGGCAGAGAGTTTGAAGCATACCTTTGAAGAGATTTTCTTAGCGTCATGATGTCATGATTACATTCGACTGAGTGCTAATGTTGATACGAAGAAGGCACTTAGCGGGATACAGAGCTACTTCACTGAAATGAATAACATCGAAATCACTGATATTTCATCGAGTTGTAGATCATATGAACCACTTGAGAGTCCCATTGTCGAAACAAGCACGCAAGCAGCCGGATATGTCGGTGATGAGCAGGTCTACCGGCGAAGCGCGACCGGTGATGGCAAGGTTAAGCTGCTTCGATATAATGCGATTCCAATGATTAAGCTTGACTTCGACACCCAGACAGCGCACAGAACTGATGAGTGTACAACGACTGAGAATTTGACTTGCAATGTTATCAGTTGCGGCACGCTTCCGGTTCCACATGAGCAACTCATGAGTGTCGATAAATGATCTTAGCACTTGAGGGACCGATAGTCGCAGCAATGGCACTTGTTATGCTTGTTGCCGGAACGACAAATGGACTTGCTGGCTTTGGGTTTGCCCTTGTCGGGACGATGGCACTCGCAACGGTAATCGATCCAGCAACGGCAGTTGTTTTCATGATTATCCCGATTCTTGCCGTAAATCTCTCGCTGGTCCGCGAACTCTCCCGAGATGAGCTTCAAAATTGTAGTCGACGGTTTAGTCCACTCATTGCTGCAGCACTAGTCGGAACAGTTGTTGGGATGGCAGTCCTCGATAGCATCCCGACCGCTCCATTGCGCGTTGGTCTCGGGGCTCTGACACTTGGATTTGTTGTGACCGC
>Ga0209946_1001228_pt1 | contig 10422 bp, 4 predicted proteins | sample SalPon2_A_H2O_MG_FD_185704 | JGI IMG/M metagenome (GOLD analysis project Ga0209946, IMG submission 185704) | Salt pond water microbial communities from South San Francisco under conditions of wetland restoration - Salt Pond MetaG R2_A_H2O_MG... | ecosystem: Environmental > Aquatic > Non-marine... | reverse complement strand
ATACAATCATACGCTGATGACCAGTCGAAACAAGAACTTGTTCAAGCCTTCACTGACGTATTTGATTCTGTTGAGGGCAATTGAGAGCATCACTCCTAGCTCGACCCGATTAGCGCAATAATCACGACCACAGAAGCTACTTGCTCCATAGTTGCTTCTTCCATTATCCCGATCTTCGCCAGTGAGCCTGTACAGCTTGTAGACGATCTCGTCGATCAGGCTGTCAGCGTCTGCGAATCAATCCAGCTCGATTGCTTTACTAGCCGCATCAAGTGGATTAGTGTAGAACACAAGCTGGAGTTGATCAAGAAGCTCATCCGGTATCTTTGTTAAATCCTCTTTGTTCTTGGCAGGCAGTAACACAGTATTTGCTCCTGAATCAGCGGCTAGTTGGAGTTTATCAACGAGAGAACTCACAGCAACAAGTTCGCCCATGATACTCATCGCACCAAAGACCACCGTTTGGGACCGTACGGGTCGGTCAAGAATTCCTGAGACAATTCCGACGAGAAGTCCAACACTTGTCTCTCCGCCTTCACTCGCATCAGACGGATTTAACACTTGGACATTGATATTGTAGTCGTCCAGCTTTTCATCCCGACTGAGTTCGCGCATATTAGCCTGGAGGTAGTCGCATGCGGTCTCGAACGACTCCTTCATTTTGCCACCGGGGGTTCCTGAGATATTCGTCTTTCCGGACCCTGAAAGCGCCTGTGTTTCGATTCGGAACGGAGCATGCCGTCCTTCACTATCTCCAATCGTGTACACTGCCCCTGCCTGTTGTGTACCGGGAGGAATGAGTGCTTCATCAGCCTCCTCTGGAACTTGGACATAGATTTCTTCTTTTGTCTCTAAATCGAGGTATGAGAACTCTACTGCTCGATACTCCATTCCGCCAATGCGCTTCAATTGCTCTTTCACACGACGCCGGCCCTCCATTCCGAACTCGAGATATTCGCGAAGTTCTTCCTTGGTGTATTCTCCGTGTGGGTGGAGCAATTTGAGAAGGCCCGAGACTGTCTTCCTTACAGCTTTTTCATCGCGTTGGTTCAGGTGATCACCGAATGCGAATTCCTCGTTGATCACGTCGCTGTAGGATTCTTTACGGAGTTCACGCACAAACTCAGCGAAGTAATCTACAATGAACCCAAATTGGTCATCGAAGAACTCAGAACGCATTTTTGGAACTTCCCAACCAGGGAGATAATAGTGGAACCTGTCGATGAGCGCTAGGTCTTGCATTTCTTCCGGGAACGGTTCGAAGAGGTGTGAACTCTTGAGAACTCCCTCCACGTCAAGATCAATGTTTCCAACGTAGACCATCGAGGCCTGTGCTGTGAGTTCTTCCGTTCCGCGGGAGAAACTCCCGGATTCCATGTAGTCTTTGAGCATCTGGACGGCTTCTGAGTCGCTGAACCGGAGTCCACCGACCTCGTCAAAGGCAACGACGTCCCAGCGACCGACGAGTCCGATCCGACCAGTGTTGAGGTTTAGGAAGAGTTTGGCAACAGTGGTTTTGCCACCAGAGATGAGGATTGAATGTGGGCTTATTTCCCGGTATAAGTAGCTCTTCCCTGTCCCACGCGGCCCCAACTCAACGTAGTTGTAGTTGGACTCGACGAGTGGGAGACATCGAGTCAAGAAAAGGAACTTCTCACGGTTGCTGAACGAAGATGGATCGTAACCGACGGTCTGAAGCAGAAGATCCATCCATTCGTCTCGCGTGAATTCTCCGCGTCGCTCTTTCAGTTGATCGAGATCGAGGTTCGACACCTGGATCGGTTTGAATGACTCAATACCGAACAGGCTCTTTGGGCTGTTCGCATTGTCAGGAAGGTATTCCAAGTCGATGATGGCCCAGACACCGCCGCCCAAAAGCTTCGGGTGTTTGCTGACGAGATGTTCGTGGATCTCGACGTCGTTGAGTCCGAGGTTGACGAAGGATCCGATGTAGGCGTCTTGCTGCTCGTCGAGTCTGACGGTTACTTTATCGATGACACGGTATCGTCCCCGTTCGCGTACTTCGCTTTTGACGTACTCGGCCTCGTCGGGGCGAACGTAGTGTTTCGAAAGAATCTGCTTGACTTTTTCGAGCCCCTCCTCAAGTGATTCCTCATCGTCTGTGGCGCAGTATTGTCCGATGAGGTATTCGAGAACATAGGTGGGGACGTTCACTCCCGACTTGATATCTTGAACGAGATCCTTCCGGACGACGCGTCCGGGAAAGACGTCGAGAGCTTTCTGATCGACGTCCTCAGTAGTCATTATCTACGAGAAACAGAGCCGGGGGCATATTGGTGTCGGTCACTCCAAGTCGAATACCCATACGGATTACCGATCTCCAATTCTCAGCCCTGCACCCATACACAGCTGGTGAGATCCGTTGTGATTAGACGTCAAATCCCATATCGTCGTCACCGAAGAGTAGATCGAGTTCCACAGTTTTCCGCGTAATTGTTTCCCGGGTGTCGGTGTCTATGACTTCGAACTGGACTGAGCTCTCTCCAGAGATAGACCCCTGTTTTAGACGGACACGCTCACTATTGGTTCCCGGAGAGATTTCCATCGTTACAGGGTCTGCGACCGCTACGTCGTCGATATTGGCACGGACCTCAAGTCTCGGTGCTGGGTCGAACGCTACTTGTCCGCTCTTGGCTTCGATGTCGACAGAGATTATCGAGTTCGTGATGGGGTCTGGGATCGTGACGTCATAGCTGATCGATGCGCTTTCTTCGATCTCACCGGTGGTCACCGTGAGACACGGGACGAGGAGCTCTTGGAGAGAAATCCCGCCGTGGAAGTACTGCATATTCCCACCTTGGGTCTTAAAACAGGCGACACTCCGGGGGAAGAGCAGCTTGAGTTCTGGAGCGTTGATTCCGAGATCAGATAGTGCAGCGGAATCGACTTCGATGAATTCGTCTGTATCGACGAGTGGAGCATCAGTGTTGACGGCTGCAAATCGTCGTTTAACGACCGGAGCGAGGTCGGGAGAGTCGACTTTGAGATCGTCGGACAACCGATCCGTATAGAGGAACCCGTGGTCGCTCGTGATGACGAACCGAGTGTACCCGGCCTGCTTTAGCCGCTGAACTGTCCGTTCGACGTCGTCGACGTGGGAAGCAACCTGGCTGAAGGCCGCGTCGTCGTCGAGGCTCTCGCCGAGTTTGTCTATCGTTCCGGAGTAGACGACCCGTGGGACAGGGTCAGATTCAGTCAGATGGTCTAATGAGATGCTGCTCACCTCGTCCATATCGACCACTTCGAAGCCCGCGGCGCTGAGTCGTTCGACGCGGTCCGATTTTCCGGCCATCTCCTCACCGCCGCTGGTCACAATGAGGTCATCATCTTCGAGTGAGAGACCGAGTTCCCCAGGAAGGTGTGCCGCCATCCCGACCTCGGTGATTGATGGCAGTGCCGCGCTGACTGCACTCAGGTCTTGCTCGAAGTCGGTTCGTCGCCCGAGATTCTGTTTGATTGCTTCGGCGAGTTCGTAGCGAAGCCCGTCACAAATGATGATCGCGGTTCCGTGTTCAAGATCCGCGAACTCATCGTAGAAGGAGGTCTGCGGTGTCCCGAGCGTCGGATCCTCACTCAGGGTGTTTGCAAGCGGGCGGTTCACTCCCTGGAGGAAGGACATGTAGTGTTGGGTGACCCGCTGTTTCACCGTGGCTTCGTTCGGATGGGGGAACGTGGCCTTCTGCGTGGCGTTGATATACTGCCGATACGCTGCATCGACTTGCCACCACCCGTCGTCACTCGTGTACTTCTGGGCGAGTTCTGTCGACGAGAGCGTCTTTGCTTCGTCGGCGTCAATGGTCCCAATACGCTGGAGGGTTTCGACCGCCAAGACTGGGACTGACCAATCGACGAGGTCCTCGTTGCTCCAGAAGCTGTCCTGTCGTTCAGTGACTGTCTGCTGGAGGTCTGCCGCGATATCGGGGAGGTCGGCGTAGGTCTCGTCGGCGAGTCGTTGCATCACGAGCCGAATGAGGCCCATGTCGATGCCCTTGAACGCCGTCGCGTCCCAGTGAATCCGTTCGGAGTCGATGACGGCCTTCGCAAGGTCGTAGTCCTCCGCGATTCGCTGTGCGTAGCGCGTGAACTCGGCAGGGGCGTACTGCTGCCATTCGTCGCAGAACGCCGCAGCAGCACGGGTATCGTCAGCCGCGAGTTCGTCGTACCGGGACGTCGGTGCTCGGCTGGCCACCTCGCCGAAGAGAAGCTGAGTTGCCAGCTCCTTCGGATCGAGTCCCGCAGTAACACCGTACTCCTCTCGGAGTTGGGCGTCCCAGGCGTCGGCCATCGCGTTGTCCTCGATTGTCGCACGGTACTCTTCCGGGTTCGAGAGGTAGGTTCGAACCCAGTCGTTAGTCGCCGGGCCAGCGGTGTCGAAGAGAACGCAAAAGAACGCCAAGCGCTGCATCTCGCGGTTCTGGCCCCAGTCCTCGTAGGCGTCGGGGATCTCTTCGTCGTGCTCGACGAGGAACTGCGTCACAGGCGTGTCGTCGATGTCTTGACCGACGCGGTACTGTCGTCCGAGTGAGTGGACATCGCGGAACCACTCGGCGTCATTGCGTGATTCGGGGATGTAGAACAGCCAGTTCTGCTCGTAGTTTGGATCCTCCTCGTGGAGCCGACGCTTCAGTTCGAAGTAGCTGCCATCGTAGCGTGCGAGCGTGACGTCGTCGAGTGCAGCTTCGACCTCATCAAGGACGCCCTTGTACTTCTCTTGGGCGTCGTACCACACCCAGACGGGGTGTCGGTCGAACTTCTGCCTGAGTTCTGTGATAATGCTATCCGCGAGATCTCCCATTGTGTTTCTCTTTTTATCGGGGATTGATTGTTGTTTCGGGAACTGAAGGAACTTGTCGACGAGCCGAGGAAGTCACCAAGTCCTGTCTCAATCGCGTAACGCTTGCTCGTAGACTACGAATCGTTTGGCTGGGAAGTGCGAACTGTCTGCAACTCCTTCCTTCGAGCTCTGTTCAAAAGCCTGGAATTCCTCCTCCACGGTATCATAGCCCAGAGCCTGAATCAAACCGACCTCTGCAATTGCGAGTCCAGTAAATGTGATTAGTCGCAATCCCTCGTCGATAGCGAATCGCAGACCACTACCGTATAGTCGGCTGAAAACCCCACCACGGTGGTAGTTCGCCCAGTGTCGCAAGTTCAGTAACAGATCGAAGAACGTAGGACAGGGAGCCCCGGGCTTCTCATGGAACGTCTGTCTATGCTGGTGAATCTCCGCAAGTGAATTCCGTGCATTCTCGTTCAGTATTGAGTCGATATCGGAGGGGCGGCCGTCCCAGTCAGGATAGGGCGCGGACCAGTCGAACCACTGGTTTGAGAAATCTCCTTCTGGAAAGTACACGTATGGGAACACGTACAATGAGTCCGTGAGTTCGTCAAGCATCTCCGACCTGTGCTTCTTCCACATACGGACGTGGGTCCCACCGCGGCCATTCGCGGTGATGTCGTCGAACCTGGACCGCATGAGCGCGCTGAACGCTTTGTATATCGCGTAATACGCCATCGAGATCCGCCACTCGGCCGTTCGCATGCGATCCGCTGATTCACCGTCTATCGGATCGTTCACAGCGAATTCGTCGCGCCAGGCATTCGAGAGGTTCCTGAGCGCCTTCTCCTTGTCACCGCCGTCCGAGTCGTGGAAGTAGGTCTGCAGTTCCTCTTCGTTTGACTCAGCATTCGAGACGATGTGGTAGAGTACGTGTCCCTGAACAGTTTCAAGACACTCATCACCCCACACCGGGGTGTTGTGCATTACTCGACGAAACTCCAGGCCCCAGCGTGATTCAGGAAAGTCCGGGGGACACTCCGACTCAACCCCCTCTCCAAACGGTCGGCCATACTCGTAGGTGTCGAAGAAGCTGGTCGAGAGCGTCTGGAATAGCTTCCCGACGGGTTTGCCGTACTTGTAGAACTCTTTCTCGTCTAAAGCCATGATAGAGGATTATGTGGGAAGTGCTTACCGCGAGTAGCTGGATTTCAGCTTCGGGAGCCCGGTTTCGAGTACCTCATACTGGTCCCACTCCTTGATGTTCTCCCAGATACCTTTTTCGACATCAACGGTGACACCATCGTCAATCATTTCGTCGACGGTGTCGCGGAATTTCCTGATATCGTCCAGATCGTTCTGAACTTCCTCTTTCCTCTTCAGAAGTTCCTTGTCTGGATCGTCGCCACTAGTCTGTGCATTTAGGGTTTCCAGTTCATTTTCGAGTTCTCCAATACGGGGATCGAGATACTGGCCACGGAGTTTAGGAAGCGTGTTGTCGTCGATCTCGTGGTAATAAATGAAACAACTGAACGCGCCATCAGGGCTTTCTAATTGCCAATAGATTGGGGTCACTTGACCTCGGCGCTTATATTCATCCGTATGGTGATCTCTGAAGAACCGATCTTTCATCCATTCCTCCGGAGAGCGTCCTAGATCAGAGTTGATCTGTTGCGTGATTTTGTGATTGTCTTCGAATAGAGTCTCTATGGCATCTCGAATTCTTTCCGCAAATATTGAACCTCCGGAGTTTACAGCAATTATTTCATCAGTTTGGGATAGGTACTCATGAGATTCCCAACGTCCGAATAATGCACCGAGTATGTACGATAGTAGTCTTCCGGAGCGTTCTTCTAGACGATCAGAATCGTAGGCGTTCTCATTGTTCCGAATCTTAACAACAGTGTAGGGAGAGATATTCAGAGCTTCACTTATTTCTCGAATAGAATCCCCAGATCGATTGATAACGTCTGACACTAACTCATTGTACTCGTCTTCAGGAATCTGTTTGGTTCTTATATTACTCCTGATCAACTGAGGTCGGTTATTTAGGGGGCCTGCATTGGAGATGTGTGGATACTCTGAAAGTGGTTCAAGATTCTCGTCAAGTATGCGCTCGATTGTATTTTCGCTAAGTTCGAAGAGTTCGAACACTTTATGATCGATAATCCCATGGATGAGCTCGACTTCGGCTTCGTAGAAATCAAGTTGTTCTAAGAAATTATTGAACTCATCGACAATAAGCGAGGGATCGAATTCTCGCTTATTCTCATAATATCGTGCGCGCTTCTTTTGCCAGTCTAGCGCGGTGCGACTGAGATTCTCGATAGCGTCAGGGAACTCACCTGGCTCCAGAGTCGGAATCCGCTTTCCGTCGCCCACTTGGAAATCAAGCCCCGGATTAAGGCCCTGTAAGATGAAGCGAACCGGTGATGAACAGAGATATCCAATAAGCTCTTGACTCACCGATTCACTTCCAGTATCTATGAAATGGGCTTGGTTACTGAAAATGTGATCCTCTGGATGGATTCTCGCAGTGAACCGTTTCGCGGACCGGCGGAAAGTAATCCCCGGATCGCCATACATCTCAGTATTACGTGGATAGCTTCCGTCATATTCTTCAACTTCTTTCCCTTTATTTTCCCAAAGGACCACACGTTCTGGGGAGTAGTAGTAAATAGAGTTGTCACCACTCAGCATCAACCACTCATATTTATCCCCTATTTGATCAACTTGAATCTCCCACCAATTACGGGTGAACTTGTCGTCATTGCCTGTCGCTAAACCTTGAGCAACATCATAGAGATCGTCAATCTGTGGGTAGTCCAAGAATAGTTGTAGAATCTCTTGACCAAACCAGTAAACGAAGGGTTGTCTGTCGATTTTCTTGAAGCTATTTTGATTTACAACATAAACATCATCATGCAAATCACCTTGTCTATGGGTTTGCGTGATTTCCTTCAGCCCCCTTATTTTATTTTCATAATCTTCATATTTAGTCTGTTCATGAGTCATTCGATAGAAGCGCGAAGACTCAAACTCTCCTGGTTCGCGCGCTCGGAGAACAAAGGGAATGGTGTATGCGTCTTTCTGCTGGTCAAAGCCATATCGGGAAAGATGAGCCCCCTCAATAAACTGGAAATTTGAAATGATCTGACTTCGGAGCTTTCGGAAAGAATAGAGAGTCATGAAATCTTCCGGGGTCACAAGAGTTGCGAATCCATCTTCCTCAGCAATTTCTGTACACCGTTCGATGAAACAGGTGTAGATGTTTCGATACCCTGCAAAATTTTGTTTCAGAAAGTCTTTGAGGGTATCCCCCATCTTTCGGCTACTCAAGTAAGGGGGGTTCGAAACTACGACATCATACTCATGGACTAATACGTCCAATAATTCGACCGACTTCCCCACTTCACCAGCGAACATTTCTTCAATTGGGTCGTTTCTATCAAGGGCTTCAGAAGCGAGTTCGCCAACGTCCTCCAATAACCGTTCCTTGACCTGCTCCCACGATTCTTCGCCCTCCCCAGACACGAAAGAACTCTGTGTTGCAAACGATCCCTCTTGGGTGAACTTCACTTGACCCGACGACTGAATAGCATCCTTATGATCTTCCAGGATTTCGTCTATCCGTTCTTCTACCCTCACAAGACTACCAAACTCACGAATATTGTCGAAGCTCCGCCATATCTGCTCTAAGATTTCTTCCTCTAACTTCGAACGTGCTCTTTCTAAGACCTCCTGCTTACGGTTGCCGTTGATTAGCACCGCATCTGCGGAGACAATGTTCAACTGAGGAATCGTCACATCAGGAGATTCCTCCTTAGCTTTTAGATATAAGGACAACGCCGCGATCTGTGCTGCCCCAGAATCGATATCGATTCCGTAGAGGTTGTGTCGGAGAATCTCGCGTGGGATGTACTCCTCAGGAACTTCTCCCTCTTCTAGATACATCTGATAGAGGACGTCAAATGCGTAGAAGAGCATGTGACCGCTGCCACAAGCAGGGTCAAGCACCGTGATGTCCTCTACTGCTTTCGTCTCTCGGTCAATCAGGGAATCTTTCAGAGGGGCAAGATAGAAACAGTTCTCTTCATCGTCGATATTCGTCCGTTCACCCTGCATTTCGAGCCACGTTCGCCCGAGGGAGTTATCCACCATCCACTCGACGATATACCGGGGAGTGAACAGCTGGGTTTTCGTGGCGATATCTGTCCCAGCGATTTTGTAGTTCTCTTCATCGACGCGGTCGTCGATCTCTTCACGTTCTTCCTCACCGAAGTACTGGTACACCCAACCAAGTGCTTCGTCGCTCTCCCATGCCTTGTCATCAATCTCGTCCAGTTCATAGAGGACTTCCTCCCGGACTTGGGCGTCAAGGTCGATGGCGGTGTGTTCGGATTCCTCGAAGATCATCCGAATCTCCGCACCAATCTCTTGATAGGCAAGGTCGAGTGCGGCACCGAACCCGTCGTCGGGAGCGTTGGTTAGCTCGCCAGCAATTTCGGCTACGGTGTGGTGCATATACGACCGGTTGCCGTACTCTGGACGTTCAGTGATGGTTTCTTCGACGAGTCCGCGAACCTCGATGGTTTTCAGCGCGACAAACCGGTTGAGGTAGGTCTTCGTGGCTTCGCGGACGTAGTTAGTGATCGACCGCTCCAGATCACCTTCCGTGGATTCGAGTTCCCGCTCAATGGCAGCATCCAGTGTTCGTCGCGTGTGGCGGTCTTCTGCTGAGAGATGGGACAGATCTTCGAGTGGGAGACGCTTATTCTCGTAGATGCCGTACCTTTCGAGTTGCCGGCGAAGTTCGTCTTCGAGCGTGTGTCGCGTGCTGAGGATGGTGCTTCGAATAGTCGAGCGCTGCTCCGACGAGAGACCGGGTTGACCGTGTGTTGTTGACATGAATATCAGAGGGTCGCGCACTGCCTCGAAACGGGTGGGACGGCAGTACGCTGTGTCGTGATTTCTGCCCGTGATGACATACAACCAGCAAGAATTCGGCGCGTATTATAATTGTGGGAGAGCGTGCTGTCTCGACGTCTGCCGAATCTCGCAGTGCCCTCTCGTGAAAAGTCGGAACCCGAACAGATGCGTTACCGGAACCGAATCTCTACGTCACCGTCTTGATCGAGGAGTGACTCGATCTCTCCCCGTAGCTCGCTGATCGGTGCGTCGATGTCGTCGGGGTCAGTCACGACGACGCTCCCGAAGATGTCGTCGATGTCTACGCTCTCGCGGACAGTTCCACCGTCGTCGTCATCGTCCAGATCGTCGATTTGGGTTTTCGCCCCGCTCTCGTACGCGTCGACGGTCTGAATGTGTTCGATGAGGCGGGTGAGCGAGGGGTCCGGATCGATGTGGTCCTTGTTCGAAATGTCCAGATCGACCGACCCGTCGCCCTGCCGTTCCGTCAGATCCGACAAGGCTGAGTCGAGATCGTTCTCGTCAATGTCGGAGCCAGCGTATGCTTTCACCGAGTCGATGGAGTTTGTGTACGTTTCGTGCCGCTTCTCGTACAGCGCTTCGTAGGTCGCTGTGAAGGCTTCTGCTGCGGCTCGATAGTCCGTCTTGACGTTGTTCCACTGGCTGATGACGCCCTCGGTGTCCAGCGTGTTCTT
>Ga0209946_1001223_pt1 | contig 10440 bp, 10 predicted proteins | sample SalPon2_A_H2O_MG_FD_185704 | JGI IMG/M metagenome (GOLD analysis project Ga0209946, IMG submission 185704) | Salt pond water microbial communities from South San Francisco under conditions of wetland restoration - Salt Pond MetaG R2_A_H2O_MG... | ecosystem: Environmental > Aquatic > Non-marine... | reverse complement strand
GCGCTGGCCGGGATGGCGCTGTCGACGATCACCGGCGCGGCCCTCGACGGGGTGACCGTCGTCGCGACGCTCGCCGGCGGGACGCTGTCGATCGGCGCCGCCGGGACGTTCAACCACGTCTACGAGCGCGACCGCGACCGGCGGATGGACCGGACCGCCGACCGTCCGCTCGTCGTCGAGACCGTCGGCCCGGTTCGTGCGGCGGCGTTCGGCGCCGCGCTGTTCGTGGCCTCGATGGCGCTGCTCGTCGCGTTCGTGAACCCGCTCGCCGCGGGGCTGACTGCGTTCGCGGCGTTCTACTACGCCGTCATCTACACCGCCGTCCTCAAGCCGACGACGACCTGGAACACCGTGTTGGGCGGCGGTTCGGGGGCGCTCCCCGCCGTCATCGGCTGGGCGGCGATCACCGGACAGGTCGGCCTCCCGGCGTTGCTCCTGGCGGCGGTCGTCTTCTGTTGGACGCCCGCCCACTTCTACAATCTCGCCATCGCCTGCCGGGCGGACTACGACGCGGCCGGCTACCCGATGCTGCCCGTCGAACGCGGGGTCGCGCTCGCGCGGCGGCGGATCCTCTATTGGCTCGGCGCGACGCTTCTGCTCGCGGGCGCGCTCGGCGTCGTCGCGGAGTTCACGCCGGTGTACGCGGTCGTCTCCGCCGTCGCCGGCCTCGGGTTCGTCTGGGCGGTCGCCCAGCAGTACTACCGGGGGACCGACCGCGCCGCCTACCGGAGTTTCTACGCGTCGAACGCCTACCTCGGTGCGATCCTGCTCGCGATCCTCTTCGAGACGATCGTCGCCTGAATCCGGCCGTCGGGGCCGGCCTGTGCCCGTTTCCGGGCTGGCGCGGCGGAGGCGAACATGTACGGCACAATCACCACGGGCAGATGGGAACTACGGCTCAACGTACTAGACCCATGAGTGCGCCCCCATCCGAAGAGATTCCCGTGATGCAACGGCTGTACAACCGCATCTGGCTCCTGGCAGCCGCCGCGTTCGTCTTCTTCGCGGTCGTCTACGTCGGCTGGGGCCTGGTGGACATCCTCTCGGTGCCCGCGAGGTGACCATGTCGGGACCGTTCGACGAACCCGAGGGTAACTGGTGGGACGAGCCGGTGAACAGACGCGAGAGCATGTGGCTCGGGATCGCCGGCTTCTGGTCGCTGGCCATCTTCGGCTGGATGAGCGGCTTCACCCGCTTCGGCGACCAGAACCCGATCGGGCAGACCTACGACGTCGACCCCGAGGCGTACCAGGCGACGGTCAGCGAGTACAAGGAGGCGGCCGGGGAGACCGACGACGGGTACCTGATCCCGCCGGGAGACTCGGTGTACATCGGGGGACGGCGGTTCGGCTGGGACGGCCTCCCGGTCGTCCTCGAGGCGGGCCGCGAGTACGACGTCCACCTGGGCTCGTACGACGTCCAACACGGGTTCTCGGTCCGGCCGGAGGAGAACCTGAGCAAGCAGATCAACCTCCAGGTGTTCCCGGGCAGCGAGTGGGTCATCCCGATGACGTTCGACGAACCGGGGACGTATCACGTCATCTGCAACGAGTTCTGCGGGCGCGGTCACAACACCATGCACGGCGAGTTCGTCGTCGAGGAGGCCTGAAATGCCCGGGCTAGCCAACGTCGCGGGGCTGTTCGACAACGACTACGACGAGGACGGGTTCCGGCAGTGCTCCGTCACGGGGCTGTCGATCCACCGCTCGGCGGAGCGGTTCGTCAAACTGTTCGGGCTGACCGCCGTCGTCGCCTTGGTCGTCGGCGGCGTCTTCGCGTTCACGGTTGCGATGACGCGGTGGGAGCTGGTCGGGTTGCTCCCGGAGGACGGCTACTACACGCATCTCAGCATGCACGCCTGGAACATCCTCATCTTTTGGATGGTGTTCATGGAGATCGCCATCCTCTACGTCGGCGGGCCGATCGTCCTCGGCCGTCGGCTGGAGGCGACGCTCCTCGCGAAGGTCGGCTGGCTCGTCATGGTCGCCGGGGCGATCGGCGTCAACTACAGCATCTGGACGGCGACCGACACCGGTGCCCAGGAGGCGCCGCTCCTGACGGCGTACGTCCCCTTAGAGGTCTCGGCGGAGTTCTACGCGGCCGCGGTCGTGTTCCTCCTCGGGGCGACGGTCGCCGCGCTGCCGTTCTTCGTCACGATCTGGAAGGAAAAACGCGGCGAGGCGGCGAAGACGCTGCCGCTCGTGGCCTTCGGCGCGTTCGTCACCGGCATCATCGCCGTCGAGGCGATCCTCGGGGGCATCGCGGCGTTCGGCTACGCCCTGGTCTGGCGGCTGGGCCTCATCGGATCGATCGATCCCGGGATCTACCGACAGCTGTACTGGATCGTCGGCCACGGCACCCAACAGATCAACCTGCTCGCGATGATCACCGTGTGGTACTTCCTCACCCACGTCGTCGGCGGCGCGGTCGTCGTCTCCGAGAAGGTCTCGCGGTCGGCGTTCATCCTCTATCTGTTCTTCATCAACCTCGGAGCGGCCCACCACCTGATGGTCGATCCGGGCGTCTCGGCCGGCTGGCGGATCTTCAACACCTCCTACGCCTTCTACGGGGCGGCCTTCGCGAGCATGATCCACGCCTTCGCCATCCCGGCGGGACTCGAGGCCGGGCGTCGCCAGCGCGGCCTCGGCGGCGGGCTGTTCGGATGGCTCACCTCCGCACCCTGGAAGAACCCGGTCTTTTCGGCGACGATCTTCAGCATCATCCTGTTCGGCTTCGCGGGCGGGATCACGGGCGTGTTGATGGGCCAGATGCAACTCAACATGACCTGGCACAACACCTTCGCGACCGTCGGCCACTTCCACGGTACGGTCGCGGTCGGGACGACGCTCGCGTTCGTCGGCCTGGTGTTCTTCGTGATCAAGACCATGTTCCGGCGGGACTTCGTCTCCGACCGGTTGGCGACGCTGATCCCCTACTTCTACGCGGGGGCCATGGGGATCGTGGTGTTGATGATGATGTACATCGGCATCCTCTACGGCGTCCCCCGCCGGACGTCGAGCGTCGTCCGGAACATCCCGGGGGCCGAGTTCAGCCTCTCGGCGGCGGCGCCGTTGATGAACGTCTTCGGCGTCTTCGCCGTCCTGGCGATCCTCGGCGGCGTGTTGTTCGTCGTCGCCGCCGTCGGGTCGTTGCTGTTCGGCGACCGACTCGAGAACGGCAGCGAGGGGGGAATGCTGCCCGACGGGGGGCTCCAGACCGACGGCGGCACGTCCGTCCACGCCGCGGATCTCAGGGGGACGTTCGGCATCTGTCTCATCTTCATGGCGACGTTCGTCGCCCTCTACGCGCTGAATTGGTTCCTCCTGACGCAGCTTTGGTCGATCGGGGCCTGAGACGGAGTCCGAGGGGACCCGATTCGATTCGACCCGAGCCGACTCGAACCGATCGACGAAACCGACCCGAACTGACCCGACTCGAACCGACCGACACCTTCGACGACACACACGATGAAACGCGACACGTCAGCCGACACCGAGAGGACCCGACGATGACCGAGGCGGGATCGAACGACCAGGGGATCCGGTGGTACGCCGGACAGGCCTGGCGGGATCTGTTGAGCGTCTACTACGCGAACACCCCCACCTGGCGGTGGCTGAAAAGCGGTGCGTTGGTCTTTATGGCCTTCTTCCTGTGGACCGGGAGTTCGGTGTTGCTGTCGGTCCAGCCCGGTTGGACGCCGCTGTACTACACGATGGCCTACGGATTCTTGCTGCTCGTCTGGGGGCCGCTGACGCACCTCCTCGTGGTTCCGCTCACCATCCGGCTCCGCCGGACGGCACAGCACCCGGTGACCCGGACGTTCGCGCGCAACTCCGGGAAGATCAACCTCGCGATCTTCCTCGCGCTCGTCGCGGTCTTCGGGACGCTCACCCCCGGCATCATGCTGCTCGAGTTCTCGCCGACCGACGACGGCGGTGACGGCGGGGAGATAGCGGCGAGCGGGGACGTCGTCTGTGAGTTCGAGGACCCCATCACCTGTCGCGTCGAGGACGCCCGGGGGATCGATCACGTCGTCGTGACGTCCGGCGGGGACGTGGTCGCCACCGACGGGGACCCGCCCTTCGAGGTGACGTTCGAGCGGGCCGACCTCGCGGAGACCAGAACCGGCTCGGAGTTCCGCGTCGAGTTCCGGAACGAAAACGACGAGACCGTCCGGCGGTTCGTCCGGACGGTGCCGGCCGAATCCTCCGGGTGAACCACACGCTTCGATTCAACAGACACCCGCCAGCCAATCGAACTGCGCCTCGAGTTCCCGTCGTCGCTGGCGCTCGATGACCGTCGAATCCAGCGCATCGCCGAGGAGCGGGACGCCCAGTTCGAACGCCGTCGTCGCCGTCACCTCGGTCCCCCCGTCGACGCGCGCGAGACGGTACGTCGTCCGCATCTCCTCGAAGATCCCCTCGCGCTGTTCGTAGGCGAGGGCGGCGTCGGTGGCCTCGACGAGTTCCAGGGTCAGTTCGATCGTCGCGATCCCGACGAGGTTCGTCACGCGGACGAGTCCATCCTCGACCGTCACCTCGTCGACCCCCGACGCCGCCACGAACGGCTCGATCCGGCCGATCGACTCGCGGACGGCGTCCGGCGGCGCGTCGATGATCCGCGAGACGGTCACCGAGTTCATTTATACGTCCTCCGCGACTCGACATCGATCCGGATCTCCGCTCCCGGCTCCGGTCGTTGGTCGTCGACGGACGGTCCTGTGACGTTCGCCGACCGAAATCGTGGACATGATCGATCCGACCGGGCGTTCCGGGCCTGTTCACGAAACAACTGTGGCGAACGTGTTCGCCGCGGCCCGGGCCGTGGCCCGATCCCCGACCGGCACCGACGCGGACGCGGCTACTCGAGGACCGACCGACGCGAGTTGGTGACGACGACGATGCTGCTCGTCGTCATCGCGACGGCGGCGAAGAGCGGGTTTATCAGCCCGAGAACGGCCAGCGGGACGGCGATGGCGTTGTAGAGGAACGCCCACAGGATGTTCTCGCGGATGCGCCGCCGGGTGCCGCCGGCGAGTTCGAAGACGTCCTCGATCGCGGACAGCCCGCCGCTGTCGACGACGACGTCGGCGGCGTCGATCGCCCGGGCGGTCCCGTCCCCCATCGCGATCCCGAGGTCGGCGGCGGCCAGCGCCGGGGCGTCGTTGGTGCCGTCGCCCACCATCGCCGTCGTTCCGGTCGCCGCCAGCCGCCGGACGGTCTCGACCTTGCCGTCGGGCGGGACGCCGGTGAAGACGGTGTCGACGGCGGGGTGTTCGCGGAACCGCTCGGTGCCCGCCGCCGCGTCCCCGGTCAGGATCACGATCTCGCGGTCGGCGAACGTCTCGAGGGCCGCGTCCCAGCCGTCGCGCGCCTCGTCGGCGACCTCGATCACGCCGCGGGCCCGACCGCCCCACCCGACGGCGACCGGCAGTCCCCCGCGGCGTTCGATCGCCTCGACGCGCGCGGCGAGGCTTTCCGGGATCGCGCCGACCCGCTCCTCGATCAGTTCGGGCGTTCCGGCGACGACGCGGCGCGAGCCGACGGTCGCCGAAACCCCCTCGCCGGGATGGCGGGCGAACTCGCACGCGTCGGGGAGATCCGCCTCCGGGTCCCGGTCGGGGTCCGGATCCCCGTCGGACGCCTCGTCCGGATCGGTCGCCGTCGCGTCCGGGCGACGCCGCACCGACCCCCCGTCCGGGACGCGGTCGGGGGCCGCACTCGGATCGCCAGCGACGGCGGCCTCGAGTATCGCGTCGGCGACGGGGTGGCTCGCGAACCGCTCGACCGCGGCCGCGGCCCGGAGCGTCCCCTCGTCGCCGGCGACGTCGACCACGCGCATCTCCCCGGCCGTCAGCGTCCCCGTCTTGTCGAAGACGAGCGTGTCGGCCTCCGGGGCGGCCTCGAAGACCGACTCGTTCGCGACGACGATCCCCCGTTCGAGGGCGTCCCGGAGCCCGCCCGAGACCGCGAGCGGCGTCGCCAGCCCCATCGCACACGGACACGACACGACCAACACGGTGAGACCGGCCAGCATGGCCGCGGCGACCGAGTCGCCGGCCAGCAGCCGCTGGAGCGCGACCGCCGTCCCGACGACGAGCACGAGCGGGACGAACACGGTCGCGAGCGCGTCCGCGAACCGCTGGGCGGCGGGGGCGTGGCTCTGGATCTCCCACAGCGCGGTCGCGATGCGGTCGGCGGTGCTCTCGGTGTCCTCGACGGCGACGACGAGGGCGTGATCCTCGACGACCGATCCGCCGACGACGGTGTCGCCCGGCTCCTTGGTGACCGGCAGCGACTCCCCGGTCAGCACCGACTCGTCGACGTCGGCGACGCCGTCGACGACGACGCCGTCGACCGGGACGCGCTCGCCGGGGGCGACGACCAGGCGGTCGTCGGGCGACAGCGCCTCGACCGGGACGACCGTCCGCCCCTCGTCGGTGAGTTTCGTCGCCTCCGCCGTTCGCGCGGCGGTGACCGCCGAGAGCGCGTCGCTGGCGCGCGACCGGACGCGATCCTCGTAGTAGCGCCCGAGCGTGACGACCATGATCACCGCGACGCTCACGTCGTAGTAGAGGTGGGTGCTCCCCGTCGCGAGCGCGACGGTGCTGTAGGCGTACGCCGAGAGGGCGGCGACCGAGACCAACAGATCCATGTTCGGCTGTCGCGCCCGGAGGCTCACCCACGCTCCCCGGAGCACCGGATACCCCGTATAGAAGAGGACGACGGAGGTGAACAGGCCGACGAAGACCAAGGGTAGATACAGCGTCAGCGGCGTGGTCGTGTCCACCGCGAGGATGCCGCCTTCGATCCCGACGTAGGTCGGGTAGAGATAGAAGACGTACCACGGCATCACGAGCATCGAGAAGAACCCCCCGACGAGGAGCCGCTGGACGGTGCTTCGCCGGCGCGCCCGGGCGTCGCGGTCACCTCCGTCGTCGTCCGCGTCCCGGAAGCGGACGGTGTAGCCGCGGCCCGACAGCGCCTCGGGGAGGTCGGATCGCGGGATCGTCCCGGGATCGTAGACCACCCGGGCGGTCTCCAGCGCGTAGTTGGCCTCGAAGGCGTAGACGCCGTCGACGTCGTCGCCGCGGAGCCCGAGGAAGGTCTCGCAGGTGCTACAGTGCATTCCGTCGACCGCGAGATACGCCTCCGAAGCGCCCTCGGGGACCTCGCGTGCGGACGCGTCTTCCGTGACCGATCCGACAGCGTCGACGTCGTCGATGTCCGCCGCGTCCCCGAGCGTTCGGGCGACCTCGAGACATCCCCGACAGCAGAACGTCCCGTCGACGGCCTCGTCAGTCACCGGGGGCGTCGGCGTGTCCAGCTCACAGAGCGAGCAGCCGCTCATCGTCCGATCGGTCGGGACCCACGACCGAGGAGGTACCGACGAACATATTCGGGACAACGGCCTGGGCCGGGGCGAAACGACGTGGACACATGCCAACGACACGCGACGGGATCGACCCCGTGACCGACCGCGTTCACGACACCTCTTGGTCGGTCGACCTCGAGAAACCGGCCTACAGCGACGACGAGGACGCGGTGGTCGAGGGGGCGATCGAGGCGGTCGAACACACGGCCGCCGGCACCCACGTCAACCTCGTCACCCACGGCGACCACGGCCACCCCTCGGAGTACCTCTATCTGCCCCTCGAGGAACGGTTCGGGGACGCGATCGGATACGAGTACGTCGACCGGTGCGGCTGTGGCGGACACGTCACGAAGGTCACCGTCGAGCGACGGCCCTGACCGCCGGCGAGATTCCCTCCGGCCGCCGGCTCCGAACATATTCGGCGGAACGCGCAGGGTCGCCGACGACCAAGCCCGCATCGATGCCAGCGACGAAACTCGACCTCAGGGAGACGCCGCCGAAGGAACGCCACCCGAAGATCCACGCCGCCTTCGAGGACCTCGAGGCCGGCGAGACGCTGCGGATCGTCAACGACCACGAGCCGAAGCCGCTGTTCTACGAGTTCCAGGCGGAGGTGTCGGCCTTCGACGCCGACGGCTACGACTGCGAGCGCGTCGAGGAGGGCACGTACGTCGCCGACCTCCCGAAGCTCCCATGAGCGACGACGCGGACGGCGCGGTCGGCCTCGAGCGGGCGTCGCTGCCCGAACTCGACGGCGCGGGCCGGGCCGCGCTCTTCGAGGGGGAGCCGAGGACGGTCGCGACGCACTCGCGTCCCGCGGTCGAACGGCGCTAGAACGTGATGACTTCGTAGTCGTCGTCGACGAGCGACCGGATGCTGGGGTGGCCGTCGTACTCGCTGAGCACGGTGATGCCCGCGTCCTCGACGGCCTCGGAGACGCCGAACGCACCCGAACAGTAGTCACAGACCGCGGCGTCGTCGCGGATCGCCAGGTACAGTTCGTGGTAGTCGCTGTCCTCCGCTTCGAGTTCCGGGATCCACTGGGTGCCCGCGCCGTCGAATATCACCTCGACCTCGTCGCCGTCGGTCTCGGCGAACTCCTTTGCGGCTTCCAGCCCGTTCGCGAGGCGGCCGTAGTCGGAGTGTGATTCGTTGCCGGCGAGGATCACGATTGCGGCTTTTGCCATCGTGATGGTTTATAAATCGCGCCCACACAAAACGCGTCCGCCGATGTGTGCCGCCGCTGCCGATCCGACGAGGGTTGAATTGAGATACGGGGTCGGGGCGGCGAACGGGGGCCGCCCTCCGCCCGTCGGCTGCGGGCGGATATACAGGTTTTAATCAGGAGTGGGCCTGATGACGACTAACGAACCGACCATGGCACCGTCAACGGACACGATCCACGTCCTCCACGTCGACGATCCGTCGGTCACGGACGTCGTCGCCTCGGCCCTCGAACGCGAGGACGACCAGTTCCTCGTCCGCGCCGCGACGATCCCCGATAAGGGGCTGGAAATGGTGGCGGACGGCGACGTGGACTGCGTCGTCGCCGGCTACGACCTCCCCGACGGCGACGGGCTCTCCTTTCTCGAGGCCGTCCGCGAATCCGACCCCGATCTGCCGTTTGTTCTCCACGCCGACCCTCGATCCGAGGCGGTCGCCGAACGGGCGCTGCGGGCCGGCGCGACGGATTGCGTCCCGACCGAGGAGGTGCTCGATCGTCACGCCGTGCTCTCGGCCCGCGTGCGAAACGCCGTCGATCGGGCCCGGGCCGCCCGGCGGGCCGAGAAGGCCCGACGGGTCGGCCGCGTCGTCAGGGACCTCGACGAGGCGCTCGCCCGCGCGACGACCGTCGCTGAAGTCGACGACCGCGTCTGTGCGATCCTCAGCGACGCGGAGCCGTACCGCTTCGCCTGGATCGGCGAGCACGACCCCGACTCCCGGACGGTCGAGCCCCGGAGTTCGGCCGGCGTCGCCGAGGCGTACCTCGACAGCGTCGAGATACGGACCGACGAGCGCCCGACCGGCCTCGGACCGACCGGACGGGCCGTCCGGAGCGGCGAGATCGCGGTGATGCAGAACATCCGTGAGGATCCGGCGTACGAGCCCTGGCGCGAGGCCGCGCTCGAACGCGGCTATCGCTCCAGCGCGGCCATCCCGCTGATCTACGATGGGACGCTCTACGGCGTGTTGAACGTCTACGCGGACCGCCCCGACGCCTTCGACGATCAGGAGCGGCGGCTGCTCGCGGGCGCCGGCGAGACCATCGCCCACGCCTACCGCCGGATCGAGCTCCAGCGAGAGTACACCGACCAGTACCGGACCCTCTTCGAGGAGGCCCCGGTGATGGTCGTGTTCACCGAGGCGACCGAAGACGAGCCGGTCATCGAGGACTGCAACCGCGCGTTCGCCGAGCACCTCGGATACACCCGCGAGGAGCTCCGCGGAACGCCGCTGGCCGAGCACTACACCGACCGCTCCGCCGAACAGCTCCTCGAGGGCGGTTACGACCGCGCGCTGGTGGGCGAGTTCGTCCGCGAACAGCGGACGCTCGTGGCCCGCGACGGGACCGAGACGCTCACGGTGCTCCGTGCGGCCCCCAGGCGCGACCGGGACGGCGACATCGTCGGCACGCACGCGCTGTTCTTGGACATCACCGACGAAGAGCAGATCCGGAAGCTCGAGCGGCAAAACGAGCGCCTCGAGGAGTTCGCGGCCGTCCTCTCGCACGACCTCCGGAACCCGCTGAACGTCGCCCAGGGTCGGCTGGAGTTCGTCGCCGAGACCTGCGACAGCGAGCACATAGCCCACGTTCGAAACGCCCACGAGCGGATGGCGGCGCTGATCGAGGACCTGCTCACGCTCGCCCGGGAGGGCGCGGCGGTGACCGACCCCGGCGTGGTCGACCTCGCGGCGCTCGCGGAGGGCTGTTGGGCGAACGTCGACACCGCCGGGGCGACCCTCGAGGTCGAGACCAACCGCTCGATACTGGCCGACGGGAGCCGACTCAAGCGGGTCTTCGAGAACCTCGTTCGGAACGCGATCGAACACGGTGGCCCCGATGTG
>Ga0209946_1001219_pt1 | contig 10445 bp, 10 predicted proteins | sample SalPon2_A_H2O_MG_FD_185704 | JGI IMG/M metagenome (GOLD analysis project Ga0209946, IMG submission 185704) | Salt pond water microbial communities from South San Francisco under conditions of wetland restoration - Salt Pond MetaG R2_A_H2O_MG... | ecosystem: Environmental > Aquatic > Non-marine... | reverse complement strand
ATACGTATTGAACTCGATATGTAATCTCAAGCTCGCAGTCACGCTTCTATCAATCGCGTCCGGTTATTAGGTTATACCAGCTTTAGGAGAGTGAGAGATGTGGCTGGTGGCACCTAATCTTTCTATGTGAATCCATAATTGATGGAAATAAGACCCCCTCACACAGCCGCTTCAAGATTCTTCATACTTGGTTAGTGACTACTATCATACAGGAATTAAACACCCACAGTCGACGAGCGTCGGCACCGTCCTACGAACAGCGGAAACACAATATCAATGCAATCAACAAGCAACTACAGCGAGACAGATCTGGCTTTCACGATGGGTCTCATAGCCGGGGAAGGTAGCTTCTTCGTCAACTTCAGCCGAGATGACCGGTACGCACACGATGTGTACTACGGGCCCAAGATGGCCATCAGCATGGGTCAGAAAGAGGAGGAAATGCTTCGGAACCAGTGCCGACTCTACGGGCTCGGGACCGTGAATGCCACCGTCAAGGGCTTCCAGTGGGTCATATCAAGCCGAGCCGAGTGCCGCGAGCTGATCGAACTTATCGACCAGTATCTCGAGCAAAACTCTTCCACCGCGTTCTTTGGCGCAGCGAAGCACAACGCATACCAGAACTGGCGATCCGCGCTGGAACTGCTCCGACCCGGTCGACAACTCATCGCAGATGAAGTGGTCGAACTTGCCGAGCTCCGAGACGAGATCAACTATATTGGCGCGACAAATGCGATACCGACGGAAGAAATCAAAGAGTTAGTCAGAGCGGCGGAAATAGAACCGAATGTCTGAATACCAGAAGGAATATACTCGATAAGTGACTATCTTCATATGAGGCTCACATAGAGCCTCGCTAACCTGGGGAGGTTAGGTATCCATCCGGGTAGCGGACGCTCCGTCCCTACTGGAGAGACGGCATCCAGAGACCGGGTCATCAGCCCCGGTCGGAACCGTTTCTGCGATAGCTCTCGCCTACGCTGGTGGAGAAACACTCGGTCCACTGATATTGCTATCATTCAGCTTGAGAGATATAGAGGGAGTAGTCAGCAACTAAATTCGTGGTTTTTTGACCTCATAGATAGCACAACAGTATATGACAGAAGATATCTCACTCGATGGTCGGACGCTTGTTGGCGTTGCAAACACCGATTCGGGGGAAGTGAGTGGAGAGACTCGCTTCGAGTTTGAACAGGAAGGCGAACGAATTTACGCACACTATACTGGTGGAAGTATTGCCGATGGGCATCTCGTTGGAACGTTTGACGGAAATGAATGGAATATCAGGTATTCACAGATCAACACGGAGAATGAAACCGCGAGTGGCCACTCTGTGGGCACCGTCGAACTGCTTGACGATGGTCGCGTGCGTATCGAAGACGAGTGGGAATGGGAGTCACAGGATGGTAGTGGCGAGTCAGTGCTTGAAGAGATCGTCTGAAACGAACACTACTCTGGCCGATTCGCGCTATGTATCTTGTACACCATTTCCTTCCAGAGTCCAGAAAGAGTGTTTCGCTGTCTTCGAAAACTGTCTGCGATTAGTTAGTCTACAACAGTCGAGTTACTCATACACTCAATTTTTCATGAAGTCTGACTGGAGTGCCACTCACAGGCGTTAGCAGGGTAGGACAACTATATTCCGGATTTGCGCCGAACCATCCGTGCTGCGAGCCTTTACTCGTCGGTGATGATATAGACCGTTCCCGAGGCCAATAACTTATTCCCGACAGTGCTCGTTATGAAAAATTCGATATCACGTAGATAGAGATTATGCTCCACGATGATCGCGCCCCCGGTACAGCAATCCGGTAACTCGGATTACAGAATCCGGGCGCGGATACGTAAGGTCGAGCGAGTACGTACGGATGTCATATCGACCCCCTCCTCGAAGCGCCTCCAATAAGCCGATATTTCGGGTGGAGATACGTCCTGATCCACTGGTGCGGGCACACCGCTGAGAGAGAAGGAGACGACCGTGGAAACCTCCTGCTGCGTTTGAACTGGAAATTAGTAGCCCTATCACCCTGAGCCGACAAACGCTGTCTCGGTGCTCTCAGAGCCAATCAATAGACTGTCGCAGTTATGTATCACCGCCATCTTCGGCTTCGTCTTCATCATCCGGCTGGAGTCTGACACCAAGGTAAATCAAAATCAGGCCGACCGGAATCCCGACCAAGGTTAAACAAAATAGAGCCCCAACGGTCATGAACATCTTGCCAAGATTCGTGTTGCGATCTCTCTGGTGTTCGGCTGGTGTCTTTTTATTTCGGGCTTCCTGTTTGGCGGCTCGTCTCTCCGTGATTTTGTCTTTGATCTTGCCAGCTGTCCGTAGGTCCTGTTCTGTCCCGTGGATCTCGTACCCCATCCCACAGCTGTAACAGACGAAGGCCTCGTCGATCTCACCAGGTGGAATACCGACGGTGTGAGAGCCACATTCCCCGCAGTCACCGTTTCGATCGAAGGAATCGTGTAACCACTCTGGAAGCTGACCGACATCCAGATCTTCGGTTCCGATGAGCGACCCAATCTCCTGCTCAGTTAGCTCGTCAGTCATGCGTCTCTCCCTGGGGATCAGCAAACGCTTCGTGGCCCAAGCGCACCAACGTCGCAAACGCGTCTGCAATTTCGTCGCGTAGATCCTCGTCGAGATCGTCTGCTCCGTCGAGCTTCCATTTACGGGTCACGACACGATACGTTTGGTTCCCGGTGACGTCGAGCCCCTGCTCTTCGAACTCAGCCCGCATCCTTTGGAGCTCGGAGACACCATCCACGCTGTTGCCCTTGGCGTCAATGGCGATCACGACAGTTCCGTCATCTGGCTTTGGAGCGAGTCGATACCTGATCGATGTTGGGTGATCGACGTTCTGACTGACGAGCCGAGGCTCACGCACGTCGATCCCTTCTGGAAACAGTTCACTGATTGACGCCGCGCTCGTTACAGATCGAAAGTCGGGGTACGCCCTCTCGAGGATATCGTTGACCAGCGTGGGATACGTAGGGCTTGGCCGATCCTTAGGACGGACTCTCCCCTGAGGATAGTCGACGATAGTGGAGCTCGCAATCAACGTTCCGGGGTCATCACCATTCGGCGACCTAAACGCTTGAATCTCTAAGCACTGGAAATTGAGGCCTTCATCGACAAGATACCGCGCATTCTCCTCCGTTCGCCGGGTGATTTCCTCGGCGACAACGACCATCCGCTGTATGCTGTTGAACTGATGGGGCTCAAGTGACTCCCCGAACGCCGTCTCAAATCCTGTCAGGAGATTGCCACCACGATCGGAACCCTCGCTAACATCCCACTCACCACGAGTCAGCCTCGCCCGGTGGTCTTGATACAGGTCGTTGAGCCCCTCGTAGTCGTACGAACTGAGTGACTGTGCGTAATTCTGCGGTTGACTGAGGATGGTCTCCTCGCTCGCAGAGCCCGATCCCGACCGGCCGATCTTCACCTCAAAGACGCACGTGTTACCGAAACAGTCGATTCCCACCAAGTCTGCGACGCCAGTCTCCAGCCGTACTTGCCGTCCGATAATGAGGATCTGCTCTTCCAATAGCAGCTCGGGGCTCCGGTGTAGCCAGTCCTCAAGAACCTCTTCGCGCTCGATTGCTAATCGATCATATTGGGTCGTTTCCTTACAGCCAGAGTCTACGTAATTATGGATTCTCAACAGTTACACCGACAGAACCATCTCAGAGTAATGCTATAAACATACGTTCGTATAGCTACAGACATACGTCTGATATGCTACCGATTTTGCTTAGAAGGGCTATTCATATGAACGCCGGAATCGCCGTTCAATGCGGCCCCGAGTACCGTGGATGACCAGTGCCGATAATCGTATCCTTGAGTTCCTTGACGAGAAGGGGATCGTCGCAACTCCCCATGTAATTGCTGCGAACATCGATTACAACAGACTGTACGTGAATGAGCGGATTCGAGTCCTCGCGCAGAACGAACTCGTGGAGAAGGATGACAAGCCGCTGTACCAGATCACGGAGCGTGGACGTCAGTACCTGGAGGGAGAACTCGATGTCGACGATCTACCAGCGAGGCACGAAGAAGATCGTTAGATTAGCGGTTCTCTCAGGTCTTTAATTCCGCTTGTGGTGGCATGAATTTTTAGGTCGTCTCACTTGGCCGGTCCGGAAAATTCGGAGCCGTGATCGTTTTGGTCAGATCATGCTTGTCATATTATAGCACGCTCTGGTAGCCCTTCGAGTAGAGTGTCACATGACCGTACCAGTCTAACTGACAATTCCACCCCGACGTGGGCTGCGGGTTTTGTTATACATCTACTACGAGAATCAACAGATTACATCAAATAATAACGAGTTTCTTGAAAGTTACTATAGGCTCTTAGCAAAAAGTCACTTGACACAGATTGTTTCTAAAACTAAGTCATCTAAACTCCCACCGATACATGTCAGATCATCCCGCAATTAATAGGTACGCGTATACATGTACGTGCGGCATTATCGAGGGTCGGCAACGTTGATGTCAAATAGTGCTGATGGGATAGTGGTCGCTTGGCACTAACTGCTGGGTTCAATAGTCAAAGTTCAATTTACTATTGTACTATGCCGTCGTGATGTCTTCTTAACATTCCGCAAGACCTGCATATCAAATAGTTTCATTTGCTGCTCTCAACACGTATAAAATGATATTTGATTTTATTAACGGTCCCTTCCGCGGATAGTATACTATGGCTGGTTATTCCAGTATTGATTGATTTCCTCTGATTCTTTTGTTAACCGTTCAATTAGTTTGTCTATCTCCTGATCTATGAACAAGCTGACGTTGAGTCCAGTTTGGTCAATAAAACGTTTCTGTGACGGAGCAATCGTAGCTGAAGTGGGAGTCAGGTGTGAGCAATTGCGCCGTTGGCTACCGATCGGATAGTCCCTACGGCCGTCTATTGCATCACGGAGGCGCTGGCGTATCCAAGAACTCCGTTCTATCCCGTTTTCTTTCATGAACTTCAACTGATCACTCCTGATTCTGAAGTCGATATGCACTTTTTTGTCCACAATGTCCATACGTACGATAAACACTTAAGTAATTTGGTAATATTAGTAGACGGGTATTTGTATCGAAGAGTTGAATTTAAAATACGGTCTCCAGAATGCCGCACGTACATGTATACGCGTACCCATTAATTGCAGGACAACCTGACACTTCACCACCTGATAATTATTTTCTCATCCGGGGATCTCCGGGTGACTCAAACCCATCCTATTGGGAGGAACATGGCCTCGCATGGGTCTTGTGATTCCCCCGATCCCTCACACCTAATCACTGAATGCCACCACTGGCGTCCTTAGCTCTTCTCAAGCCATTAGAACCGTTAGATAAGATAGCGAAGTAATGAACAATTCTCGCTCGCCCTACTATGATTGAGTCCGGACCGTCACTTGCTGCTTGTCGGTTCGTCGCTACGACCGGCTCCAATTGCCTCGCTATTTCGAAGATCGCTGAGCGTCCGATTATCGAACTCCGGATGGCGCCAGTACTTGTAGCCGTTGAGGGCTTCGTCCCGATCGCGCCCGACGAGCTCGTGAAGCACTTCCTTCGTGAGGCCGGTAAACGAGTAGACCTCTCCATCGTGTTCCCACTGGACGTTGTCGCTCTGGCCCGTGTCCCCGGTCACAGTCGCCCACCAGAAATCGTCGTCTTCGTCCCACGCTCGGTTTGCGTCCGCAGGAACACGCTCAGGATCGAATCTGACCCGCTCTCCGGGCCGGAGGACTCCGCGTTCCAGTAGGACGTTGATCGCCGCAGGTCGTCGAGATCGTTGCTGCTGTTTCTCCTGCTTCTCGCGGCGCTTAGTCATGTACTCCTCGGCCTCCGCGACCGGGATCACTTGCTGGCTATTGAGCAGCACGCGATCTTGATGTTCGTATGCCTCGATGCGGCGGCAAGTGACGTCCATCCCGTACTCCTCGATAAGCCACATCACCGGAGCGGTAACCTCTGTGCCGAAACTCCCTGCGGCAAGAACTATCCGGGGCTTTTGATCGAGCTCGAACTCAGCCCAGCCATCACTTGACGTCGTCAGGGTGTCGGACTCTCCAACGAAGTCAACAAACGTCTGTCCAACGGTCTCGGGCGTCAGATCCGTGTCCTTTCGTGAAGACCAAAATTCTCGATAGTCTTTCTGGATGTCCTCAGCTGTCAGCGTCGCACAGTAACTCGCGTACTTGATCGCTTGGAGATCCGTCGTGCGATCCGCACGGTCGCGTTTGAGTTCAACGACTACGAGCTTGCCAGATTGGTCGAGCGCGAGGATGTCCAGTCGGTCGCGAGTGTCCTCGAAATTCGCGTACTCGGAGGTAATGATGAGTAAATCCTCGCCAAGTATTCGCGGTTGTTCTATCGTCCATTCTTGGAGATCTTGGCGTTCGAGAACGCCGAGGTCAGCGAGATCCTGCTCCCTGAGCCCCTCCAGCGTTCCCCCTTCTTCGACACTGAATAGCATACCTTAGGGTGTGCCTCACTCCCAACTAAACAGTTCCCTCTATCGTCGCCTTCAGAAGGCACCTATACTCTTCGACGGATAGGTGGTGTAGATGGTCACACGGGAAGAGGTGCCGCACGACGGACGGCTTTCTGGGTCGATCACCGTGACAGTGGATAGGGTGCGGACGAATCCCAAACCACGGCGCGACGCTGAGCTCACCGTGCGAGACGAAGACGGGGCGGAGCTGACAGTCATCATCTGGGAGACACACGAGACTGACCAGTCATGGGACGAAGGAGCCACCTACGAACTGACTGGCGCACGTGGAAAGCGATATTCGACACGGAGCGGAACCAGAGTGGAGATCCAGAGCACGAAGGCGTTCAGAGCGCAGCGAGTCACCACCAACGATGCGACTCGTATTCTCGTGCTTGGGGACACGCACGTCGGATATCGACACCGTTCTCCCTCCAATAAGTCTGCGTGGGCGGGGAGCGTCAATGCTTGTGAGGTGTTCGTCCGGTGTCTCGAACGGGCACGCAAACTCGACGTCGACGCTGTCATTCACGCAGGCGATGTATTCGACCACGGGAATGCTCGGGGAGATCGGGACGCAGTCCGACAAGCGATCTCACAAACCGTCGAAACGGGAATCCCGTTCTACTACGTCTTCGGGAATCACGACGGCCAAAAGGGTCGGGAGTTGCTGAAGTCAACCTCAGGAACTCATCTCGCGGAGGCGATGTCACCGACCGAAGAGTCCTCGATAAACTTCCTCGGGATCGATCACAGTGGCCAGTCATTCCCCACGACAGCACCGGATGCGTCGATAAACATGTTGTTGGGCAAGAACGCATTAGTTATCCACGAGTCGCCTCATCCAGTCGTCGACGAGGCTGGCTCGTTGCTCTATCAAAAAGACCCGAATCGGGCGGATGTTTCGCCATTCATCGAGAGCGCAGGTTTCGAAATTGACCTACTCATCACCGGGCATCTTCACGTCGCCGATCAACCTCGTGTTCGAAACCACGATGTACCAGTGCTCGTCACGGGCCCCACAGTGCCGATCAGCTCCTACGACAAGGATAGCAACCCGTCGACATGGCTACTGGCTGCTACGAGCTCGGGGATCGAGCTTGATCGACAGCCGGTGTAGTGGCCTTGGTTCAACGGGATCTACAAATCCTCTCGAACAGAGGACCAGCAATCCGGACAGTAGCGATTTTTTGTGTCTTCTGACCACGGAGTTACAACCTCGGTTACCGAGACCTCGGACCCGCATTCATTACAAATAACAGGAGAAGGGAGACTTTCAGGCACAGGGAACCAGTCCGGGAGTTCAGTGAGCTCGGTTGAGAGAGTCCATCCAGGAATCTCCTCTTGATCGTTGAGGAAGCTCTGTTTCAGTTCGCTAACACCATCACGAGTGAGCCACAGACGCCCACTCATATATCCCCAATACTCGACACGGAATCGATTACTGGACTCGTGGAAGATCTCGATGATATCGACCCCGTCAACGATCAAGTTTGGTTCGGTTTGGTTACGGGTGATTCTGACCTTTGACTGATCTTCACTTCCGAATAGCTCTCCGGCCTCACCCTGCTCAATGATATTTGACTCCGAGATATCGAACACAGTCGCACCTCTCGGGTCGACTACAAGTATCTACCTGGGCGGATCTTCGGAACGGAGCACTACTTGAATATTACTTTGGGACATTATTTGAATGAGGAGTTCTACATTCGAACAGGAATCCATCGGTGCTATCCTATCGACCTCGTCCGAGGCGATACAAGGGGGCCCAAACCCCACCCTTTCGACCCGAGAACAATGCTCCGGGAGACCGAATCCATGCCACCACCAACACCCGCTCGTACGCGATGACAGGCTACTGTGCTGCGGCACGAATGCGTGCGAAAATGCCCAACATTAGCATCACCAGAACGAACAAGACGATGAATCCCTCCAGAAATCCCACGAGAGCAATTGAACCCTCTCGTGCCGCCTCAAATCCAGCGTCCATTATTCCCGTTATAGAACCAAGCAGAACGATGAGCACACCAAGGCCGGTCGGGAGGAACAACTGTCCTATCTGTTTCATGTGTAATGATTGCAACTCTGATCAATTATATTCTCACATGAGCGACTCCGCGCGTCAATCTGACTAATGATGCGACGGATCAATCGGTCGATTTCTGCTCCTGACTCTCACCCAACAATATATGAGGCCGGTCGCCGTGGCACAGATCATGCCCTCAGACTTCCTCCGGTCTCGATCCGGTCGCCCGTGGAACTACGACCGAGATGGCGATGAGTTCGAGTTCTATCAAGGAAACGGCTCAAGCGCACTTGAGATCGTAGTCGTTGACCACGGCGAGCGCCCGACCAAAGAGTACCTCCAGAAGACGTATTCAGACCGTCGGGGCGGTCGAGTTAATCCAATCCTCATCGTCGCCCTCTATGGTGATCACGCGGGACTCTGTGGCCCAAGCGGTGAGGAGCCGCTCGTGTATCGAGATATCGACCGTGGCCAAGCAGACCGCGTCTGTGATACCGCGCTTGACGAGCCAGACAGACATACAGCACAGCGGTTCCTCACTGAGACGCTTCCACAGCTCGAAGAAGAGCTAACCGGGCTCCGTAATCAGGGCCTCCTCTCGACACACGAGCTCAAAGTCGGTGTCCCAGACCGTGACGACTGGGAGGATGCGACTGAACAGGCTCAACAAGCGTTCGACGACGACCCTCGAGAACTGATCAAGGGTCTCAACTACGAGGTTGATCAACTTACTGATCAGAGCTACGTCCTGAAGGACACGAGTGACGGCCACGAGCGCGCTGTAGCGATGTTTCTTCAGGAGGATGAATCGTTCGACCACGCTCAGGAACGCTTCGTGGGCCAGTCTCCGGTCGCCTACGCCCTCAACGAGGCCGACAAACGGAACCTCGAATACGTTATTGGAAGCAGCGGCGACACGCTTCGACTATACACGACAAATCCCGACGCAGGATTCGGGTCGCGCGGTCGAACAGACACTTATGTCGAAGTGAACACGAGCCTCCTCGCAGACGAGAAGGCGGCGTATCTGTGGCTGCTGTTCTCCGCGAACGCGCTCCGTGACGACGGGACCCTTCACGACATTATGGAGCGGTCGAAGGACTACGCAGCCGCCCTTGGGGAGCGACTCCGCGAGCGGATCTACGACGACGTCGTGCCGGATCTCGCGGAGGCTATCGCCCGCGCTCGTGATCTCGACGACCCAACGAAGGAGCAGCTGGACGAGACGTACGAGATGACGCTCGTGCTGCTCTATCGATTGCTGTTCATCGCCTACGCCGAAGACGAGGAGTTCCTTCCACGGCGACGCAACGAGCGATACGATCAGAACTCGCTCAAGCAGAAGGCACACGATCTCCACGAGTTTATCGAAGGTGATGGGGGGTTCGACGCTGCGTTCCACGACCACTGGGATGACGTGATGCACCTCTCGCGTGCCGTCCACCACGGTCACGATGAGCTGGGACTTCCGGCCTACGACGGCCGCCTGCTTTCCGAGGACGAGGATATCTCCGAGGCGGGCGCAAAGCTGGCTGACATCCGGCTCAACAACGCCGAGTTTGGCCCGGTACTGGCGAAGCTGTTGATCGACGAGACCGGCGACGGATATCAAGGGCCAGTCGACTTCCGGAACATCGGTGTGAGGGAGTTCGGTGTGATCTACGAGGGACTGTTGGAGTCCGAACTGTCGCTGGCGGAACAACCACTCACCACCGACGACGAGGGACACTATGTTCCGGTCGACTCGAACGGACAGCAGACGCTTGGAGACGAGGAAGTCATTGTCGACGAAGACGAAGTCTACCTCCACGGTCAGTCTGGTGAACGGAAGGCAACGGGGACGTACTACACCAAATCACGTTTCGTCGAGCATCTTCTCGATCACTCGCTGGAGCCTGCGCTGGACGATCATCTCGACC
>Ga0209946_1001218_pt1 | contig 10446 bp, 8 predicted proteins | sample SalPon2_A_H2O_MG_FD_185704 | JGI IMG/M metagenome (GOLD analysis project Ga0209946, IMG submission 185704) | Salt pond water microbial communities from South San Francisco under conditions of wetland restoration - Salt Pond MetaG R2_A_H2O_MG... | ecosystem: Environmental > Aquatic > Non-marine... | reverse complement strand
ATTCATGAGTATGTAGCATGTATATTCTAGTATGTCAGAAAGCGAGTCAGAGACAAACACGAATTCAAACGAAGACACACTTCCATCGACTGAGTCAGAATGGCGAGAGATACTCACCGATGAGCAATATGAAATACTCAGAGAGCGTGGGACGGAGCCGCGATTCGGCGGACCGGATATCGAACCAGACGATGATGGGCAGTATCGATGTGCGGGATGTAATGCGCCATTATTCGATGGTGAGACAAAGTTTGACTCTGGAACAGGATGGCCGTCATTCTTCGATGCAAATGAAGAGGGAGTCGAAACAAAGGTTGATACGCGACATGGAATGGAGCGAATTGAGGTAGTTTGTCGCCGGTGTGGTGGTCACCTTGGACACGTCTTTGAGGATGGACCAGAACCAACGGGTCAACGATACTGTATCAATGCTGTTGCACTTGATCGTGACTCCGACGCAGATGCGGATCAATAATAGCTAATCCTCTGGGAGTGTGATTGATACTTCGTCATGGAATGACATTGAGGGCGAAAACGCCCAGTAATTATATTTGGAAGGTGGCTCCAACATAGAATTCAGCTATCGAGTTAGTGTATTATCTCTTTCACAAAGCAAGGCGATCGCATTAGCGAGCGTGCTTCACAATCGATATACCTGGGGGCAGGCAACTTTCGCTGATTCAATGACCACTGCTGATAAACTCTCTTGGAGAGAAAAGATCACTGCCCTCCGTCGCGTGGCGGTTCATCGTCCCACGTTCACCCTCGGTCTGATTCTCTTAGGTGGTGTCGCAGCGGTTCTTGAAGGCGTCGGCTTGGGATTCATTTATCCGATTCTCGAAATCGCTCAGACACAAGGACCTATCAAGGGTGGGGGTCCTGTGCTCGACACCTTCCTCGCGTTTTATGAGTTTATTGGGCTCCCGTTCACGCTTAGCTATCTGATCATTGGGGTCGGACTTGTAATGATCGTCCGGTACACGCTCTCCTTCCTGGTTGCCTGGCTTCGGGCTATCCTTGCCAAACACTACGAAAAGTCGCTTCGTACTCGAGCTTTCGAGAGCGCACTCGACGCACGAATCGGATACTTTGATAATGAAGGATCGGATAACGTGCTGAATGCAATCATTACTGAAACACGATACTCTGGTCGTGTCATTAGCGATGGTGTTCAGACAATGGAGTACGTTTTCCTCGTCACAGTCTATCTGGGAGTCATGCTTTATATCACGCCAACGATGACCGGATTAGCCATTATTCTTCTCGGCGGGATCACGGTTGTTTTACGATTCGTTATTGAGCCCGCGGTGACAGTGGGTAATCGTGTTGCTGAGGCGAATGAAGAAGTTCAAGAGGCGGTTCAGGCTGGTACCCAAGGTGTCCGAGATGTCAAGCTCTTTGGGCTTTCAGATGAGGTGTTTTCATCATTTCGCGAGTCGATTGAGCAGTACGCCAGTTCAAGTGTTGATATTACCCGGAACAAGGCTGCTATTCAAAATTACTACCAGCTCGCCGCCGCCTTGACGATTTTCGTTCTCATCTACGTCGGATTTACGTACTCGGGACTCTCGTTGGGTGAACTCGGTATCTTCCTTATTGCGATGTTTCAATTAGCCCCACGAGTGAGTTCACTCAATAGCTTCTTCTACAATCTCGAAGGGAATATCTCGCACCTCATTCGGACCCAAGAGTTCCTCGATCGACTGAATGGAAACATAGAGCCGGACGGCGAGAAGCCGGTTCAGCCTGTCGACAAGATTGAATTCGATGACGTTCACTTCGCCTACGAGCCTGAGGAACCGGTTCTCCAAGGTATCTCCTTTGAGCTCAAACGCGGTGAGTTCGTCGCCTTCGTCGGTCAGTCCGGTGCCGGCAAATCTACAATCGTATCGCTTCTGGCGCGACTGTATGACCCTAACAACGGTGAAGTTCGGGCTGATGGCATCTCAATCGAGGAATACGATATCGACCAGTGGCGTGAACAAATCGCCGTCGTGCGCCAACAGCCATATATTTTCAACGACACCCTCGAAGCTAACGTCACAATCGGCAACCGCGACGCGACCCGCAAAGAAGTCAAAGAGGTCTGTGAAATCGCAAAGGTCGATGAGTTCTTGGGAGAGCTCCCTGATGGATATGACTCCCAACTGGGGGATGATGGCGTTCGGCTCTCTGGTGGGCAGCGTCAGCGGGTTGCGCTCGCTCGTGCCCTTCTCAAGGATGCAGACTTCCTCGCATTGGATGAGGCCACAAGCGATCTTGATTCGAATCTTGAACAACAAGTCCAGCGGTCGATTGAAGCGATGGACCGAGACTACGGGATGATCGCCATCGCTCATCGTCTTTCGACGGTCAAAAATGCGGATCGAATTCATACTATCGACGCTGGTGAAATCATTGAGTCAGGTACGCATCGAGAACTACTCGATACAGAAGGAGAGTATGCCAAACTATACGAAATCCAAGCAAAGCAATGATACAGTATCGTGAACGAAATGAAATTAGAGTAGACAACAACAACCGAGCGTCGAAGTTGGTCTGTACAGGCAATCAAATCGACTTCCCTGAGACTTTGATATTGATATGCCGGGGGGTGAATTCACAATTTTACCGAACTCATATGTGATGAGCCATCGAAAACTGTGTATTGATATGTTCCCCTGAGAGTGATCCGAGACCATATTGCATACCTCCTGTAATCGCGCCCGAAAATATGTAGCAGAAGTCTCAATCGTTCGATTCTGATAATATATGCCCAGTCAAAATCAGCATACGCATTTCATACCGCCGACTGCGCAATCCAATATCAGTGTATGATAATAAGATGAACTAAGTTGTTCGATAAAGAGTATGGTTAAGATCCCCCCGGCACCGAAGCGTGAGGCGTTCACTCGATTCTCCGTAATACCTGATTCGAGATTATTTGAGAATATCGTCGTATTCGCCATCTTCCATTCGCGATTTAAACTCACGCGGGTTGTTGCCATCAATTGTGACACCAAGTGAGGTGCAGGTTCCAACGACCTCTTTTGCGGCGTTGAATGTATCATATGAGAGTAAATCCGATGACTTTTGCTCGGCGATTTTTTGAACTTGATCAACGCTCATATTCGCAACAAAGTTCTCCTGCGGTTCACCAGAACCCGACTCAAAACCGGCTTCATCTTTGATTAATTCTGCGGTTGGTGGGACACCAACGGAGATCGAAAAGTCACCAGTATCCTCATACTCAACGGTGACGGGCACTTCCATCCCATCGAATGCATCTGTCTCATCGTTGATTGTCTGGACGACATCCTGTACGTCCACCGGGGTTGGTCCGAGTTCTGGACCGAGTGGTGGACCTGGGTTTGCCTCCCCACCGGGAATGAGTACTTCAATAGTTCCAGCCATACATTATTGCACCCTATGGTGACTTTTAACCGTTTTCTTTTGCCCGAGCAGCCGTGTTAGGCGGTTTTACAGAGTTACAAGACAGGTGCCACAGGGCTTGATCCCGAGGCGGTTCACGAAAGTGTGGTGAGGGTCCTAGACGTCGAGTGTAAATGGTGCAATATCATCAGCACCCGCAGCCATCGCACCAGTAAGCGATGCAATAGCATCAAGATCAGTTGTATCAATAACCTCGACCGGTGTGTGCATGTATCGATTCGGAATACCGATATTCAATGCTGGAATGCCGCTTCGACTCGTATAAAATGCGTCAGCATCAGTCCCGGTTCGGGATCCTGCTGCTTGTAGTTGGACATCAACCTCTGCTGTTTCTGCTGCATCACGTGCAAGTGTCACCAACGTCGGGTGGTTCACGCTGCCACGGGTGACGACAGGTCCGGATCCAAGCTCAACTGGACCAACGCTATTTCCTGGAAGATCAGGATTATCGGTTGCGTGAGTCACGTCAATCGCAACTGCTGCATCGGGGTCAAGATCAAATCCAACCATCTTCGCTCCTTGAACGCCAACCTCCTCCTGGACGGTACTGACAGCATAGACCGTTGCATCGACAGACTGCGTGCGTGTTGCAGCAGCCCGAAGCGCCTCAGCGGCAGCCCAGATACCAACGCGATTATCAAGCGCACGCGCTGCAAGCCGTGTATCAGCAAGCGGTCGAACCCGAGTTTCAACGGTGACTGGATCGCCGACTTCGACACGCTCACGTGCTGCATCACCGTCCTCAGCACCGATGTCGATGAATTGCTCATCAATATCGTCATATGACTCATTACCAGTATCACGAAGGTGGATTGCAGTCTGACCAATGACGCCAGCAACGGGGGTTTCAGAGTGAACCGTTACATGTTGTCCTTTTGAGACGGTTCGGTCAGCACCACCAATGCGATTGATACGAAGATATCCATCATCAGTGATGTCACGAATGATATATCCGATTTCGTCTGCATGACCGGCAAAGGCAATGGAGACATCGCAAGCAGGGTCGCCGTGATAAACTGCAACAGCATTGCCATAGGCATCGGTATTCACTTCATCGGCAAACTGTTGAACGTACTTCACCCATACTCGTTGACCAACTGTTTCGAATCCTGATGGACTTGGTGTCGTCAATAAATCTGTCAAGAATTCACGTCTGGTATCATCCATATTTTCTTATTCGGTCGAAAGGCTCCTGAATGTACCGTTCGATGTTGTATAATCACTCAAAATTCCTGGATAGGACATCTCGTCGATAAGAGTGTTTTCAGATTGATCAAGACGAGTGTCTTGGAGATTGGATGTAATTCTGTGGGAGGTTACGACGATTACATGTCCGACATGATGAATCTCATGTTGCTGACCGATAATCATTAAATAGCAACTGCGTGTGAATACGATATGACTATTTCAAGTGCTCCCGGGAAGGTGTATCTCTTTGGCGAGCATGCGGTTGTATATGGGGAACCGGCAGTTCCTTGTGCAATTGAACGACGTGCAACGGTCACAGTTGAGCGTCGTTCTGATGATCATATTCGGGTTGAAGCACGCGATCTCAGCTTAGATGGGTTCACTGTTGAGTACACCGGTGATACTGAATACCGCCCTGACGTCGATGTTCCAACCGCACTTGTCGACGCCGCGATGGGATACGTTGACGCTGCTGTCGAACAGGCACGTGATGCCGCAGATATGCCGGACGCCGGGTTTGACATTATCGTTGAGAGTGATATCCCACTTGGTGCGGGTCTTGGCTCGTCTGCTGCTGTTGTTGTTGCTGGTATCGATGCTGCGACACGTGAACTTAATACACCACTCGATTGTCGTGAAGTTGCACGACGTGCGTATAACGCAGAATATGATGTCCAAGATGGACAGGCTTCACGAGCAGACACATTCTGTTCGGCAATGGGCGGTGTTGTTTATGTTGAAGGCGATGAGTGCCGGCGAATGACAGCCCCAAATCTCCCGTTTGTCATTGGATTCGATGGCGGTGCAGGCGATACAGGCGAACTTGTTGCCGGAGTGCGGAGACTACGCTCGGAATATGATTTCGCGGCAAAGACAGTCGGAAGTATTGGTGAGATTGTTCGACAGGGTGAAACGTTATTACAAAATGCCAACCCAGAGACCACCCCTGGGCAAGCACTACTCACGGAGCTTGGTCAGTTCATGGACTTTGATCATGGACTGCTTGAGGCACTTGGCGTGTCATCGCGGACACTCGATAATATGGTTTGGGCTGCACGCGAAGCCGGTGCGTATGGTGCAAAACTAACCGGTGCGGGTGGTGGTGGATGTATTGTCGCGCTTGATGAAACATCAGAGACAGAAACAGCATTAGAGTATACCGCAGAGTGTCATGACGTCTTTCGGGCAGAACTTGATCGTATTGGTGTGCGTGTCGAGGAGAGCTGAGTATGTCAAGAGAAACTAACTCACCGGTGCCAGTAAACCTGAATACGAGTATGAAGGGTCTAAGTGTGCTCAAACTTGGCGGGAGTGTCATTACCGATAAAACAACGCCAGAAGCAGTTGACACCGATACGCTTGAGACGGTGGTTGAGACGATCGGTTCAGCAGTGACGTCGGGGGAATCAGCGTCTACCACAGGTCATGAACGACAGACGTCGGCTGAGAGATCAAAAAAAGATATTGGTAATTTGAATCATCACTCGCACGCTGAGCATGAGGGATTGATTATCGTCCATGGTGGAGGGAGTTTTGGACATCATCATGCAGAGCGGCATAACGTAAGTACAACAACAGGGACGAGTGACGCAGCAGCTATCTGGGAGATTCATGACGCGATGCGACGACTGAATGATACTGTTATCGAAGCACTGCATGCAGTTGGTGTCCCTGCAATCCCGGTTCACCCGCTGTCGGTTGCGACTCGAGACGAGAATTCTACCCTTGAGATTCCGATCGACCCCTTTTCACGAATGCTCGCACAGGGATATGTACCGGTCACACACGGCGATATCGTCATCGATTCTCAATCCGGAGCAACCATTTTGAGTGGTGATGAAATTGTCGTGAGCGTCGCAGAGGGACTTACAGCTGATCGCGTTGGACTATGCTCGACGGTTTCGGGTGTCTATGATGACGATGGGAGTGTCATCCCGAAAATTACGACGTATGAGTCAGTTGCAGATGTGCTTGGAGATTCAGAGACGACTGATGTCACCGGTGGGATGGCAGGAAAAGTTCGTACATTATTGAATCTTGAGATGCCCGCACATATCTTTGGACCAACAGCGCTTACTGAGTTTTTTGCTCATAAACAAGTTGGAACAAGCATTCAGTAATACCTCAATTTCATGAGATTGATGTCGGATAACTCGCAGATACTAGGAATGACACCATATCATTATCATTCAGTTGTCGTGTCATCAGCGCTCTTGGAGCCATCCCCACCCACATCAATAGTAACAGTGAGCCCATCGCGGGCAAATCTGACCTCTCCATCGTATTTTTTCTGAATACGCTCACGCATCGTCTCATGATTGCCTTCTGTATGTGGAAAAAGATGTGTCAGATACACACGACCGACTGTAATTCCATTGAGTACATTCGCGAGTTGAGATGGTGTTGGGTGTCCTGAGACATCAACCCCATCAGGGAATGAGCAGTCATGAACAAGGACTGCAGCCCCATCGGCAAGGCGGGCGATTCTATTTGTTGCCTCTGTATCGCCGGAGAAAACAACGGTCGCTGATTCATCTGCATCTGATTCTTCTGATTGTGCATCAGCACTAATATCCTGTTCCTGTGTTGGCTCAGTGATTCGATATGCAAGTCCATCAACTGAGTGCTCAGTCCGTCTGGCTTCGATATCGAAATCTGTAACAGTGAATTCAGTTGGTCCAACCTCACGGATACGCAATTCAATCTGATCTGAAAGATACTCGTGTATCTCAAGTAAATCATCGATAAGCCTCTTTGTTCCAGCAGGTCCGACAATTTCAAGATAGGTCTCACCAGCCAGCCATCGGGCTTTCATTAATGGAAGTAAATCTGTCACATGGTCAATATGATGATGCGTCAAAAGCACCGACGAAATATCTTCATAGCCGACCTCAGTCGCGGCAAGGCGCTGGAGAACACCACTGCCACAGTCAACGAGCAGCGCTCGATCATTATTATCTGTCGTGAGTAATGACCCTGTCTGTGCACGGTCAGCGACCGGCATTGGACTACCTGTCCCAAGAAAGGTCAAACGCATACGTATTCTAGTGTGACGGGCTGCAAATGCGTTCGGAACAGAATATCAAAGACTGCAACGATGAGATTACTGCTGATTGCAAACTCAACTCGAACAGAACCGACTTACATTCGTAGCACAAGTCATTTACAATGTCTCAGCGTGGGCGAGCGTTACTTCGCGAAGCCGCAGAGCAGGCACGCACTGATGCGGATAAAACATCGTTTACGTTCGACCCAGAAACCGTCGAGATTAATGACGCAGATGTGCTGACCCGACTTGATCCGGCTGTCCAGGAATGGTGGGTCAGCCAATTCGGTCGATATGTTGCTGAGAATGATGGATTCTTTACACCGCCACAGCGAGAAGCGATTCCACTTGTTGATAATCAAGAGAACGCGCTTGTCTGTGCACCGACAGGATCCGGGAAAACACTTGCATCGTTCACCGCGGTATTGAATGATCTCTTCAAGCGTGCTCGCAAACGCGACGACGGACTTGAAAACCAGGTATACTGTTTGTATATCTCACCGCTGAAGTCGCTTGCAAACGATATTCATCGAAATCTCGATGTACCGTTATCGGGGATTCGCGAACGAATTATCGCTGACGCCAAGTCCAAGTCCGAATCTGAAATCAAAACTCAATCGGCAAATACAGCAGCCACAGACGGAAGCTCAGGTAGTGAGGAAGATGTCGATTCGAGTATCAACGTGAGACATGCAATCCGTCACGGCGATACCGATTCAGCGGAACGACAGCGGATGCTTGAGGAAACCCCGCATATTCTTAATACGACACCAGAGACACTCGCAATCTTACTGAATGCCCCAAAATTCCGCGAAAAACTTCGTGGGATTGAATATGTTATTGTCGATGAAATACATAGCCTTGCTGCCAATAAACGTGGCACGCATCTATCAGTCTCACTCGAACGGCTTGAGGAACTGACAGAGACATCACCAACGCGAATTGGCTGTTCAGCGACGGTCGAGCCACTCTCGACGGTTGGGAAGTTCCTTGTTGGATATAACAATGATGGCACCCCGCGTGAGTACGAACTCGTTGATACACGATTCGTTCGTGAATTTGATTTGAGTGTTGAGTGCCCGACTGATGATTTGATTCACACGCCACGTGGGAAGGTACAAGCACGGTTTTATGACCGGCTTGAGCAACTCATTGATGATCACAAAAATACAATCGTATTCACCAATACGCGTTCAGGTGCCGAGCGAGTGCTCTCGACGCTGCGAGATCGTTCAGATACATTCGATGAATCAAATTCTGGCTGTCATCACGGGAGTCTCTCGAAAACTCGGCGACAAGAAATTGAATCAGAATTGAAGGCAGGAACACTTGATGTTGTAACAACCTCAACAAGTCTTGAACTCGGGATTGATATGCCGCATGTCGATCTTGTTGTCCAGGTTGGATCGCCAAAGTCTGTTGCTGCGTTACTGCAGCGGGTTGGTCGTGCAGGGCATCAGCTTGGTGAAACCGTTGAGGGACGAGTGATTGCACTTGATAGGGACGAACTCGTTGAATGTGCGGTAATGTTACAGAAAGCCGAGTCGGGATTTGTTGATCGGGTGTTTATTCCTGAGGGTGCCCATGATGTCGCTTCCCAACAGATCTATGGGATGGCAATTAACGAAATTAGACGAGAGGCGACCTTCCGGCAGATACTGACGCGTGCATATCCATATCGCAATTACGGTGACGATGACTGGGAGGAATTACTTCGATATCTGACCGCGGATTATGATGGACTCGATGAAAAGAACGTTTATCCAAAGATCTGGCGCGATACAAACGACGCCCCATCCGGTGAACATCATTATGACGAGTTCCCTGTCGGTACTCCTTTGATTGGTAAGCGAGGGCGACTTGCAAGAGTTATTTATATGACAAACATCGGGACGATTCCTGATTCATTCTCGTGTACAGTCCTGACTCGGAGTGAGGATAAACAGGTCGGCACACTCGATGAGGATTATCTTGACACACTCGAAACGGGTGATGTATTCGTCCTTGGTGGAGACCGATTCGAATATCGATATCGACGCGGATCAAAGGTGTATGTTGATCGGACGAGTGAGCGCCCAACTGTCCCGTCGTGGTTTTCTGAACGACTTCCATTATCATATGACCTTGGTCGTGAGATTGCTTCATTCCAGGGTGAGGTAATAAATCGACTTGAGGCTGATGGGGCGACCGCAACTCGCCAATGGCTTGATGAATTTCCTATTGATACGAATAGTGCTCGCGCGATCACTCGGATTTATGACCAACAGCGACAGTATACCGGAGCAACAAGCGTTTCAACGGATAATCGTCTCGTTGTTGAGGAAGAACTCGATCGAGATTCATACCGACGGCGATTTTATATTCACTCAACGTACGGTCGTCGATTCAATGATGGACTCTCACGATTATTGGCGTATCACTGCGCACAACAGACGAATGCAAATGTGAAGATTGCCGTCGCCGATAATGGATTCACACTTGTAATGCCGCTGAATCGCAAGGTGGACGTTGGCGCAGTACTTGAATCAATCGAGCCAGCGGCAGTGCGGTCAGACCTCCGATCAGCGCTTGATGGAACTGATCTTCTGAAGCGATACTTCCGAATCAACGCAACACGGTCGCTCATGATTTTGAAGCGGTACAAAGGACATGAGAAATCCGCTGCACAACAACAGGTCTCCTCAGAGATGCTATTATCATTCGCAGAAGAACTTGACTCATTTGCGGTGATTGATGAGACATATAGGGAAATTCTTGAGGATAAACTGAATGTCGATGCA
>Ga0209946_1001217_pt1 | contig 10448 bp, 7 predicted proteins | sample SalPon2_A_H2O_MG_FD_185704 | JGI IMG/M metagenome (GOLD analysis project Ga0209946, IMG submission 185704) | Salt pond water microbial communities from South San Francisco under conditions of wetland restoration - Salt Pond MetaG R2_A_H2O_MG... | ecosystem: Environmental > Aquatic > Non-marine... | reverse complement strand
GATCGCGTGCCCGGAGGCTTCGGCAGCCTCCCGGAACTGTCGGAGCTCGTCCGTCCGGCGCTGTAAGCCGAGCGATTGGTTCCGGAGCCGGAGGAGCGTCCGAATGCGCCACTTCAGTTCGGCCTGTCTGATCGGGAGCGAGACGATCTCGTCGACTGTCTCGAACGCTCCGCCGCCCCCCGGTTCGACGAACGCAGACTGCTCGCCCGAACACAACAAAAGTACGGGCAGGAGGACCGGCTGTGCCGCGGATCTGGCCGCGGCGATGTCGCCCTCGTGTCGCCGTAGTCCCGGTTCGTCGACGATACAGAGATCGAATTCGGCCTCGGTCACCGGCCGGTCGCCATCATAGACCGTGTAGGCCTCCTCGCCGGTGAGCCAGTCATTGAGGACGCGCTCGTTGCCACTACTCGACAACAGCGGATAGATAACCGCCGGCCCGTCGTCTCGTGTCGAGCTTGCATTCGTGCCGTTCGGCGGTCCTGGATCGATCTCTCCTGGGATCGACGAGTCGTTTCGTTCGCGCTCACTCATCGCTGTCCGCACCCCGTGGCAGCTGCAGGGTGATTTCGGTTCCCTGCGGCTCTCTGTCGGTGACCTCGATCGAGCCGTTCGATCGCTTGATGATCCAGTAGACCAACCACAGTCCGAGACCGCTCCCGTGATACAGGTCGTCGATCGCCTGCCCAGTCACCAGTACGTCCCGATCCATCTCGGGAAGCCCCGGTCCGTCGTCCATCACGTACACGTCGACCGAGTCGTCGTCCGCATCGATTCGCAGGTCGATGGACGGCGTGTCGCGATCGTGGTGTTCGATGGCGTTTTTGACCAGCTCCTCGATCGCCTCTCTGATCTTGAGCGTCGTCGAGACGAACGCCTGATCCGGCACGTCTACATCCAACTGTACGCCCGGACAGGATTTTTCGACCTCCCTGGCGATCGATCGGACGGACGCGGTGATATCGATCGGTTTCAGTTCGGGCTCCTCGCTGAGTAGGTCCGTGATCGCCCGCGATTTCTCGCCCGTCGCCATCAGTCCGTCCGTATGCGTCACGATCTCGTCTGCCATTTCCGCCGCCGTTCCGGTGGCTTCCATGCGGATCTGGTCCGCGAGCCCCCGGATCACCGTCAGATCGTTCCGGAGGTTGTGTCGGAGGATGTTGTCTATTACCCGTAGCTGTCGCGTCCGCTCTTCGAGATCAGTTACGTCCCGACAGATGGCGAGTGTCCCTGCGAGTTCGTCGTCCTCGTCGTAGTACGGATATCGACTCGTACTGAATACTGCCTCCTTCTCCGAGTGTTCGAACTCCGGGGCCACCGAGTACCGAACCGGGGTCTCGGCGTCGATCACGTTCGTCTTTTCGTCGTCGATCTTCGACGCTGCCGTCTCGTCCATGAACAGGTATTCGTCCCCGCCGAGGAGCTCCGATTCGGGGAGCCCCGCGAACTCGACCAGCGCCTCGTTGACCAGTTCGAACGATCCCGTTTCGTCCTGAAGCATGATCGGATCCTCCAGCCGCTGGACGATGTCTCGATGCCTTTTGAGACGGTCCTGAAGCTCCTTGCGCTCGGTGATGTCCGTCTGGACCGCCACGAACGCGCTCACTTCGCCGTCTTCGGTTATCGGCGCGATCGTCTGGTAGGCGGTGTAAAGCTCCCCGTCCTTCCGGCGATCGACGATCTCGCTGCTCCAGACGTCCCCCGAAGAGATGGTCCCCCACAGTTCGTCGTAGTACTCCATGGACATCTTCCCCGAGTTCAGGACCTCGGGCGTCTCCCCTATCACGTCCCGCGCGCTGTAGCCAGTGATCTCCTCGAAGGCGGGATTGACGTATTCGATCGCGCCCTCCGGATCGGTGATGAAGATCGCGTGCCCCGAGGCCTCGACGGCTTCCCGGAACCGACGGAGCTGTTTCGTCTGTGCCTGTAGCTCGAGTGACTGGTTTCGTAGCCGGAGCAGCGCCTGGATCCGCCACTCGAGTTCGGCCTGCCGGATCGGGAGCGAGACGATCTCGTCGACCGTCGAGATGAGCACGTTGTCGGCGATCTCTCCGCGATCGGCGTCGATGATCTCCGATTGATGATCGGACAGCAACAGCAAGACTGGCAGTAGTGCGGGTCTGGCCTCCGATTTGAGATGCGCGAGCTCGTCGCGGTGTCGCTGTAGCCCGTCTTGATCGACGATACAGAGATCGAACGCCGCCTCCGTCACCGGCCTGTCGTCGTCGACGAGCGCGTATGAGTCGTGATCAGCCAGCCACTCTTTGAGAACGCGATCGTTGCCACTTCCCGAGACGAGCGGATAGACCATCGTCGGGTCGTCCATGGCGTATCCCTCGGCTCGCGTCTCCGGGCTACCCGTCATCGTCGTGCCAGTCCGGAGTTCCCGTCAGAATGCCGCGGAGGTCCGAGAGCGGTTCACCGACGGTGAGCCCGTGCTCGGTGATCTCGAGTGTCCGGAGGCTCTTTTCGAAGTCGCTCGTCCGCATTTTGAGGACGCCGATCACCTTGCGCAGTTCACCCCTGTATTCGACGTGTCTAAGCACGACGATGCTGTCGGCCAGATGGCTCACGTTCTGTTCCGTGGCCCGGAACTCGCCCGTGATCTGGTGGACCTCGTTCGTGACGAGCCCCGTTACGTTCATGTTCCGGAGATACCGCGCGATCTTCACGAGCTGGTGGGCGGGATCGCTATCGGAGCTACGGAACGCCCGTTCGTATCCAGTGATACCGTCGATCATGACGATCTCGGCTGACCTGCCTTCGACTTCCGCGCGGATGTGATGAATAAATTCGTCGACAGTGAGTTCGTCCGGACTGATCTCTTTGATCACGAGCGTCCCGGCCTCGGTCATCTCTCGGACCGGGATGTTGACGGCCTCTGCCCGCTGGAGCATAGTCTGGCGGCCCTCCTCGAAACTGTACAGCACCGATCGGCGGTCCCGACCCGCCGCCTCTTTCATGAACTGGAGGCCAGTCGTCGTCTTGCCGACACCCGTCGGTCCGCTCAAAAACGTGATCGTTCCCGTGGTTATTCCGCCGTCGAGAAGCGCGTCGAGTTCGGGGACGCCGGAGGATAGCGCTTCCATGCTGCCTGCCTGGCTGTGCTCGGTCGGGTCGAGCTTCGGCCATACGGACATTCCTTCGTCATCGATGGTAACCGTGTGCGGGCCCTGCTTCGCCGACGAGCCGCGAAACTTCGAGACGTGCAGTGTCCGTCGGTTCTGATCGAGCTGTAAATTGATGACCGAATCGACAAGAAACTGGAGGTCGTCGTCCGGGATCGACGGCGCGGCCTGTGAAGTCAACAGCACGGTCGCTCCCGACCCTTTGAGGAGATCGATCAGGCTCAGGATCTGGGTTCGGAACTGGCGTTCGTCCGGTGTGAGATGTCGGATCTCGGTGACCGGATCGATCACGACCCGGTCCGGATCGATCGCCTCGATCTCGTCTCTGATCGCGTCGACGAGCGAGGGGTTTTCGACCTCTCCGGAATGGAAGAGATCGTACGTGTTGTCGGTCTGGAACTGCTCTCCCGACGGCGAGAGGTCGAGAAATTCGATAGCGTCGGTGTCGAGTCCGAAGCTATCGGCGGTCTGTTCGAGATACGCCGCCGGTTCGCCGAGGTTGATATAGAGGTTCGTGGTGTCGTCGCCTTCGGCCGTGAGAAAATGAAGTCCGAATATCGTCTTGCCGGCACCGGGAGCCCCCCTGACGAGCGTCGCGGACTCCGGCAACAGACCCCCGCTGAGCACCTCGTCTGCCCGCGGGATCCCTGTCGGGATTCGTCCCTCGCTCTCGATCGTAGTCATGCAGCCGGATACGGGGAAGCGGCATATAACTGGAGCGATCGGAGCGTCCAGTTCCGGATCATTTTTTATACAGGCCACCGACAGCCGGCGTATGCAAATCGCGGTCGTTTTCAGGAATCCGCCGCCGCAATCTAGGCGATCCGGCGCCGTCCGGCTCCGACGGCTCGCGGCGGCGTTCGACGACCGTGGTCACGACGTTCTCATCTACTGTCTCCCCTGGTGGGAGTCGGCCGGCCGGCGCATCGAAATCAACGGTCTCGACCACGAGGGCGTCACGTTCGAGCATCCGGCGCTGTTCTACACGCGACTCCCCGGCTTGCTCGCTCGCCACAGTCCCGACGTCGTCGTTGCCTCAGCATCGCCGCCGGGGGCCGTCGTTTCGTCGTGGCTCGGCGCACGCCTCGCGCGTGTGCCCCTCATCTGCGATTGGTACGGTGACGAACCGTCGGTCCCCGGCTCGCGCTGGACGGAACGGGCCGCGAGCCTGCCGACCCGGGTCACCACCCCCTCGGAATTCCAGCGTACCCGGGTCCGCGAACACGGCGCGACGGAGGCGAACACGACGGTCATCCCGGAAGGGATCGACATGTCGTTGATCGGCGCGACCGACCCGGGCGAGCATCGCAATCTCGCCTACGCCGCCCGCCTCGACGAGGACTCGAATCTCGAAGACCTCCTGCTCGCGCTCGCCGAGATCCGCGATCGGGACGACTGGACGGCGACGATCATCGGCGAGGGCCCCGAGCGGGGGAGTTACGAGCGACAGGCGCGGGATCTCCAGCTTGCCGGTCGCGTCGAGTTCGTCGGCGACATCTCCCGGGAGGAGCGCATCGCCGTCTATCGGGGGAGCCACACCTTCGTCCAGACTGCCCGACGGGCGACGTTCGCCAGGGAACTGCTGTGGGCGCTCGCCTGCGGTTGTGTCGGCGTTGTGGAGATCCAGGACCAATCGAGCGCACACGAACTCGTCGAGCGACGCGATCGTGGAATCCGCGTGACCGACATGGACGACTTAGACGAGGCGCTCGAAGAGTCGTGGTCGTTCGGCTTCCGTGATATCGACAAGGCGTTTCAGCCGTTCGATCACACCGCGATTACGGGGCAGTATATCGAACTGTTCAGGGAATGTGGCGTCGAAGCGCGGTGACCAGCGTTTCGCCTCCGATGGGTGAGCCGTTCTGTTGATTTTCGATATCGGTTTGCCGGATGGACTGATCCGCGGTCTGAGATACGACTGGTTGTTCGCAGATATCAAGCAAAATTACGTATATTTTGGAAGAAATATAAATAAATTTTCATTTATAATATAAATATGTCTAATAACAAATGACGTCTGCTGGTGACAGAGCAACCGACCAACGAAAAGAGGTTGATCAGTCTCCGCCTTATCGGTATCAAATAAAAATAGGTGTTTGCATCCAATATTTCGAAAAATACTCGGTCACCCGGCTCGCTTAGTGTTGTTATTTTAGATCGAACTGCCACCGATACTTCCCCCTTCTGTAGCTGCTCTATCTATCACTATTCTTTTGTATAAATATATACAAATCACAGAGTTAGGAAAGTAAATAATATTATATATACAGTAAGCGAAGCCAACTCGGCTATCGGTCTTCTAGTCCCCTGCAGAAAACGCGGTTTGAATCCCCCATTATCCGAGAACATCGCGCTTAAAATCGACCCGACAGAATCGAAGTTCTAAACGAAACAGCGAGAGTTCCACGGGTCACCCGACCCGTGGTCGTTTACGCTACTCTATGATACGCGAGGAGAGCCGTTCGGCGATCGTCGCGACGAACACCGAGAACACGACGATGACGGTCCCGATGGCGTTGACGGTCGGCGTGAGCCCGAAACGGATCTGCCCGAAGATGACTACCGGGAGCGTCTCGTTGTTGACGCTCGTCCAGAAGTACGTCTGGGTGAAGTTGTCGAATGAGATGGTGAAAGCGAAGAACATCCCTGCGATGACACCGGGCGCTATCAGCGGGAGAGTGACCTCGTAGAACGTTCGGAGTTCAGTCGCTCCGAGGTTCTTCGCGGCTTCCTCGACCGATCGGTCGAAATCGTACAACTGGGTCGAGACCACCAAGATGACGAACGGCAGTGTGATGAGTATATGTCCGATGACCACCGAGAGCATTGAGCCCTGAATGCCGAGCAGATTGAAGAAGGTGAGGCCGGCGATCCCGGTGACGATCCACGGAACAACGATCGGAATGAGCGTGACTGTATAGAGGACATCCGACTGAAGCCATCGGGTGTTAAAATGTCCCCGAACCATCCCGAGCGCGGCGATCGTCCCCAACACCCCGGAGCCGATCGCGGAGACGATAGCGATCTGAATACTTGTAAACAGTGCACCCACTATCCGCTCGTTGTAGTTCGGCGGTAACAGTTGAGTGTACCACTCCAGCGTGAACCCGCCCATCGGGAACGAGGGGAACGATTTGGGGGTAAACGAGAGGGCGATCACGACGAAGATCGGCCCGTACAGGAAGATATACAGGAGGAACGTGTAGGATTTGAACAGCCGGCTGGCGGTCCGATCCTCCACTTCGAGTGCGTCCGTGAGGGTTCCGATCAGTCCCATTATGCGCTCACCTCGTACAGCCCGCTGAGTCCGACGAACCGATTAAACAGGTAGACGAGCAGCAACACCATCAGCGTGAAGACGACGGCGATAGCGCTCCCGACCCCCCAAGACTGCAGCTCGAGGAACATCGATCCGACGACGTTCGCGATCATGCCGTTCTGTTGACCGCCGAGCAGGTTCGGTGTCACGAACGCGCCGAACGAGAGCACGAAGACGATCATCACGCCCGCGCTCACGCCCGGCAGGCTCTGAGGCATCGTGATTTCGTAGAACGCCCGTAGATCGTTCGCGCCGAGGTTCTTCGCCGATTCGACCTGGCTCCGATCGATGTTCGAAAGCGAAGAGTACACCGGAATCAGCATGAACGGCAGGAAGACGTGGATCAGCCCGATGACGACCGCCGGCATCGTAAAGAGGATCTCTACCGGACCGGCGTTGATGACCCCGAGCGCGTAGTTAACCAGCCCGGACTCGCCGAATATCTGCCGCCACGCGTAGGTCCGGATGACGACGTTCATCCAGAACGGGAGTATCAACAGGAGCAAAAGCAGGTTCTTGTATTTGCTGTCGGTGAACGCGATGTAATACGCGGCGGGATAAGTCATGAGCAGCGTAAACGCCGTGGTGAAGACGGCGATCAAAAACGAATCGAGCAGGATCGACAGGTAGATCGAACTGTTGTAGAACTCGACGTAGTTCTGTATCGTCAACTGGACGCTGGTGAGTTGATCCGGTGGGGCTTCGGGGACGAAGCTATACAGGATGATGATACAGAACGGGATGAGGAGGAACACGCCGATCCAAAGCAGTGCCGGCGATAGCTGGAACACGCGTAGATATTTCGACCGAAGCAGCCGGCCGACGGTATCCGAGACGCCGCCATCGGAGAGATCGGCGTCGGTCCCGTGCCGCTCGCTCATCGATCCCCTCCCTCCGGAACGACCGCGCAGGATCCGGCATCCCACGAGAGGCCGACGGTGGATCCGATCTCGAACTGCTGCTCGTCGATGGACGCACCCTCGTTGGGAACTTCGACTTGGACCTCCTTCCCGTCGATGTCGACGAGCAGACGGGTACTTTTACCGAGATACGTCATCGATACCACCTCCCCCGAGACGAACCCGTTGTCCGTGACGTCGATATGCTCCGGCCGGACGTTCAGCGCGACCTCTCCTTCGAACTCGGCGTCGGATTCGGTCCCCTCGATCGGGACGGTGAGCCGCTCTTCCACCGTTCCGTTCAGTTCGACGTCGACCGTGCGGTCGCCTCTGTTCGCCACCCGCCCGGAGAAGAGGTTCGCTTCCCCGATGAAATCGGCGATGAACCGGTTTTTCGGGCGGTTGTAGATCCGCTGTGGACTGCCGAGCTGCTCGCGGTGTCCGTCGTTCATAATGAGGATCCGGTCGCTCAGCGACATCGCTTCCTCCTGGTTGTGGGTCACGTAGACCGTCGTGACCCCAGTTTCCCGCTGGATCCGTTTGAGCTCGAACCGGAGCTCCTTTCGGAGCTTGTAATCGAGGTTCGAGAGCGGCTCGTCGAGCAACAGCAGCGACGGTTCGATCGCGAGCGCCCGGGCGAGCGCGACGCGCTGTTGTTGGCCGCCGGACAGCTCGTCGGGTGATCGATCCTCGAGACCGGGGAGGTTGACCAACTCAAGCGTCTCGCTGACTTTCTCTCGGCGCTCGGCTTCGGGGACGCCCTGCATCTTCAGCCCGAAGCCGACGTTTTCGCCGACGGTCTTGTGTGGGAACAGTGCGTACCCCTGGAAGACCATCCCCGTGTCCCGTTTGTAGGACGGGACATCGTTCATTTCCTGTCCGTTAATTCGGACCGTGCCGGACGTCGGGGTTTCGAAGCCCGCGATCATCCGTAGCGTCGTGGTTTTTCCACAGCCGCTCGGCCCGAGCAGCGAAAAGAACTCGCCTTCCTTGATCTGTACCGATAGATCGTCGACGGCGGTCAGGTCACCGAATCGCTTGACGATGCTCTCGAGGGCGACAATCACGTCAGAAGTATCGGAGGTCATTTATATTAGCTTACGCTCGAACGAGTTCCTGGAACCGCTTTTCCCAGTCACTGACATGCTCGTTGTACACTGCGGGATCGAGAGACGCCAGCCGGTCGATGTGCTCGACGTCCGGGTTCCCCTCGAGGATGTCCGGGGGCTCGGTCTCAGTGTACTCGATCGGCGGTGCGTAGACCTGATCCTGCACGAATTGGGTGGTCGGTTCCTCCTCGAGCATGTAATCGAGGAAGTATTCAGCAGTTTTTCGCGCGGGGTCCTCGACATAGGAGGGGATATTCAGGACGTTTATCCACGCGTAGGCTCCCTCCTCGGGAACCGTATAGGTGACCGGTACATCGTCCTGCTGGAGGGCATGGGTCCGCCCGACCCAGAGCGACCCCGCCAGCGCCGACTCGTTCGTGAAGAGTTCCATTGTCTGGGAGCCCGATTCGCTCCACTGGACGACGGCGTCGTTCCGTTCGGCGACGAAGTTCCAGATCTCCTCCATCGCCTCCTCGTCGCCCGCGGCTTCGTTGATGTCGATCCCGAGCGCGAGCGCCGCCTGCATCACCACGTAGTTCGGGTAATTGAAGTAGACGTGATCGCCCATGAGGTCCTCGGTCATGATGTCCATCCACGACGTCGGCTCCTCGAGTTGATCGTGGTTGTAGACGAGCCCAGTCCCGCCATAGACGTGGGGAATGTGGTGGATCTCCTCGCCAGGGTCGTAGATGGCATCGTCGGGGTTCCAGGCGTCCTGGATCTTGTCGTAGTTGGAGATGTTCTCCTTTCTGATCGGTTGGACCAAATCGTCCTGAACCGCGCCGTAGGCGGGAACCTCCTCGGGGTTTATGATATGAACGTCTTGGGCGCCGGCCTCGATCCGAGAGAGCATCTCGTGACCGCTCGAGGCGCCGACGGTGTTCACCGTCACCCCGTACTCCTCTTCGAACCCGTCAGCGTAGTAACTCATGCTCTCGAGGAACGAGCCGCCCCACGACATGAAGGAGATCTCGTCGGCGAGCTCTTCGCCCCCGTCGCCGTTGCCGGTGCTGCCCCCGTTACCGCTGTCGCCGTTACCGTTTCCGCCTCCGTTGCCACCGTTGCCACCGTTGCCACCGTTGCCGTTACCGCCGTTGCCGGTACAGCCGGCGAGGGTTGTCGCGGCGACCGCAGTGCCCCCGAGGCCACGGAGGAACCGTCGTCGATCGGATCGTTTTATACTGTCTTGTGACTTGTCATCTTTGCTCATCGTTCGACTCTAGGCTAGCCCTACAAGCCATCCTATATAAAATCACCGATTAAATGAATTATACTTTACATCATTGACTGTTTGTATATTTAGGAATATTACAAATAAGTGTCAATGAGCAACTTAAAACATCTAAATATGAGTGTTCGTCTTACTATTCCGCTTTCTCCACGTCCGTGATCCGTGAGTAGCTCGCCGAGCCAATAACCTCTCTGTCCGAATCATTACTGGTTGTTTTGACTCGATAGTAGATTCTGTCTTTGGAACCGAAATATTTTGATACTGTAAAATCCAATTGGTGTATAACGCCGCAGTTTAATATTTAAAAGGCCCGTCTCAGCCGGCTTCGAATTATGTTAACAGTACCCAATGAATGGAATATCAGTACATAACACCAATAACACTGTTATTTTATATTATCAAACTAATGGCCCGAAACACGCTCTACTAGCAGTATACGTTCTGTCATCTCGGTTTCGTTGTGAACGATTCAAAATATCGGTACGGAGAAAGTTGATTTAGACTAGTATCTAAAGGAAACAGCGAGAGTTCCACGGGTCACCTGACCCGTGGTCGTTTACACCGATTTAGTGGCCATCGTCAACACCGTGTCGGTAGAGGCTGATGAAAGTCGACAACAGTCGGTACTAGTACCGTCCCAAGTCTACTCTGCCTAGTGCTGCTGTTCATAAAATCGAGACACTACCCGAATTTCGCTGGGGTACCCAACTATGCTGTCCACGCTTGGGACGGTACTAATATTCGTAGTTGTCCGTCGAGAGA
>Ga0209946_1001216_pt1 | contig 10450 bp, 8 predicted proteins | sample SalPon2_A_H2O_MG_FD_185704 | JGI IMG/M metagenome (GOLD analysis project Ga0209946, IMG submission 185704) | Salt pond water microbial communities from South San Francisco under conditions of wetland restoration - Salt Pond MetaG R2_A_H2O_MG... | ecosystem: Environmental > Aquatic > Non-marine... | reverse complement strand
CGGCCGTCGCCGGCCTGACCGACTCAGCCTTTGCCCTCGTCTACGTCGCCCTCGTCCTCCCGCTCGCCTCCATCGTGCTCGGCATCCCCAACTTCCCCGGGTTCACGCCCTCGGTGACAAACTTCTTCGTCGTCCAGGGGCCGCTCGCCCCCCTCGGCGACGGGGTGTTCATCCTCGCCAACACCCTCTTCTGGGCGGCGTGGGTGAACCTCCAGCTCGGCCTGTTCAACTGCATCCCCGGCTACCCGCTCGACGGCGGGCGTATCCTGCGCATGGGCGCCGAGTCGGTGGTGTCGCGGCTCCCCGTCTCCGACCCCGCGCGGCTCGTGCGCACCATCACCACTAGCATCGGGCTGACGATGCTCGCGTCGCTCGTGTTGATGATTTTCGGGCCGCAGTTGCTGTAACCAGACCGTTCACCCACCCACCTGGGACTGTGTTCGCTCGCTTCGCCCGCGAGCGACGGATACTCGGCACTCCCACCGCCGTGTGTACGGCCGACACACAACTCCCATACCCCCCCAGTCCCAACGGACTCCTATGCGCGAACCACCCCAGACGGACGAAGGCTGGTACGCACTGCACGACTTCCGTCGGATCGACTGGGCGGCGTGGCGTGACGCCCCCGAGCGGGAGCGAGAGTCGGCTATCGAGGAGGGCGTCGCATATCTCGACGCTCACGAGGCCGTCGAAGACGCCGAGGACGGCGTCTCGGCCGTCTTCGCGATGGTCGGGCACAAGGCGGACCTGATGATCGTCCACCTGCGTCCGACTCTCGACGCGCTGTCGACAGCCGAACGGCGGTTCGACCGCACGGCCCTCGGCGCGTTCACCGAGCAGTCCACCTCCTACGTCTCCGTCACGGAGGTGAGCGGCTACGTCTCGGACGCCTACTTCACCGACGACGAGGAGGAGACCGACGAGGGTCTCAAACGCTACATCGAGGGGAAACTCGAACCCGACATTCCCGAGGGCCAGTACGCCTGTTTCTACCCCATGAGTCGGAAGCGGGGCGAGCAGGACAACTGGTACGACCTGCCCTTCGAGCGCCGGCGGGAGATGATGGAAGAGCACGGCGAACACGGCCGCGAGTTCGGCGGGCGGGTGAAACAGATCGTCTGCTCGTCGGTCGGCCTCGACGACTGGGAGTGGGGCGTGACGCTATTCTCCGAGGAGCCGACGGACCTGAAGGACATCGTCTACGAACTCCGGTACGACGAGGCGAGCGCCCGCTACAGCGAGTTCGGGCCGTTCTACGTCGGCCGCCGGTTCCCGCCGAGCGACCTGCCCGCGTTCCTGGCGGGCGAGTCGGTGCCGACCGGCGACGACGCGCACGCCCACGGCGGTGACGGCGACCACGCACACGGTGAGGCCGACGAGGGCCACCACGACGACGAGGGCGACGGCGCCGACGAGGACGACATCCGCGGCGAACTCGAGGATCTGGATATCTACGCCGGCAAGCCCCACGGCGAGGACGTGTACGCGACGGTGCTCTACTCCGAGGCCGAGGCCGACGCCCTCTTCGACGAGGTGGACGGCCTGCGGTCGAACTTCGACCACTACGACACGCACGTCAAGACGGCGGTGTACGACGCCCTCGAACGGGACCGGCGGGCGGTCGTGAGCATCTGGGACACCGCGAGCGCCGCCGACACCGCCGCGGGCTTCCTCTCGGAACTCCCCGGCATCGTCAGCCGAGCGGGCGAGGAGTCCGGCTTCGGCACGATGGGCATGTTCTACACGGTCAAGCCCGACCACCGCGAGGACTTCGTCGAGAAGTTCGAGACGGTCGGCGGCGTGCTCGCGGACATGGAGGGCCACGGCGAGACGGACCTGATGATCAACCTCGAAGACGAGAACGACATGTTCATCGCCAGCCAGTGGCGCTCGAAAGAGGACGCCATGAGCTTCTTCCGTTCCGACGCGTTCACCGACACCGTCTCCTGGGGACGCGACGTGCTCGCGGACCGGCCGCGCCACGTCTTCCTCGCGTAGGCCGCTTCCCGCGGGCCGCGCACACCCGAACCCCTTTTGGGACCCGTTGCCTATCGGGGCTGCATGACGAAGCGACACGTCTCGCTCCCCGTGGCGGCCGAGGACGGCGTCGGGGAGTTCATCGACTACGTCGACGAGCGACTCTCCTCCGACGAGGATACGTGTAGGGTAGTACAGGACGTGCTAGTCGACCTGTTCGGGGACCGCGAGGCGTACGAACGGTGGCAGGACGGCGGCGACGTGTCCCCCGCCGAGCGCGTCCGCCTGCAGGGGTACGACCCGTGTAACGCCACGCTCGAGAGCGAGTACTACGCCGAGAAAGACGAGGAGCAGTTCAGGGAGTCGAAGTACCTCCAGTGGCTCTGGCGCCAGTTCGACGCCACGCCGATGGCTGACAACGTCGAGTTCGCGCTCCGCTTCCGGCGGATGCTCGCCGACCACCTCTTCGCCGACTGCGGCGACGGCTGTCGCTTCTTCAAGGGCATCACGTTCACCTACGGCCACAACATCACCGTCGGTGACAACGTCGTCGTCCACGACGACGTCCATCTCGACGACCGGGGACGACTGACGGTCGGCGACCGGGTCTCCATCTCCGACGGTGTCCACGTCTACACGCACGACCACGATATCGTCGACCAGACCGAGGTGCGCAACTACCACACGATCATCGAGGACGACGCCCGCGTCACCTACGACTCGATGGTCAGCGCCGGCACGCGCGTCGGCACGAACGCCGTCGTCGGCGCCCGCGCCGTCGTGCAAGGCGACGTACCGGCTCACCACATCGCGGTCGGCATGCCCGCCAAGAGCGTCCGCGTCAAGCCCGGCTGGGAGGGCGTCGCCGACCCCCTCGACGCCGGTGGCGAGAACCGAACGGAATCGCGACGCATCGACTACGACCTGCCCGACGACCTCGACGTCTTCGACGAGTTCCAGCGGAACCTCTCCCCCCCGAAGTAGTTTATCGCTCCGGTCCTACCGGTCGATATGGACCGACGACGCTACCTCGCCACCCTCGGGGTTACCGCGGCGTTCGGGGGCTGTGCCGGGCGGTCGGATACGGGCGGTGAACCGGCCGGGGGCGACGACACTACCGCCGACGGCGTCGCTACCGAAACCCTCGCTACCGGTCTGGAGGTTCCGTGGGGCGCCGCCTATCGCGACGGGACCCTCTATCTCACCGAGCGACCGGGACGGATCGTCCGGCTGGTCGACGGGTCGGTCGAAACGGTCGTCGAATCCGTCGACGGCGTGCGCCACGCCGGCGAAGGGGGTCTGCTTGGCCTCGCCTTCCACCCGTCCGAACCGTACGCCTACACCCACCAGACCTACGAGGCGGGCGACGGCCTCGCCAACCGCCTCGTCCGCCACGACCTGACCGACGGGTGGGCGCCCGAGCCGCTTCTCACCGGGATTCCGGGGGCGCACATCCACGACGGCGGGCGCCTCCTCGTCCACGACGACGCCCTCTATATGACGTGTGGCGACGCGTCGGCCGCCCCGAACGCCCAGGACCCCGACGTTCTCGCGGGCTCGGTGCTCCGCGTGACCCTCGACGGTGAGCCACATCCCGACAACCCCTTCGACTCCCCCGTCTACAGCTACGGTCACCGCAACCCACAGGGGCTCGCCGTCCGCGACGGCCGACTCTACAGCACGGAACACGGGCCGTCCGTCGCGGACGAGATAAACGTCCTCCGGGCCGGCGAGAACTACGGCTGGCCCGACGCCAGGGGGCCGAGCGACGACGACCGGTTCACCGACCCGCTCGCCCACTACTCGCCCACCATCGCGCCCGCGAGTGCGACGTTCTACGACGGCCCCATCGAAGCGTGGCAGGGGGATTTCTTCTTCGGGACGCTCAAAGCCGAACACGTCCGCCGGGTTCGGTTCGAGGGGAGCGAGGCACGACGCGCCTCGGACGAACCGAGCGGCGATGGCGACGAGCCCCGAGGCCGCGACGCCGTCGTCGAACAGGAACGCCTCTTCGAGGGCGCGTACGGTCGGATTCGGACGGTGTTCACCGGCCCCGACGGCCACCTCCACGCCGTGACGAGCAACCGCGACGGTCGAGGGTCGCCCGTCGGGACGGACGACCGAGTGTTTCGGTTCACCCCGGCGTGAGCGACGTGCCCCGAGCCATCGCCATCAACGTCGGCGCCAACACCACGCTCCCGGGGTTCCGCGGCCCCGTCACCCCCGACAGCCGGTTCGCGTACGTCCCGATTCCCGAACGCGAGCCGACGGGCGAGGCGGTGCCGACGTACGGCGACCTCTCCTTTCCGCTCCCCGTCGACACGAGCGGCGTGGCCGACCGAGAGGTCCACCTCGACCCGGAGTTCGCGGGCGTTCACGGCTCGACGACCTACACCTACGGCGACGAACACGGCGTGAAGGCCGGCCCGCTCTCGACGCTCGACCCGGGCGATTCGCTGTTTTTCTACGCGACGCTGTCGCTCCGTGGCGACCCCGCCGAGGCGCCCGCGTTCCCGCCAGAGTGGGGCGCCTACTTGATCGGCGAGTTTCGGGTCGAACGCGTGGTGACGGGCGAGGGGTACCGCGAACTCGACGGCGCGGCACGGGCGCCGTTCGCGAGCAACGCTCACGTCAAGCGCGAGGCGTTCGACGCGAAGGTGCTGGTCGCTGGCGGCGAGGGCTCCCGCTTGCTGGACCGGGCGGTGCCGTTGAGCGCGCCCGAGGCGGGCGCGACGGCCGGTCGCCTCGTCACCGAGTTGTCGAGCGACTCGGGGGAGGGGCCGTGGTGGCGGCGGGTGCTTCGGTACGACGCCGCGGCGACGGCCGAACTCAGACGCGTCGTCGACGACGCGCAGCCTTAGCGCTCGCGCAGGCGGTCGATCCGGTCGCCGAGGGCGACGTTCACCGACAGCGGATTCGGCACGCGCCGGCGCGTCGGTTCCAGCGCGTGTACCTCGGCGTACCGTTCGAAGGCATCGGCCACGGCGTCGCCCCCGACGGTTTCCGCCGCCACGTCGTCGGCCGCCCGGACGCCACGTCGGGCGAGCCAAAACCCGACGAGGACGACGCCGACGGCGCTCCCCAGCAGCGGCCACCGTGGCCCCCATCCGGCCACCGCCGCGACGAGTGGAACCGACGCGAGGGCGGCGCTGCCGGCTCGTCGGACGAGGAGGCGCGTTCGGACGCGACCGGCCTGCACCGCGAGCAGGGCCGCCGCCGTCCCGTCGTCGAACCGATCGAGGAACGTGGTCGTGACGAACAGCCGGCGGTAACCCGGCGGGCCGCGGACGTAGGCGGCCGCCGTCTCCTCGTCGTCGGTGTCGAGGACGAGCGTGTCCCGCACCTCGAGTCCCGCTCGGTCCCGGAGCGTCGCCAGTCGGTCGCGAGCCGACTCGCTCGGCGGAGTGGTCGAGCGAAGCGCGGCGACGATCCACGGCGAGGCGCCGCCCCCGACGAGGAACAGGGCGGCGACGACGCCGACCAGTCCGAGCGGCGACACGCCCGATCCGACGCGAACCGGGAGCATGACCACGGCGACGCCGACGCTCACGCCGACGACGTATCGCGCCATCCGGACGGCTGCCGTGGTCGTCGAGAGGTCGATATCGCGGACGGCCCGCACACCGCGGATCGTGGGCGCGTAGGCCGCCAGCCACACGACGCCGGCGCCGAGCAGTCCCGTCGCGTCTGCGATCAGCGAACCGAGCGGGCCGGACGTGCCGATCGTCACCGCGACGGCGCCCCCGAATTCGAGGAGGGCGAGGACCCCATACGACAGCAGCGCGAACGGTACGAGAACGCCGAGATACAGGAGTCGATACTTGCCGACGGGGTTCGACAGGCGGCGTGCAACGGCGCTTCCGAGCGCCCCGAGACCGACGCCGGCGACGACGAGGACGACGAGAAACACCAGCGGCGGGCCGAGCGAGGGAGAGGCGGATTGGAGGGCGGTCATGGGCGTGATGCGCGTGCGGGCGCACAAAAGTCCAGTGCGTCGTGCGGGAGTCCCGTGAGCGGAGCGAACGGGACGTGGGACGGCAAACGACCCTCGCTTCGCTCGAGTGCTGCGACTGGCAGGGTTCCATTTTCGTGGCGATTTCGCCTCACTTCGGTCGGCAGAAATGCGCCGTCCGGGAGTCCCGTGAGCGGAGCGAACGGGACGTGGGACGGCAAACGACCGGAGGGAGTGCGCCGTCCGGGAATTGAACCCGGGCTAGTGGCTTGGGAAGCCACTGTCCTACCACTGGACCAACGGCGCGCGTCGGCCATCCGAACAATGGCCCATGAGTCGTATAAATACATCGGATGCGGGAGCGCGGGCGCCGCTACCACTATCTGTATTGACACGATACTGGGCGGTATGGAGCTCCGACGATGGACGCCGTTCACTTTTCTCGTCCCCGGCCGGTACGTCGATCACGACGACTGGTGGCGGACGTTCGACTTCGAGGGGTGGTCGCGGTCGACCTACGAGTGGACCGCCGACTCGTGGAACGGGTTTCGTGACTTCGCGCAACACCCCCGCGACTGCGTCGATTCGGGGCGTGGCGACTGTGAGGACTACGCGCTCGTCGCCCTCTCGTCCGCAGTCGCCCGCAGTCGCCCCGGCGTCGGCATCGCCTTCTGTTGGGAGCTTCCGTACCCGTGGCCGACGCACGTGATCGCGTTCGACGACGACTTCGTCTACTCCTCCGGCGACATCGTCGAGACGAGCGTCGACGACTGGGTTCGTGACTCGGAGTACACCGTTGCCCTCCGTCGGCGACTGCGGGCGCCTCCGTCCTGATTCCGCTATCGCCGAACGAATTATACTGCCCGCTGTCGTAGTTCTGCGTTGACATGAGTCGCACACAGTCCTACGCGCTGTACCTGACCGACGAGGTGACCGTCGACGGCGACCCCCTGCACGCCGACGCCGTCGACTTCTACGACTCCGGGGTCTGGGTGACCCACGCCGGCGGTCGGGACTTCTTCCCGTACGAGCGCGTGCTCCGCATCCGGGAGGGTGCCGAGGCGGCCACCGAGGAGGCTACGGGCGGCGAGGCGGCGACGACGGGGGAGCGACGCGACGCGGCCAGCGGGACGACCGGCGCCGTCGACGAGACGACACTCGACGTGGAGTGACGAACTGTCTGTCCGGTCGATTTCGGGATCGCTGTTCGGACGCACGTCCACCGCATTCCGCGAACGGGAGAGTATTTCAAACCGGCACCCGTACACCAAGTCGATGAGCGACGAATCCGTCATTCTGGAGGAGTCGGCCCCGCTCGACCTCCGCCTTTCGGAGGCGGAACTGGCGGCGACGCGAGACCACATCACCGCGTTCATAACGGACGTCGTCGACCGCGCCGGCGCCGACGGGGCCGTCCTCGGTCTCTCCGGCGGTATCGACAGCACGCTGACGGCGTATCTCGCGGTCGAGGCTCTCGGTGCTGACCGCCTCCACGGCCTCGTGATGCCCAGCGAGGTGAACGCCGCGGATAACATGAGCGACGCCGAACGCGTCGCCCGTGACCTGGGCATCGAGTACGATGTCATCGACATCGAGCCAGTCTTCGACGCCTTCGTCGATGCGTTCCCGGAGGAGGCGGCGGGCGAACGGATCGACACCGACCCGCTCCGGACGGCCGCGGGGAACGTCCGCGTTCGGGTTCGGGCCGTCCTCAACTACTTCGTCGCCAACGCGGAGAACCGGGTCGTCCTCGGGACGGGCAACCGGAGCGAGGCGCTCACGGGCTACTACACGAAATACGGCGATCAGGCGGTCGACTGCAACCCTATCGGCAACCTCTACAAACAGCAGGTACGGCAGATGGCCGCCCACGTTGGCGTCGACGACGACCTGGTGACGAAGACGCCGTCGGCCGAGATGTGGACCGGCCAGACCGACGAGGCGGAGATGGGACTCGGCTACGACACGCTCGACGCCATCCTCGCGTTGCATATCGACGGCCCGTTCTCGAAGTCCGCGACGGTTCGGCACCTCGACGTGACCCCCGATCAGGTCGACCGCGTGGTCGATCTGTACGAGCGGAGCGCGCACAAACGCGCGATGCCACCCGCGCCCGATCCGATTCACCTGTAAGGCTCCCGCCGCGTCGCCGGCCCCCCGGACACCGTTTCCAAAGGTCTTTGCCTCTCCCAGTGCTACCGCTTCGTAATGGACAACGCCGTACGGGCCCGGCGTGCCGCCCGCGACGCGCTCGCCGACATCGAACCCGAACGGCTCCGCGAAGTGCTTCGCGATCGACTCGCGGACGCCTCGATGGCGCCCAGCGCCTTGGCGCTGCTGAGTGCCCGCGCGCTCGACTCGGCGGTCGATACCGCTCCCCTCGCCGAGCGGGCCGCTGGCGTCCAACTCATCTACGAGGGGCTTCGACTCACCCGAACGCTCGCCCACGACGAACCCTGGGTCGACGGTGAAGGCGAGGCCGCTCGGCAGGCCGACCTCGACATCCTCGCCGCCGACGTGTTCGTCTCCCGTGGATTCTACCTCCTCGCACGCACGGAGACGGCCGACCGCGCCGTGGAGGTTGTTCGGGCGTTTGGCCGGGATCAGACCCGGCACCACGGGGCCGGTACCGACGCCGACCGCGCGGCCCTGGACCGCAACCTCGAAGCCGACGTGTTCGCCCTCGCCGTCGCCGCCGGGACGACTGCCGTCGGCGTCGCGCCCGGGGAGGACCTCCTCGAGTACGCCGCCGGCCTTGCCAGGGAGTTCGATGGCGACCTCCCGCCGCCCGACGCCGCGCTCCCGGACGCGACTGCCGACCGCATTCTCGCGCTGGCCGACGGCGACGCCGCGCCCTCGGCTGCCGACCCGTAAATCGAAACGCCTAAAGATGGCTCCGGCCAACCGAAATACGCGTGCCTGGGTAGCTTAGCGGTAAAGCGCGTCCTTGGTAAGGACGAGACCCCGGGTTCAAATCCCGGCCTAGGCTTGCTTCAGACTGGTGTAATCCTGCGGACTTAACGCTCTTAGAGGACATACTCCCCCTTCTGCCGCAGGGGAGCGTGCCCACCCACGTGCTCTCCTCGACTTCGAGTCGGGGCATCTCGCGTCGGATGGACTCCACGAGTTCGTGTGCGATCGAAACACAGCGCGTCGACGACGAACAGTACGACGCTCTACCCAACCGTGGCGAATCCGAGTCGTCAGCGATCGGAGTGGCCGCGTCCGTCACCCGTCGACGGAGTACCCACGTCGACCCACTCCTCCGACGGAGCCGGTTTCCCTCCAACGACGCGCTCCGACCCCCCTCATCGGACGCCGTGCCGGGATCATTCAGCACGCTCACGACATTTGTTCCCGCCGTAAACATCAATCTGAAATCAAGTTGGCTCAGTAACAATAATCAAAAATGTCGATTACGGGCTTTTTGAGCCTTAGAGCGCCTGTTTTAGTGCTGCGCGTGACCTGCTACCATGCTGATACCAGAAAACATTTAATACAGTATGGATATGTTTCGACTACCCCTACCAGTGGCTGGCGCGACGCCGGACCACAAATTCGACACGAAAGAGGAGCGGTCCCTCGGAACTGTCACTGCAGACAACAACGCAAAACATGACAGACTATAATAAAAAAGTCCGCGCAGTCATCCTGGCCGCGCTCATGGTTTTCAGCGTCTTCGCTGGAACCGTGGCGCTGTCGGGCACTGCTGCAGCGACCCCGGCCGACGGTGACGTGTCGCTCGATAGTGCGACACTTGACCCTCGGAATGTAGGAGCAGACTCTACGGTCACTCACACTGTTGAACTGACTGTAAGTAACATCGACGCCGACGGTACTGAGGACAACTTCAGCATTGATGTCGGCGATGGGACTGTTAGTAGTGTTTCCAGCAACAGTATCACTGTGAATGGATCTACGGGAAGCTACTTCAATGGACCCTCGGTTTCCGGATCGGGATCCAGCAGCACTGCTGACTTCGAGATCAACCCCACTGGTGGAAGCAACGCCAACAACGTTTCCGCCACGGTTAATCTTGATGTCACCGTCGACTGGAGTAGTGCTAGCTCCGACTCGACGCAGGACATCTCCGTTGACATCGACGAGGGAGACGACAACACCAACTCTCAGAACTTCGACCTTGGTGATGTCACTGTCTCCTCCAGCAGCACCCGTTCCAACCCGGGTGCTGGTGACACGGACAGCCAGGTCTACAACGGCTCGACTGTCTTCCAGGGCGAGGAGGATATCACGTTCACCGACTCCACCGGAAGCGAGGTTAACTCCCTGACGGGCGTCAGCGGTGACGCCGAGGGTCAGACGCTCACGATCCCGATCGACGACGATCAGGCGACTGGCCAGTACGACGGGAACGGTCCGCCGGACTTCCAGGACGGCGTCTACGGCGTGACGGTCCTGCAGCCGCAGGTCGACAACCTGGAGATCCTCAACACGAACGACGAGGACATCGCTGGCGGCTCCGTCCGCGAGGGCGAGAGCGGCACCAGCGGCTCCGGTGAC
>Ga0209946_1001215_pt1 | contig 10457 bp, 10 predicted proteins | sample SalPon2_A_H2O_MG_FD_185704 | JGI IMG/M metagenome (GOLD analysis project Ga0209946, IMG submission 185704) | Salt pond water microbial communities from South San Francisco under conditions of wetland restoration - Salt Pond MetaG R2_A_H2O_MG... | ecosystem: Environmental > Aquatic > Non-marine... | reverse complement strand
CTCGACCTCGACGCGGGCGCCCATCAGGGCGGCCTCGCTGGCGTAGTCGACGAGCGGTTCGGTGTAGCGTGCGTAGCGGCCATCGAGCGGCGAGACGGCGTACAGCGGCCCCCGTGTCATGTCCGTGATTCCGGCGAGGCGCTGAAAAAGGATGTCGGTCGGGGGCCGGGGGGAGACGCCACGGGCTCGACGGTCGCGAGCGTCCCCCATCTGCGGAACCGGACAGCGGCGATCCTTTGGCGACCGGGCGCGTTTTGTCGGTCGGGGCCGTAGTCCCGGCGTGTCGTTTACAGCCGTGCTCTTCGACCTCGACGGGACGCTCTGTGAGCACGCCGACTCGGCGGCGGCCGTCTACCGCGGGGCGTTCGAGGCGGCCGGGATCGGTCGGTTCGGCGAACCGGCGGAGCTGTGGGCCGCCCTCGAGGAGCCGCCGGATCACGACGACCCGGTCGGCTACTTCGCGCGCGGGTTCGCCCGAGTAGCCGCCCAGCACGGCCGGACGCCGGTCGACGCGACGGCGCTCGCCGAGGGGTTCCTCGAGACGGTCGATTACTCGGACGTGACGCCGAGGCCGGGCGCGGCGGCGGCGGTCGAGGCAGCGGCGAACGTCGGGAGCGTCGGCGTCGTAACGAACGGCCCGACGTCTCGCCAGACGGGAAAGCTCGAGGCGCTCCCGTTCGGCGACGCCTTCGAGGCCGTCGTCTGTGCCGGTGACAGACAGCGCCGGAAGCCGAACCGCGACCCGTTCGACCGGGCGCTCGGGGCGCTCGGCGTCCGGCCGGAGGAGACGCTCTACGTCGGTGACTCCCTCGAGTACGACGTGGTGGGTGCACAGAACGCCGGGCTAACGGCGGCGTGGTGTCCGACGGACGGCGACCGCGACCCCGCTCCGTATCGCCCCGAATACGTGCTCGAGTCGCCGGACGAACTCCGAGGGGTGCTCGGGGGCGACGGCGGGAACGGATGACGGGGTGGATACGCGCGGCCGTCGCGTCGGCGCGTCCGGACCGCGCGATCGAATCGATCGAGCGACCGGCCGAGGGAAACAGAAAGGAGACGGCGATCGTCACGGTCGCCGGCGGCGAACGCCTCGTCGTCCAGCGGACCGAGGATCCGGACGGGCTCCGGACCGAGACGCGGCTCGCGCGCGAAATCGCGGCCCGGACGACCGTGCCGGTCCCGACGGTGCTGGAGTGGGGGCGGATCGACGGGGACGACGACCGGGGTCGCGGCGGGGCCTACCGCGTCGTCGAGGCGGTCGAGGGGAGGAACCTCCACGAGCGGTTCACCGCGCTTTCGCCCGCGGCGAGGCGGCGGATCGCGGGTCGGTTCGGGCGGGCGCTGGCGGAGATACACGGGGCGTTCGCCTTCGAGCGCTTCGGCCCGGTCGTGGCCGACGCCGGGGAGTCCGGTGGCGGCGGGGAGTTGCGGGCCGAGGGGCCGGGGTCGTGGGCGCGGTGGCTGGACGCCTACCTTCGCGAGGGCGTCGAGGCCCTCCCGGAGCCGTTCGCAGACCTCGAGGCGGCCATCAAAACGACGATCGAGGAGGGGCCGGCGGCCGACCCGACGCCCCGGCTATTTCCGTGGGACTTCCGGCCGGGGAACGCGATGCTCGATTGCGGCGAGATCACGGCGTTTCTCGATTGGGGCGACCCCCTCGCCGCCGGCGCGGGACTCTCGGTCGCGAAGGCCGAGCACCTCCTCGCGGACTGGTACGTCGACGACGGAACGGCCCTCAAAACGGCGTTCCGGGACGGATACGCCGAGATTCGGCCGCTACCCGAGGTTGGCCGCACCGAGCGCGTCGCCGCCGTCGTCGACTCGGCGGTCGATTCGACCGGCGCCGTCACCCGACCGGGGTACCCCGAACGGACCGGCGCGGCCGCCGTCGAGTTCCACCGGCGGCGGTTGCGGTCGTTGCTGTGAGCGTGCGCTCGCCCCGAGAGATGCACGTTCGTGGTCAGTATTCGGCCGTTACGGGGTCCCAACCGATCATATATACACGTATTTGTATCACGCCGCGGCGACAACCGCAACTACTTTGCGTTCGGCGGAGTCGGTTCCGGGCATGAAACTCGCCGGTATGGCCTCGAACCGCGGCCGGAACCTACTGCACATCGCCGACACCGCGCCCGGCGGCGCGGAGTTCGCCGTCGTGCTCACGAACGAGTCGGACGCCCCGGTTCTCGATGGGGCGAGAGAGCGGGACATCCCGACCGAGGTCGTCGCGCGCGCCGAGGACGAGCCCCGCGAGGAACACGAGCGCCGACTCCTCGAGCGCCTCGAGGGCTACGACGTCGATCTCGTCTGTCTCGACGGTTACATGCGGATCCTCACGGAGACGTTCCTCGATGCGGCCCCGCGGACGCTCAACGTCCACCCGTCGCTGCTGCCCGCGTTCCCGGGGATGGACGCCCACGAGCAGGTCCTCGACGCGGGCGTCTCGGTGACCGGCTGTACCGTCCACGTCGTCGACGAGACCGTCGACGGCGGGCCGATCGTCACCCAACAGCCCGTCCCGGTGTACGACGGGGACGACGCCGCCGACCTCAAACAGCGCGTCCTCCACGAGGCGGAGTTCAGCGCCTACCCGCGTGCCGTCGAGTGGTTCGCCGAGGGTCGCGTCACCGTCGACGGCGACGAGGTCTCGGTCGAGGGCGACGACGGCGGCGCGTTCCCCGCTCGCCGACTCGCCTGCGAGGACCGCGGCCGCGAACTCCGCTACGGCGAGAACCCCCACCAGGACGCCGCGGTGTACCTCGACCGCGCCGGCGGGGAGGCCAGCGTCGTCGGGGCCGAACAGCTGAACGAGGGCGCGAAGGCGCTGTCGTACAACAACTACAACGACGCCGACGGGGCGCTGAATCTCATAAAGGAGTTCGACGACCCGGCGGCCGCGGTCATCAAACACACCAACCCCGCGGGCTGTGCGACCGCCGACTCGCTCGCGGCGGCCTACGACGACGCCCTCGCGACGGACCCGATGAGCGCCTTCGGCGGCATCGTCGCGCTGAACCGTACCTGCGACGCCGACACGGCCGCGGCGATCACCGACTCGTTCAAGGAGGTCGTCGTCGCGCCCGGCTACACCGATTCGGCCCTCGAGGAACTCTCCGAGGAGGACAACCTCCGCGTGCTGGACGTGGGGGCGCTCGACGGCGTGTCCGAGTCGACGGTCGAGAGCGACCTCGTCGGCGGCCGGCTGGTCCAGGAGCGCGACGGCCAGTCGCTCGGGCCGGCCGACCTCGAGACGGTCACCGACCGCGAACCGACCGAGGCGCAACTCGAGACGATGTGTTTCGCCTGGCGGACGATCAAACACGTCAAGTCCAACGCGATCCTCCTCGCCGACGGGACCGAGACGGTCGGCGTCGGGATGGGGCAGGTCTCCCGGGTCGACGCCGTCCGCCTGGCCGCGATGAAGGCCGACGAGCACGCCGAGGGGAAGGACGCCGACGGGGCCGTGATGGCCTCGGACGCCTTTTTCCCGTTCCCGGACGGCATCGAAGTCGCCGCCGAGGCCGGTATCGAAGCGGTCGTCCAGCCCGGCGGCTCCGTCAACGACGAGGACGTCGTCGACGCCGCGAACGAACACGGCATCGCGATGACGTTCACCGGCCAGCGAGCCTTCCAGCACTGATCGCGGGATGGCGGGGGGAACAGACGCGCCGTCCTCGGAGGAGGGAGCGGGCGGGACGACCCCGTCAAGCGAGGCGCGCGCGCCGTCGGTCGCCGTCGCCTTCCTTCGGCACGACGCGGCGATCCTGCTGACCCGGTATCGGGGGCCGATCGAAGCGTTCGACGGGCGGTGGGCGGGACTCGTCGGGGCGGCCGACGGAAACGCCGACGGTCCCGAGGACGCCGGACTCCCCGAGGGCGCGACCCTGGTTCGCAGCGGCGATCCGTTCACTGTCGGCGTCGACGGGACCGAATGCACGATCCAGCCGGCGCTCTTCGAGTGTCCGTCGCGGGACGTCGACCTCCCCGACGGCGCGACCGATCCCGAGTGGGTGCCGGCGACCGGGATTCACCGCCGGGAGACGATCCCGGGGCTGTGGCGGGCCTACGATCGCGTCCGGCCGACGCCGGCGACGCTCTCGGCCGACGCCGAACACGGCTCCGGCTACATCTCGATCCGGGCGATGGAGGTCGTCAGGGACGCCGCCGGGACGCTCCGGGCGGAGGGCGTCGCGGCCGACGCCGCGTGGGCCGACCTGACCGCCGTCGCCGAGGGCGTCCTCGCGGCGCGGCCGAGCATGGCGGCCCTGCGGACCCGCGTCGATCGGATCCTCTCGCGGGCGGCGGCGGGCGACCGCACCCCGGCGACGGTCGAATCGATCGCGATCGAGGTGATCGACGCCGCCCTCGACGCGGATCGGCGGGCCGCGGAGACGGCGAAGCCGCTCGTCGAGGGGGAGACGGCGCTCACCCTCTCGCGATCCGGGACGGTGCTGCCCGTACTGGAGGGCGCACCGGCGCGCGTGGTCGTCGCCGAGTCTCGCCCCGATCGCGAGGGGATCGGGGTCGCCGAGCGCGTCGCCGAGGCGGGCGTCGAGAGCGCGGTCTGCGTCGACGCGGCGATCGCCCACGTCCTCGCGACCGAGCCCGTCGACGCCGTGGTGCTCGGCGCGGACACGGTGTTGGCCGACGGAACACTCGTAAACAAAGTCGGATCGCGCGCGGCGGCCATCGCCGCCGACGAGGCGGGAGTCCCGGTGTACGTCGTCACGTCGAGCGACAAGATCAGCCCCGACCGGACGCCGACGTTCGAGGCGGGGCCGACCGAGGCGGTCTACGACGGCGACCGGGCGATCGACGTTCACAACCCGACGTTCGACGCCACCCCGCCGGCGTACGTCACCGGCTTTCTCACCGAGGACGGCCGTCTCGACCCGGCCGAGGTGGCCGACGTGGCGGCCGAGCACGCGGCGCTGGCCGGGTGGCGGACGGGGGGCTCGGAGTCCGGGTCGTCGTCGGAGTGACCGGTGTGGGAGCGAACGCGCGGCCCGGATCGGGCGGAGAGCCCAACGCTCAAACCCCCCGGCGGCGAACGCCACCGTATGAACGTAAGCGTCGTCGGGAGCGGCTACGTCGGGACGACCCTGTCGGCCTGTCTGGCCGATCTGGGCCACGACGTGACCGCGATCGACGTCGACGAGGCGACGGTCGAGCGGCTCAACGCGGGCGAGACGACGATCCACGAGCCGGGGCTCGATCCCCTGGTGTCGGCGTACGCCGGGGGGCGGCTGCGCGCGACGACGGACCACGCCGCCGCGGCCGACACCGACCTCACCTTCCTGGCGGTCGGCACGCCCGCGAACCCGGACGGTTCCATCGACGCGTCGGGACTGCTCGCGGCGGCCGAAGACGTGGGCGAGGCCATCGCCGACACGGACGGCTACCACCTCGTCGTGGTCAAATCGACCGTCCTGCCCGACGTCCTCGAGGACGAGCTCGTCCCGGCGATCGAGGCGGCCTCTGGAAAGACCGACGGGGAGGACTTCGGCGTCGCAATCAACCCCGAGTTCCTGCGGGAGGGCAGCGCGGTTCGGGACTTCATGGAACCCGACAAGATCGTGATCGGCACCGACGGCGACGAGCGAGCCCTGGACCGCCTCGCCGAACTCTACCAGCCGCTCGTAAGCGACTGGGACATCCCGGTCGTCGAGACGGGGCGGCGCGAGGCCGCGATGGTCAAGTACGCCAACAACGCGTTCCTCGCGGCGAAGATCAGCCTGATAAACGACATCGGCAACGTCTGCAAGGAGTTCGGCGTCGACGCCTACGAGGTCGCCGACGCGCTCGGCCTCGACTCGCGCATCAGCGGCGAGTTCCTGCGCTCGGGTGTCGGGTGGGGCGGGAGTTGCTTCCCCAAAGACACCGCCGCCCTCGTCGCCGGTGCCGAGTCCGCCGGCTACGAGCCGACGATGATCGAGGCGGCGATCGAACGCAACGAGCGCCAGCCCGAGCGCCTCCTCGAACTGCTCGACCGGCACGTCGACGTCGACGGCCGGCGGGTCGCCGTGTTGGGCCTCGCGTTCAAGCCCGGCACCGACGACGTCCGCGGGACCCGCGCGACGCCGGTGATCGAGGGGCTCCTCGACCGCGGTGCCGAGGTGGTCGCCTACGATCCCCGCGCCGCCGACGCGATGGCGGAGGTGTTTCCCGACATCGAGTACGCCGACTCGGCCGCGGCCGCGCTGGAGGGCGCCCACGCCGCCGCCGTCGTCACCGACTGGCCCGAGTTCGCCGACCTCGACGCGGCGTTCGACACGATGGCCGACCCCGTCGTCGTCGACGGCCGCCGGATCGTCGAGCGCCGCCGGGGGATCACCTACGAGGGGCTGACCTGGTAACCGACCGCCGAGCGGTCGACTGGCGGGGCCGCAGGCGCGGGAATCGAGGACCGACCGAAGCGAGCCTCTTTATAAGTGCCGTCCCGACGTACCCGTATGCGCCACTTCGTCGTCCGCTCGCACGACCTCGCCGCCGGGGCCGACGTCAGCCTCGACGACCTCCCGGGGGCGGGTCGCCTCGATCTGCTCTCGCGGTGCGTCACGAGCGCGCTGTTGCGCTCGCACGACATCCGCGAGGACGTCCGCGTCTCGCTCGTCGTCGACGGCTACGTCGTCGGCTTCGACGGATCGGAACTCCGACGGCTCAACCCCGACGAGCGCTCGACGGCGGCGCGGATCCGGGACGCGCTCGCGGCCCGCGAGGGGGCCATCGGGTCGATGGCGGCCCGCCCCTCCCCCGGGGTGTCGATCCGACAGGGGACCCTCGAATCGCTCCTGGGCGGCCTCGACGCGGGGACGACTCTCCTCGAACTCCACGCCGACGGACGGCCGGTCGTCGAGCGCGCGCCGCCCGAAGCCCCCGTCTTCGTCCTCTCGGATCACCGCGAGTTCACCGACGCGGAGGCCGAGTCCCTCGAGTCGGCGGCCGACGACCGGGTGTCGCTCGGCCCCGAGGCGCTGCACGCCGACCAGGCGATCACCGTCGCGCACAACTACCTCGACACCGCCGGCTACACCGAGTATTGAAACGGGGTCCCGTGGGTGCCGACTTTCGGAAGGATTAAAAGACACAACGGCTTTTGTTCGAGTGCGGGCCGGTGGGGTAGCTTGGTATCCTTCGGCCTTCGGGTGGCCGTAACCACGATTCAAATTCGTGCCGGCCCACTTTCTGCCCGCGATCCAACGGCCGTGAGCGATAGCGAGCGGCGCTTAGACCGCGTGGCACGATGTGAAGCCGAATTTGAATCCTCCGAGACGCAGCGCGAGCGAAGTGAGCGACCGTCTCGGTTCGATTCAAATTCGTGCCGGCCCACTTCCTCCCGCACTCGTTTTCGATCGACCAGACGGCGGTACACCGATTATAAATCGTCTCGGAATCCCCAGGATCGAGTTCAATCGCGGCGCGCGCCCCTACGCCGTCATAGGCGTCCCTATATACGTACGTCGGTGGACATTTCAATCCCCTCGATTCGGGAACCAATACATGTGGAAGAGAACGTGGGTGGGGTTATTTAACGGCTTTTGAGATCGACGGAGACAGTGTTAGCCAACGTACGAGCCACTTTTCGGCGTCTCGCTGGTTAACCGCGCGTAACGGCGAGCGAAAGCTTATGCCAAACTGCATACAACTGTATGCATATGTCGAAGAGCATTCGCCTATCCGAGGAGGCCTATGAGCGCCTCGCCGCTCACAAGGGCGAAGACGAGACATTTTCGGAGGTCGTCCTTCGGTTGGCCGGCGAGCGGTCCCTGTCGGAACTCGCCGGCATTCTGAGCGACCAGGAGGCCGACGCCCTTCGGGACGCCGTCGACGAGCGCCGCGAGCGGCGGACAGAGGAACTCGAAGAGACCGCCGATAGGATGCGAGGGGCGTAGCGTGCTCCTCGATACGTCGTTCCTCATCGACCTGATGGACGGCGACGACGGCGCCGTCGAGAAGGCTCACGAGTTGGAGACCGACCTCGTCCAGCAGCGGCTTTCGTCGATGACGCTCTTTGAGCTGTGCTACGGCGTCGTCCGAGCGATCGACTCCGAGACCGAGCGCGAGAAAGTCGAGGACGTCCTCGCTTCGAAGCCCATCCATCCCGCCGACACCGCCGTTATGCGGAAAGCTGGCCGGCTCTCGGGGGAGCTACAGAACGATGGGGCGCCGGTGGGCGACGGCGACGTGATTATCGGTGCGACTGCTGACGTCGTCGAAGAGCCAGTTCTTACCCGAAACGTCGAGGACTTCGAGCGCCTCGATGTCGAGGTCGATACCTACTGATCGCTCGAGTGAGGCGGCCCACGTTCGCCGTACCGGTAGGGATCGAACGGATCAGTTGTTTTCGAGGGCGTCGAGGACGCAGGCGGCGGCGATCACCGCTTCCTTCGGGACGTTGGTGGCGTCGTCGATACTGACCGTGTAGGTGTCCCGCAGCGAGAACTGGCCCTCGATGTCGCCGACGTGGTCGCCGTCCGCGTCGAATATCTCGTATTTGTTCGGGACGAGATTCGCGACGGAAACGAGGTGACGCAGCGCCGAGAGGAGTCTGTTCTTCGATCGGATGCTCGCCAGCGGCGCCCCGGTCTCGGGGTCCCGGATCGTCCAGTTCTCGACGAACAGCGAGAGGTCCTCGTCGAGAACGACGACTTCCTCGCCGGTACCGGCGTCCGTGATGGCGTAGGTTCCGGCGATGTCCACGATACCGCCCGCTTTCACCGTGAACGCGTCCTCGCCGTCGCCGGTCACGAACGGGAACTCCTCTTTCATTTTGAAGAGTTTCTGCTTCCCGCGCAGGACGGCCTCACCGGCGCTATCGCGGACGACGTACTTGTTCCGGATCGCCGACTGCTTGACCACGTAGCGGTCGTCGTTCAGGGCGACGGTCGAGATGTCGTACGCGGCGGAGGGCGCTTGGCTGTCCGAGGGCTCGAACATACACGCGTGATGGTCCCGGCCTATCATAAAAACCGTTCGCCCGTCTCGATGTCGGTACGCGCGTCGTTCCGTTTGCTTGCCGCGGTCCGGTCCGTTCCGGATCGAGACGCCGGGATCATCCGGCCAGCGCGATGTCCAGATACAGCATGATGACGACGCCGGCCATGAGCCCGAGCGTCGCCACGCGTTCGTGACCGCTTCGGTGCGTCTCGGGGATGATCTCGTCGGAGATCACGAACAGCATCGCTCCCGCCGCGAACCCCATCGCGTACGGCAACAGCGGCTCGATCGTCGCTACGGCGACGGCTCCGAGCACCGCCAGCGGGATCTCGACGACCCCCGCCCGGATTCCGGCGACGGCGGCGTACAGCCGACGGTCGAGCCCGGCGTTTATGGCCGCCACGGACACCGCAAGCCCCTCCGGGATGTTCTGTAAGCCGATGGCGATCATCAGCGACAGCGCGGCCCCGAGTCGCGCCGGATCGCCCGCCGCGGCGCCAAATCCGACGCCGACCGCCAACCCCTCGGGCATGTTGTGCAGCGTGATCGCCAGGATGAACAGGACCACGCCGGTCAGTCGCTCGTCGGTAACGGGGAGCGTCTCGGCCGGTTCCGCCGCGTCCGCCCGGCGCTCGCCGGTCAGGAGGTAGTGCGCGTGCGGCACGAGCACGTCGGCCCGATCGAGGAACAGCGCACCCAACGCGACGCCGACCAGCGTCGGGATCGGGTTCCCTCCGGAGTACTGTTCGATACCGGGGATGATGAGGCTGGTGAAGGCCGCGGCCAGCATGACGCCGGCCGCGAACCCGAGCATGCCGTCGAGAGCCCGCTCGGAGGGGTTCCGCCAGACGAGGACGAGGGACGCGCCGAGGAGGTTCATCGCCGCGATGATCAACCCCCCGGCGAGAGCCTGCATCACCGGCGAGGTCCCGACGAGCCGGACGAACGCCTCGGCAAAAGCAACGAGCATTAGCTACCCCTGACGGCCACGGCCGATATAAACTGACGGCTACTCCACCCCTTCGCTTGCCTCGTCGCGGACCTCGCGCGCAGTCTCGAGCTTTTCGCGGATCGGCCCGAGCAGTGACGATTCGACGGGTTCGACGCTCGGCGGCGGATCGGCCGACTCGATCGCCGACTCGGCGGCCTCCAGGTCCTCGGAGGCGATCGTCGCGAGGCTGAACGCCCGCTCGTCGTCGTTGCCGAGTTCGCCCTCGGCGTCGTCGACGTCCGAGAACGCCGAGGGGACGGCCTCGAGCGCGTCGCGGTACGTCCCGAGCGCCGCCGCCCCGGCCTCCAGACGATCGAGCAGATCGGCGTGGCCGTCGGTTTGGAGCGCCGTCCGCTCGGCGTCGGTCGCCGCCTCGATCGGCTCCATGCCCGTTCGTGCCGTCTCGATCGCGTCGGCGGTCTCACTCCGGCGCTCGCCCAACTCCTCGTGGTCGGACTCGGCGAGGCGGTAGGCCCGCTGGTCGGCCAACTCGACGACCGACTCGGCCGTTTCGTACCCCCGAGCGAGT
>Ga0209946_1001210_pt1 | contig 10479 bp, 11 predicted proteins | sample SalPon2_A_H2O_MG_FD_185704 | JGI IMG/M metagenome (GOLD analysis project Ga0209946, IMG submission 185704) | Salt pond water microbial communities from South San Francisco under conditions of wetland restoration - Salt Pond MetaG R2_A_H2O_MG... | ecosystem: Environmental > Aquatic > Non-marine... | reverse complement strand
GTCGCAGCCCGGACCGGCGAGCGAAGCGAGCCGTACGCCCGGACCGTCTTTCGTCGGTTCGAATCCCTTCCCCCGCATCTCGCGGCGCTCACACTCCGTGAGCGCCGCGGCTCGGATCGGAGGGATTCGAAGCAGGGAGATCGCGCGCAGCGAAGCGAGCACGTCCGAGCGTGGTTCGAATCCCTTCCCCCGCATGCCTGCGGCGAGCCGTTCGCGAGCGGCGAGAACCGCTCTGCCGGACAGACTGTCTCGGGGAGTCACCCGGTTATATTCGGCCAAACGGCTTTTATCACCCGTAGCATACGTCCCGTTGAACGGGTGACGCGGAACTCGTCATAAGTCTATCATGTATACGAAAACAGCGGAGGACGGGGACGCCCCAGTGTACGAGGTCGATTTGGACGACGCTACCGTTCGATCCACCAGCAGCACCGTGGTCGCGCGTATCGCGGACCTGACTGACAGAGACCCGAGTGACCTCGAGCCGCTGTGGGACAGCGTGGACCCGGAGGCGTTGGACGCGTTCGTCGATCACGCGAGCGAATCCTCCACTCCGTGTCGGATCGCCTTCGAGTACGAGGGGTACGAGGTCGAGATCGTCGGGGCTCGGCGGCTTCGCCTCACCGCGAAGCGGGAGCCGCTCTCGTCTCCGATGCCGTAGCGTCGGGCCGCTGTCCACTGCGACGCCTCCAGCGAGGGTCGCCCCCCTGTGACGACCGGACCGGTTCCGCCTCGACGGCGTCTTCCGCCGACTGTCGATTCAGAGACATACCCCGGCGTACGGCTCTTTCGAGGGTAAGCGCACTCGCGAACACGTTCGCACGTCAGCTCCGGGCTCGCGCGCCGGGCGCGGGTTGACCGCCGACGTGGCACCCTCGGTCTTCTCCGGCGAGGGAGTGAGACGCCGGACCGACGTTCACGCGATCTTCATCATCCGCGTCTCGAACTTCCCGACGCGGACGCGGACCCAGCCGGCGAGTTCCGCGTCAAGTTCGGGGTCGTCGGTGTCGACGCGCAGGGCCCGCACGTCGTCGAGCTTCGACCGCGAAGCGACGATACGTAGGTCACAGCGTCGGATCACGGCCGGCGACAGCTGCGGGTTCCCGCGGCCGAAGACGAACCCCTGCCCCCCGATGGGCGAGACGACGATCACGTTGTCGTCGCCGAGCGCGTCGAGGATGTCGGCCTCCGTTCCGTCCCGCACCACGACCTCGCCGTCGCGCCAGACGTCGACGCCTATCGGCGACGGCTCGAACCCCAGTTCGGCCTTGATCGCGCCGACGGTCGACCCCGGCCCGAGGACGAACGTGACGCCCTCGCCGTCTCGCTCGCGGACGTCGTCGGCGACCCCCTCTGCCAGCGACTCCACGGTCCCGCTCGCGGTCTGCTTCGACGACTGGAGGTCGTCGGCGACCGGGACGCGAGCGACCGCTCGGAGCTCCGGGTGGACCTCCCCCTCCCGGTAGGCGTCCTCGTCGATGTCCATCACCTCGCGGCGCTCCGTGCGCGAGAACGTCGCGGCGACTTCGGCCGCGTCCTCCGGGGAGACGGCGAACACCGACGAGTACACCTTCACGCCGGCGGGCACGCCGAGCATCGGAATCTCGGTGGCCGCCGCCTCCAGCGCCGTCGCCACGTCGCTCGCGGTGCCGTCGCCCCCGACGAACAGGACCAGGTCGACCGGCTCGGCCGTCGAGCCGTCGGCCCCGACGAACGCCTCGACGACGCGCGCGGTGTGCTCGGCGGTCGTCTCCGTGGGTCCGGGCGGCCCGTCGCGCCCGCTCCCGTCGGCGCCGAACGGGTCGACGACGCGGACCGGGTCGAAGCCGGCCCCCCTCACCAGCCCCTCGCCCATCGGGTCGGCCGCGGTCGAGACGGTCGTCTCCGGCGCGACCGCCGCGAGGCGGTCGAGCGCCCGGCGCGCGCGGTCGGGAGCCCGCGGCTCCGCGCCCCGTGCGACGGCCTCGGCGACCTTCCCGTCGGTGCCCTTGAGACCGACGCGGCCGCCCATCCCGGCCACCGGGTTCATCACGAATCCGACGTGCATGTTCCAACCTACGGCGTCGGAAACTTAAGCGGGCGCGTCTCGGCCGCCGCGCGAGGTCGGTGTCTCGGTCCGGGCCGCCGGTCGAGACGGCCGCCGCCGGTGGCGGAAGTTCAATACTTAAGACGCCCCCGGAGCAATCGCGAACCATGCTCCTCGAAGCCGCCGTGACCGAGCCGCTCCCGATCGACGCGACAGCGACCGCCGTGCTCCTCGCGAGCCTCGCCGTCACCGCCGTGTGGCTCGCGTACCTCTACCGATAGCGCCGATCGGTTTTACGCTACGACGCCGCTCGGCCGTCGGCCGCCCGGATCACTGCGGTTCGACGAGCGTCACGCGCTCTCGGACCCACTCGGCGGCGCGCTCGGCCTCGGCCGCGCTCGTCGCCGTGATCTTCACGCGGACGCTCTCGCCGGGGTACGAGCCGACGCTGACGTCGAACGCCTCCTGCAGCTCCGTGAACCGGTCTAAGAGGGCGCTCTCCGGCTCGTCGACGTCGACCGTGACGGTGTGCGTCGGCGTCCCTTCGAACTCGTCGGCGACGGACTCGAACATCGCCTTCATCTCCGTCGGGACGCCCGGCAGGACGTACACCGACTCGACGACGGCCCCGGGCGCCACGCCCGTCTCGTTGGCGAGCGGTCGGCAGTCGGCCGGCAGGTGCGTCGTCTCCGCGGCGAGGTCGTCGGCGCTGTAGCCGCGCTCGGCGAGCCACGCCGCGGCCTCGTCGTTCGTCTCCAGTTCCCGGCCGAAGGCGGCCGCGACCGCGTCCATCGTCACGTCGTCGTGCGTCGGGCCGAGCCCGCCGGTGACGATCACCGCGTCGTACTCGGCGTGATACTCGTTGACGACCCGCGCGATCTCGCCCACCTCGTCGGGGACGACGGTGACGCGGCGGACGACGACCCCGCGCTCGTCGAGCCGGTCGCAGAGCCACGTCGCGTTCGTGTTCTCGGTGTCACCGACGAGGAGCTCGTCCCCGACGGTGACGACGGCGGCTTTCATGGCTCACAGAAGGCGGCGCGCACTCAAAAGCACCCGCGTTCGGACCGCGCTCGCTCGGAGCCGCCCCGGGAGCGACCGGCTACTCCTCGTCGTCGTACACGCCGAGCCCCATCTCGCGGCGCTTCTCCCGGAGCTCCTCCAGCTGTCGCCGGAAGTAGGCGACCCCGACGACGGCCGCGACGAGCGCGACGACGAGTATCACGCCGAAGACGACCAGGTCGGTCTCGCGGTACGACTGCACCACGACCGATCCGCCCTCGACCGACTCCCACGTGATCCGGTCGCGCCCGTCGACCGTCTCTATCTCGTAGTCCCGCGGGGCGATGTGCCCCACGACCGGGAAGTCCGTGCTGAAGCCGGGGGGAAGCGTCACGGCGTACGAGCCGTCGACGTACGCCAGCGTGGTGAACCGCCGGGGCGACCCGGCCGCGGAGAAGGCGACCTGCCCGCCGTCCGCCCCGTCCGGGAAGCGGATCCACGTCTCGTCCGGGGTCCGGTCGACCTCGCCGCCGCGGGCGCGGAATTCGCTGCCGTTGAGCACCTCGCCGTCGGCCGTCCGGTACCGGAACGCCTCGAACTCCAGCGGCTGGTCGCCGGCGTACGGCGTCTGCCGGTACAGTCGGAGCTCTTCGACGGCCGAGGTGTTGTACACGACCGTGTACTGGCTCCCGGTCGAGAGGTTGAACTCGGCGTCGCGGTCCGTGTCGAACTGGTACTCGCTCGGCGGCTCCGCGTCGAGGGTCTCGTTCTCGATCTCCCCGCCGTCGTTGACGTAGTTGAGACAGCCGGCGCTGACGGCCAGGAGGGCGACGAGGGCGACCGCGAGGGCGAAGCGTCGGTTCACGGGTTCAGACGATACAGCGCATCTCGGCCGGGAGGTACGATCCGATCGCGGCGAGCAGGCCCGGCGGGTCGGTGTTCTCCGTGCAGACGATGCTCTGTTCGAGCAGGCCGAGGCGCTCGACCGTGACGATGTCCTGCGCGTGGCCCGCGCGGTTCACCGTCGCGCGCACCTCGCCGCGGGTCGCCGAGTTGACGTTGACCCGCCCGTTCCCGCGCTGCCAGTCGTACAGGCGGTCCCGCTCGCCGTCCGCGAGCCGGCTCGGTTCGGCGTCCGGGTCGCCGGCGTCGCCGCCGTAGACGAACCGGACGGGGAGGTGCTGGACGAGCCCGAACCGCTCGACGACCTGCGCCGGCGACCCCCTGCCGAGCCCGATCTCGTCGGCCGGAATCGGCACGTCGACGCCGGCGTCGACGACGAACCCGTCGTCGTCCCACGACTCGAGGGTCCCGACGTACTCCTCGCCGGCGGTCAGCCCCTCGTCGTGGGCGACGACCTCGCCCCACGTCTCCGCGAGGACGTTCCGGGCGACCGCGGCGTCCTCGCCGGTCACGTCCACCTGCACGAAGTCGTCGTCGCGGACGCCGACCTGGTACTCCACGCTCAGTTCGCCGACGTCGTTGGCGACGAGCGAGCCCATGCCGTCCAGCGCGCGGTCTCGGGCGTCCCCCTCGACGTAGCACTTGGTTGCGAGGACGACCATTAGCCCGTCACGTCCACGTTGAGTTCGTCTCGGAGCTCCTCGACGCGCCGGCCCATCGCCTCGCGGAGCCGGTCGTTGTCCATCGCGTCGAGCGGCGAGCCGCACTCGGGACACTCGAAGCCGAAGTCCATCGCCTCGCCGAACTCGAAGCGGATCGAACACACCTCACAGAGGTAGAACTCGTGGGTGCGCTCGTACTCCTCGCGCTCCTCCAACGCGTCGAGGAGGCGGTACATCTCCTCTTCGAGGTTCTCCGGGATGTTGTCGTAGTGGAACGTCCAGAGGTACGTGAGCCATCCCGAGTCCTCGTCGCGCACCCGGCGGTACGTCGCGAGGTCGTTCTCGTACAGGATGAACAGCGCGCGTCGGACGTCGTTGAGCTCTAATCCGAGCTCCTCTGCCAGCTCCTCGTCGGTGACCTCGCCGTCGGGCGGCGCGGCCGCGACCGGCATCCCCGTCGGCCCCACCAACTCGTGGAGGTACTTTTGGATGACGGGGTCGTTCAGTAGATCCTCAAAAGCCATTACCTCAACTTGGCGGTGGAATCGGGTTAAAAGCTCCGAAAGGACCACCGCCAGCACGGGCGCTGACGCCGGTCGACGGCGGCTCCGGCAAAGCTTTACGCCGCCCCTCGGACCACTCGTGCGTGATGAGCGACTCCCGCCCCGCCGCCGACTCGAACGGCCGAGTCCGCCTCCGACGGGCGGTCGCCGCCGCCGCGCTCGCGACGGTCCCCGTCCTGATCGCCGCGGCGCCGCTGGTCCCCCTCGCGCTCCTTCTCGGCCCCGCCGGACTCGGCGTTCTCGGCCCGGGCGCGCTGGGAGGCGTCCCGCCCGTGGTCGCCGCCCTGATCGCGGCGGTCGTCGTCGGCCTCGGCGGGTCGGCGCTGGTCGGACCGGTGCTCGTCGACCGGCGGATCGCGCGGCTTCCCGAGGCCGACCTCGAGGACCGGCCGGCCGGCTTCGTCGCCGACCGCGTCGCGGCTATCGCGGCCGACGTCGGCGTCGACGCCCCCGAGGTCACGGTCGTCCGGTCCGGCGCGGCCAACGTCGCCGTCGCCGACGGCTACCGCGGGTCGCGGCTGGTCGTCTCGACGCGACTGCTCCGCCTTCCGGCGGCCGACCGCGACGCCGCGCTCCGACACGCGCTCGTCCGACTCCGGACCCGCGAGGCGGCGGTCACGACGGCCCTGTTGCCGGCGCTGGCGCTCGTCGAGACGGTCGCGCTGTTGGCGACGCTGCTCGTCGGTCGCCGTCCCGAACGCACGGCGGCCGACCGCCGCGTGAACCGGATCCACGGGTACGAGCCCGAGCGAAACCGGATCCCCCCGCGGGCGTACACGGTCGCCGGCGTCCTCCTGTGGCTGCTCCTGCTCCCGGCGTGGGTCCCCGCCGTCCTCGGCGAGCGCCTCTACGTCAGCGGCGGACGGCGGGACGCGGACGCCGCGGTCGCGCGCCGCGGGAGCGCCGAGCGCGACGGACTCGGGAACGCCGTCGCGTTCGCCGGCGAGGCGGCGGGCGCCGCCGACTGGCCGCCCCTGCTCGACCGCCTGTCGTTCGTTTCGATGGCCGACGCCGAGACGGGCCGCGTGCGCGGGACGAGCCGGCAGGAGGCGCGGTTCCGGCTGGCGGTGCTGCGGTCGAAGCGGTCGCTCTGACGCGGCGTCGACGCCGCCGGCACTCAGGGATGCGCGGGCACCGCCAGCCGGAGCGTGGTCCCCTCGCTCGACGAGTCGATCGAGAACTCCCCGCCGGCCTTGTTCACGATCCAGTAGATCTTCCACATCCCCAGCCCGGACCCGTGCGTCACGGATGTCTCCCCCCGGCCGAGCACGCTCGTCTCGTCCTCGCCGACGCCGGGGCCGTTGTCCGCGACCACGACCGAGATCCACTCCGGCCGGTCGCGTTCGACGCGTATCTCGACCGACCGGTCCGGCGCGTCGTTGTGCTTGGCGGCGTTCTCCGCGGCCTCCTCGATCGCCTCCAACACGCCGACGGCCGTGGTTTCGAGCGGGTCGTCGGGCGGCATCGAGAGGTCGACCGTGGCCTGGGGGTACGCCTCCTGCAGCCGCGATCGCAGCCCGGGCAGGTGGTCGCGGAGCTCGGTCGCCGTTTCCGTCGGCGACGGCGCCGAGAGGACGGCGTCGAGCTTCTGGACCGTGCCGGCGATGTCCGTCAGATCGTCCGCCGCGTCGGTGATCATATCGAGGGACGATCGCATCGCCTCGTCGCCGGCGTCCTGCCGCAGCACCTCAGCGTACCCGGAGATGAGGTTCATCTTGTTCCGGAGGTTGTGGCTGAGCACGCGGTTCATCACCTCCAGCCGCCGCTCCCGGATCTTCCGTTCCGTGATGTCCGACTGGAACCCGACGAAGTGGCTGACGTCGCCCGTCTCGTCTCGGAGCGGGGCGATCGTGAGATGGTTCCAGAACGCCTGACCGCTGCGCCGGTAGTTCAGGATGTCGACCGCGACCGGCCGCTCCGCGTCGATCGCCGCTCGGAGCTCGGCGACCACCTCCGGATCGGTGTCGTCGCCCTGCAGGAACCGACAGTCGACGCCGATCACCTCGGAGCTGTAGCCGGTGAGCTCCTGGAACTCCTCGTTCGTATACACGAGCGGGTTGTCCCGCTCTTCCGTCTCGCCCTCGTCCGCGATCGATATCCCGACCGGCGCCTCGTCCATCGCCTGCTCTTTCAGGCGGAGGTCCTCGACGGTCTCCGCGAGCTCTCGCTCGCGGGACGCCAGTCGGAGCGAGGTGCGCCGCCGCTGGACGAGGTTGGCGATCCGGGTGCAGAGCGCGCGCCGCCGGACCGGGAGCGCGATCACGTCGTCGACGTAGTCCCACGCGCTCTCCGCGCTCACTCCGGTCGCGTCGTCGCTCATGAGCAGAACGAACGGGAGGAAGACCGGCTCGGACAGGTCGCGGCGACGCTGGATCACGCCGGCGACTCGGTTGAACTCCTGGGCGTCGAACACGCAGCAGTCGAACGTCGAATCGAGCGTCTCCACGTCCGTCGTCGCCTCGACGGTGAACCGGTCGCTCAGGACGTCGGTCACCAGTTCGCGGTCGCGCCCCGGACGCATGAACAGCAGGACACGAGGGTCGGCGTCGAGTTCGGGCGGCCCGCCCTCGGGAGCGTCGCCCGCCAGGCCCGCGGATCCGGCGCCGAACGGCTCCTCGGCGGACGGATCGGCGTCGCCGGCTCCGGAGGACCGACTCCCGGCGGACCGTTCGGAACCCGTGTCCATCTTCCGTGATCAGTGGGTGCACTGCCACTAAGAGTTACCCATTCTCGCCCTCGTTGCCGTCTCGTCCGGGAAACGGGACCGTTCGCGACGGCCGAACTGCGCCCGCCCTCGGCGCGGCCGTCGAACCCGCTCCCCGCTCGGGGGTCGGCAAGACCCATTTTTAATAGCCCGCGCGCGGAGTGATCGCCATGTCTGACTCTCTGCCCGAGCGGCTGTCGACCGGGGTCGCGGGCCTCGACGAGGTACTGTCCGGGGGGCTCATTCCGGAGCGGAGCTACATGGTCCGCGGCCGAGCGGGCAGCGGGAAGACGATCCTCAGCCTCCACTTCCTCCAGCGGGGGGTCGAACGGGGCGAGACGTCGCTGTTCATCAACTTGGAGGAGGACGCCCGGGACCTCACGGCGAACGCGGCCGCGCTGGGGTTCGACACGGACGCCATCGAGTTCCTCGACCTGAGCCCGAGCGCCGACGTGTTCACCGAGGACCAGTCGTACGAGGTGTTCGCGCCCGAGGAGGTCGAGAGCGGGCCGCTCACCGACCGGATCGCGGAGGGCGTCACCGCCGTCGACCCGGACCGCGTCGTCGTCGACCCGCTGACTCAGCTCCGGTTCCTGCTGTCCGACGACTACCAGTTCCGCAAGCAGGTCGTCGGCTTCATGCGATTCTTAAAGGATCAGGGCGCGACCGTGGTCTTCACCGTCCAGAACACCGACTCGCTGCCGACCGACGACCTGGAGTTCATCACGGACGGGACGATCCGGCTCGGCGTCGAGGACTACGGGAAGACGATCGGGGTGCCGAAGTTCCGCGGGTCGTCGACGCAGAGCGGCGACCACGCCTACCGCGTGACCGACGAGGGGATCGAGGTGTACCCGGCGCTCCAGCCGGGACAGTACACCGGCGAGTTCGCCGCCGAACAGCTGTCGTCGGGGATCGCGGGGATCGACAACCTCCTGCACGGCGGGATCGAGCGCGGGACGGTCAGCATCGTCAGCGGGCCCACCGGCGTCGGGAAGACGACGCTGAGCACGCAGTTCATGAAGGAGGCGGCCGAACGCGGCGAGCGCTCGGTCATCTACCTGTTCGAGGAGAACCGGCAGACGTTCCTCACGCGCTCCCGCGCCGTCGACATCCCGGTCGACGAGATGATGGAGCGCGGGACGCTCGAAGTGAGAGAGGTGGAGGCCCTCGAGCGGTCGCCGCAGGAGTTCGCCCGGATGGTCCGCACGGAGGTCGAGGAACGCGGCGCGGACCTCGTGATGGTCGACGGCATCGCGGGGTACCGCCTGACGCTCCGGGGCGAGGAGGGCATGACCCTCCAACAGCTCCACGCGCTGGGCCGATACCTCAAGAACATGGGCGTGACGACGGTGTTCATCGACGAGACCAGGAACATCACCGGCGACTTCCAGGCGACCGTCGAGAACATCAGCTACCTCGCCGACAACATCGTGTTCCTCCGGCACCTGGAGGTGCAGGGCCAGATGCGGAAAGCGATCGGCGTGCTGAAAAAGCGGACGAGCGACTTCGAGCGGACGATCCGGGAGTTCCGCATCACCGCGGACGGCGTCTCGGTCGGCGAGCCGATGTCGGGGCTGCGCGGCATCCTCAGCGGGGCGCCGGAGCTCGTCGACGGCGCGGACGGGTTGGAGCCGCGCGACGGGTGAGAGGGCCGCGACGAGGACTGACCGGGAGCGGCCTCAGGTAGACTCGTCGCCCGTCTCGTCGGCGTCGACGACCGTCTTCCCGGTGGGCTCGGGGACCACCTCGCGGTCGGCGTCGACCCACTCCCGGTCCAGCTCCGCGCCCTCGAACAGTCGGTCGAGGAACACCGCGAGCCCGGCGACCTCGGAGTGCGGCTGGTTCGTCACGCCCACGTTGAAGTCGGCGCGTTCGTACAGCGCCCACGGCACCTTCTCCCCGCCGACGACGACGAGGAGGTCGCGGGGCGTCGCCGCGCCCTCCCCGGCGTCCGCCCCGTCCGGGAGCCCGGCCGCCTCTCGGATCTCTCCTTCGACCTCCTGCACCCGCTCGCCGTACATCGTGAGGTGGACGACGACGCCCTCCCAGTCCCGAACGATCGCCTTCTGGTCCCCGCGCAGTTCGACCCCGAACGGGCCGCCGAACCGGTCGGTGATGTCCCGGACCGTCTCCGCGGACTGGCCGGCGTTGTCGGGGAACACCACGCGGTCCGCCCCGAGCGCCCGGGCCGTGAGCCCGACGTGCGTCGTCATGCGGTCGTCGCGTCCCGGCCGGTGGCCGTACCGGAGGACGACGACCTCGCGCGCCTCGTGCATGGACGGCGATGCGCCCGCGACGGGTGTGGTCCTTTCGATGCGGCCGCGCGGTGCTCTCGTTAGCTGAAATCCCACGTTCTTGGATCGTTGTCCGACTTGAAGGCGAAAGGTGACCACGTAAGTGAAAGGTTCATGGGGGAGGCGGTCGCCGAGTGAGGTATGACGAGCGTCAAGGAGTTCCGCGTCGACGAGCCCGCGACCGCCGACTCCCTCGGCCGCGGTCGGTTCGTCTTCACGGACGCGTACTCGGTGTTCGACTGGGGGCAGATGCCCGACGCCATCCCGCGCAAGGGCGCGAGCCTCTGCGCGATGGGCGCGTTCAACTTCGAACTGCTGGAGG
>Ga0209946_1001209_pt1 | contig 10488 bp, 12 predicted proteins | sample SalPon2_A_H2O_MG_FD_185704 | JGI IMG/M metagenome (GOLD analysis project Ga0209946, IMG submission 185704) | Salt pond water microbial communities from South San Francisco under conditions of wetland restoration - Salt Pond MetaG R2_A_H2O_MG... | ecosystem: Environmental > Aquatic > Non-marine... | reverse complement strand
GTCCGTGTCTCCTCGTAGTGACGTTCGTACCCCTCCTCGGCGAGAGCGCTGTTTCCGACGACGGTCGCACCCGACTCGAACCTGAGAGCGTCCCCGCCGAACGGCAGCCCCGAACAGCCCGCAAGTACCACCAAAACCGCCACCGCCCCGAGTGTCCGACAGTCCATAGCGGTAGTCGATACGGCGACGGCATAGCGGTTCGATCGGACTCACGGCTCGAAACGGCGGCACATCCCCCGAAATCAGAACGCCTTTTAAATAGAGGACGAACGGTCTGTTATGCAGCTAATGGTGGACACAGCGCGCTCGGCCACGCAACCACCGACAGCGGCCCGCGACGCCAGCGTTCGACCGACCCGCCGGGAGGTCTGTCTGCTCGCCGTGACACTCCCGTTGGCCGGGTGCATCTCCGACCCCGGGGCCGACTGTCGCGGCGCGACCGTCCGGCTGACGCTACGGCCCACAGAGGCCGTCGAGTCGCCGCTCGTCCTCGATCCCGCGCGGCTCTCGGCCGAGGCCGTCGCGGTCGTCGAGACCGCCCTCGAGGGCGAACACGTCGAACGCTGTGTGTCCTGGCATCCGGACGCGAACGAGACTGGCCCCTCGCCCGGGCTGGCGGAACTCGGCGGGACGATCGAAGCCCACGCGGGGGTCGAACTCCCGGCCGACGTCGAGACGGACGCCCGGTTCCGGGGCGAGTCGTACCGGCTCTCGCTGGTCTCCGATCGGGAGGGGTGAGCGACGGAGTGGCCGCCGGAGCCGGCTCACCGGTCCGTCGGCGATCCGTCCCGGCGGTGTGCGAGCCGCTCGGCGACGACCGACGGCACCGGCGTCCGGCAGTACCCGCAGTACCACGACCGCCCCGTCGTCGTCGGTTCCCGCGTCAAGTCCTCGACCGCGCCCAGCGTCGCCCCGCAGCCGTCACAGGTGTACGTCGAGGCCATGTCGGAGACTGCGGCCGGACGCATACGGGCCTGTCGGCGCCGCCGGACGACAGCACATATACGCGGCAGCCCCGAACGGCGAACCGATGACACGCCGGCCGACGAGGATCGAGAACGCCGCCCTGCTCTCGGTCGGGGGGATCGGGTACGGCGCGCTGTTGTTCGTGTGGTTCTCGCTGCCCGCGTACCTCTCGTCCGTCACCGACGCGCTGGGGTTGAGCGGGACGCAAGCGGGCGTGTTAGCCGGCGCGATCCCGCTGACGTACATCCCGCTCGGCCTCCTGAGCGGCCTGGCCGTCGACCGCGTCGGCGCCCGGACCGGCATCGGCCTCGGGATCGCGCTCGCGGGGCTCGGACAGTTCGGTCGGGCGGCCGCGGGCGGGTTCCCGTCGATGCTCGCGTTGACGCTTCTGATGGGCGTCGGCGCGACGGGGATCACGTTCGGGCTCCCGAAGCTCGCCGCCGAGCTCTACCCGCCGGCGTTCGTCGGACGGGCGGCGTCGGTGTACCTGCTCGCGTCCTACGCGGGGAGCGCGACGGTGTTCGCGGCGGGGCGATCGGTGCTCGGCCCCGCGCTCGGCGGGTGGCGGCCGCTGTTCGCCGCGAGCGGGACCGTGATGCTCGCGCTCGCCGTCGCGTGGGCGCTTCTGGCGTGGGGGGTTCCGCCCGGCCGCCACGACCCCGACGACGGCGGCGAGAGCGGTGCGTTCGCGCTCGCGTCGCTCCGGAGCGACGTCCGCGCCGTCTTCGCCCACCGCGACCTCCGGCTGTTGGTGCTCCTCGGAACGGCGTACCTGTTCGTCGTCCACGGCCTCCAAGGGTGGCTCGTCACGCTGTTCGAGGCCCGTGGGATCGCCCCGGGGCTCGCAGGTGGGGTCACCGCCGTTCTAGTGGGTGGGCAGATCGTGGGCGTGCTCGCCGTCCCGGCGCTCGCCGAACGGTTCGGGGCGACCCGCGAGGCGCTCGTCGGCTGCGGCGTTATCGCCTGCGTCGGCGTCCTCGGGCTCTTCTTCACGCCGGCGCTCGCGCTGTTGCTCGCGCTTCCGGTCGTCTCGGTCGGGGTCGGCGTCGGCGGACTCTCGCCGCTGATCCGGGCGATCCCGGTCGAAATCGAGGGGATCGGTCCGGCGCTGACCGGGACCGCGGTCGGACTCGTCTTCGCGGTCGGTGAGGTCGGGGGCTTTCTCGGCCCCGTCGTCGTCGGCGCGCTCCGGGACGCGACGGGGTCGTTCGCCCCGGGGCTCGCGCTGTGTGCGACCGCGGCGCTCGTCACCGTCGGCGCGGGAGCGTCGATGGGCGACCTGTGATCGGGGTCCGTTCGTACCGCAGGAGGTCATAAACGGCGGCGACCCGTTCGCGCGGCCGCGTGCACACCCCCGAGGATCGACCGAACGCTCCGGCCGACGCTACTCCACGTACCGCTCCGCCAGCCAGGCCTCCGCGCGACGGAGCCGGTAGGCGAGCGTCGAGCCCGGCACCCCGAGTCGGTCGGCGAGTTCGTACGCCTCGACCTCCCTCGGCGTCTCGTAGTAGCCGGCCTCGACCGCGGCGGCGAGGGCGTCGGCCTGCTCGGGCGGTAGCCCCGAGTCCGCCTCCCGTTCGGGGTCGGAGACGCGCTCGAAGCGGACGTCGGCGTCGGCGATTTCGCGAACCGCCTCGACGAACTCCCCGACCGGCCCGTCCGGCGCGAGCACCCGCCAGCGTTGGGTCCGCCCGCGCCAGGTCTCCTCGAGGACGACCCCGTCGCCGAAGCGCTCGCGGGCGAGATGCGGGATCGAGTCGCAGTCGTCGGTCCGCTCCCAGTAGGAGTACAACACGAGCGAGCCGGCGGAGCGATCCAGCACCGTCGTCTCCCAGTCGCCGTCGCAGCCGTCCCGGACCAGACAGTCGGTGAAGTACCGCGCCCCGGCCATGTCCTCGAGGCGATCCAGCGCGGCCTCGGGGCCGGACGCGTGGTCGACCCGCCACAGGCTCGCCTCGGTGACGTGGCACGCCGACGACCGGAGCCTCGCCTCGGGGAACTCGGCGAGCAGGTCGGCGACCGGGTTCGCCCCCGGCGGGTGCTCGACGACGACGACGAGTTCGCGCATATCGGGGGGTGAACGCCGGCACATATAAACGGAGTCCTACGGGGTGAACAGCGTCGCCTCGCCCGAGGTGACGGTCGCGTGTTCGGCCCCGCGGGGGTCGGGTGGGTCGCCGTCGTAGCGGGCCGCGAGCGCGGCCGCGAGCGCGTCCCGAACGCAGACGCGGGCCGCGTTGCCGACGGCGGTCGCGCTTCCGGCGAAGGCCGCGCCCGCCCCGGCGCTCGGACACCCGACCGCGACCGCGTCGCTCGTCGTCCCGGTGGGGCCGGCGAGACCGACCAGCGTCGCCGTCTTCGCCTCGACGACCGTCGCGAGGAGGCCGGCCAGCCCGCCCTCCGAGAGCGGCTCCGAGGACCCGACGAGGACGTTGACCGTCCCGGGCCGGAACGCGTCGTCGGGGAGGGCGTCCCCGCATTCGCCCGACGCCGCGTCCCCCGTCCGGTCGTCCGAGCCCCCCGAAACGGCGCTCGCGGGCAGCATGGCGGGGTTCGACAATCCAGCCGTCACGACCGCCTCGACCGGCCCGTATCGGGCTCCCCTGGCGTCCGTCTGCCGGACGCCGGTCAAAAGCGTCGGCCCCTCGGGGGGCGACCCCAGCCGCTCGGCCGCGTACGCAGCGAGGTCCGTGCGCTCGAACCCCTCCGGGACCGTGAGGTTGTGGGCGGTCGGGGCCGTCGCGTACCCGCCGTCGAAGCCGTTCGAGAGCCACCGCGTTCCGGGCCGGCGGAGCGTCAGACGCTCGTCGGTCCGCTCGTACTCGAACATCACCGCACCTCGTCGAGCACCGAAAACAGCGCCTCGGTCGCCGCCCGGTTCCGGACGGCGATCCGGACGTGCCGGTCGAGCCCGCGGAACGTCGTCGCGTCCCGGAGAACGACGCCCCGCTCGCGGCAGGCCGAGAGCAGCCCCGCGGGCTGCTCGCCGACGTCACAGAGCACGAACGGGGCCGCCGACGGATAGACGTCGAACCCGCGGGCCGCGAGGCCCTCGCGGAGGTGCTGGCGCTCCTCGGCGACGCGCTCCCGGGTCGCCGCGACGAACGCCGCGTCCCGCATCGCGTGGGCGCCCACCGCCGCCGCCGGGCCGCCGACGGACCACGCCGGCCGGGCCGTCCGGAGCCGCTCGCCCGCCTCGCCGTCGGCGACCGCAAAGCCCGCCCGAAGCCCCGGCAGCCCGAACAGTTTGGTGAGCGAGCGGGCGACGACGGCGGCCGGGTGGCCGGCGAGCGACGCCCGGTCGGTGAACCCCAGGAACGCCTCGTCGGCCAGGAGGGCCGTCCCCGAGTCCGCACACCGGTCGGCGAACGACCGGAGGTCCGGGGCCGGGTACAGCTCCCCGGTCGGGTTGTTCGGCGTGCAGACGATCGCCATCGCGTACCCGGCGGGGTCGCGGTCGACGACCTCCCGGTGCGGAACGACGACGGCCTCGCCCCCGGCCAACTCCACCTCGCGGGCGTACTCCCCGAAGGAGGGCGCGGGGACGAGGACCCGATCGCCCGGCGAGACGGTCACGCCGATCGCCAGCCGGATCGCCGCCAGCCCCCCCGGCGTCGGAACGACCGACTCGGGGTCACAGCCGACGTAGTCGGCCGCCGCCGCCCGGAACCTCGGGTAGCCGTCGTTCGGGTACGACCGGGCGTCCTCGAAGGCCTCCCGGTAGACCGCCCGCGTGCCGTCCGGCACGCGCGGGTTGACGTTCGCGCTCAAATCGAGGACGTCCGGGTCGTCGCTGGATCCGTGGGGGACGCGCCCGGCGTCGTCGACGCTGTCAGGATCCATCCGACGCACCCCCGTCGATGGAATCGGCGAACGCCGCCGCGACCGCCGCGTCGTCCGGCCGGTTGACGTTGATCGCGAGGCGGGCGTCGTAGCTCGTGCGTACCGTCTCCCCCTCTCGATCGCCGACGACGTTCAGCCCGGTCGGGGCGAGTTCGCGGCCGCCGTGGGTCCGGGTCGTGTCGACGCTGACCCCGAGGCGGCGCTTGAGCACCGCCGGCACGCAGACCGTCAGCGCGCCGCCGTCGTGGGCGTCGATCGCCCGGTCGATCGGGTCCGGAGCCACGAGCGGGAGGTCGGCGACGACGGTCACGACGGGGCGGCCGACGCGCTCGAGAGCGTCGGTCAGGTCGGCGACGTAGCCCTCGCCGTCGGTCTCGACGATCGGTGCCCGGCCACGCAACCGGTCGGCCGTCCCGGGCGTTTCCGGGGACGTGACGGCGTACGCGGTGTCGATCCGGCTCGCCTCGAGGGCGTCGAGGACGCGCTCGACCATCGGCACGCCGCCGACCTCGAACAGCGGCTTCTCGCCGCGGTCGAGGCGGGTCCCCGCCCCGCCGCACATCACGAGAGCGTCCACGCGATCACCCCCAAATGCAGCCCCAGGACGCGGGCGAGCTCGTTCGTCGCGCCGAAGACGTCGCCGTTGACGCCGCCGAGGGTCCCCTCTGCCCACCGGATCAGGCCGACCGCGACGAGCGGCCCGGCGGCGACGGCGGCGACCCCCGCCCGGACGGGGCCGACGAGCAGCGCCGCCGGGAGCGCCGCGAGGGCCGGGCCGAGGAGCAACACCGGTTCGGCGCGCTCGGTGAACGCCGACCCGAGCCCCTCGTGGGCCGCGCTCGCGAGGCAGGCGACCGTCGCCATGCCGAGTTTCGCGCCCACCTCGGCGGCGACGACGATCCCGACGGCCGTCCGTGGCGGCGCGCCGGCGAGCCCGACCGCCCCGGCGAGGAGCCCCCCCACGACGACCGCGATTGCGACGATGGCGCCGACGCCGGTCGCGGTGTCCTTCAGCGCTTCCCGGGCGTCGTCCGCCCCGTGTGCCGCCACCGCGTCGCCGAGGTCGGCGACCCCGTCGAAGTGGGGGATCCCGACGACGGCGACGAGCGCGAGGAGGTAGCCGAAGGCGACCGTGGGGGCCGACAGCCCCGACAGGAACGGCAGCGCCGCGAGCGCGCCGATCGGGTACGCGACGAGCGGGAACGCGGCGGGGAACGACCGGAAGCGGTCCCAGTCGGCCTCGCCGCTTCCGACCGGAACGCGGGTGAGGAACGCAATCCCGCCGCGGAGCCCGCCCGCGATCGATCTCAGAGCCATCGGAGCACCCCCACGGCGAGGGCCGCCCCGTAGGCGAGGACCGCCCCGCGACGTATCGCGCCGACGGCGTCGTGGCCCTCCGGGACCGTCGGGTGGTCTGCGACCCCGTTGAGCGCGTAGGCGCCGGGCTTCTCGAGGCGGACGTTCAACGCCGCGGCGAGGGTCCCCATCGGCCACCCGGCGTTCGGGGAGGCCGGTTCGCGCGCGTACCGGCGCGCCCGGAGGGGGGCCTCCGGATCGCCGGCGCTCACCGCCAGGAACGGCGTCGACAGCCGCGCCGGGACGAACATGAGGAGGTCGTCGAGCCTGGCGCTCGCCCAGCCGAACGGGCCGGGGTAGCCGAACATCGAATCCATCGTGTTCGCGCCCTTGAGAAAGGCCGCGGCGGCGGCCGCCGCGGGGAGGGAGACGAACGAGAGCGCGACGAACGCCGACAGCGGCGCGAGGAAACCGTCGGAGAAGTTCTCGGCGAGGCTCTCGACGGCCGCGCTCCTGACGAGGCCGGGCGACAGCCCCGAGGCGTCCCGGCCGACGAGCGCGAGCAGCGCCTCCCGGGCGTCTTCGAGGTCGGTCTCGCTCGAATCGACGACCCGGCGACCGCTCTCGACGAGCAGGCGGACGCTCGATGCGACCCAGAGGACGCCCCCGGCGAGGAGCGCACCGACGAGCGGGATCGGGAGCCTCGCCGCGAGCGCCACGACGGCGTAGGCGACCAGCGCGCAGCCGGTCGGCACCGACAGCGCGTAGACCGTCCCGGCGAGCCGCGGGACGCCGAAGTCGGTGCCCTCCAGCCGCCCCACCGCCCGTCCCAGGAGCGCGACCGGGTGGACCGCGGCCGGCGGCTCCCCGACCGTGGTCTCGAGCCCGCCCGCGACGGCGACCGAGACGACGAGCGCGAGCCCCGGGTCGAGTGCGGTCACGGCGGCGACTCCAGGTACGACCCGAGTTCGGGGAGGCCGACCTCGTCGACGTCGAGGAACCGCCCCCCGGCGGCCTCGATCCCGCCGTCGGCCTCGGGGTCGTCCCCGACGTGGACGAGCGATTCGGTGCCGACGCCGAGCCGTTCGGCGACCGCCTCGAACGCCCGCGGGTCGGGCTTGCGCCACCCACACCCGACGCTCGAGACGACGGCGTCGAAGACGCCGCGAAGCTCCGCCCTGACGAGCGTCCGCCCGACGAGTTCCGGGACGCTGCAGTTCGAACAGAGCCCGACCGGGCCGCGCTCGGCCGCGGCGTCGATCGCCGACCGCGCGCCCTCGCGGCGGCTGACGGTCGGGTCGAAGGCGGCGACGACCGCCCGGCGGGCGGCGTTGTTCGGCGCGTCGACGCCCCGGGAGGCCAGCGCCGCGGCGACGTGGGCCGGGAGCGGGACCTCCGCGCCCGCCGGCGCGTCGACGTGAATCTCGCGGTAGGCCTCACCGAAGTCCGGCGGCACCGACACGCCGCGCTCTCTGAGCGCCTCGGCGACCGCGGCCGCGGGATCGTCGGGCGTCTCGGCGACGACGAGCGTGCCGAAGAGATCGAACGAGACTGCCACTATCGGGCGTACCGACCGCACCGACTTGAATCTCGCGGGAGCTACCGGGCGCGACCGGGGCGGCCGGCGGTGCAAAACCGCGAGAGATCGAGGTCGTCGGCCGCCTCGCTCGCGCGCTCGTAGGGGCGGCCGACGACGATGTTGCCGGCGCGCTGCTTGCCGACGCCCGGCAGCATCCGGAGTTCGTCCATCGACGCCGCGTTGACGTCGAGCGGGTAGGGGACGCCGGAGACCGACCGGAAGCCGTGGTCCGTGACCGCGACGTCGATCGTCCGGCCGAGTTCGCGCTCGCCGGGCAGCCCGACCAGGAGGGCGTAGGTGCCGAGTTGGCGGCCGAACGTCTTGCCGTCCTGGTGGTACTCGAGGTAGACGTTCGGGAGGACGGTCCCCGGCGGCGCGACGCGCTGGAGCATCGGGTTGTCGATCTCCTCGCGGACCTCCCGTTTGTACGTCTTGAACAGTTGCTTGTGGTCGTTGGCGATCTCCGCGCCCGTCTCGGCCATCTCCGTGCCCTCGAACGCCATCACCTGCCGGATGTTGATCCGGCGGACCATCAGCCCCGCCTCGTAGACGTCCCGGAGGAACCGCTTGTTGTGTTCGAACGTCTCGCGGCGCTCGCCGGCGAGGCCGTGGACGAGGTTGATCCCCGGCAACAGCTTCGGGAGGCGGTCGGCGGTCGGGTCGACGGAGGGGCCGATCGCCTCGCCGTCGGCCGCCTCGCCGGGACGCCACCCGCCCTCCTCGTTGACGATCCGGACCGCCTCGAGACACTCCTCGGCGGTCACGAGCAGGTTGTTCTCCTCCTGGACGAGCGGGTCGGCCGACTCGAGGCCGAAGGCGGCCGTGTCGCCGGGGGTGTTGTGCTCGGCGATGATCCGGATGCCCTCCCGGGACAACTCGGGGTACTCCGTGATCGTCACGGGGTTCATGTTGTCGAGATGCAGCGTCCCGAGGTCCGGAACCGCCGCCCGGATGCCGCCGTAGAGCGCCTCGAGGGCGTCGGGGTTCGGCGCCTCGCCGTCGCCGCCGTAGGCGAGGATGTCGGCCTGCCGCCCCAGCCGGAAGTGCCGCGCCCCGTGGTCGGCGAGCCTGGAGACCTCGCCGACGACCGAGTCGGGCGTCCGGAAGCTCGGGTCGCCGTACATCGGCTCCGTGCAGAACGAACACCGGTAGGGACAGCCGCGGGAGGTCTCCATCTCGCAGATGAGGTAGTCGGGGTGGTCGGGGTGCTGTTCGATGACGAACGCCCCCTTTTCGGCCCACCGATCCAGTTCGTCGTTGTCGCGGTAGCGGTCCTCGAAGCCCTCCAGGCCGCCGTGGACGAGGTCGTAGACGGCGGCCTCGACGTCGGCCATCGCGAGGAAGTCGTAATCGAGGTCGCTCCGCTCGGTCTCCGTGGCCCCCTCGTTGGCCTCGCCGACGCCGAATCTGACCGGCCCGCCCATCACGCTCGTCCCCTCGGCGGCCCACGCGAGTTCCTTGACCTCGTCGGGTTCGGCGGGCGTCCCACCGACGTACTTGCCGGGGACGGTCATCCCGCCGACGTAGACGAACAGGTCGGCGTCGACGACGTCGCGCCACCGCGAGCGGTCCTCGCGCAGTTCGTCGATCGTGTGGTAGGTGATCGCGTCGGCGGGGACGCCGGCGTCGACGGCGGCCCCGGCGGCGAAGCGGGGGTACGTCGAGACGTACGGCGGCACGCCGAAGTGCGCCGGCTCGTCGACGTAGCCGTCGACGATGGTGACGTCGATGTCCGCCGGATCCTTCATACCTCTCGGAACGGCGTCGACGGGTAAAACGGATGCGGATGGAGGCGGGGCGGGCCGGGCCGGTCGCCTTCGGGATCGCTGGGGCCGGCCAGATATATAAATGCATTCGATTGAGTATATAAATACGCCAGACCGGATATATAAATGCGTCCGATCATGTATATAAACGAGATCGTACCGCCTTCGACGGACGTACACCTGGAATCGTGCCACCGGTACGCGGAATCACGCCACCGAGGCGACGCTCGCACCGGCCCGTTGGCACGGCTCCCCGCCGGTCGGTTTATAAGCAAAACTCTGCGGACCGGTTTATAATTGAGTTCGTCGGTATTTATATACCCCTGTCCGGGCGCCGTCAGTGGGAGTTCGCCTCGACCGCGTCGAGGCCGCCGGTCTGTGCGAGCGTGAACGTGTAGATGACCGCGGCCACGGTGAGGGCGACGGCGCCGACGCCCGTCATGACGAGGTCGCCGCGCGAGAGCACGAAGCCGAAGAACGCGCCGATGAACAGTCCGAATCCGATGCCGCCCGCCAGTTCGAGGATCTCGACCATACTCGGGGATTTCGGCGGTCGTCTGATATAGATTTCGCCTGCGGATCGTCCGGGAGGCGATCACACGTATATGTACCCCTCCCGGTCGTCGTAGGGGCGATCCGTCCCGAAGCCGGCCCGGGCCGCCCGCGCCGTCGCGACGGCCGCGACGACGCTGTCGAGGGCGTCGCCCCCCGGCTCCTTCGCGGCGGTGTCGCGGACCGACGCGGGGAGGTCGACGACGATTCCCCCGGCGTCGGTCCCCGAGAGCCGATCGAGGATCTCGCGCCGCTTGGCCGCCGCCCCGTCGCCCCCGTCTTTGTACCCCGTGTCGACCGTCCCGAGTCGCCGGAGGGTGCCCGCCGGGTAGACCTCGATCGCGTTCCGCTCGCCGGGGGCGTCCATCGGCGGGACGGACACAGATCCGGACTCGACCAGCGGCGCGAGCACCTCGCGGATCCCGTACAGCGTCTGGTAGTACGTGATGAAGCTGTACGGCGAATTCGCGCCGACGGTCCGGTCGG
>Ga0209946_1001202_pt1 | contig 10519 bp, 10 predicted proteins | sample SalPon2_A_H2O_MG_FD_185704 | JGI IMG/M metagenome (GOLD analysis project Ga0209946, IMG submission 185704) | Salt pond water microbial communities from South San Francisco under conditions of wetland restoration - Salt Pond MetaG R2_A_H2O_MG... | ecosystem: Environmental > Aquatic > Non-marine... | reverse complement strand
TTCGCCGCCCGGCAGGATTCCCCGCTCGTGCTCGGTATCGACGACAACGCCACGTACCTCGCCAGCGACGTGCCCGCGTTTCGCGTCCACACCGACCGCGTCGTCTATCTCGACGACGGCCAGTTCGTCCGGCTCGACGCCGACGGCTACACCGTCACCGACTTCGACGGAACGCCACAGTCTCCCCCGGTCGAGACCGTCGACTGGGACCCCGAGGCGACCGGCAAGGCCGGCTACGACCACTTCATGCTGAAGGAGATTCACGAACAGCCGCGTGCCCTCCGGCAGTGTCTGCAGGGTCGCGTCGACGAACTCGCCGGCGAGGTGACCCTCGACATCGACCCCGACGTGAACCGCGTCCAGTTCGTCGCCTGCGGCACCTCCTATCACGCCGCGCTCTACGGTGCCGCGCTGTTCCGGGCGGCCGGCGTCCCGGCACAGGCGTTTCTCGCCCACGAGTACGCGATTCAGACCCCGCCTATCGAGGATGACCTCGTCGTCGCGGTCTCACAGTCGGGGGAGACGGCCGACACGCTGGCAGCCATCCGTGAGGCCGACCGTCGGGGAGCCGATACCCTCGCGCTCACCAACGTCGTCGGCTCCACGATGGCGCGTGAGTGTACCGACGCGCTGTTCATCCGGTCCGGACCGGAAATCGGCGTCGCGGCCTCGAAGACCTTCTCGGCGCAGTTGACGGCCGTGAATCTGCTCGCGCTCGCGACCGTCGGCGCTGGCGACGAGGACGTGCGCGAACTCATCGGGGCGCTGCGCGACCTGCCGGCGAACATCCAGACGGTGCTCGACGAGTCCGACGCCCGCGAGGTGGCCCGCGAGTACGTCGACAGCGAGAGCTTCTTCTTCATCGGGCGGGGGTATCACCACCCCGTCGCGCTGGAAGGAGCGCTCAAGCTGAAGGAGATCTCCTACACCCACGCCGAGGGGTTTGCTGCCGGCGAACTCAAACACGGGACGCTCGCGCTCGTGACGCCCGACACGCCCGTCTTCGCAGTCGTCACTGGCGACGGCGAGGCTGCCCGCAAGACCATCGGGAACGTGAAAGAAGTCGAAGCACGCGGTGCCCCCGTGATTGCCGTCACCGACGGCGAGAGTGACGTGGAGCGGTACGCCGACGCCGTGCTCGAGATTCCGTCGACTCACGCCCGGACCGCGGCCGTGCTCGCGAACGTCCAGCTCCAGCTCGTCGCCTACCACGTCGCGAACGAACTCGGCCGTTCCATCGACAAGCCGCGCAACCTCGCGAAATCCGTCACGGTCGAGTAGCGGGCGGGTGCGCCGGCGCACGGGTCGCTGGCGGATAACGCGGCTCAGTCGGCCGTGAGTTCGGTCGTCGACTCTACACTCTCACTCGCCGACGGCTCCGTGACCGACTCGTCGAGCGCTCGCGCCAACGCGAACACGGCGTCCTCGTGGCTGCGTTTCGACGCGTGAATGGAGTTCGGCCGTACCCGTAGCCTCTCGTAGGTCTCGGTGTCGACCTCCGTGTCGAGCGTCGTCTCACAGAACTGTTCGACAGCGGCCAACAGCGCGTGAACGTGGAGTAGCTCCTGTTTGCGCATTGCATACCACACTGTGTCCCACACGACAACCAATTACGGACCGAACATCTTCGTTCCAACTGCCTCGTTCTGCTATATTGCCCTCTGGTCGTTCGGCTGTGACTGTCATCGCCGCATTCGAATTGAGCGCTTCTTACGGCTCTATAAAACGTTTAGCCGCCGCAAAACCCGGGATAAAACGTTTTATACACTCCCTATCGACGCAGCTGTCCGGTGAATCGACGCGAAAACGAACTCAGCGTCGACCCGGTATATGTGGGTAGCCATTCAACGCCTGAGCAGAGAGATAATGTCCACCGAGTCCTCTCCCATCGACGCCCTCCCTGACGCGACGCCGTCGCGACTCGCACAGGTCACGCGAGCTGCCGGCACCGTCACCCGCGGACTCGCCTTCTGGACCGGCATCACGCTCGCGTTCGCACAGGTCCCCCTCTTCGCCGTCGGGGTGACGAGCACCGACCCGACGCTGTTGGTCGCGCTCCTCGTCGCCAACCTCGCGGCGTTCGCACTCGGCAGCGACTACCGCGCTTAACGGTCGTCGCGAGCGTCCTCACTGCGGTCCTCGGGTTCCGGCGGCACGAACAGTCGGGCGAGCCACCGTACGACCCGCGACGACTCGGCGAGTCGCCGGCCGCGGTCGCTGAGTGCTGTTGCCACCTCGTTGAGTCGCGACTGCTCCCATCGTGTTACCATCGGTGTGACCAATCGCTCCAGGAGTCCGAGTACCGGTCCGATGGTGTACGTCTCTCGGAGGTTGATGGTCACGACCGTCGGGTCCGGTTCCGCGGTGAGCCACTGGTAGAGTCGCGAGGTATGGAGTTGCCGACCCACTGCCCGTTCGAGCCGTTGAGCCGTCGTCACGGGAAGCGTTGCTGCGAGTCGGTCACGAGCGGTCCTTGCGACTCGTCCAACTACCGATTCGCTCAGGGCCGTCCCGATACGCTGGTCTCGACTCACTGTTCGACGCTGTCGACCTCACCCACGAATTCGTACTCATCGGTTGCGACAGTGAGTTGTCGGCCGATTCGAATTGGTTCGCCTCCGTACATCGGTCCTGCAACCGTGTCTCTCGCCACGAACTGCATCTCGATGGTGAGTCGTTCGCGGTCTCCCATCGTTTGGCCACGAGTCACGTCCTGTACTGTCACGACCGTCTGTCCAGCAAGCTGGTATTCGTCGCCCGTCCCGACCGCATCAGCAACCGCCGTCGAAACGTTTGCCGTCAACGTCGCAGTGACCGAGGTCGTCACGATTCCCTCTGTCTGTCCAATATTGATGACGGTCGCCTCGACAGTGTAAGCTGGTGTGGTCAGCCGCCGGACCGTCCCGTACCGGAGTTCCGCTCCCTCTGTCGTGAACACGTCGTCTTCGACGATACCGTCGACTCGAACTGCGGCCACGATGCGAATTCCATCGTCTGTCGGCGTCCGGTACACGCCGGTCAGCGTGTGGTTCTGCCCGGCAAACGTGACCGTACCGGATTCGATGAGCGCTGCTCCATCCGGCGGATGTGTCCCTAACTCGACTGTTACTGTCCGGGTCACTTGTTGTTCGCTTGGCTCGCCCGATTCGTCCGAACCGACGACGAGCGCGATGCCGGCGACGGCGACTGCGAGCACGAACAGCACGACGAGCAGATCGATGATGTTGACGATACCGAACACACGACCGTGCTCGTCCAGCAGTTCCATACCCGGAGGTCGGGTGTCGGTCACATAACGGCTTCCGTCTTCCAGCGGGATACGAAGCTACTTGTGGCCGGTGGCGCAACGTCGGATTATGTCGATTCTCGTCACCGGCGGCGACGGCTACATCGGGTGGCCGACCGCCCTCCGCATCGCTACCCGCACGGACGAGCGCGTCATCGCCGTGGACAACTGCGCCCGCCGTGAGTGGGTCGCGGAAGTCGGCGCGACCAGTGCGACGTCTGTCGCCGACCCCGAGACCCGCATCGAGGCCGCGCGTGAGGTCCACGGCGCGGCGAATCTCTCCTTCGTCGAGGGCGACCTCACGGACCGCGAGTTCGTGCTCCGCCTGCTCGACACGCACGAGCCGTCGGTCGTCGTGCATACGGCGGCCCAGCCGTCTGCGCCGTATTCGCAGATTAACGGCGAGCGGGCGAACTTCACGCAGCACAACAACATGCAAGCGACGCGGAATCTCCTGTTCGGGCTGTCCGAACAGGGGCTGACGGACACGCATTTCATCGAGACGACGACGACCGGCGTCTACGGTGCGCCCGAATTCCCGATTCCCGAGGGCGGGGCGACGATGGAACACGCGGGCGAACAGGACGAGGTGCCGTTCCCGGCGATGGCGGGGTCGTGGTATCACCTTTCGAAATCACATGACGCGGCGAATCTCCGACTCGCCCACGACCAGTTCGATATGCCGATTTCGGACGTGCGGACGGCGATTACCTACGGGGCGGAGACGGAGGAGACGCGGCCGGACGACCGACTTGCGACGCGGTTCGACTTCGACTACTACTTCGGCGTTGTCGCCCACCGATTCGCGGCACAGGCCGTCGCCGGCTACCCGCTGACGGTGTACGGCAAAGGCGAGCAGCGGAAGCCGTTCGTCTCGCTTGAGGATGCAGTCGAGGGACTTGCACGGCTTGCGCTTGGGGAGACGCCCGACGGACATACCGTGTACAATCAGGTGACGCGGCCGATTGCCATCGTCGAGATGGCCGAGACGATTCGCGAGGTTGCTGCCGAGCACGACCTCAATGTTGAGGTCACGCACGTCGAGAACCCTCGCGACGAGGACGAGACCCACCAGATGGAGATCGACAACGACCGGTACATGGACGTAATTGACGAGCAGCGAGCCACGTTCGCCGACGGGATTGACGACGTGTTGGAGACGCTGCTCGCGCACCGAGAGACCATCGTGAGCCACGAGGACCGCTTCCTCCCGGATGCCCTACAGGAATGAACGTTCTCGTCACCGGGGGGTGTGGCTACATCGGGAGCGTCCTGATACCACTGCTCCAGCGTGACGACCGTGTGGAGCAGGTCACGGTACTCGATGATTTCTCGGCGAGTTCGCCGCGGTCGCTGTTCGGCAGTATCGGTTCGGATCTGACCTTTCACAACGGCGACGTGCGCGAGTACGGCGACGTGGAGACGGCGTGTCGCGGGGTCGACACGGTCGTCCATCTGGCGGCAATTACCGGGGCTGGCAGTACCCACGAGCGACGGGAGGAGACGTTCGCGACGAATCTGGAGGGCACACGAAATATCCTCAACGCTGCCGGGAAGACGGGTGTCGACAACGTCGTGCTCGCCTCGTCGTGTAACATCTATGGGCGAGCGCCGGCTCGTGATATCGACGAGTCGGTCGAGCCGGAGCCGCTGAATCCGTACGCGGAGACGAAAGCTGAATCTGAGTCGCTGCTCCGGGAGGCGAAGGCAGCGTTCGGCTTCGAGGGGACGGCGTTGCGGCTGGCGACGAACTACGGGAACGCGCCGGGCGTCCGGTTCAACCTCGTCGTGAACCACTTCGTGTTCCGGGCGCTCACGGACCGGCCGCTGACGGTGTACGGCGACGGATCGAACTGGCGACCGTTCATTCACGTGCGTGACGCGGCACGGGCCTACAAGCACGCGGCACTCGCGCCCGACGACTGGGTCCACGACGTGTACAACGTCGGGAGCAACGACGAGAACTACCGGATTGCGACGATTGCGGATATCGTAAGCGAGGAAGTCGCTCCCGTGGATATTTCCTATCTCGACGACGAGCACCCCGGGCCGTCGTATCACGTGAACTTCGATCGCCTCGGGGCGACGGGCTACGAGACCGAGTGGACGCTTCGCGAGGGTGTGCGTGACCTCCGGGATGCGTTCCGTGGCGACGTGGAATCCACCTGACTTTTGCTCGCGGCCGTCCGCGTTCGGGTATGAGCGAGCCGCCACACGTCGCCGTCACCGGAGCCGCGGGGTTCATCGGGAGCCGCGTACTCGGGCAACTCCGACGCGACCACCCCGACTGGGAGCTCACCGCGCTGGACAACTTCTACCGTGGCGACATCCGGGAGGTCGAAGGCGTGCCGGTCGAGCACGTCGACATTCGCCACCGCGACCAACTCACCGACGCGCTCGCGGGCGCGGACGTGGTGGTCCATCTGGCGGCGCTGTCGGGCGTCGAGAGCTGTGACGCCGACCCAGATCTGGCGTACGAGACGAACGTTGTCGGGACGACGAACGTCGCGTACACGTGCAAGCGCGAGGAGATCGCCCTCGTCTTTCCGTTCTCGGCGGCCGTGCTCGGCGACCCAACCGAGTTCCCGATTACGACGGCAATGGAGCGCGATCCGCTGAACTGGTACGGCGAGACGAAGGTGCTGGGCGAGCAGGCCATCGAGACGCTGGCCGACGGCTCCTTTCCGGCCCACCAGTTTCTCGTGGCGAATCTCTACGGCCAACACACGGTCGGTGACCGGACCGTCTCGAAGGATGTCGTCATCGACTTCTTCGTCGAGCGAGCGCTGGCGGACGAGCCGCTGACCGTGTACGAACCGGGGACGCAGGCGCGGAACTTCGTCCACGTGAACGATGTCGCAAACGCGTTCTGTCTGAGTGCGGAACACCTGCTCGACGCCCACGCCCGCGGGGAGACCGGCAGTACGGCCTTCGAACTCGGAACCGAGGAAGCGCCGAGCGTGATGGAGATGGCTGAGCTGGTCGCCGCGATTGCTCGCGAGGAACGGGGGCTGGACCCGACGGTCGAACTCGTGGAGAACCCGCGTGCGGCCGAGACGCTCGTGGACGAGTTCGGTGTCGAGACGACTGCGGTTCGCGAGACGCTCGGGTGGGAGCCACACCACACAGTCGAGGCGACGATTCGCGAGCAACTTCGTGAGGCGTAATTTCTGGATGTCGACGAGAACAAGAGCCGGCCAACGGACGAGAACGCCGTAGAATTGAATCGGATTAGTTCGCCGTCGCCGTCTCGGTTGGTGTCGCGGTGGCCGTCTCACAGTCGATCGTAACGTCCCGTGTAACTTCGACCGACACGTCCTCCCCGTCGGCCGTGACAGTCACTGTTCCGGCCGGGGACTGGGTGCTGTCTGCACACGACAGCGCGACTGTCTCCGACGCGCCGGCTGCTAACTCGTTTGGAACACTGTCTGTCACGATTGACGCCGGCGTCTCGACTTCGGTCACTGTCAGCAGCGTCCCGAAGTTGTTGGTCAATTGGAGATCACCAGTTGCGGCGTCGTATGCGATACCGACATACGCGCTGTCATCGTCGGTCGTCCCGATGTCGACGTTTCGATCTGCGTTCAGCGCAGTGAAGCTCCCCGTTCCGACTGACAGGGTGAGTGTCGCAGCGATGACGAGTGCGAAGACGGCAGCGTGTGTGCGTTTCATGAATTCATCTCCACAGGCGTGTCGCCGCGACCCAGTTGTGACTGGGTGGCGTAGTAGTTGTGATAGACGGCCGAGACCAGCAGCGTGACTGCGCTTGCGGCCACCAGCCACGCGATATCGGGCAGCAGGACGAACGGGTACGCGTCGACGGCGACGGCCGCGGTCAACGCTGCGCCGAGCGCCGCCAGTCCGAGATAGTACTCGCTCCACGGGATATCGTTCCCGCGGACCACATCCAGATACACTTCACACTCCTCTAACCCCGGCGTCGGTTCGACGAATCCAGCTCGTTTGTCGAACCGCACCAGCCCAGCGTCGTCTAATCGTGGCAGGTGTGACTGCTGGAGTGACGTGTACACGCGCTTGCGTTCCGTCGAATCAACTGCCGCAATCTCTTTTTCCAGTTCCCACGCTGCGACCTGCTCTGCCAAGCCACCGAGCTCGATACCGTCGGTTCCCATCAGCGCCTCCAACGCGTAGCGCCGTCGCCGGTTCGACAGCGCGTCGAACAGCTCACCCTCAGGGACGTGGTCATTTGCCTCACTATCCCGGACCCCCACCTGCTGAGCTCCTGTCGTCCCCATGTAATGACATGCTTCCCTCACAGTTCATCGCACATAAAACCATAGCTTTCGTGTGGGTAAATTGACTGGAATCGTTTGGTTGCATTCACCGACTAAAAATATAGATTTTCGCCGTTTCAGCCTGCGCTTGAACATCGACTGGCACGTTCAGACAGCCGTTGAACTGCTTCAACAGGCCCAATACAGAGTGTGTATGGCTACACGTGTCAGGTAAGCACGCGCCACGAGCGTGCGGGACACACCATGGAACGACGGAAGTTCATCATCGGCGCAGGGGCATTGGGAGCTGGAATCAGTACGGCCATCGGCACGGGGGCGTTCACCTCCGTCGAAGCCGAGCGGTCGTTCGACATCTCGACTGCAGGTGACTCCGAGGCGTACCTGCGACTGCAGCCAGTCGCGACGAACCAGTACGTGGATACGAACGGCGGAACGCTGTCCGTGACGCTGGACGACGTGAACCAGAACGCCGTCACGACTTTCGAAGACCTGTTCCAGGTCTCGAACTACGGGACACAGCCGGTCGGCTTCTACGTCCAAGACGACGGGACCGAGGCGGTCTCGTTCACCGCCGGCGGCAACTCCATCGAGGGTAGCTCAAACGCTGTCTCGCTGGGTGTCGGTGAGGAGGCTGTCGTTAGCGTCACTGTCGATACGAACGAGCACTCGCTGCCAGAGAGCTACAACAACATCACTGTCGTTGCGGATAGCTCGCTGTCCGGCACGGACCTGAGCGACTCCAATACGGTGTTCGTCTCACAGAGCGACTCACAGGCGGACTTCACGTCTATCCAGACGGCCGTCGACGCGCTCGCAGACCGCACCGAGAACACGGTGTTAGTGGCAGGCGAGGAGTTCGACGAGCAACTCGATATCGGCACTTCCGGTATCGCTCTTCGATCGACTGGCGGTACCACACTCAACGGTGGAGTCCGACTCAATTCGGACGGCATCACCATCTCTGGTTTCGAACTTACTGGTAAAGCACCGAACCGAGGCACTGGTACCTACGACGCAGCAATCTACATCGAACCGAGCGCTGGGCACAATATCACCCAAACCGTGCTTTCTGGCCTTGGAAGCGATTCCTCAACCACAGGCATCGAGTTCAGCCCCGGTACGGTCGAAGATGTTACCATCAGCAGTAACGACATAACTGGATTCAGAACCGGGACGTACATCGGAACCGACACTACGGCGACGATTACCCACAACAACTACACTGATAACTCTAGTGGCGTCGGCGGAATCGAATCCGGCTCCTCCGTGACGATTACGAACAACGTATTCGACAATAACTCGAATGAGGCAGTCGGCATCGGCGACGGCAGCGCCGAAATACATAAAAACGACTTCAATGAGAGTAATGCTGCCAGCGTGAACAACTATAGCGGCACCCCTGTTGATGCGACGAACAATTGGTGGGGGACGACGGCTGTGGACAATGTTCCGTCCACTTGGACTCAGGACGGTCCGGTCAATTACAAACCGATTGCTACGGAGCCGTTCGATACTGGGACGGTGACAGTTGCTCAGGATGGCTCCGGTGACTTTGACACGGTCCAAGCGGCAGTAAACAATGCTCGCAATGGCGACCGAATCGAAATCTCTGGAGAACACACCGTTGACAACGTAGATATCACCACCCCGAATGTTGTGCTCACGGAATCCAACGCGGGCGCAACAATCCGTGTAGAACAGACTGCGGAGGACAACGCTCAGGATACTGCATTCAAGCTTGGAGCATCTGGTGTCGAAGTCTCTGACTTGTCATTCCAAACCGCATCAAGCGTTGACAACCCGAAAGAGATTCTCATCGATGCAAGCGATGTCGTTGTATCCGGTAACAGCATCACAAGAGAACACGACGTTGGGGTGCTTGAGACCGCGTTCAGTGCAATCGATGTCAACTCGGCTGGTGTGTCTGGTGTTGTGATTGAGAATAATGACCTAGTTCGGGCACCGCTCGGTCTCAGTGTCGGTGTCTCCGACATCGAAGTGACTGCGCGAAATAATACTGTCACCGACGCTGGTTCGGAAGGAATATATGCTGTTGGCAACAGTAATCAGCGATTCACCATCGAGAACAACACCGTCGAATCCTTCGGAAACTACGACGGTTCCTACCGAGCGCTCAAAATCACGAGCCTTCCGAGCAGTATCAACGGCGTTTCGCCGACGGATGCAAGCGGGGCATCCGAGGAGATTCTCTCGGCTAACCCGAACGTCGCATCTGTCCAAATCAACGGAAATAATTTCGATCGCGGGGCGTGATTGCGTGAACGCTGATACAGACTTATGAACACACGCACGCTGGCCGCGCTCACTGCGGTCCTGTTGCTCGCCGCTGCAGGAGCAACAGCCACAGGTGCGTTCTCGGGGTCGCCCGACGCGGTCGCGGCCGAACTGGACGCGACCCCGGCCGACGGGCCGAACGGTGCCTACGCGACCGTCAGCGAGAACGGCCAGCTCGCGGTCGATCTCGGTGAACGCGTGAATCGCCGCGGTGTGACGCGTTTTGCGGGTGTGTTCGAACTCTCGTACACCGGCGAGGAGTCCGCGACAGTGTGGCTCTCCGACGGGTCGGACGCGGTGACGTTCACCGCGTTGTCGAACTCTATCGAGGGTGAGTCGAACGCCATCGAACTCGGTCCGGGTGAGTCACTCAGCGTCGGCGTGACGGTCGATTCGACCGCCGCGGGGAGTCTTTCGGCCGAGCGCGTGACGCTCCACGGCACGCTCGTCGACGAGAACGGCGAGACGGTCGTCGAGGTCTCACAGCCCGAACCGGGTGTCGTCGAGGCAGAGACGACCGACGCTGCACCCGACGATCCGGTCGTCATCGACACGACGGCGGTCAACGCCGGTGCCGAGGAGTCGGACCCGACGCTCGACTCGCTGTCGGTGACGACGACCGAGGAGACCGACCTCACGGTCGAAGTGTCGACCAACGACGAACCGGAGGCTGCACCGGATC
>Ga0209946_1001200_pt1 | contig 10526 bp, 12 predicted proteins | sample SalPon2_A_H2O_MG_FD_185704 | JGI IMG/M metagenome (GOLD analysis project Ga0209946, IMG submission 185704) | Salt pond water microbial communities from South San Francisco under conditions of wetland restoration - Salt Pond MetaG R2_A_H2O_MG... | ecosystem: Environmental > Aquatic > Non-marine... | reverse complement strand
CCGACGGCGCGGAAAACTCCTCGACAGCCGTCGAGTGTGACGCGCTGATGTTCGACAACGAGTCGACCTCCGACACCATGCCGTACATGGAGATCAACGAGTCGAAGGTCGATGTCGCCCACGAGGCGACCGTTGGCAAGATCGGCGACGAGGACATCTTCTACCTCCAGAGCCGCGGGCTGGATGACGACGACGCCAAACAGATGATCGTCTCGGGCTTCATCGAGCCGATCACGGAGGAGCTGCCGATCGAGTACGCGGTTGAGCTCAACCGCCTCGTTGAACTCGAAATGGAGGGCTCGCTCGGATGAGCGTGCAGGTACCAGCCTCCATCTCCCCTGAGACCGTCGAGGAGATCTCCGCGGCCCGCGAGGAGCCCGACTGGCTGCTCGAACGCCGGCTTGACGCGCTTGCGGCGCTCGACGAACTCGACCTGCCGGACGTGATCCAGACGCCTGGTCGCCGGTGGACCGATCTCGAATCGCTGGATTTCGAGTCGCTGGTCGACCCACACAATCAGTCCGACGAGACGATCCGCGGCGAGGTCGAGGGCGCGACCGTGCTCTCCTTCGAAGACGCACTCGATGAACACGAGGAGCTCATCAAGGAGCAGTTCGGCTCTGTCGTCGATCCCGAGCGCAACTATCTGACCGCGCTGTCGACGGCGCTGTTCACCACGGGGACGGTCATTCACGTCCCGGAGGGTGTCGATGTCGAGGATATCACGATCCGCGCCGAGATGAACTCCCGGTCGCTGTTCAGCCACACGCTCGTTGTCACCGAGAAATCCTCGTCGGCAACGATCCTCGAATCGATCGAGTCGGGTGAGGATGTGGATGGCGATCGCTTCTTCAGCAACATCGTCGAGGTCAGCGCGGGCGAAAACAGCTACGTCCAGTTCGGCTCGCTGCAGAATCTCGATGAGGACACCTACCACATCACGCTCAAGCGTGGGGTGACCGACACCTACTCAACGATCAACTGGATTGAGGGTAACATCGGATCGCGGCTTACCCGGTCGGATGTCGAGACACGCCTCGACGGCGAGGGATCAGAGACGAAGGTTGTCGGCGCGTTCTTCGGTCACGAGGATCAACACCTCGATGTCAACGCCCGCGTCTGGCATAAGGCCGAAAACACGACCGCCGATCTGGTCACCCGCGGCGTCCTCGACGATGTGGCGCGGTCGGTCTACGAGGGCGTCCAAGACGTTGGTCAAGACGCCTGGAATACGAGCTCCTATCAGCGTGAGAACACGCTCATGCTGTCGGATGACTCGGAAGCCGACGCCTCACCGAAGCTGATCATCAAAAACCACGACACCGAGGCCAGCCACTCGGCGACCGTCGGCCAGGTCGATCAGGAGGATCTGCTGTATATGACCTCTCGATCGATCGATCCGAACACGGCCCGCAACATGCTCGTTGAGGGCTTCTTCGTGCCGGTGCTCGAAGAGATCGATGTCGAGGAGTTCCGCGAGGATCTCTCGGATCTGATCATCGCGCGTCTCGACTGACGCCGCTGATCTTATCCGTTGATTTCACCCGCTGGTTTTCTTGTTGCTCACGATCGAATTTTTCGATCGCTGTCGCATTTTTTCGTCGCTGTCGACGCTGAGAAGGGAAAGCGGTAAGTCTGCGCACCCAGGAAGATGTGGTATGCGACGACCGGCACGGGGCGGTAACCAATGAGTCTCAAACAGCGCGTCGAGTCCGACCAGCAGCTCGCTCGGCTGTTACAGATCGGGATCGTCCTCGAAGAGGTGACCGAATCCCGTGCCAACAACCACCGCGAGTCGCTGCCGGAGCCCGACGCCGAACTGGAGTCGCTGTTGGCGTCGGCCGCCGAGCAGTCGGCGGCCCACCGTGATCGACTTAACGGCCTTATCGACACGCTTGCGGCCGACAGCGTCCCGTTCGGCGAGATCGACGCCCTCGTCGAGGCCAGCTACGGCCAAACAAAACCCGAGGATTTCGATGGCGTCCTCTACGATCAGCTCTGCAACGAGGAAACGGCCTACAAGTTCTACGACGACGTGATCGAAGCCATCGAGGCCAGCGACGCGGCGTTTTCGGTCGACCGTGATCAGCTGCTGTCGGTGCTCCGCGAGCTCCGGGAGGCCGAACACGATGCCGTCGAAACAGTCACCACCGTTATGGAGGAACGCGAATGAGTCCCCAGCAACAACCTGTGATATCCCCCATCGTTCCGGAGGCAGCGCGATGAATACGGCCGCCCAGTATCTCAAGGCGATCTACCTCATCCAACAGGAGGACAACAGCCCTGCGGCGACGGGCCGTGTCGCCGAGATGTTAGACGTGAGCCCCGCCAGTGCCAACGAGATGATCGGTAAACTCGAATCCCGCGGGCTCGCCGAACACGAGAAGTACAAGGGTGTCTCGCTGACCGACGACGGCATCGTCCAGGCCCGCGATGCGTTGCAGACCTACTGCATCATCGAACGGTTCCTGGTCAACGTGCTTGATGTCGAGGAGTTCCGTGCAGAGGCCCGTGAGCTCGAACCCGTTATCGACGGCACCGTCGCCGAGCGGTTGGATACAATCATCGACCGGAAATCGGAGTGTCCCGACTGCTTTGATCCGGAGCTTGATGCCTGTGGCTGTCTTGATGTCGAGCCGCTCGAAGAGGCCGCGGCGGACTGACCGCTGTTTTCGGTTGTGGTCGCTACGCTTCGGATCTCGCCGTTGAGCCACAGTTTTCCCTCCCGGCGTGCTCGCTGTGGGTATGCCGACGCCCGAGGATACCTACATCGAGAACCGCCACCGCATCCAGCCGAACCACACCAACAACTACGAGACGGCTCACGGTGGCAACGTCATGAAGTGGATGGATCAGACCGGCGCGCTGTCGGCGATGCGGTCGGCGGGTGAGCCCTGTGTCACCGCCAGCATCAACAAGATGAATTTCGAGCGGCCGATCCCGCAGGGCGATACCGCGGTCATCGAGTCCTACGTCTTCGAGCACGGCAAAACGAGCGTCAAAGTCCGGCTTCGGGCCTACCGCGAACAGCCACGCACCGGCGAGCGCGAACTCACGACCGAGAGCGTCTTCGTCTTCGTCGCTATCGATGAAAATGGGAAGCCAACGCCGGTACCGGAGCTTCGGATCGAATCCGACCGCGACAAGCAGTTACAACAGGATGCCCGCGAGTGGGCTGCTGACAGCTAATCCATCCGATCCCGGACGGTGACGGTCTCACCACAGCGCGGACACTCATACACCTCGCAGCTCGCCTTTTCGTGGATGATCCAAGAGCCGGTCGTTGGGGCGTGATACTCACAGCCCTGACAGAAGAGGACGGTTTTCTGCGCAGCCGTCGACTGCTTCGTGGAGGGTGTTTGGTTCATGCCCGACGGTAGGCATCCAACAGCTATAACGCTGTTTGCGATGATCGTTTGGGTAGTATCACGGTTTTGACCCCCTGTCGGTTCGTTTGATCGACGGGCGATCCGCCCTTGCGGTCGGTGATGCGATCACACCACACAGCCGAGATACGTATAACTCGTGATCGGCCGAATAGCCGATGATGGTAGCGTTCACCCTGTACGATCGACCCGATTGTCCGTACTCGAAACGTGTTCGTCGTGTCCTCGATGTGTTGTCCGTCGACTACGAGGAGATCGTGGTTCCGGACGACAAAGCCGACCGCGATGAGCTTGCATCAGCCACCGGCCAGCGCGGCATCCCGGCCCTTGTCGACGACGAGCTTCCCGACGGGTATATCGCCGACAGCGGCGATATCTCCTCGTATCTCAAGGAAAATTACAACTGACTGAGTGGTCACAGCCGGCGACCCCCGACCAACTGAACGGCACCGACACCGATCAGACCGCCCGATATCGGGTTGCTGCTTTGTTGGGACGTAGCGCTATCGGCCGCGCCTGTGGCCAGCCCTGTCGACTCGGATCTGTGGCCAGCCCTGTCGACTCAGTAGATCAACTCGTCGTTGTTATCGATCATATACAACGCGCGGGCGGCGATGTTGACCGCGTGGTCGCCGACGCGTTCGAGATCACGGATCGTCAGTAGAAGCCGCGAGACATCCTCCATGAACGGTTCGATCTCGTTGTCGCCCAGCTGCTCGCCCTCGATCAGCTCGCGGACGACGGTGCCGCTGGCGATCTCACATTCCTCGTCGAGATCGTCATCGCGGTCGTTAACCGTATAACACAGCTCCCGATCCTCCTCGGCGTAGGCCTCCATCGCGCTGTCCAACATCGCCAGCGTCGTCTCACCGATCTTCTGGATGTCGACGCTGGGAAAGATATCGTTGTCGGCGGTTTGGGCGTACTCGCCGAGGTTGGTTGCGAGATCGCCGATCCGTTCGAGATCGGTGATGATCTTAAACGAGGCGGCGATAAACCGCAGGTCGCCCGCGACCGGCTGTTGGAGCGCGATCAGATCGGTACACTGCTTTTCAAGATCCAGATACAGCTGGTTGATCTCATCGTCACCGTTGATGACCTCACCGGCAAGCTCCTTGTCGCCGGTTTCCAGCGCCGTGAGACCCATCTCAAGTCGTTCGGCGACCGTCTCGCTCATAGCGACCACGTCCTGACGGAGATCGACGAGGTCGGCCTGATACTCGTTTCGGGGCATATCGGCTATCCGACCAGCCGATAAAAAGGGTTTTCGACCGTTCAGTACCGGATTCCGACCGTCAGTACAGCAGTTCGTTGTCGGTATCCAACATGTACAGCGTCCGGGCGGCGATGTTGACCGCATGATCGCCGACGCGCTCGATGTCCCGCACCGTGAGCAGGCCACGGGTTGTTGTATCAACCGTCCGAGCGAGCCCCTTGCTGTCGCCGGCGGTCTGTTCGGCCAGCAGCTCGCGGATGATCCGCTCGGTCGTCGCCTCACAGTCGCTATCGAGGCTGTCGTCGTCGACAGCGACGCTGCGACAGGCTGCGGGATCATCGTCCTCGTAGGCGTCGACCGCGGCGTCGACCATCTCACCGGCCGCCAGCCCGAGCGATTCGATATCGACCGCGGGGTGAACCCCTGATCTGTATTCGGTTCGCTCGGCGAGGTTGGTTGCGAGATCGCCGATCCGTTCGAGATCGGTGAGAATCTTAAACGAGGCTGTGATCAATCGGAGGTCGCCCGCGACGGGCTGGTTGCGCGCGATGAGGTCGATACAGTCGCCTTCGAGTTCGAGATACCGGCGGTTGATCTCGTCGTCGCCCCTGACGATCCGGTCGGCCTCCCGGAGGTCGCCGTTTGCGGCGGCGGCGACGGCGCTCTCGTAGCGTTCGACGACGAGCTCGCCAAAGAGGACGATATCGGTGCGGAGGGTCGCCAGTCGGTCGCGGTACGCCTTTCGGGCCATCGCCTACCCGAACTTGCCGGTGATGTAGTCCTCGACGCGGTCGTCGGCGGGGTTTTCGAAGATCGTCGTCGTGTCGTCGAACTCGACGAGCTCGCCGCCGGTGAGGAAGACGGCGGTCTGATCGGAGATCCGGGCGGCCTGCTGCATGTTGTGGGTGACGATGATGACGGTGTAATCCTCGACCAGCTCGTCGATGAGATCCTCGATCTTTGAGGCGGCGACGGGGTCGAGCGCCGAGGTCGGCTCGTCCATCAGGATGATCTCCGGATCGGGCGCGATCGCCCGAGCGATACAGAGCCGCTGTTGTTGGCCGCCGGAGAGTTCGAGCCCCGACTGATCGAGTTGATCTTTGACCTCATCCCAGAGGGCGGCCCCACGGAGGGCCTCCTCGACCCGCTCGTCGGTGACCTTCTTGCCTTGGACTTTCAGTCCGTAGGCGACGTTGTCGTAGATCGATTTCGGGAACGGATTTGGTTTCTGGAAGACCATTCCGATCTTCCGGCGAAGGGCGACGGGGTCGACCGCGTCGTCGTAGATGTCGGTGCCACGCAGGGTGACCGTCCCGTCGATGCGGGCGATGTCGATCAGATCGTTCATCCGGTTGAGACACCGGAGGAACGTCGATTTCCCACAGCCGGAGGGGCCGATCAGTGCGGTGACCTGGTTTTCGGGGATCGCGATCGATACGTCGTCGAGTGCCTGATCGTCGCCGTAGTAGACATCGAGCTGTTCGGTTTCGACGATGGTCGTCGCTGAACTGACCGGTTCGGCGCTCGTGTCGGGCTGTACGTCGGTCGTGATCAACGATTCGGACTCGGAGTCGATGGTGGATTCGTTCTGTGACATTAGTGTTCACGCTCCAGGCGGTTGCGGATGATGATCGCCGTCCCGTTGAGGGCCAACAGAACGATCAGTAGCGTCACCACGCCGGCGGCGACGACGCCGTACCGGAACTCAGCCTGCGGGAAGTTCGCCCACGCGTAGATCTGCATCGGCATCGCACTGAACCGGCTCCAGATGCCGGCAGGCGCGCTGAAAACCGTTGTCGCCGCCCCGATCATGATGAGCGGCGCGGTCTCGCCGATCGCCCGGCCCAACGCGAGGATCGTGCCGGTCAGAATCCCCGGCATCGCTTCCGGGAGGACGACGTTTTTGATCGTCTGCCAGCGCGTCGCGCCCATAGCGTACGACCCTTGGCGGAGCTCATCGGGCACCGACCGGACGGCCTCCTGTGCGGAGATCACCGTGATCGGAAGGATGAGCAGCGACAGCGTCAGCGCGGCGGTCACCGCCGTCCCAAAGCCGAAGCCGAGCAGGTTCGCAAACAGTCCCAACCCGAGCAGGCCGTAGACCACCGAGGGGACGGCCGCGAGGTTGGCGATGTTGATCTGGAACAGGCGGGTGACCGACCCGAGCCAGCCGCTGCCGGCGGTGTACTCTTCGAGGAAGACGGCCGCGCCGACACCGAGCACAAAGGAGATGACCGCGACCATGGCGATGATGATGATCGAGCCGACGATCGCCGGATACAGCCCGGCGTCGGCAGCCGTCCGCGAGGGCGCGCTCGTGAGATACTCGGGGGTAAGCCACATCTCCGGTGTCGGAATCCCGACCGCGGCGACGACCGCCGCACCGGCCAGCGCGCCGCCGGTGAGGACGAGCGGCAGCGTCAGTCCGAGACGCCCTTGCCCGTCGTAGCTGTCAGCGACGAACACCGCCGTCGGCGCGACGGCCATCGCCGCCACGGCGACGCCGGAGCCGTCCGGAAGTGCTGCCGAGCCGAGCGCGATCCCGGCCCCGCCGGCAAGCAGCGTGATTCCACCGACCGCTGCGGCCACCCGGCGGCTGTGCCCGCGGCTGTCGACAAGTGCCGCGCTGCCGAGCGCCAGCGGGACGGCCAGTGTCCAAAGAAATTCGAGGCCGGCGGCCGGATAGACGCCGAGTACCGGTCGCAGGAAGACGGCGACGATGAGGCCGAAAAGGCCAATCGGAGCCGCTAGCGTGCGCAGGCGGACGCTATCGATGTAACGGCCGTAGGCGTAGCTTGCGATCGCCGGCACCACGCCCAGCGTGTAGGCGAGAAACCACAGCTCCAGGTCGCTGACGATAAAGAGGATCGAGACCGCAATCCCGAGCCCCGCGCCGCCGAGGAGTCGTCCGACGACGCCGAAGCCGGCCGCCCCGACCGGTCGGCTGGCAGCGGCGACGGTGAGCCGGGCGGTCACGGGCGCGACGACGACAAAGAGGTAGCCGACCGGCCAACTCAGCCGCGGGATCGGCGCGATGAGCGTTTCGATGGCGGTGAAGCCGGCGGCGACGGCGACAAGCCCGCCACCGAGGATGAGCAGTGTTTGGCGGGTCAACGCGGGATCATCCGTGCTGTACAGACAGAAGCCGATGAACGGAACGACGAGCGTCAGGAAATACGTTCCCAACCACTCGGGGCTGGCCGTCGCAAGGCCGAAGGCGTCGACAAAGACGTAGACGAGCAACGCTGCCAACGCGAGGAGGCCAACCACGGAGGCACCCAGCGAGAGGTATTCGAAGACGATCCCTTTGAGCCGGCTCACCTCGCCGAACTCCTCGGGGGTTGTGGTTTCGACAGCCATCAGTAGGCCTCCCGGTAGCGTTCGGCGATGATGTCGCTAAGGACGTTCATGACGAGTGTGATGACAAACAGCGTGAGCCCGAGCGCGAACATCGAATCGTACGGAAGCGTCCCGCCGGTGAGGTCACCGCCGGCGATCTGTACCATCGAGACGGTGATCGTCATCCCCGACTCAAACAGCACGTCGCCGGGGGAGATGTAGGGGATTCCGAGGAGGGTTTCCTTGATCGGCGGCATGTTGGCCTGCGAGCCCATGGCGACGACGACGATCATCGTTTCGCCGATCGCACGCGAGACCGCCAGAATGTACGAGGAGACGATCCCCGAGAGTGCGGCAGGGACGACGACCCCCGTCGAGACCTCGAACTTCGTCGCGCCCAGCCCGTAGCCGGCCTGGCGGAGCGAATCCGGCACCGCGCTCATGGCGTCCTCGCTGATCGAGGAGACCATCGGAATTGTCATAATACCGATCATCAGCGACGCCGACAAGGCGTTAAACGTCCCCATGTTGGGAAACAGCGTCGCCTTCAGCGCGGGTGTCACGTAAACGAGGGCGAAGTAGCCGTAGACGACCGTTGGGATGCCAGCGAGGATTTCGAGCAGCGGTTTGAGGATCGAGCGCGCCCGGTTTGTCGCATACTCGCTGAGGTAGATCGCCGTCAGCGTTCCCACCGGAAGGGCGATCACTGCTGCGGTGATCGTGACCGTCACCGTCCCGATGACGAGCGGGATGATCCCGAAGAGCTGGCCGCCGCCGCGTGGGTTCGGGCTCCACTCGGTGCCGAGCAGGAACTCGGTCAGCGGAACCTGCGCAAAAAACGCAAGCGAGTCTGAGAGCAACGTAACGAAGATCGCCACCGTCGTCAACAGTGTCACGGCCGCACACAGCAGGAAAAGCCCGCCGTAGCCGGACTCCTTGAGGCGTTTGAACCCGCTTGCACGCTGGAGCTCCGGTGAAACCTCCTCGTTACTCATCGCATACCACCCGGTGTGGCCGGTCGAGCGTGCGCGATTCGCCCGTTGTGTACTGGTGAATGCATGCTGTTTTCGGCCCGAACGGCGGCTGTGGCGCCGATACGCCTCCCATACCGATAGCAATCGGTCGGGGCATTATGAATGTGCCTGATTGGCGCAACGCGGTGTGTTGCCCGCCCGGTGCGGCGTGTTGCCAACCGGGACACGATCAGCCTTGGGCCTCGGTGATCGCGTCTTCGAGCTTCGAGAGCTGTGCTTCCTGGGTTTCCTCGGTTGCCGGCACGTAGCCCACGTCGTTGGCGACGATCTCCTCGTTGGTGGTCTGTTCGACGAAGTAGCGGGCGAACTCGGCGATATGTTCCTCGGCCAGCGAACTCATCGACGGGTAGGTGTAGAGGTTCCGCGACAGCGGGGTGTATTCGCCGGAGGAAGCCGTCTCCAGGCTTGGGGTGACGTAGTTGTCGTCGCCGTCGGCGATGGCGACCGCCTGAAGCTGATCGGGGTTCTGGAAGTAGTAGGCAAAGCCGAAGTAGCCGATCGCGTACTGGTCGCCCTGGACGCCGGAGGCGATTGAGTTGTCCTGTTCGGTCGCCGAGTAGTCGTCGGTGTGGCCGCGCTCGCCCAAGACGGTCTCGATGAAGTAGTCGTAGGTGCCGGAGGTGTCGGCCGCACCGAAGCGGTTGATCTCCTCGTCGGGCCACTCGCTGTTGATATCGCTCCAGCTTTCGGCGGCGTCGGACTCCCAGATCTGGGCGAGTTCTTCGACGGTCATCTCGGTTGCCCAGTCGTTGTCGTTGTTGACGACGACGGTGAGGGCATCGGTGGCAGCGATCAGCTCGATGTACTCGACATCATTGCCCGCACACAGCTCCTCCTCTGCGGGCTGGATCGGTCGGCTCGCGTTGTTGAAGTCGGTTCGGCCCTCACAGAAGAAATTCGAGAAGCCGCCGCCCGAGCCCGTCGAGCTGATATCGATGTTGACACCGGGGTTTTCGACCTCGAACTCCTCGCCGATCGCGGACATCAACGGGAAGACGGTGCTTGACCCGGCGATGCTGATCTCGCCGGAGAGCCCATCGCTGCTCTCGTCACCGCTTTGGGTACAGCCTGCGAGGCCAACGGCCCCGATCCCTGCGACACTTGCTAACGCGGTTCGCCGTGTGATACCCCGTTGGTCTCCCGTCTGGTTGGCTGCCATCATTTTTCCCTGATCGAAGCGGGAATAAAAAGCGTGCTAATAGAACTATACAATGCTACGTTTATCTATATAGGATATATAGAAAATTCCTGGTCGGCTGTGATTTCGGGATGGTGCCGACGATATCACGGCTATTACGAGGATATCGGGGGTGAGACGCCGGATAATGTGTGCTTGTTCGTCTCGGTATTTCGTGACCATCTCTTGGTAGCACATAGATTCTGTTCACCACGCGAGCACGAGAAGCTGATTCGAACGGAACCGACGTGGTATTCCGACGTTGTCCCCAAGTAACATATGTCTATATATGTGTGCGTTTGTCATTGTTTGGCTACCTGTCTTATAGAGCTATTTTCACCGCTTAGATCCCACTCTCCGGCCGTATTTTGTCA
>Ga0209946_1001198_pt1 | contig 10538 bp, 13 predicted proteins | sample SalPon2_A_H2O_MG_FD_185704 | JGI IMG/M metagenome (GOLD analysis project Ga0209946, IMG submission 185704) | Salt pond water microbial communities from South San Francisco under conditions of wetland restoration - Salt Pond MetaG R2_A_H2O_MG... | ecosystem: Environmental > Aquatic > Non-marine... | reverse complement strand
TCCGATCATCACCGATTCGATCGCTGAACTCGAAGGCCGGTATCCGGACACGTCAATGACAGTCGACATCCCGGAGACAGCAGGTGCTGAGACATTACCACAAATCAAGACTGCCCTGTGGGAGTTGCTTGAAAACGCGGCCGAACACGCTGGCCCACAGCCAAGTATTGAGATTACGGTCGTCAGAAGCGGTGAACTCATTGTGATCACGATCGCTGATGACGGCCCTGGTCTTCCCAAAGACGAGCGGGAAGTACTGGCCAACGGCAAAGAAGAACCACTGATTCATGGCGATGGGCTTGGTCTGTACCTTGCCTATTGGATCATTACCAATCTCGATGGAGACATTGAGATCCCCGAATCGCAGCCGGGAACGACAATCACAATCACACTTCCAACCGCTTCTAACCGCTCCTAGCGATCGCCCATACTGTAGATCATAACAAACCGCAAATATCCGCGGCGAAACTACACTCTTCGAATTGTTCTGTTGAATCCATAGAATACGGCAGGATAGCGTCGGTGTAAAGGCGATAGCGAAGCGGAAGAGTCGAATGTGCCCAACCTACTTTTCTGCCTCGCTAAGCAACCCGTGTCGCTGGCTCAAAAGCTCTGTGCCGACAGTCCAACGGCGGTGAGTGATCCGACTGCCCATGAATTTCCCGGCTGGAAGAATGTCACGCTCCACTTTTTGTGGGTTCTCATGGATGCGACGTACCGCGAGATTGTCGATTGGGCGAGTGAGATAGATCGAGTTCGTAGTCTGTTACAGGTGTCGTGGACGGCATTTGTGAGCTCGTATTGACTGCTACAGTCTACGACCTCGAACAGGCTCTCAAACAGTGATGTCCACGCGGTCATCGGATTTAACAGAGCGGTTCAGTCGGTCCCAGAAAACTGCTACGTATTTTCTGTCGATGCCTGAAGTCATTCAGGCAGGTCATAACCACATGGGTAGACACTCTTGAACGGAACAGAGCGACCTGTTGACATCTGCGATCACGGACCCAGGTCGTTCACGGAGACAACAATGGTAAACAGACGTTCAGTACTTAAGGCGGCTGGGGGGATTGGCATAGCAGGAGCAGCGAGTGGTCTCGGCGTTCTAACGATGTCAGGAGGTGGAGCGGCCGCAGAAATCAGCATTTCGGCGACCGGTCCGGCCACAGTCACAAACGATCGAGGGGATATTTCTCAAGTGACAGTGAATCCGCAGTTTGATCTCCAATGGGAGGGCCTTGACGATGCAGTCGGGAAGGTGTTCTACTTAGTCGAAGCAAAGGTCGGAGATGGCGACTACTGGCCGATTTTCCGCGCGACCCCGTGGCTGACAGAATCGGTAAATGACAGTTACCTACAGATAGAGCCGGGAACAAGTGGTCGATATCAAGTCAAACAGCCACTAGCCCAGACGCTGAACCGAGACGATCGGTTCGATGATAGTGATGGGCCGGATATTGAGGCGAGCCCGCTCGTCGTCGCGGACGAACAGGGCCGCCCGAACTACGAGGATGTAGGCGGTTTCCCGGGCGATTACGATGGTTTCCGACAGGGTAACAACATCGGAAGTGCTAGCGACTATCCCGGCACACACGAAGAAGACGGCTATCAGAATAACTACCACGACATAGACGCAGGCTACTACGGGGCTGCGGACGACACGTCAGAAATTGATAACGGCGCAGACGGAAGCGAAGAGTCGACGACGATTCAGCTCCGGTACACGTTCGAACTCCAGCGCCCGAATCTCAGTCAGCTTGGTGGTCATCCAAATGTCGATGGATTTGACAGCGATGACTCCGAGGTTCAAAAACAGACGGCAGCAGAGAATATCGATTGGGTTGAGGTGGAGGATATTGACAGCGGCAACTCAAAGATTGTCATGAATGGTGAGGACGGAAATCAAGGATTCGGTTCTCCGGACGGTATCACATATGGAACTCTCCAGAATAACGCGGAGAATCATGTAGGTATCCTCGTCAACACAGCCTCATTCGATGTCACAGCAGAGAACCTAGAGAGCGACAGCGGCGTTACTGGGTCGTCCAATACGAACGCCTCGTAGACCTATACTTCGTTATCTCGTTTTTTACAGAATCTTAATGCTTTGACAGGGGAGAGACCACAGTCACTCGATCAGGATCGAACCCAAAATCTGAAACCTCCAATTGATCTGGGAATCCTCACTCAAGTATAACCGACCACGGAACGTTGCTGAGGGCGCTCTTTTGAATTCACAGAAAGCGATGGATCTGTTCTGGTTTCGATTATACGACTAGTTGTTCTAATCGGCTCCACGACCTACCTTGTGATGAGGTTATGCCAGACAACGTGTCCTCTCCGACAAAGCCGAGTGATTGAATAACAGATTCAGGAGAACTTGGTCGACATCACGACGATACCCTCGCGGTCTCCACGGCTGCCTACAGTTCGCAAAAAAAGCTGGTTGAACACCGATTACTGCTCGGAGTTGGCGTCTCGCACCGCATTTAACGCATCTTTCAACTGCTGTACAGGATCCGTTTCAGTCGCATCCGCTGCCGTCTCTTCGTCCTCCGCATCTCCCCTACTCTCACCCGTATCCGACACGATCTCGCCAGTAGACTCCACACCGCTGTCGGCAGTCGCTTCGCCTGCCCTCGCTGCCGCGTTCCAAGGACTTGCCGTCCTGGGAGAGACGGATGTAGCCGACTGCTCGGTCACTCATCGTCAACGATCGTGAGTTCGAGTTTGTTCCCAGACTTGACCTCCCAGTCAAGCTTCTTCCCCTCCAAGTTGAACGACTCGGCGAGCGCTTTGGGAACCGTCGTCTTGTACTGTTCAATCTCGCGGCCTCCACTCTGTGACGTTGTCTTTGTGACGGTTGTTATTTTTTGTGTAGGCATACACTTCGTTATAATCTGATGTGTATCAGAAACCCACCTTTCTGAGCGATTTCAGAAGAGCCACAATCTGATCCGTTGAGTATACCTACGACACCAACAGCACCGCGCGTCTCATACACACCAGTCTGCCGGGAGCGTGTTGAGCGTTCGGATGGCGTGCTCATCGTAGCACCAACGCCCAGAGTCTGTGGGGCTCTGGTTTCGGTCGCGCAGCGCTCTCCTGCCCCAAATGACTCCAAGCGTCACCATCATCCCAGTCGTGAATCCTGTGCCGTGCGCAATGACGTTCACGAAGCGACGGCTCGCATCTAGTTCAACTTGGAATAACACAGCAATCAGGGCCACCACGACAACCCACCCGACACCCACAAGCACCCCCGCATCACGATCATGGGCCCAAGCACGTCGCATCCGTTTGAATCAGAGCTCTGTGATACCCCCGATTACGAACAGAATTGCGCTCGTCACCCCAAGGGCGATTCCCGCAGCTTTCGGCAGCACATCGGATGTGACCGACAGCACGGTGAGTGACGCAACTGTCACTGTTCCGTAACCACGCCAGCCGCATACCCGTACCACGCGGTTACTGTTCCAAGCAGTACTACGTACAACATCCCACCGAACGCACTCACCACCCCAGAAAATCCACTTGCCGTCGTTATTCCCGCAACGACTTCCCACTGAATCTGGAGTACCCAGTAATCAACGAGCTTTGTCACTGCCGGCGCAACCACAACGCAACCAGCGGTAGCGAGCCAAAACGTGCGTCGACATCCTCGCTTGGCGAGCAGTGTGTATGTCGAACCGACCACAACAGCGTACCGCGCAACGTTCGACACGAGATGCGCCAAACTGTCGTGGACCGCTGCCGCGGTCCATGCTGACACCAGCGACGGCTCCCCATACGTGAACACAAGCTCTGTCCGGAGTGACTCAGGAAACAACAGATGGATCGCAACAAGGAGGCCACCCACCCCAGCCAATATCGTCGCCTCTACCGACTGTTTGAGTGTCAATACAGGTGGGACTCCACCCATTGCCGTGGCATAGCCAAGTCAGATGGAAAAATATCAAGAACTCTGTCAGGTGTGGCTATCTGAATGCTATCCTCTGTCGGATACCACCGACACGACCCTGGGGGTTATAGTACAGACTCGTGAGAACTGTTCAGTCCTGTCTCACACGAGGTCGTATACGGGGTTACTCCGCAGTCTCCTCATCGAGTTTGTCGCCGTCGATCTCGATGATATCACCGTCACCGACATCAAGCGTATCTCGAAGCATCGTAAGCTTCTCATCTGCCTCCTCACGCAGTTCTTTGGCCGTCTCGAGTCCAACTCCACCGTCTTCAAGCGTTTCAGCGATTTCTTCAAGGCGATCAATTGTGCCGCCAATATCGACGCCGTCGTGCTGACTCATACCTGTGTGATTACCGCCCAGCCATTTCAACCCTCAGAGAACACCCACGGCGAGTGCCAGCAGCGTAAGCCCCAGCACGACAAGCAACACAATAACTGCAACCCGGAGGCGTCGCGCCTCTCGCCGACTGGCCTGTACGCGGGCGTCGGTTTTGATCTCGCGGTACCCATCCTCGATTCGAGCTTCGAGCACCCCAAGCTCACGGTCAACGCGTGCCTGATACGCCGTGTCGATCCGCAATTCAAGACCCCCTACCCGACGCTGCGCGGCCCGAGTAGTCACCGCGTCCGCCTTGACAGCATGTTCGAGGGCCTGGTACGCGTCATTCAGCTGGGTTTCGATCGCAGTCAGCCGCGACGTGACAAGCGCCTCGTACGCGACCGTGATCCGGTGTTCAAGATCAGCGGTACGTTGCCGTGTCGCCTCCCGAGCCTGCGCTCGTTGTTGAAGCGTTTGGAGCCCGGCGTCAAGCCGTTGGGTGAGTGTCGCCACACGGTCGGTGACAACCGAGGTGTAGGCACGATCCACTCGGTGTTCAATATCGGCGATGCGCTGGCGAACTGAAGCGAGGTCCGGAGCGACCGCCACACCAGCGTCGGTTGGCGTCATTGACCGGTGATCCGCTACCGCCTCCGCGAGCGTCTCGTCATCTTCGTGCCCAACCGCAACGACCGTCGGTGTCGCACAATCAGCGATCACCCGAACGACGGGTTCCTCATTGAAACACCACAGATCTGCGTCAGCACCCCCGCCACGCGTCACCACAATCACATCGATCGTCGAGTCCTGCTCTAGTCGTCGCACCGCAGTAACGAGTGAGGCGACTGCGGCCTCGCCTTGGACTGTTGCGCCACATATCGTAATCGGGACCCCCGGATTCCGGGCCCGGACTGCTTCCTCGAAGTCACGGCGAGCGGACCCAGCTAGCGACGTCACAACCCCGATATGGTGCGGGTACTCCGGGAGCGGTTGGGTCGCCGCCGCATCAAGCAACCCGTCTGCCGAGAGGTCGGCCCGAAGCGCAGCCAAATCTTCTGACCGGTCTGATTGACCGACCGGCCAGAAGTTCTCCACCGCAAGCTGTGTGCGGCCATCATCGTGATAGAAATCAACGGTTGCGCGAACAATCGTCTCAGTTCCTTCCTCCAACTCATGGGCAACTGCCTCGCGCTGGTGGGCCCATATAATACACGAAATGGTAGCGTCATCGTCTAAATCGCGTAAATCGAAGAACGTCCCGAAGTCATACCGATTCACATCTGAGACCTCACCGACGACATATGACGGAAGCCGATCCTGCGCCGCATCCAACGCAGACCCGATCTCCGCGTTCAGATCCCCAACTGACCACACATTCCCTTCCGGAACTGATGGATCCTCTGGGCGCGGATTGTGCGTATCGGCCATCTGGTCTGCGGTTTCATCTCTTACGGCTTGAGTCTGGCTCTGTTCCGTCGACATCTACCCAATCGGAATATTTACTATCAACTGAACCGTCAGGCTGTTCATGAACAGTAATTCAGTTCAGTCACCGGGAGAGTGTGATGGGACGCACGTTTGTATTCCCATCCCGGTTGGTGACCGCGACGCGTTCACACACGACGCCACGTCCGATATCCTACAGGTACTCTCCGATAATCCTGAGAAGACGTTTTCGAACCGGGAACTGCACCGTCTCACCGGAAAGGGAATGGGGAACGTCAACGGCGCAGTGGTATCGCTTGAAGAGCTCGGTGTTGTCTCTGTAGACCGTGATGGCCGAGCAAATCGCGTACAGATCAACCCGGGGAAGCTCGTTCGGAGCGACGATCGTATCACATCAATCCCGCAACCCGAATACCACGCACCGGTGCGAGCGGTTCGTGACCGGATCGGTGATCAGATCGGCGACAACGCGGGTATCGTGCTGTTCGGGAGTGTTGCCCGTGGTGACGCGGACCGAGCAAGCGATATTGACGTGTTCGTAGTCGTCGACGACGAGCGCATGACTGCCCAACGCGAAGCGCACAGTATTGAAGCCGACATTGCATCCGAACAGTTCGATGGTGACCGGTACGAAGCCCACATCGTTGTTGAGACGCGGGATTCTGCAGTAACGCACGACCGGATTCAAACTGTCCTCACTGAGGGCATCACGGTACACAACACACCTGTGTTAGACGCCGTGAAACGCGAGGTGTTCGCCGATGGGGCTTGATGACGTGGTCGACGCGGTGGACCGCGTTGAATCGTTGTTAGCGGACGGTGAGACAGGACCGGTACAGGATTCCTTGTCGTGGCAACAAACAGATGCTGACATACAACTCGGGAAGGCGTGCGCGATGCTTGGGACGTGCCGGCAGTTACGACGTGGAACGAATAATTACGTCAGCATCGTGGAGCTGTCGTTCAATGCGATTGAGCGGTCGTTCCAATTCTATCTCGTGGATCAAACTGCAGCGGAATCAGCTGATTACCGAGCACACGAACAAGTATTCGAAGATATCGAGGGACGTGGTGTGTTCTCTGATACAGGGATTCCTGGTCAGATTGATTCGTTCCGTTCGGAACATCGTGCTCGGATCTACTACGACATCGATCGACCGGGTCGTGAGTTAGCGGCTGGGATGCACGAGTTAGCTGAAGCGGTTCACGCGTACGTTGTGGAGTTCGCTGATGCTCAATCACGGTGTAACTGCGATACGTGGAATCCTGACGAGTACTGACTGTTTGCCCAGGGTGGCGTTGGGCTAATCGAGTGTGTCGAACTCGTCTTGTACGTGCTGTACCTGCTCTTCTCTCCTAACTCCTCATACCAAAAAATCCGCCTGAAAGCGGGCTACTCCTCGACGTCGTCGTCCCGCAGCGCGTCGAGTGCCTCCTCTAACAGCTGTTGGACGCCATTCGACTCAGCCGCCCCACCTATCTCTTCCTGATCCCTCTCACCCACTGGCTCACCTGTATCTGACACACTCTCCGCGGCTGGGTCCTGGCCCTCTTCAGCAGTCACCTCGCTCGCCCGCGCCGCCGCATTTCGGATCGCCTCCGCCTCGTCTGGCCCTCTCGCTGTCGACGAGTCCCTCTTACTTGACGCCTCCTTGGATACACGTGGCCGCCCGCCACGACTGAACGCGTCAATCGGGAAGTCGTACATTTTCGAGCGCTTCTCTTTGTAAATCGTCCCCCGCCGCGAGACGTCGAACACCTCCATCACCGTCTGTCGGTCACACCCACGGTCAAGCGCTCGCCGTACGAGCTCGTCTTCTGTCCGTTGGACGAGCAATTTGTGATCATCAGGGATGTGGCCACGCGCACCCGTCACGATATCATCGAGGAGTCCCCACTCTTGGGAAGCGATGTCTTTCGTCACGAGCGGCTCTGTTCGCTCAGCCACCTTGTTATCGAGGCCGCCCAAATGCCACAACCGCTCTCGAACCGCCATCAGTGACATCTCGGCTGTTAACCGGTCGGCAATCTCCCCTGTGCGAAGTGGACCGTTATCATTGAGAATTCGCAGAATCTCGTAATCGTGGGACAGCAACTCTTTGTCATCGGCCTCCGTCAGTCGGATGGGTACATCGCTCGGTTTACTTCGCTTGTGATGCCACGAGTGGCAACTCCGACACAGCGTGAGGAGATTCGCTAGGTCGTGTTCGCCAACATCGTCTGGGTCTCTGTCCGCGTGGTGGACCTCGAGGTCAGCCAGGCCGCCAGCGGCTGGCGCTTTCACGTTACATATTCGGCAGCGATATCGGTCGCGTTGGAGCACCTTCTTCTGTGTCGCCTGATCAACCGTCTCGTTCCGCTCTGCACCCGAGTTCATCGACGCCAGATCCAATTGGTCCGATGGGGTGTTCTCATCGGCGGCCGCTGTGTCAGCCGGCTCTTCGTCCGCTGTTGGTTCGTCGTCTGTTCCGTCAGCCGTGTCCTCGTCTGCTGTGTCTCTCATGTATGTCGTTTTGTCGTCGATTTCGCTACGCACTGCGACCGCCAGCGTCGCTCATCCCCGTGGTGTATCGCTTCACACAGCTCCGCCCGCGGTGTGGGGCTCACGCTCCACACCCGTTCAGACAGCCAGGCTCACGCCTCCCGTGTCGGCGAGAGTGACTTCACGCTAAAGTCCGCCTTCGAGCAGTAGCGCTCGGCAACCCCGCCGAGCGCTTGGGTACGCAGCACGTCCGCTACGTTGTGTAGCACGAGCTCCACGAATCGCCCGTCATTGAAGGCGGTCACCGCTTCGGCGCTGTCTGCGAAGGGATCAATTTCACCGTCTGACCCGTCGCACAACACCTCATATGCGGTTACGAGCCCGCCCTCCTCGCTCCCATCAACAGTCGTGTTGAACCGGTCTGTGACGAGCGGCATCACGTCTGCGTAGGGAACGTCGACGAACGGCCACGCCACCTCATGGCGGGCAAACCGAGTCCGCAGAAACGGCAGATCGAACCCACCGTTCCACACCTCGCCGTTGTACGCGATGAGTAGCACATCCGCGTCTCGTATCCGTTCGGCGACGAACTCCGCTACCGCCGCCAGCAACGCAGGCTCGTCGGGGTGCATCGAGATGTTCACCAACGTCTCGGGGAGCTGTGCTTTCACCTTGGTCTCGACGTCGTCGGCTGTCTGCCCACCAGTCTGTACGAACACCCGCACGCCTAGTGGGAGTGCGAACCCGACGACCGTCACCTCATCGTCGACGTCGAAGCCGGTCGTCTCGATATCGAACGCCACCTGGTCGAGCATTACACCGCACCCCGCTCTGGCACACGATCGCGTCTGGCCGGCCGCACTCGCAGTTCACCGAACCCAAATCGCGCATGTGTCCCCAGCCGCCGCACGCCGTTTTTCGCCGTCTGTATCGGGTCGTTCCCGCTGTATCCGACACATTGTCCGTGATCGACCGTCGCCAGTTCGTACATCTTCTCGCCAGCGAGACGCTCCTCGCGGCGTCGGAGCCGTCGGTCTCGTGTGGGAGCGTCGCCTGTAACCCCAGGCACTGACGTGTCCCACCACCAGGGCACTGATTGGGTGTCCGCGTCTGGGGCCTCGCTCTGTAGAACATACGGGGTCACCAACTCGATGGTGTACGCGTCGTGGCCCCGCAGCCCATCGAACGAAAGCGCGTCGAGGTCGACGAGCTGTGAGTCCGCGAGCGAGACCTCCCCAAACCCGTAGTTCCGATTGCCACCCAGCTGAACCCCATCGAGCACCCCTTCCTCAACCGGAAGGATGCTCTCGTGTTCGCTGTGGAGATACGCATGGATATACCACGTCACTCGCCGCTTCGAGTTCCGGTGATGTGCGGGGACGCCAAAGAACGACTCCGGCGCGACGGCCAGCCGCCCGCCGTGGGATTGGACGTCCATCGAATTGTGTGCGGCGCGTGGCCGGGACGCCTGTAGCCACCGCTGGGCGGCATCCCGGAAGAGAAACAGGTCCTCGTACGATTCTACTGGGGGGAGCGACCCGCCGAGCTTCCCAGCGTACCCAAGCTGTGAGTGCTCGTCTGGGTACGAGCCGTACTCTGAGGGCGCAAATATCCCGTGGCTCACCTGTAACTCGCGTCGCGTCCGGTCGTCGACGTCCGCCGCAATCGCCTGGTACAGCGCGTGGCCAGAGACGTAGTACGGCCGCCCCGCATACGGGGTCGTCAGTTCGAATGCGAGTTGTTGAATCGTCGTCACGCCACACCCCCTTCGATTCGAGTGGAGGCTGTAACATGTTCACACTCTTCGTTGTGTGTAGTAGTTGTAACACGTTCACGTCCTGTGTGACGGTTGGCTGTGGGGGGTCGACTCGCCCACAGCAGGCAGTCACGGTCGGTTCGGGCGTACAGGGACGTCACCCCCCATCGGAACGCACGCACCGGGCCGGCATGCTGACTCGCAGCCCGTCCCGCAGACTCACAGCCCGACCATACCGCTGCGACGCCGGGCTGTGGCTTCGCTTGGCTTCGCCCGCGTGTGGGGTGGTCTGTGCCCTCAGCTGTCGTCACCGTTCCTCGAGCCGGCAGTGTCGCGGGCGCTCCCTGGCTGGCCAGCAGCCGTCGAGACCCATCTACTGGCGACGCCGGCAGACAGTCAGCCCGACTCACGGGCTCACCGCCTGACCATATCGCATGGGTGGGGCCGGCGGTCCACCAGCCACGATCGTGATGGGTCACCCGCTCACCTCCATCGTCTCGCGGGTCTCCTCCGCGACAGCATCCTCGAGATACTGTAGTGCCGTCGACCACGACCGGATACGACGGAGTTG
>Ga0209946_1001197_pt1 | contig 10539 bp, 7 predicted proteins | sample SalPon2_A_H2O_MG_FD_185704 | JGI IMG/M metagenome (GOLD analysis project Ga0209946, IMG submission 185704) | Salt pond water microbial communities from South San Francisco under conditions of wetland restoration - Salt Pond MetaG R2_A_H2O_MG... | ecosystem: Environmental > Aquatic > Non-marine... | reverse complement strand
ACCACCGGGAACTCCAAGTCGATGTAGTAGTCGGTGAGCATCGGGACTGTCAGCACCTCACACCCGGTTTCCGCCTCGATCTCCGCGAGAATCGAATCGCGTTTCCCACGGGAGGCGGCGGTGACGACGAACCACATATTCCACTCGTGGTCGCGCCGGTAGTTGTGGTTCACCTGCCGGTAGGCGTTGATCGTCTCCGCAACCTCCTCGAACCGGTCTTCGGAGGCCGACACCGCCGCCAGCGTGGAACTCCCGATCACCGGGGGGTTCAACACTGCACCGAACCGGCGGAAGACGCCGCGGTCGCGCAGCCGGCGGACCCGGTCGAGCGCCTCGGCCTCCTCGACGTCGAGCGCCTCGGCGACGACGCGGAACGGTCGCTCCGCGACCGGGAACCCGCTCTGGTACTCGTCGACCAGGGCGGCGTCGACCGCGTCGAGGTCGGCGCGCCAATCGTCGTCCAACGTACTCATTGCACGCGCTTGGGACCGGACGAACCTACCTATTTCGGCCTCGATCGATCGTGACAGTCCGGCGCCGAACACATCCCAGTTCCCGGTCCCGAGCGGGCCACTTTTGACGCTCGCATCCCAACGAAATCCTATGGCACAAGCGCCGGAGACTGCCGAGTTCGGGGAGTGGCCGTTGAAACGACTGATGACCGAGGTCGTCGGGTCCGGGATCAAATCCGCGGAGGATCTGACCCGCGTGCAGGCGACCGACGCGATGCGACGCATCCTCGCAGGTGAGCCGGACCACACCACCCTGGGGGCGTTCTGGATCGCGAACCGGTGGAAGCACAACGTCGCCACGGAACTCGCCGCGTACACCGACGTGATCGCGGAGGACGTCGTCTACGCCGAGCCGGACGCCGACCCGGTCGACTGCGGCGCCAACTACGACGGCAAGGGCGACACCGCGATCTTGGGTGCGGCCGCGGGGGTCGTGGCCGCCGGCGCGGGCACGCCGGTCGTGGCACACTCCGGCGACCGGGTGCCGACACAGAAGCAGGACGCGTACAAACACGTCCTCGACGAACTCGGGGTCCGGACCGAGATCGATCCCGAAGCGAGCGCCGCGATGGTCGACGAAACGGGGTTCGGCTTCTACTATCAACCCGAGTTCGCGCCGGGAGTCGACGCCCTCCACGACCGCCGCGATCAGGTGGGTGTACGGACGTTTCTCAACACCGTCGAGACCATCCTCAACCCCGCACGGGCCGACGTCCACCTCGGCTCGTTTTATCACCTCGCGTTCGCGAAGAAGATCACCGACACCTTCGAGCTGATGGAGTCACAGAGCCCGGGGCGCGTCGTGATGTTCCAGGGGATGGAGGGGTACGACGACATCCGGCCCGGGTACACGAAAGTCGGCGAGTGGCGCGACGGCGAGTTCACCGACTACGAGGTCGAGACGCCGGAGTACGGAATGGACTTCGAGTACGAAGACCTCGAGGTCGACCCCGACGACGTCGCCGGCGACTCGGCCGCGCTGACCGAGGAGATTCTGGCGGGTGACCGCGACGATCACTTCGCGGACGCGGTCGCACTCAACGCCGCGTTCCGGATCTACGCACGCGACGACGCCGACACCCTCGAGGAGGGCCTCGACCTCGCACACGAGAGCATCGACAGCGGGGCCGCCGAGGCCGTTCTCGAGGACCTGCGGGCGTTCTGATACGGGCCGGGAGTGCCCGGTCTCACGGTCCGCACACCGAGGCCACCAGCGGCCGGGACCCGACTACGACAGTCCGTCCGGGTCCGGTTCTGTGACGCGGAACGCGGGAACGACCCGGAGTGGACACCGTTTTGTGTCCGTCGCGCCACAGTGGGGGTATGGTAGACGACTCCGACTACGACAACCACGACAACCCCGCGGTTACGCTGGAGACCACCAAGGGCGACATCACGCTCGAACTGTTCGAGCAGCGTGCGCCCCGGACCGTCGAGAACTTCCTGGGGCTCGCCACCGGCGACGTCGAGTGGAGCGACCCCGAAACCGGCGAGACTCGAACTGACTCCTTGTACGAGGGGACCATCTTCCACCGCGTGATCGGCGACTTCATGATCCAGGGCGGCGACCCCGAAGGAACCGGCGAAGGCGGCCCCGGCTACACCTTCGACGACGAGTTCCACGAGGATCTGAACCACGACAAGGCTGGGATCCTCTCGATGGCGAACCGCGGTCCCGACACCAACGGCTCGCAGTTCTTCATTACGCTCGGCCCGCAACCCCACCTTGACGGCCGCCACGCGGTCTTCGGGCACGTCATCGACGGGATGGACGTGGTCGAAGAGATCGGAAAACTGCCGACCGACAGGAACGACAAGCCTATGAAAGACGTCGAAGTCGAGTCGCTCGACGTCGAATAGCGCCCCTCGGTCGGCGCTCCCGCGCCGATGCCAGCGCTCGTTTCACTTTCACGACGCTCCCCAACACTTCTTAACCGTCGGGGAGGTACGGCCCCGCAGGGAATGACTTCGTTTCAGTCGACACTCGACGAGGACGATGATGACGACGATGACGACAGCGAGGACGAGACCGACACCCGTGGGGAGGTCGCCGCCGAGTTGGCGGAGGGGCAGCGCGCCATCTCGATCGCGGAGTTCTTCGACAAGAACAAGCAGATGCTCGGCTTCGACTCCGGCGCCCGCGGGCTCGTCACCGCGGTCAAGGAGGCGGTCGACAACGCGCTCGACGCGACCGAGGAGGCGGGGATCAAGCCGGACATCTCCGTGGAGATCACCGAATCGGGCGACTATTATAAACTCGTCGTCGAGGACAACGGCCCCGGGATCACCCGCGAGCAGATCCCGAAGGTCTTCGGGAAACTCCTGTATGGGTCCCGGTTTCACGCCCGCGAGCAGTCGCGCGGCCAGCAAGGAATCGGCATCTCGGCGGCTGTGCTGTACGCACAAAAGACGTCGGGCAAACCGGCGAAGATCACCTCCCGGACCCAGCGGGCCGACCGCGCGCAGTACTTCGAGTTGATAATCGACACCGACACCAACGAGCCGGAGATCTCCGTCGAGGCGGAGCGCGACCCCGGCGAGTCGGACCTCTCGCCCACCCACGGTACCCGAATCGAGTTGGAGATGGAGGCAAATATGCGGGCGCGCCAGCAGCTCCACGACTACATCCAACACACCGCAGTGGTGAACCCCCACGCGCGGCTGGTGCTCAACGAGCCGGGGCTCGACGAGCCGAAGCGGTACGAGCGCGTCGAGGGCGCGGAGCTCCCCGCCGAGACCGAAGAGATCCGGCCGCACCCCCACGGGGTCGAACTCGGGACGCTGATCACGATGCTGGGGGCGACCGAGTCGTACTCGGTGTCGGGGTTCCTTCAGGGTGAGTTCACCCGTGTCGGGTCGAAAACCGCAGCGAAGGTGCTCGACAACTTCCGGGACCGCCACTTCGGCCGCGAGATGGGGTGGGCGATCCCGGGAGGACCCGACGTCGACGTCGAAGCCACGGTCGAGGACGCCGTCGCGAACAAGGGAGCGGAGGCGACGGCCGCGTTCGCCGGGCGGGTCGGCGAGACCCTCTCGAGTCGGGAGCGGACGACCCGCTCGGAGCTTCGCGACATCGTCGACACCGTCGCCGACGACATCGGCGAGGAGTTCGGGACGACGTTCGGGAGCACGGTGCGTGAGAATGCCGTCGAAGCAGCGTGGGGCGTCCTAACCACCGACGTCGACGCGGATCTGTATTCCATAATCGACAACGCGACGAGCACGCGGAAGGACGACGCGACGATCTCGGGGCTCGCAGACCGACTCGCAGACAAGTTCCGCGAGGCCGGAGGCGCACATCGCGCGACCCGGTCGGAACTCGAAGAGTACGTCGACCGGTCGGCGAACCAGCTGGTCTCGGAGAACGTGTCGTTCGGCGAGACCGCGCGCGAGAACGTCGTCGAGGCGGTCTGGGACGCGATGCGGACGGTTCCGGACGACGTCCCCAACGTGAGCCGGGTCGCCGACGTCCGGGACACCGCCTCGGAACTTCTGGAGGCGATGCGGGCGACCGACATCCTGGCGCCGCCGACGAACTGCCTCTCGCCGATCACCGCTGAACTGGTGGAGGCGGGGCTCCGGAAGGAGTACGACGCCGACTTCTACGCGGCGGCGACCCGCGACGCGGAGGTCCACGGCGGCGACCCGTTCATCGTGGAGGCCGGGATCGCGTACGGCGGTGATCTGCAAGACGGCACCGTCGGCCTGCTCCGGTTTGCGAACCGCGTACCTCTAGTCTACCAGCGCGGGGCGTGTGCGACCACGGACGTGGTCAAGCGGATCGGGTGGCGGAACTACGGCCTCGACCAGCCCGGCGGCTCCGGGATGCCCGGGGGGCCAGCGGTGATCATGATCCACGTCGCCTCCACGAACGTCCCGTTCACGAGCGAGTCGAAGGACGCCATCGCCAACATCCCCGCAATCGAAGACGAGATAGAACTCGCGGTCCGGGAGGCGGCCCGCGAGCTCAAGTCTTACCTGAAAAAACGGCGGTCGATGCAGAAGCGCCGGAAGAAACAGGACGTCCTCGGCCGGATTCTCCCGGAGATGGCGGACAAGCTCTCGGAGGTGACGGGCAGGGACCGACCCAACATCGACGGCGCCCTGGCGCGGATTATGAACAACGTGAGCGTCGATCGGGCGGTCGACGGCGATTCGGTCACCCTGACCGTTGAGAACCACTCCGACCGGGCAGAAGACCCTGAGATCACCGAGATCGTCTCGGCCCAACCCACGGACCTGCCCGACGACGCGAGCGTCGTCGATCTCGACGGCGAGTGGTTCGTCACCTGGACGCCGTCGGTACCGGCTGGCGACTCGGCGGCGCTGACGTATACGACCACCCCGGACGCCACCTTCGACGTTGACGTCGACGGGGTCGAAGCCGAAAAACTGACCATCGACGCCTGAGCGGACTGTCGCACACCACCCACACCACCACAATGAGCACGAAACAGGACGACGAACTCGCACAGCAACGACTCATCGATCTCGCCGCGGACTTCTACGACCAGTTCGCGGCCGGCGAGGTGCCGCGGATGGAGATTCCCACCCGGACGAAGTCCAACATCGTCTTCGACGAGGAATCGAAGGTATGGGTCTACGGCGACCGCACCTCCACCCGATCGGCCAACAGCGTCCGCGGCGCGCGGAAGCTGTTAAAGGCTGCCTACGCCATCGAATTTCTGGTCAACCAACTCGAGGAGGGCCGTTCCTCGACGCTGCGTGAGCTGTACTACCTCTCGGAATCGTGGGACAACCAGGAGGCGCAGTTCTCCAGCCAGGACGAGTCGAACCAGCTGATCGAAGATCTGGAGATCGTGGCGAAGGTGACCCGCGAGGACTTCCATATGCGTCCGGAGGAGTCAGGGGCGACTCTGATGGGCCCGCTGGAACTCCGCGAGCAGACCCGCCGGGGCGAGCGGGAGATCCACTGTCAGAAGGACGTCGGCGAGGGGGGATACCAGATCCCAAACAATCCCGACACCATCGACTTCCTGGACGACGACATCGACTTCGTGCTCTGTGTGGAGACCGGCGGAATGCGCGACCGCCTGGTGGAAAACGGGTTCGACGAGGAGTACAACTGCCTCGTGGTCCACCTGAAGGGCCAACCCGCGCGGGCGACCCGACGGATCACGAAGCGCCTCCACGACGAACTCGACCTCCCGGTCGTGGTCTTCACCGACGGCGACCCGTGGTCGTACCGGATCTACGGGTCGGTGGCGTACGGGTCGATCAAGTCCGCTCACCTCTCGGAGTATCTCGCGACGCCGCAGGCGCGGTTCGTTGGAATCCAGCCCGAGGACATCGTGGAGTACGACCTGCCAACGGATCCGCTCGCGGATTCGGACATCAACGCCTTGGAGTCGGAGCTGGAGGACCCGCGGTTCGAAACCGACTACTGGACCGAGCAAATCGAGCTCCAACTCGACATCGAAAAGAAGGCCGAACAGCAGTCGCTTGCGGCCCGCGGGCTGGACTTCGTCACCGAGACGTACCTTCCAGAACGGCTCGACACGATGGGCGTCCTGTAGCCACGGTGCGGCCGCCTCGGAGTCGCTACTGCTCGTCCGCAAGTCGCGCGACCCGGGTCACCGTGTCGGCGTCGGCGGGCGAGTTGTCCGGGCGGACGCTCACGAACCGCGGGAACCGGAGCGCGTAGCCCGACTCGTAGGTGGGCGACAACTGGATCTCCTCGTAGCCGACCTCGAAGACGACCGCGGGCTCGATCGACACGGTCTGGCCGTCCTCGTGTTCGATATGCGGTTCCAGCCGGTCGGTCAGCGAGTCGAGTTTTTCGTCGGTGATGCCGGTTGCGACCTTCCCGATCGTAGCGTACGCCGCGTTGGTGGCGTCGCCGACGCCCCCGCCGTCTTCGACCCGGGCCGAGAGGAGGAACGTTCCGAGCAGGTTCGCACGCCGACCCTCGCCCCACTCCGCGCCGGTCACGACGAGGTCTACGGTCTCGACGTCGGGTTTCCGCTTCAGCCAGTTCCGGCCGCGCTTCCCGGGCTCGTACGCCGACGCGGGGTCTTTCAACATCACGCCTTCGTGGCCCGACTCGAGCGCCGCTCGCTCGGCGACGGCGACCTCCCCGGGGTCAGTCGTTCGGAGGGCGGTTTCGACCGCGTCAGTGTCGCCCAACAGACCCCGCAGCCGGTCTCTGCGGTCCCGCAGCGGAGCATCGAGCAGGTCCGTCCCGTCGGCGTGGAGGCAGTCGAAGGCTCGGAGCTCCACCCGAACCTCCTCGCGCATCCGCTCGATGTCGTATTTCCGGCGGAAGCGACGGAGGACCTCCTGAAACGGCAACGGATCGCCGTTGTCGTCGACTGCGACGACCTCGCCGTCGAGAACCGCGGGGACGTCGAGTTCGGCCGCGACGAACTCCACGACCTCCGGGAGCGGGTCGGTGACGTCTTCCATGTTCCGGGAGAACACTCGCGTTCCGGCGCTGTCGTGGTGGACCTGCACCCGCGCGCCGTCGAATTTGGTCTCGACGACCGCTTCTTCCCACGCGTCGATCCCGTCGGTCGTGGCCCCGGCCTGTGCGAGCATCGCCTGGACCGGGCGGCCCACCTCCAACCCCATCGCGTTGAGGCCCGCACGACCCTCGTCGCGGGCGACCACCGCGACCCGGCCGTAGTCATTCGAGACCTGCAGCGCGCGTTCCACCGCCGCGACTGCGTCCTCTGGGGGCGCAGTCGCCGGGTCGTCGTCGGCGTCATCGCCGACGTTCGCAGGGTCGTCGGTCGATATCGGTTCGAGGAACGCCACCGCGATGGCGTCCCGGACGGTTCCCCCGCCGACGCCGATCCGCATCGTTCCGAGGACCAATCGGGCGAGAAACGTCGCTTCCTCCGGCGAGGCGCGGTTGAATAGCCCGAACAGCGTCTCGACCCGGCGATCCTCGCTCCCCTCGCCGTCGGCGGTTGCGACTCCGCGGAGTCGCTCGTCGACCGCCGCCACCGTGAGAGCGTCCGGTCTCCCGCCCCCGAAAGCGCCCAGCCCGCGCTGGCCGCCGAAATCGTACGCCGCTGCGACCGCCCCAATGTCGCCGACCGCAGCGAGTCGCTCTTCCACGTCGTCGGCGTCGACGTTGGGTCCCGCCGCGCGGGCGATCGCCGCCCGGAGGAGTGCGGGGCCGACGTCGAGAGTTCGACCGTCCCACGCGGGGTAGACCCGTCCCTGGAGGAATCGGACAACGGTCGGGAGGTCGTCGTCTGCCTCGCCGAGGAGTTGGCGGACGCCCGCGACGGTGGCGTGGTCGCCCGGTTCGGCCTCCAGTTCCGCGCCGCGTGCGGCGAAGTCGGCAAACTGCATCGACCGCGGCTACCAACTCGCGGGACAAGAGTCCGCCGACTCGGGGCGGGCACAGGATGGGAAGATCCTCGAAAGCGCGGGATTGAAACCCGTTGCCCGTCCACGCACCGCTATGACCGAGGAGCTGGCGGCCGATGTCCAGGACGCCCTCGCCGTCGATCCCGAGGAGTTCGAGGCGCAGGCACGGACGGAAGCGGAGGTAGTGAAGTCCGAACTCCGGGAGGGAACCTTCGACAACCACCAGTCCATCGTCGGTCTCGAGTACGAGTTCTACGCCGTCGCTGACGGGCGGTGGGAAGCCTCCGACGACGCCGGGATCTACGGGCTTATGCGCGTTCCCCGTCGGCTGTTGGACCTCATCGGGTTCGAGAAGGAACTCGGGCTCCACAACGCCGAGATGACGACCAGTCCCCAGCCGCTGAACGCCGACGGGCTCCGCGCCCAGGAGTCGGAGGTTCGGGCGCGGCTGGCCGCCGCTCAGGACTGCACCGCCGCCGAGGGGATCCGGCTCGTGAGCGACGGGATGTGGACCATCCCACCCGCCGGGGAGACCGCCCGCGGCTACCTCACCGACAGCGTCGAAGCGGATGGCGTCAGGATCGCGACGAACATGAGCGGCTCGGTCCGGTACCACGCGATGGCGAACGGCCCGGCCGTCCCCGACGAGACCACGGTGGATGCGCCCAACGTGAGCCTCTCGGCGCAGACGGTGATGCCGGAGTCGCTGATCACCTCGATCCAACCCCACTACCAGGTCGCCCACGCCGACGACCTCCCGATCCGGTTCAATTACGCGCTCAGGCTGGCGGGCCCGCTGCTGGCGCTCGGGGTCAACTCCCCGTTTTTTCCGCCGGACCTCTACGACGACGTCGGCGCGGGGAAGATCCTCGCAGAGACCCACCTCGAGAACCGGATCGGCGTCTTCGAGTCGGTGCTCAACACCCCCGACGCGCGGAAGGTGGCGTTCCCCGAGGACCTCGATACCATCGAGCAGGCGGTGGATCGGGTCGCCGCCGACGCGACGGTGGTGCCGATGCCGGTCCCGGAGGGTAACCGGTTCGACGACCAGTTCGCCACGCTCCGCCGGAAGCACGGCACCTACTGGCGGTGGGTCCGGCCGGTGTTTGACGGCGCGTCGCGGTCGGCCGCCAACGCACGGATCGAGTTCCGATTGATCCCGGCTCAGCCAACGGTCAGGGACTCGATGGCGTTTCAGGCGACGTTCGCGGGGTTGATGGAGAGCCTCCCACGCCGGCGACACCCCGCGACCGACCAGCAGTGGTCGACTGCCCGGGAGAACTTCTATGCCGCGGTCAGGGAGGGCCTCGACAGCGGTCAGCGATGGATCTGCAACGACGGTGCCGAGACGATCGACGTGGCGGCGATCTACGACGACATCTTCGCGCACGCAGTGGACGGACTCACCACTGCCGGGTGTTCGGAGTCGCAGGCCGAACAGTACGTGGCGCCGCTCCGTGCGCGCGTCGAACACGGAACGACGCCCGCAGACTGGAAGGTCACGCGGGTCCGAGAGTATCTGGCGGACGGCGGCGAGTTCGCCGACGCGGTGGCTCGGATGCAGCGCGACTACGTGCGGCGACAGGAGGAGACGTTGCTGGACGGGTCGTTCGCGGACTGGCTGTAGAACGGCGACGCCCGACTAGAGGACCTCGTCGAGGTCCTTGTGCTTCGTGATCTCGACGCCCTCGTCGGTGACGACACAGACGTTGATGCCGTTGCCGGACGCGAGGTCACGCTCGACCGCGCTGTCGATGGCGCGGCCCGCGACCGACTTGGCCTCGTCGATGCTCAGGTCGTCGCTGTACTCCTGTTCGAGCACGCCCAGCGCGTACTGGCTGCCCGACCCCGTGACGGTGTACTCCTCTTCGAGGATCGATCCAGCGGGGTCGATGCTGTAGATGTGTGGCCCTTCGTCGTCGACGCCGCCGAGGATCGGCTGGACGATAAAGAAGGCGCCCGACCGCAGGAAGTTGCCGAGGAGCGTCGACAGCGCCTGCATACTCATATCCTCGCCGCGACGGGCCTCGTAGAGCCGAACCTCCGCGCGGATCGAGGAGATGAGCGATTGGGCAGCCGACACCGACCCGGCGATGGTGAGCGCGCCGGTTGGGTGGATCTCCTCGACCTTCTGGACGTTCTTCGAGGAGACCATCCGACCGAGGCTCGCGCGCATATCGGTCGCGAGGACGACACCGTCGGCGGTTTTGAGCCCCACGGTCGTGGTGCCGGTCTTGGTTTCCTTATCGCCCATCTCTCCCGCTCGGCGCTCGGCGTCGGAGAACTCGCCGATCTCGGGGGCGAACACGCCGGAGTGGTCGCCGTTCAGCGAATCGAGACCGGTCGAAAGATCGTCGCTCATCGGAGTTCGCATTACCAGGAGTTGCGGCCCGCCGCTGATAAATGCCACCCTTCCCACCGCTGTTGCCCGTACTCGCGGACGCTACACAAAACCCCAGAGAACGCACCGTTTCGCGCCGGATCTCCCACGGTCGTAGACAAGGTCCGAACCGGCGATGGGGAAAGCCGGATTTGCCGGCGGACGGTGCCGCGAGAGCGGGTCCGGCGACCGATGTGTGCGGATCGGCGTCGACAGCGACCGGTCGTCGCCAGCCCTACCGCCCGCGATGGCCGGAGACACGCGCCGATCGCGTCAGCGCGATCCGCTCCGGTAGGCCCGTTCGGC
>Ga0209946_1001195_pt1 | contig 10545 bp, 15 predicted proteins | sample SalPon2_A_H2O_MG_FD_185704 | JGI IMG/M metagenome (GOLD analysis project Ga0209946, IMG submission 185704) | Salt pond water microbial communities from South San Francisco under conditions of wetland restoration - Salt Pond MetaG R2_A_H2O_MG... | ecosystem: Environmental > Aquatic > Non-marine... | reverse complement strand
TTCCCACGTGATGATCGCACGGTAGTCACCGGCACGAAGCTTGTAGTACGGGTAGCCGGTGAGCTTTTCGAGTCGGTGGGAGGTCCAGTCTTTCGCCTCGTCGAGTTTCTTGACCAGTCGTTCTTGGGCTTCGGTGTCGAGCCCTTCCAGTAAGTCGAGTGCTTTGGGTGTCCACTCGACCTCAGTCATCGATGCCCAGCCGGTCCTTCACGTCGTCCTGCGACACCGTCTCGCCCTGCTCCCGCTGCGTGCGGCTCTCGGCCAGATGCGCCAGCGCTTCCTCGGACAGCTGCGTTGGCGGGTTGATCGCATCCCGGAGAGCATCGCGGATGAACTCGGATTTGTTCGCGTAGCCACGCTCCTCCCAGACGTCGTCGACCTGAGCCAGCAGCGACTGTGGCACTCGGACGTTGATTTTCTCCATTTCACCGTCGCCACCGGCGTCGCTGTCAGTGCTCATATGCTGTGATACGCCTGTATCACGTAAGTAGCTTCGGTTGGTGCGCGGGACTGTGGTTAACGAGGTCGAGACTCCGCTCGAGGGAGAGCCGCCGATGCTCCGAGAGGTTCAGCACGACGGCTTGGCCGTCGACGCGGAAGCCGACGTATTCGACTGCGTCTCGGTGAGACTGACCGGGCGATGCAACTGGAACCGATTCCGAACTTACTACAGGTACATTTCCGTTCATCGTTGCTCGCGGGCGGTTCGGTGATCCCCGCGCCCCCTCTCAGGGGTTCAATTGAAGCGGTGGTGCGGAGCCTCTCTCCTTCAAGGAAAGAACGCGTTCGTGTAGGAATCAACAGCACCATATAAATAGCCAGAGCTTTACATTGAATTGTGGCAGACGACTACGTGCGTCGGACGGCAATCACTCGTCTCGAAGTTTCGGACGAGCAACGCGACCTCCTCAAAGAGACGATTTCCGAATGGAAGCGTGGTTGCCAAATCGCCACGGATATGGCATGGGGCAAGTGCAACGCGAAAAGTGACGTACAACCCCTCGCCTACGACGACGTGCGCGAACAAACCGGCCTCGGTAGTCAGCACACGATTCTCGCGACCCACCAAGCCGCCCAAGCGATCACTGGCTGTAACGAACGCCGATCAAACGGTAAGAGGGTGAGCAAGCCGAGTTTCACCGCACCCACGGTGAAGTACGACACCCGAACTATGACACTCTTCGATGACGACACAGTTTCTCTCTCCACCACGGGAAGTCGTGTCCGGTGTCCGCTTGCGCTCCCTGAGGCTAATGATGGCTACCAACGGCAGTACCTGGATTCCGACGAGTGGCATGTCACCGAAAGTACGCTCACCGCCCGTGACGGCGACTACTCCCTACATATCGGATTCCGCCGACCCAAGAACGACACCGAACGGAATACCGCCGAGGACGGAACGGTTCTCGGGGTTGACCTCGGTATCGAAAATCTCGCTGTCACCAGTACCGCCTACTTCTTCGGTGGACGGAAGTTAACCCACGACCTCCGCGAGTTTGAGAAGGTCCGTGCTGGTTTACAACAGACCGGGACGCGAAGCGCCCACCGGACACTCGAACAGTCTAGTGGTCGCGAGCTCCGATACATCCGTGATGTTCTCCACCGAGCGTCGAATGCGATAGTAAACGAAGCACTCCGTTACGAGTGCGACGTGATAGCATTCGAGGACCTAACCCACATTCGCGACCAAACAAGTGCGTCGTGGGGTCACAAGTGGGCGTTCCGAACACTGTACGAGCAGGTGGAGTATAAGGCCGAAGCGGAAGGCATCTCGGTGAAACAGGTCGGTTCGGCGTACACGTCGAAACGTTGTGCGGAGTGTGGATTCACGGCAGACGAGAATCGCCTGTCTCGCAATCACTTCCGATGCGTAAAGTGTGAGTCGGAAGCGAACGCAGACTACAACGCGGCGAAGAACATCGGGATGCGGTATGTCCGTCGGGGCCAACAGTCGTCTCGGCGGACGGGCGACAGTCAACTCGCCCTGAAGTCTGGAACAGTGACGCCAAGTGGTGGATTTACTTCCCACCCGGATGGGTTCGAGGCTAAGTTCACGGACAAGTCCCACCCTCAAAGCGCCGAAGGCGCTTAGGGTGGGATAGTTGACCAAACAGGACGGCGCAGCGTTCGGCAACGTATTTGGCAGTTGCAACGTACAGTCCACATAATTGAGGATGGCTGTACTGGACGATCTCTCGGGGTTCGAGTTTGAGGACGTGATGGAGGACGTGTTCCGGAACCTCGGCTACGAGAACGTCCGCCAGGCCGACCGCACGGCTGACGAGGGTCGCGACGTCATCATGGAGGAGGTCGTCGACGGCACACGGCGCGCGATTATCGTCGAGTGCAAGCACACGGGGACAGTCGGGCGGCCGGTCGTCCAGAAGCTCCACTCCGCCATCGCGACGTTCGACTTCGACGGCCCCAAACGCGGAATGGTCGTCACGACTGGCCGGTTCACGAACCCTGCTCAGGAGTACGCAAACCGCCTCCAGCAGAACGACGACCCACACCCAATCGAGCTGCTCGATGGCGAGGACCTCCGGGAGATCGCCGACGAGATCGGCCTCGACCTCTACAACGGTCGCATCGAGATTCTCTGCGACGAGACGCTACGCCCGTACGACCCGGCCGCCGAGGTCGACGCGCCGGTCACGGAGGCGTTCCGCGACATCGAGAACATCGAGGCCGCCGACCTCCCAGACCCACACTCATCGGTGACGTTCTGGCCGGTGGTCGCGGTCACCGCGGACACGAACGCCGTTTTCGAGACGTCGGTGGGCGTCATCCACCGGATCAACGACCGATCGCGATTCGTCGCCCACGCCGAACGCGGGCAGCCACAGGTCGCGGACGAGGACGTCGCAACGCTGGTCACCGAGAACCTTCACGCGACGGTCGACGTCGACGCCGAGCAGTTCGGAGAGGTGTTCGACGACGTCGAGGAGCGCCGGTTCGGGCAGACCCAAACGGAGTATAAGGAGTGGGCCGTCGAGCGACTCCAGCAGCACCACACGACAACGGTCACCTACACCGGCGACAACAACGTCACGTACAACAAGACCTGTGAGCCGAACCGCTCGGACATCTCTGTCCAGTTGATCGAACCAGTGTACCTCCCGGAAGTTCGGCATACTACCGACGTCCAGGAGTACACCTACCCCTACGAGTACTACGCGGCAGGCCCGTCGAGAGTGACCGCCGAGGACGGCATCCATCAGTGCGTCCACTGTGACACGAGTGGCGTCACCGAGACGTACACCTACTGTCCGAACTGCGGGGCCATCGCCTGCTCCAGCCACACCAAAACGGAGCGGCTGGAAGGTGAGCCGATCTGTACGGGCTGTGCGGTGACGGAACGGTTCGCGCTGAAGACGAAGTACTTCAACGACGAGGAGAACCTCGAAGCGTTCCGCGAGGAGTACGCCGATATGCCGCTTCACGAGAAGGCGATGGAGAACAAGTGGCTGGCCGGGGGGAGCGTGGTCGCGACGCTGCTGCTCGTCGTCGGACTCCTTGTCATCGGCGGCATCATCTGAGCGGGCTCGGTGCTCACGCCGGCTCAGCGACCATCTCTTCGAGCGCGTGCTCAAGCGGGCCATGGAACTGCCAGCTATCCCGCTCGAAGGCTTCTTCGGTCGGGTCATCCCAGCGCGGGAAGACGGAGTGACCACTCACCTTGACGGTCCACTCGGAGGGGTCCTCGAACGGATTCCGTGTCGGGAGTTCGACGACGTAGAGGTACTCTTCGTCGCCGTGAATGCCGTCGGCCGGATTTTCGACACCGTGTCCCAGCAGGAACATCGGCTGGTCGAGGTGCTCCATATTGTTCGGGTCGAGGAGATCCGAGGGTTGGTCAGCGTGGATGCTCCGGTCACGCCCTTCATCCACGTAGAGGGTCATCGTCGAGAGCGTGTCGAGGAACAGGAACTGGGCAGCGGCGTACGCAGGGCCGCGCTCCGTTCGTGTCTCGTCGAGCAGCTGCTTCAGCCGGTCAAGGTCACGGAGGACGCTGTCGGGATAGCCGTCCGAGTGGCGGTAGATTTGTGCGATGCGGTCGGTTTCAGACTGTTCGTCTGCGGGCTCGCTCCGTTGGATAAATCGGAGTTGACTTCGTGTCGACATCGATCCACCGCCGGCGCGTGTGCGCCGGCACCCATCACCGGCGCAGAAACAACCGTCAGGAAACCTTCTCTCCAGTCACCGCCTCTTCTCCTGTATAAGATTGAACGCCTGCCATTTTGCGATTCCTTCAATTGCCTCATCTATCGTTTTTGGTCCGTTCCATTGGCTACTGAGCGCCTGATTAAATTGGGCAAGGTGTGCGAGCGCATCTGTTCCGTCCTCTACTTCCCTCATCCACAGTGTCATCTCAGAGTTGCCCCGATAGTAATCCGCTGAGAGATCAAGATCTTCTAATCGAGGGTCCTCGTGAAGCTGCATTGTGGGGATAGATTCCTCGAATTCGAGGTCAATTTTCACGATTGCTTGAAATGAGGCCATATCCAATATTCGCTTGACCTGATAACTGATCCCCGTCCCGTGTTCACGCACTTCTACATCCTTAATCCGATATGATAGGGTGTCGTGTTCGAAATCGAGATCACTCTTCTGAGGGGACATATACATATCAAATAGAAGGTCTTCGTAATCTGGGCGTAGTCTAATTTCCTGAGCCTGTTCGATCGTGAATAAGGGCATAGAGAACTGTACACCACCAATTTGTTCGCGTAGATCCGATTCCATTGATTTTCTTCGCCGTAGTCGTTCTACAGCGCCTTCGGTTTGGACCATAAACGATGTGTGCAATTGGTAGAGTAAAAACAAACAGGCTTGGCGTATTTGCTAAGCTCTACGCTAGGTGCGCCACCTCGTTTGGTTCCTCGACGTCGTCGAATTCGCCGCGCTCGACAGGTTCCCAATCCTCACCTGGCTCCGGACTCCACCAGTCGACCTCGTAGGCGCCCGGTGCGCCGAAGATCTTCACGCGCGCCGACCCATCAGGCAGTCCGTGGCGCAGTTTCTCGTCGACGTGGAGGTTCCAGGTCGTGGTAGAATCGAAGCAGGCGAGCACGGCCTCCTCGTGGCCGCGTGTCTCTCGGGACTCCTGAAGTTCGACCTGGGTGTTGCAGTTCTTGCAGAACACCCCCTCGAAGGGGATGTGAGTGAAGACCTCCTGCCCGCAGACGGGACACCAGAGGAACTCGAACAGTGCCTCACTGTGTCGGTCAAGTATTTCGAGACTCATTGGTTGACTAACCCGGCCGTACCGGGCCACCACCTTGTGCCCGGTTGAAAAACAGCGCCGAGCGCTCATTCACTCACCGTTCAGCGCCGTAGACGATGCGCGAGGGAGCTTCGTACCCACAGTCGGGACAGTCGTACCACCGCTGGATTTTCGTCCCGTCTGCTGCCTTCTCGCCGACGCGAACGTCGTCGTTCGGACACTCCGGGCAGCTGAGGTCCGGAGACGGCCGCTCCCGGAGTTCGTCACGGAACGACGTCGCGTCCTTCGTCTCGTATCCCCGCGACCAGACCGGGTAGCCGTCGACGAGGATAGCGCCACGCCACTTGTACCGGTAGGAATCCGGCGTTCGATGCAGGACGGCTCGCGCACCGGTCTCGGTGTTCTGATACGTAAGCGTCGGCGAGCGGCTCTTGCGTCGCCAGTTGGTGATGCGTGGCATCTTTTAGAAGTGGACGTCAGCGGGCACGATCCAGAGCTCTTCACTCTCCTCGAGGAATCGGTCCAACTGTCCACGGTGGCGAATGCCGGTTCCGTGTTCGGTGTACAGGAAGATCGTCGGGCCGTCGTACGCACCGACCTTGTGGAAGGCGTGCCGGGCGAGGTCCTCGTCGCGCATGATCTCCTCGTCGGAGAGCTCCTCGATGGCCTCTTTCACCCGGTCGAGATTACGCTCGAATTCCTCCTTCGTCGCCTCCCACCCACGCTCGAGGAGATCCTGGCCGTCATCAGAGTCGACGGGGGCTGCAGTCGGGAGCTCTCCCCACCGCGCTTTGCCCGCAACGGACGTATCCTCCTCATCGAAACAGACGTAGTAATCGAAAACGGCGCCGGCGTGTGGGTCCGCACCGACCAGGCGGTCGAACACCGACTTTCCAGTGGCCAGCGCGTCGTCGTGCGTCGATGCCTCTACGAGGGCATAAATCACCATATGCATCTTGAACACCTCGAAGCGCCGACGCACCGGGTGTCGTTGGTCGCTCCAGCTGCGCCGGCACCCATCGCCGGCGCTCGAAAAACTCTCCTCGTGACGGAGGATTCTCAGGGTTCGTCCGCTCGTTCAACAGTGATGGTCAGGTCGCCCGACGCGTAGTCAGCCTCGAAATCGACCGAGAACGCGTCCGCCTTGTAGGCGGCATGGTAGGCGCGGTGGCGTTCGAGCGAGCCTGTCGCCTTGAAGTGGAAGAACGCGGCCGCCGTGTAGGGCTTGCTCTGTGTTTCGACCTGTGACTCGACAGAAGCGGGAAGCGCGATCTGGGGCGTCTCCGTGTCGATACTCGCAGCGAACTCCTTCGCTTCCTCGACCGTCGCTCGCGAATGTGCCGGTGTCTCGCCGGTGAGCACGTTCACCGGGGTTTCTGTCTCGTCGGTGAACAGGACATCTTCGAAGGTGTGTCCCGAGGATCGCCTCGGGATCCAACTCGCAGTCGTGAAACGGGTCGTCGTCTGAGGTCATCGAATCACGAGCCTATGGCGGGGCTCACCCATTCCGGCCCCTGAAAAACAGCAGCTGCCACGAAGCAGATCGACCTAGGAGTGGTTCAGGCTCGCCTTCTCGAAGGGTGATTCCCCGGTCGGAATAAGCAGCTCCTGTCGGTCTCCGACTCGCTCGGCCAGCTTTCGTTTCAGGTACTGCCTCGCCGTCGACGGCGTGAAGACGCCCTTGTCGAGCATATCGCCGACGACGTCTTTGAGGGCCGCGAACTGTCCCTGCAGGTGGCCATCGCCGACCGGCTCGCCGTCGTACCAGCGCACCGTCGCGAGCGCGCCGTTCCCGACCGTCTCTCCCTGTTCGACCGTTTCCGAGTCGTACTGGAGGCCGAACCACAGCGTCCGATAGGCGGTCACCTCGAACGTCGTCGACACCACGAAGAACGCCTCGTGATGGAGGTAGTCGAGATGGTCCGCGACGATCTCGTCGAGGGTGAGCCCGGTGGCACGGGGCTTCGGCTCGACGACCGTCGACGGTCGGTCCTCGTCAGCGAGGTAGCCGTCGACGGCATCTGCCTCGAGGCCATCGGCCAGCTCTGCGAGGAGCTGTTTCGCCCACTTGGAGTCGGTGTCGTCGCCACCGAACGGCGATTCAGCCGAAATTCGGCGCTTGAGCTTGAGGTTTGCTGCGCCCCAATGGCTGTAGTGGAGCGTGTACTGTCCGTCTGTGCGTTCGTACGCAACGAGTGCGCGGTGTCCCATCGAGCAATCACCTCACGGGGCGACCGCGACTGGATTGCCCCGCACCCCTCCCGGGGGACGAACAACTCTACTCGTCGATCGGGTCGGGGGAACTGAGGTCCGCGTGGAGGACTTCGCCGTCGCGAACGACGTACCGCTTCGCCAGCACCGGGAAGCGACACTTGGTAAACCCGGCCGTCTGGATATCGAACTCTTCGTCGGCTTCGAGGTGGTCGGCGAGTTCTCGCAGGAATTCGTGGGTCACGATGCCTCCTTCGTAGTCCGGGAGGCCGTTCTCCCGTGACTCGTACACCTCGAAGTCGTCGTACCCCCAGATGGTGAGCTCTCCATCTTCGGTCACCTCCCAGTCGAGCGTCCCGAAGCAGTAGCTCTCACAGAGCTCGCGGACTGCCTGTGGATCCGATACGATCGCGCCGGTCGACGTCGTCGCAGCTTGCAGTGTGGCCATATCTGGACTTCACGAGGTCGCCCCCGCACCCCTGTCGGGGGCGATAAACCGACGCGAGAGTTGCCTCCCTGGGCGTGGCCGGGGACTCCAGTTAGGAATCTGCGTGGGCGTCCGCCCCGGCTCCGTCGCCCGGCCGTGTGAGAAGGCTCACCTCTTCCAGGAGGTCTCTCGCGGTCTCGACCCGCTCTCGATCCGCGTCGTCCAATCGGTCGACGTCGAGTCGGTTGAGATTGCTGAGGACGCGATGCATCCGGTAGCCCTGTTTGAACTCTTGCTCCATCGGAAGCGCCTCACCGCTCGCCGGCGCGGAAAGACTCCCCATCGAGACTGGCGTCGGGCTTGCAGGAGATCGCGGTCTTAACCAACGAATATCGACGGTACTCGCAGGGTGTTGGTTAATCGACGCTCAGCACTGGGGCTACTCGAGACTGGGTCCGTAGCGAGCCGAACCACACACCCGACACTCCCAAATCGGTTGTCCCGTCCACGCCTCATCCGGGACCGACTCGTGGGTCTTGAACCGATGGTCGGTCGCCCGTCCACAGGTTTGACAGTCGAGTTCCTGAGTCGTCGGTACCGACGACTCCTGCTGATTAGCCCCAGCTTCGCCAGCGGATTCGGTCAGCGCTATCGCTGGAACCAGCCACACCGCGTCGTCGGCGTCGTCGAGGACCGCGTCGAGACGCGACGCGCCGCGGATGCCGTCCCCACGCTGGTCGTAGAGCCGCGTCGGGCCCTGCTCCGGACGCTCCGACGCTTCCTGCCCGTGCCACTCAGTCCGGTCACGGGCGGCACTGAGAAGCCGCTCTCCCTCCTCTGACGACACCTGTACCGCGTCGGGGTGTGAGGGCCATTGCTCGACCAGCTGGCGCGCCGGCGCCTCGTCGAGAGCGTAGATGAGTGTGTACTCGTCGACGGCCGGCTCCGCCTCGTTTGCGGAGAGGAGGTTCGCCGCAGCGCCGCCCTTCGCCACGGCGCCGTAGAACGTGGTCGACTCGACGACCAGATGGACGATGCCGAGGAACGTCGTCGACGCTGTCTCGTTCGTGCTAGTGGCGTCACTCCCGAGATGGTTAGTGAGGCAGAATCGGCATTTTGTCTGGCCGTCTGGGACTGACGCCCCACAGGACCGGCACTCGCCGTCGGTGACCGTCGGCGCATCGGGGTAGCCACCAGCGCTCGTCGCGACGCGTTGCCGTCGGGGGTCACCTTCACACCCGTCGTCCAGCCTCGTGTCCGGAATGTGGGACGCCTCGCCGGTCGGCCGCAGTTCCTCAAAGTCGGAGTAACGACCGTTCATAGAGTGATCTACAGAGAACATGGCTCGTCTTCGTGTTTAAATCGTAGCGTGGATAGAACGATGTACAGTACAGACGGAGAGACAGTGATCTGCCTCAGGCGACCTGTTCCTCCAACGTATCCCGGTGCGCACGGACAGTCGCCTTCGAGGCGTTCGCCACGTCCGCGGCCTCGGATTGCGTCAGCCATCGGCCCTCCTCGCGACCGGCCTTGTAAAGGCAGGCCGCGGCGAATCCGGCCGGATGGACGCCCGTCGTCACGCCGCGCTCTTCGGCCTGCTCAGCGAGGGTTCGGGCCCGCTGTCGGATCTCGTCCGCGCACTCGAGGTCCGAGGCGAGGCGCGGCACGAACATGCTGGGGGAGACGGGCTCGGCGGGAAGGCCCAGCTCTTCGTTCAGGGTTTTGTACGCGTTCGTGACCCGTGACTCCGCGACGCGGGCCATCTCGCTGACGTCGTCCACCAACCGCGAGAGACCGTTGCACCGGCAGGCCCCGTAGACGCTGGCCGCGGCGATGCCCTCGATGGATCTGCCACGAAGCAAATCCTCGTCCTGGGCGCTCCGGAACAGCTGACACGCCTGGTCACGGACCGAATCGGAGAGTTCGAGGGCACTCGCCAACCGACGCACTTCGCCCAGCCCGTGGGCGAGATTCCGTTCCGCTTTCGAACGCCAGCGGCCCCGAGTCTGTTCACGACGCATCCGAGCGAGTCGCCGTCGCTTCTGCCCGGAGATCTTGTTCCCATTCGCGTCGGTACCGCGACCGATTTCCGTCGACAGGCCGCGATCGTGGCGAGCCGCAGTGAGTGGGGCGCCCGTTCGTTCGCACTCCTCGTCGTCGTACGCCCGCCACTCCGGCCCGTGATCGATACGCTGTTCGTTGATGACCAGGCCACAGTCTTCGCAGACCGTTTCGACCGCGTTCGTGGTGACCCGGCCGTCGCACTCAGGACACTGGTTCGCACTCAATTCCGTTCGGACGTCTTCGTCGAATCCGCTCTCGTAGATGTCTCTAGTTGCCATGAATACGCACGAGGGGACTTACGCAGATCGCGTCTCTCGGAGTGCCCCTCACCCATGACGGGGCAAATAAACACCCAGCGGTACGGGGACGGCACGGTCTCTTGCTGTGGCGAAAGCCCGGCCGCGAAACGGCGCTGCAAGCGCCGTGAGCAGCCCGGACCGTGGAGGTGGTGGGAGGTGGCGGTGACTGCGTACACACCAGCAAAAAAGTGGCGCGTCGCCCCGGCTATTTCCACCAGCGGCCGCGCTCTGGGAATTTGATCTGACTCCAGCCTGTGATAGCGAGACTGCACCGACCCTGGTACTAATCTCTGAGCGTACTCCACCTTTGCCTGCTC
>Ga0209946_1001193_pt1 | contig 10548 bp, 6 predicted proteins | sample SalPon2_A_H2O_MG_FD_185704 | JGI IMG/M metagenome (GOLD analysis project Ga0209946, IMG submission 185704) | Salt pond water microbial communities from South San Francisco under conditions of wetland restoration - Salt Pond MetaG R2_A_H2O_MG... | ecosystem: Environmental > Aquatic > Non-marine... | reverse complement strand
TGGACGTTGCCAGACCACGAGTCCTCGCCCCACTGGAACTCTTGCCACTTCCCGTTTGTTTCATAAGCGTACTCTCCTTCGACTCGCTGTGCCCAGTCGAAGGCAATCGGTTTGATAATTTCAGTCTCAATGTCAACATCGAGAACATCCTTGCCATCCTGAACACGAACATTGCTCGGGTATGAGCCTCTCGTCGGACTCTCGTGATTGAATGGACTGATGAAGTCATCGTCGAACGCATCGTAAGAGTCGATGCCGTCCCACTTAGAGAGGTCAGGTTTTGGCCCCTCGATATAGTCGCCGTCCTCATCCTCGATTGCATAGATTAGTGTACGTAGTCTGACACCAGACGGGTCAGCAATATCGACAACATCATCGATGAGACTAATTCTGTGGTTCTCGAACTCATTGAACCGAATGTCGTACTCGTTCTCATCGAAGGGAATTTCTGATGCAAGCGGGTCTTCATCCTCGAACCACTCTCTGAATGTAATTGACTCAGGGTCAACAGTGTTATCCTCGTCACTGACAACTGTTGCCGCAGCTTTAGCAACGTTTTCCTTTCGGCCAGAGCCAGTGTACACTCGGGCGATACTCTGTAGGTACTCTCTGTATCGCTCAGTACTTCGGCCAGCCCGCCGCCCTAAGTCACCAAAGAGCTTTCCAATCTCATCGAGCGAATCACTCTCTGCTGTAGAGATGTATTTCGATGCAGTGACACCGTTAATTGTTCCTTCTTCGGGGTCGATACCAATTTTCTCAGACTCATATTCAGTCTGTTCTTCAATTGAATCGATGTATCTCGAAAGAATCGACTCGGCTGTGTAGGTAATCTCAAACTTTGTGCCTAAGTCTGGACGATTATCACCATCGTCAAAGATTACCGTACTGTCATCGTCAAGTACAAAGTCTTCTCCTTGAGTGAGTTCTGTTTGACCACCATTGACTACAGCAACTACCTTAACGATTCGCTTTATTGGGGCTTTGGAGAGTGTGTATTCTTCTTTATATTCACTCTCGCCAGACGGAACTTCAATCTCCTTGAAGACAAATTCCTCTGTCTTCGTAACATCGTTGAGCGCGAGTTGTCGTGGGAGATAATCTCGTATTCCTGTTAGCATTTTATTGTTCCGTCAGCGTGATATTTCCAGCATCAATCTTCTGCTGTTCGTCGATACTTACGTCACCATCTGTTCGATATGTCGTGTAGAATGGGACGCCATCGCCGGGCCTGTCGGCTTCTGAAATCCATCGAATCGAATCCTCTTGACCGTTGGCATTGTAGTCAACAAACTCAAAGTCTGTCTCATATACGTAGTCGCTGCCGGGACAACTACAACTGATGATTGTGTCATCAATGACGTTAATCTCATTGTCGAATTGGTAGACAGATTGTGAGTATTTCACAACAAAGTCATCACCAGCAGCAGGCTCGTTGGTGCTGCTATCCTGCCAGACAATTGTTTGTGGAATGCCGTTATTTTCTCGGTATTCGACAGTCCATAGCTGGTCGTCACCGGGAGTCGAGCCTGCTCCAGTATCCCAATTAATCGTTTCGACGATTCCGTCGCCATCATTATCGAGTAACTCGTAGTCGTCGCTTTCACCAGAGCCGACCTGATAATACTGGGCACCAGTTTCGTCCTCTACAATCACTGAATCTACGAACACCGATTCGTTGAGTTCGTACTCGTCTCGTCCAGAGGTGAACACAAACTGTGTTTCTTCTTTTGGACCCTCGGTGTTCTCAATAGTGTAATCTGTATCGAGCGTGTAGTCGGCAGTTCCATCCTCTGTGTCAGGGTCTTCGATGAGAATTGTTGCCTCATCGGGTACAGCAGAGAGCTTGTACTCGTCAGAATCGCTCTGCATCTTGATGACATCTCTCTTACTTGCGTCAAAGAAGTGCTTCTCATCAGGAACAAAGTCGGTATCCTGTGAGGAGCTATAATTGACGAAGAAGTCGTCGCCTGTTTCTACCTCTCCAGCAGGCCCCGTTTCCCACTTAATTGTATCCAGAAGGTCGTCACCAGTCTCATCAATTATTGTGTAGTCTCCATCCTCCTCGTTGTATGTGTTACCATACTGGTCAAAGATTCGAGAACTATCTCCATCAAAAGTGTAGTCGAGCCTGTATTTATCAACGCCATCCTCGTACTGCTTGCGCTCATTTGTAACGCCAGTGACAGTTAGCGTTAGTTGAGAAACGTTGATAATATTAGATGTTGTGTTAACAATGTTCCGAATAATCTTGTCTTGGTAGAGGTCGTCCGAAACGTTCAAGTCATTGAGAAGATAGTTCTCAATTTGTGTCGAGACGAAAGAAATATCTATATCAGTGCCGAGCAGCTTACCCTTAATAGAGATTTCGATTGTCTGTGGCCGAATGAGTGTATGCTCTACACCAAGGGGACGACCATCTTCGATGGCGAGTTCTACCTCATCGTCTCCACCACCGTCAACTGTTACTTCAACGATATTGTCCGAGTACACCTCAGTAATTCCGATGTTCTCGGGGTCAACGTTTTCAACTTGGTTGGAGATGTATCCGACAATTCCATTAGCGGTTCCACCTGTCGGCTGCTCAGAGACGGCGTTTCTCGCCCGTGAGCGGAGGCTGTCGTTACTTTCTATGCCTTCACCACCGCTCATACCAGTCGAGTCTTCGATGCCTCTCACGCCGATAGGAGGCTCTGCAAATCGGGTGATAGAATCTGCGGGAATATTGTACTCCTCGCCTCGCTCAACAGACTCTACCTCGATGTCGAAGATTACGTCTTGTCCAACTGGAGCATTTTCTTCCTCGACTGTACGGAACTCCAATGTCTCGCCAGACGAATCGGGCGATGTTGTTACAACTGTACCCTGTGGAATAGAGACAGGAGAATTGACAGTCGTCGTAATATCAATGAATCCTGTGGCTCTGTCTCCCTCGTTTCGACTAATTCCAACAACATCGACCAAACGTTCGAGCTGCTGGTCGTACAAGTATGGATTAATTTCTTCGGGTGAGACATTATCAATGCCGAGTTGATTGAGGTCGTCCTCGGTTACAGGGCCGCCAGCATACTCGATATATCCAGATAGCTGCGATGCGAGCAGACGAAGCTCGACCTCTCGAAAGTACCGAGATATTGCTGAGAAAAAGATTCCGTTGAACGAGCGTTGTGTGAAGTTTGTAAGTTTTTCTACCTTTCCTACAAGGCGGTCCCGTAGGTCAGAGTAAAGCTTTTCTTCACTGTCTGGACTATATGTCATACGTCTATCACTAAGTTATATTCCGCGTCATTTACATAGACTGCTAAGTCTAATTCAATCGATTGTCTGTCAGGGCTGTACGAAACAGTAGAGCGCCGCTTATCGACATAATCAACTCGGTCATCAGGCTCGATTACCCTCGCAGCTTTGGCAAGTACTTCCTCTTCGATGGTACTTGACGGAGGAGCGCCAAGATATTCGTCGAGTTCGACAATCGTCACTACTGTCAAATCCTTACTCAATTCCTCCATATTACTGTCTGTGGCAAGGTCGCCGGATGGTGATGGGTGGAAGTCTAATTCCTCGTCGAGAGAAAGACCGCTTCCTAAGTTATCCATATTTTGTAATCATTAGTTTTCGACCTACTTAAGTGTTACGATTGAACGACCGAGTTATTCACATCATCAGACGGCGCGTCGATTTTTCCACCACTACCGGGGTCTGTCGCAATCGACGTGTCTCCCACGAATACAGGTGAGCCATTTATCGTAACAGATGTTGATGTTTTATCAGGAATGAGTGTGTGGTCATTCTTTTCGTGGCATCCATTTATTGCATCGTGGTCGTGCGCGTGAGAGGGGAACTTCAAATTCGCATCAGCCTCACACGCAAGCCTCGAAGAATCGCCGTTAGCGTTCGTCACAGTGACGCTGTTCGTCTCTGACTGATATTGTGACACGCTACCCGGAGCAGGCTCAGAACACTCGCTTGGGTGGTCATATGCCTCGCACGATTGGTTGCCGTTTATGTCGATGGTTAGTAAATTCATAGTGAGAGTGGTCCTGTATCTGTTGTGTGTTCTTTCAGGTCGATACTCTTATGATGCCACGTAAAGTTGCCAGCACCATCAGACGAGATGCCAAATCCTTTCGGGCCAACAAGTTGCCACTCACCTGTGCTAATGTCAAACTTGATTCCCCACGTCGCATCAGAGTCTTCACCGCCGACCTTATTCATCTCAACAGTTACGTGAGCATCTCCGTCAACCGGGGCGTCGTACATCTCGACCTTGACTGGAAGATTCTCTTGGTCAGTAGGAATCCTATTCCCGTCAGACGGGTGCTTTGCCAATTGGACGAGTGCCTTTTCTGGCTTTCTTGCACCTTTTGGCTCTACCGATGCCTCTTTGTCATATTCTGTATATCCGGTCAGGTATATGTCCCCGCTTCCTGCCATCGAATCAGCGGTGGAGGCATCGATGTTAAACTCTCGTTTCCACATACCTGCCTTTCCAACAGGAGGGCGGTCCTTTGTTGTCCACGCTGTGTCGATAACATATGGCTTACTCTTCTCATCCTCACTGTATAAGAGCATTACCTTATCACCAGCTTCAGGAATATCAATCGCATTATTACCGGGATTAAGAATCGGACAATCACGAACCGGGTTCTCACGACCTTCGAGAATTATGTTGGCCTCGAAGTTTGAGTCATCGTCAGGAGCGCCGTGTTCGTAGACCTCATCCACTTTGCCGATGCGTGGCTGCTCAACCATCTGACGGATTGAGTTTTCTCGCATCGACTTCGCGTTACGTTCAAACATTGACATTGTTATCTATTCCTCCGAGTCGTTTGGAGCGAAGAAGTCGGTGATTGCATCAAACAAACCACCGCCACCATCGTCCTCGTCTGATTCGTCTGATTCATCACTTGTCCCACCTGTATTTTCACCTTCAGCCATAAGAGCGTTGACATCACCAGATTGTGTGACACGCCCTGTTTCAGCATCAGGATTGCTCTGAGCAGCTTCCTCCTCATTTTCAGAGTCACCGTCACTCGAATCAGGCTTATCTTTCGCCGGAAGCTGGATTCTGGTAAGATTCATTGGACCACCAACTTCGAGCTTTGTGATGAATCCATCAGTCCCATTAAGTCGATGAGTAACACTATACACACCGTATCGCTCTCCACCCATCGGCATCCCTTCCTGATAATTCGGTGCATCAGAGTCGGGGTTGTTATGAGGCATAATAAGTGCGTCAATAGGTGAAACTTGTGGGAACCCAACGACCGTTATCTCGCCTTCCTTCTGTTGCTCAATTAAGTCTTCTATGAGCTTTATAGCAGTTGTTTCGGCCTGCTGTTGTGTCGATAGTTCATTGTTTCTGTAAATGAATTGTGGCTCACTTGACTTATTTGTAACAGGATAAAACTCTCCGTTAGGGGATTGTCCAATTGCTGCCTCTATTGTTACACGTTCTTCTGGCCTGAGGTCAGATTTTGGGAACCCTTCGTCTGATGCAACGCCAGAGCCGATAACCTTTACAGATTGATACGGTGGTGTTGTAATTCCGGCACTCGTGTCAGTGATGTATCGCAACTCCCACGGTGTGGATTCAGGCATCCCGATATAGAATTTGCCAGTCTTATCGAACCACCAGTCGGCTTTACACTCCTCTCGAATCTTTTTTAGTGCTTGTCCAACAGAAACCTCTAATTTGTCAAATGTGAGTTTTGGATTATATGCACCTTCAGTCTCACCATTACGTCCAGACCGGGTAACACCACCCTCAGTTAACTGAATCTCGTAATCTTCAATTGTTGGTATCTGGTTGACAATCTTTGTTGCAAGTTCGTCTGCCCTAATTGTCTTTGGCTCTTTTCGAGTTCCTTCAATTACATTGTACAAGAAGAGAGAGCCATAGTAGGGATACCCAATTCGCACAGTTTGGTTCGCCATATTAGTTCCTTTTTGGCCAGAACCAAACGCTTGCTGCGAGGGGTCATACGCGATTCCCTCAAAGTCTTTTGCGCCTCGGGGAGAAATATTAGCTAACTTTCCCTCGAATAGTGTAACATCTGCACCATCAGCCCCATCTCGTTCAACATCTAAATCGTTGTCTACTTCGAGTGAAAAGTCTGTTCCAACAAGGTCTTCAACCTTATCGAAGCTTGCCTCGGGGCCGGGGGTCATCTTTGGGATTTTCGTATAGTTGGCCTCCGAGTGATATGAGAGTTTTACCTCTGCTTCTGCGAGAAGCCACTCGTCGCCGTCAATTTGCATATCAACTTGAATGTTATCATTGAATACCTGTGTCATATTGTCACCTCAACACATTCAAGTGTGAATGTATAGAGGAACTTATCGTCGTCCGATAAGGAGACTGCACCTCCGTCATCTAATGGGGCTGTACTTGCCGAAGCGAATTGAACATCGAGCGAGCCACCCTTAAGTCTATCGGAGTAAATAGTCCCGTTCATCGCGTCACGAAGGCCATCAATATCTACAGCAGTATCCTCTGTGCAGACTCCTTTGACCGACACTTCTATTGGTTCTTCACCAACCTTCTGTCGAACTGTGGAGCCGCCAATAATCTCGTGAGTCACGAATCGTCCAGATGTATCTACTGCAACGGAGGGTGCAGCGTACCTAAACTCTATCGGGTCTGCTGTCTCCTCTGCATCATCTTCGTATTCGATGTCACTAATCTTGAAGTCTGTAAATCCTTCATATGCTGTAGATATTGTCATATTTATTGTCCTCCTTGTTGTCTGCGTGAGAAGGAATTAGCTTCTCGCATAGCATCCTTTGCAACTCTGCCAATTTGTGACTTGTCTTCGGGGTCGGCAGAGATTTGCTGTCGGAACTCGTTTTTGGTGTCACCCTCGTAGTATTCGACACCGCTTGCTGTTCCGCCCATTCCTGCTTCTTCTGATGCAGCATCTCCAAGGCCACCCATTGTGTCGAGGCCTGCGAATAGGTCTTCCTCACTGTTCTGTGCATCGGATGGGCCACTGCTACCAGAGCCGCCACCGCCGCCACTTCCTCCCCCACCGCCTCCACCAGAGCTACTTCCGCTAAGACTAATAGTGTCTCCACCGATTGTAACTTCGGGGATGTCTTTCCCGGCGATGCTTCCTCCACCAATAGTTACCTCAGGAATTTGGAACTCAATGCTGCCAATCGCACCGACAAGGGCGTCAGTGATTCCTGAAGCGATGTCACTAAATATGCCGGAGATTGCGCTTGGCAAGTTCAGGAAGGCATCTCTGATTGTTGTGTAAATGGACTCGAACGCTCCGCCGATAATCTCACCGAGGCGTCCAATTCTACTTCGGATGAAGTTAAGTAGTCCACCGATTGCCTGCTTACCAAAGTCTTTAACCTTTTGGAAGGCTCCGCCAATGTCACCTTCAAGAAGCTCACCAACGACTCCAGCAAGCATCTTGAAGTATCCGACAATGAAGTCGATGACACCAGTAATAACACCCATAATGTTTCCAAAGACCCATCTAAACATCTGGCCAATTCCTCGGACAATTGGCATCAGAATGTCACCGATTACACCAACAACGCTCATAATAGCGTTGACAACTGGTCCAAGAACTGACATTGCCACATCGCCCATAAAGACGAGTGCATCGATGATTCCAGCCACAGCATTTATTACTGGGCCGACTGCATCAGCAATCATTCCAAAGGCGTCCATAATGCCGCCAGCCATCTCGCCACCACTCATTCCAGTAAGGCCTTCCATAAAGGCTACCACTAAGTCGATGACAGTGCCGAGTAGCCCGGCGACTGCAATGAGTCCTCCAGCGAGTACGTCTATAACGACGTTTACAATTCCGGCAATCGCACCAAAGATGGACTCAAGTAAGTTGAGTACTGGTGCAACCATATCCATCAGGAACGAGTAGATAGCCTTCATCGTTGACAGATAACCGTCGAACACACCTCCACCAAGACCGAAGGCCTCAGCGAAGGCGTTCACGACATCCATAATGGATGTGACAAGGTTGCCAACGATTCCCATAATATCTCCGAACAGTGCATCGGAGAAAGCCATTACTGGGTCGATGAGTCCGACAAACTGCTTGCCGAGGTCCTTTAGTGTGGCCATCCACGCTCGAACCTTATCACCGAAGGAGATGTCAACGAGGAAAGACTGTAGTGCATCCATCATCGTGTTAATGCGACCAGTGACAATACCAGAAACATTTCTGAAGGCATCACCGATTACACCAACGACACCAGCCAACCACTCGGCTGAGGATGCGAGCATATCCATTGCTCCCGCACCGCCACCCTCTTCCATAAAGCCGAGGGCGACTGCCATATCCTTGAAGCCTGAGATGATTGCCTTAATTGGATGGAGAATGGAATTGAATATGTCAATCATCGCGTTCCCTGCTGAAACCACGAGTGGCATCACAGCGTCAGCGATATTCATAAGCGTACTCTTCAGGCCTTCAATGATGCTTTCTGCATCGCCACCACTCTTGCCGAGAAGCATCAGACCTGCTGCCGCTGTTCCGATAATTGCAACTACTGCACCAAGAACAACAACAATCCCACCGAGTGCCATAGCGAGTGTTCCGAGAACACTTGCAAGAACAGAGACACCACCAGTTAGTAGAGATGTAGCCGCAGACGCGAGGCTGGTTGCAGCGGCATACGCAATCTTGCTTGCACTTGCGCTTGCCTCGACTCCAACCATCGACGTGATTGCTGCTCTAAGGCCCTTCGTTAGCGCGAGGCGGCCTTTCATAACTTTGACCATCGAGTTCATCGCTTGGCCAAGGCGTGCCGTCACGCCGCCCTGAGCGACCATTGCGACAGTCAGTTTCTCTGTCCACGCAGTTAGCGTGATGGTCGGAAGAACGCTCGCACCAATTCTGTTACGAAGGCGCTCGAACATCGTATTCAGGGAGGAAATCTTCCCACTTCCATCTCCCATACTATTGATACGCTCATTGAGTGCAGTCATACCGGGGATGGCAAGGAGCGCGCTCGCAGCCATTTGTTTGAGTCCACTGATAAAGCCAGTGAACGTCATATCAGTGCTGAGTTCGAACTCTTCGAACGTTTCAGCGGTATTCCATAGAGAGCCGTTGAGCGCCATCAGAGGACCGTTCGCAATGTCGGTGAGGGTATCACCGAACTTCTGATTCAAACCGCTCATTGACGGCACAGCGTCCGAGAAATCACTCAGAACACCGAAAGCCCGGTCCTTGAAATCGACGAGTGGTGAGATTGCTGCATTCTTCAATCCAGCAAGTTGCGAGACAATCGGGTCGATGTACGACTCCTTCATCTTCGCACGAACAACGGCTGGTGTAAGCGTTGCGCTATCAGCAATCTTCTCACCAGTGTCCTCGTCAATCATTCCCCCAAAGTCTACTCCACCAAGGTCGAGCGACCTGAGGTTCATCGCACTCTTAAAGCTCTCTCGGAAGTCGTCAGTTACGTCTCCACCAAGCGCAGCTCGCAGCGAATTACCGAAGAATTGCATCTTCGACGCAGCTTCACCAGCTTTGTCAATTGTGAAGTCAAATACCTTAAGGAATCCGAAGGTCGGAGCGGCCATAACTTTGATTAGACCGATTACTCCCTGAGAAAAGACACCTACTGCCTTCTCCATAAATTCATCCGCTGATTTCGCGGCGGATTGTGCGAAGGAACTTATATTCTCACCAAGACGGCTGTAACTGTCACCAAGGGCGCGCATCTTGCTGTCAGTTTGTCTAAAGTTAGGCCCAATTTCCACGTCTGAAACCTTCTCCAGTTGGAGGAAGCTCGGGATGACGCTCGAAAGGATAGTCCCACCAAGCTCGTATGCGCTATCTTTCATATCACCGAACGCAAGTAATCCCTTTAGACGTAGCTTCAGTAGACTGATACCAGCATCGTTAACTGCTCCACTGATTGCGCCGTCAACTGCTCGACCAACTCCGAATGCGCTTTCCTTAATTGAGGAGGCCCATCCTGTGAAACTACCAATGTTTGCGAGCTTCTGACGGAAGGCAAATACTTTTGCTCCAGCGATAGTAAATCCTTTCGCAATAGAGTCAGTAAGGCTATTAATACCACCAGCCACCTTACCCGGGAGGCTATTAAACGAGGAAGCAACTTCACCAACTGTATCACGAATGGAGGTCTTAACATCACCACCCATCGAAGTAATGTTACCTACAGTACGTCGCTTAAATGCAGTCCATTCGTTCGATGCCTTCTCAAGTTCGCTTAGTTGATTTGCCGCAAACCCAAACTCTCCTGCACCTCGTTGTGCCTCTTGAACATCTTGCATCGAGAGGAGTAGGTTTCCGCCAAGTTCTGCTCCAAGCTGCCTTACACCATTTGTAGCACGCTCGAACATACCACTGTTCAATGTTGGACCGAGCGAAGCAAATGCTCCTCGGAGTTTGCCAAGCACTCCGTCGCCTTTGTCCATTGCATTGAACATTTCTTGCATACCATTCTCATCGGGGTCAAAGAACGGTAGTGCTGTCTGAATCGTTTTTGTCAGACTTGCGAATCCACCAGAGATGCTTCCAAGACCGAGGACCA
>Ga0209946_1001189_pt1 | contig 10586 bp, 12 predicted proteins | sample SalPon2_A_H2O_MG_FD_185704 | JGI IMG/M metagenome (GOLD analysis project Ga0209946, IMG submission 185704) | Salt pond water microbial communities from South San Francisco under conditions of wetland restoration - Salt Pond MetaG R2_A_H2O_MG... | ecosystem: Environmental > Aquatic > Non-marine... | reverse complement strand
CTTCTGCGTCGGGTTCCGCCTCAGTACCCCGTTCCGAGCAGTTTGTTCCCGACCAGCACCGCGAGCGCGACCACGTACAGCCCCGAGAGCAGCGCGAAGGAGACGCCCCAGCCGAAAAGATCCGCGGCCAGCCCGACGCCGAAGGAGCCGGTCGAGCCGACGACCGTGTACACGGTGCGGACGAGCCCGAATCCCGCGCCGCGTTCGGTGTCGCTGAGCGCGTCCATGAACCGGGGGTCGATGGCCGAGAAGAAACTGGAGCCGAGGCCGGCACCGACGACGCCGAGCGCGACGCCACCGGCGTCGGGAACGGCCACGAATCCGGCGGCACCGACCGCGCCGGACCCGATCGCGATCCCGATTCCGGTGTCGCGGCCGAACCGGTCCGCCACCTTCCCGGTGGCGACCTGCGCGACCGTCCGGACGACGAAGAACGCGGAGAATATCGCGGCGGCAGTCCCCGGCGAGTATCCGCGGAACGCGACGAGGAACGTCGGGAGGAACGACATGACTCCCTGAACGACGTACGTGCCGATCATCGCGACGAAAAGCGGTAGCAGTATCGCGGGCCGAGAGAGCAGCGCGACGAGCGGTGCGAGCCGGAGCCGGTCACGCATCGGCTGGTCTGGCCGGCGGGGTTCGGTCGGGCGGACGCCGCGGACGAACAGCGCGAACACGGGTACGCCGACGACCGCCGCGAGCGCCACCGCCGGTCGCCAACCGTACCTGACGCCGATCCACGCGGCGGCGACGGGCGCGGTCAGTCCGGCGAGCGGGCCGCCGACGGAGTGGAGCCCGACGGCGGTTCCGAGCTCGTCGAACGTCCGCGAGAGCAGTGTCGTCGCGACCGCGTAGTGGAGTCCGGCGGCGAGACCGAGGAGGACCGCCACGAGGACGAACACGGGGAACACCGGCGCGAACGCGAGGAGGGCGCTCATCGCCGCCGAGCCGCCGACGGCGACGAGGATCACCCGGCGCTCGCCGAACCGGTCCGCGAGGATGCCGCTCGGGAACTGCGAGACGCCGTACGCGAGCCACATGCCCGACAGCGCCGCCCCGATGGCGGTGTTCGACACCGCGAAGTCGTCGACGATGAAGGGGACGACCGGGCTTATCGCCAGCCGGGCGAAGTACGTCACGAAGAAGGCGAGCATACAGAGCGCCAACACGGTGTGTCGGTACTGCCAGTTCATGGGTCTGTGCGCCCCATAGCAGAACCGACGATCCGTCGCCTACCCCGATGCATGGACCCGCCTTTCCGGCGCGGTGAAATGTACCCTCCGATACCGGCCGGTCCCGCGCCGCGCGACGCCCGGGATCGTGGGGCGTTCCGAAACCCTTACTCCCGGTCCGGGACACCTCGACGTATGAGCGATACGTCCGAGTCGACGGACGACGCGGGCGGCGACGACGCCGCGCCCGCCGTCGACGCCGACGAGGTCCGTCACGTCGCGGAACTGGCTCGCGTCCGCCTGGACGACGAGGAGGTCGCAGCGTTCACCGACCAGTTCGGCGACATCCTCGACTCTTTCGAGGCCCTCGACGAGGTTCCGGAGACCGACCGCGAAGAGGACCTGATCAACGTGATGCGCGAAGACGAGATCGAGGAGGGACTCACCCAAGAGGAGGCGCTGTCGAACGCTGCGGAGACGGAAGACGGCTTCTTCGTCGGGCCGAAGGTGTCGTGATGGCGGACGACCACAACGCCTTCATCACCGAGGCGACGATCGACGGCGACGCGGACGCCGACGGGCCGCTCGCGGACGCGACCGTCGCCGTCAAAGACAATATCTCGACCGCCGGAATCCGGACGACCTGCGGCTCCGAGATGCTCGCTGACTACGTCCCGCCGTACTCCGCGACGGTCGTCGACCGGCTGACCGACGCGGGGGCGACGGTCGTCGGCAAGACGAACATGGACGAGTTCGGGATGGGGACGACGACGGAGACCTCCGCGTTCGGTCCCACGCGGAACCCGGCCGACCCGGAGCGCGTCCCGGGCGGTTCGTCGGGGGGATCCGCGGCCGCGGTCGCGGCGGGCGAGGCCGACGTGGCGCTCGGCTCCGACACCGGCGGGTCGGTTCGCTGTCCGGCCGCCTTCTGTGGCGTCGTCGGGATCAAACCCACCTACGGGCTAGTCTCGCGGTACGGGTTGATCGCGTACGCGAACTCCCTCGAACAGATCGGCCCGATCGCGGGCACGGTCGAGGAGGCGGCGGCCGCGCTCGACGTCATCGCCGGCCCGGACCCGAACGACGGGACGACGCGGGACGTGAGCGAGATCGACGGCGCTGACCCCGATGGTAGCTACGCCGCGGCCGCCGACGGCGATGTCGACGGACTCACGATCGGGATCCCGGCGGAGCTGTTCGACGGCGCTGACGAGCGCGTCGTCGAGACGGTCGAGGCCGCGATCGCGGACCTAGAGGCGCGGGGCGCGGAGACGGCGGAGATCTCCTTGCCCTCCGTCGAGCACGCGGTGCAGGCGTACTACGTGATCGCGATGGCGGAGGCCTCCTCGAATCTGGCGCGGTTCGACGGCGTCCGGTACGGTCACCGGAGCGAGAGTGACGGGAACTGGAACGAGTCGTTCGCGGAGACCCGCGAGGCGTTCGGCCCAGAGGTCAAGCGCCGCATCCTGCTCGGGACGTACGCGCTCTCGGCGGGCTACCACGACAAGTACTACGAGAAGGCACAGGACGCGCGCGCGTGGGTCCGGCAGGACTTCGACGAGGCCTTCGAAGCCGTCGACGTGATCGCCTCGCCGACGATGCCGGTGCTCCCATTCGAACTCGGCGAGAGCCTCGAGGATCCGCTGCGGATGTACCTCGCGGACGCGAACACGACGCCCGTCAACCTCGCGAACCTCCCCGCGATTTCGGTGCCCGCTGGCGAGGCAGACGGGCTCCCGGTCGGGCTCCAGCTCGTCGGGCCGAAGTTCGGCGAAGAGACGGTTATCCGCGCGGCGAGCGCGGTCGAGGAGCGATGAGCCTCACCGACGAGGAGCGCGATCGGCTCGCCGACGTGGTCCGGCTCCAGCCGACGAAGAACGGCGAGCTACAGGAGGCGTGGGAGCTCGAAAGCGGCAGCGAGGTCCACCAGTACCTCGAGAACCACCTCAAGGAGTACTACTACCGCGACGACGACAGCCTGATTCGGTCGACGGCCGAGGCGAACGACCTCGTCGATGTCGAACCGGGAATCGAGGCCGACGCGGTCGCGAAGGGCGGCGTGCCGGAGACGATCCGCGTCCCCGAACTGGAGGCGCAGGTGTTCGACGTGGTCGCCGGTCCCGACGAGCGCTCGCAGTCCGTCGTCGCCGTGCTCAACGCCGTCCGCGACGCGTTCGACGCCGACCCCGAGGTCGACGCGGTGCGGCGCGCGCTCCGCAGCCTCGAACGCAAGAACGTCGTCGAGGTCGTCTACCGGACGGTCCCGACGTTCAAACTCGCCGTCGATCGCGACGCGGTCACAGTCGAGATCTCGGAGTGAGCCGGCGGAGGTATCGACGCCGACTCGCACGGCGGTATAAGTACCGCGCGGCCGAACGGACGGCGTATGAGCCGGAACGACGAGGTCGCCGACCGCCTCGACGAGTTCGCAGATTTACTCGAAGCGACCGGCGTGGAGTACAAGCCGACGGCGTATCGTCGCGCCGCCGAGAACGTTCGCGATCACCCCGCGGCCGTCGAGGCGCTCGCGGCCGACGGCGCGGACGCAGTCGCGGAGATCGACCGCGTGGGAGACGCCATCGCAGCGAAGATCGTCGAGTACGTCGAGACCGGATCGATAGCGGAGTTGGAGGATCTCCGCGCCGAGCTCCCGGTCGACATGACGGCGCTGACGGCCGTCGAGGGCGTGGGTCCAAAGAGTGTCGGGTCGCTGTACGAGGCGCTCGAGATCACGGACCTCGACGAACTCGAAGCGGCGGCGGAGGCGGGCGAGATACAGGAGGTGTCGGGATTCGGTGCAACGACGGAACAGAACATCCTCGATAACGTTCCGTTCGCGCGCGAGTCGCGCGAGCGCACTCGTCTGGGAGACGCCCGCCCCGTCGCCGACGCGGCGCTGTCGTATCTCGACGCCGTCGACGAGGTCGAGACCGTCGAGGTGTGCGGGTCGATCCGGCGCTGGCGGGCGACGATCGGCGACATCGACCTGCTCGTCGCGAGCGACGCGCGCGAACCGATAGTCGAGGCGTTCACCGCGTGGCCCGACGCCGATTCCACGATCGAAGCGGGCACCGGGAAAGCCAGCGTTCGGGCAGACGGGACGCGCGTCGACCTCCGAGTCGTCGACCCCGACGAGTTCGGCGCGGCGCTGCAGTACTTCACCGGGTCGCGCGCGCACAACGTCGCGCTCCGGAACCGAGCGATCGAACGCGGACTGAAGCTGAACGAGTACGGCCTCTTCGACGTGAGCGGCGTGGAAGAGGACGACGCAGACGAGGAGCGTGGGGACGGCGACGCCGGAGACGATCCTGCCGAGACGACCGCCACCCGCGTCGGCGAGCGCGTCGCGGGGACGACCGAGGACGGCGTCTACGAGGCGCTCGATCTGGAGCCGGTGCCGCCCGAACTCCGCGAGGACCGCGGGGAGGTCGCGGCGGCCGCCGAGGGGCGACTCCCCCTCCTCGTCGAGCCGGACGACCTCCGCGGCGACCTCCACACGCACACCGACTGGTCCGACGGCGGCGTCTCGATCGAGGCGATGGCCGAGGCCGCCGCCGATCGCGGGTACGACTACCACGTCGTCACCGACCACGCGACCGGGCCGGGGATGGTCGGCGGCGTCGGCCTCGACGAGAGCGACATCGAAGCGCAGGCGGCGGCGGTCGCGGAGGCGCGCGAGGCGGTCACCGAAAATCTCGACGCCGACATCGCGATCCTCCACGGGATCGAGGCCAACGTCGACGCCGACGGCGACCTCGCCACCGACGACGAGGTCCTCGCTGCTCTCGATCTGGTCGTCGCCTCGCCGCACTCGGGGCTCGGTCAGGACGCGGAGCGCGCGACTGAGCGACTGATTCGGGCGGTCGAACATCCCCACGTCGACGTGCTCGGCCATCCCACCGGCCGTCTCATCAACGAGCGCCCCGGACTCGACCCGGACATCGAGGCGGTCGCCGCGGCGGCCGCCGGGGCCGGCACCGCGATCGAGGTGAACGCGAATCCCGCCCGGCTCGACGCCGACGGCGAGTTCGTCCGGGCCGCCGTCGAGGCGGGCGCGACGATCGCTGTGAACACGGACGCGCACTCGCCAAGCGAACTGGACAACGCCCGATACGGTGTCCATACCGCGCGGCGCGGGTGGGCGGAGACCGCAGACGTGCTCAACGCCCGGTCGCTCGACGGCCTCCGCTCGTTCCTCCTGTGATGGCTGATGACGCCGGGGGCGCGGGCGACGCCGGGGACGCGGGCGAACCCTCGGAGCCGAACCCGACCGCGTCGCGCCCGCCGGTCCTCCTCGATGTCATGCTCGGAACGCTCACGAGGTATCTCCGGATGTGCGGCTACGACGCCGCCTACGCCCTCGATCGCGAGATCGAGGCCGATGAGCGGATACTGTCGCTCGCGGCCGCGGAAGGTCGGGCGGTGGTCACTCGCGACCGCGAACTGGCGGCGCGGGCAACCCGGCGCGAAGCGGTTCCGGACGGAACGCTGCTCAGCGAGCGAGACGTGCTCGACCAGCTCCGAGAGCTCGACGCGGCCGGGTTCCGGATCGAACTCGCAGCGGAGCCCGCGCGGTGCGGATCCTGCAACGGGCCAGTCGAACGGGTCGGCGGAGCCGGCGTCGACGAGAGAGTAACCGACGCCGACCGTCCCGACTACGTTCCCGACGACGTGGGTGCGGATCGCCCGGGGTGGCGGTGTCGCGAGTGCGGGCAGTGGTTCTGGAAGGGGAGCCACTGGGCGGACGTGGCGTCGCGGTTGGACGGGCTGTGAGGCGTCGAGTGACATCTTCCCCGCGCTGAAGCGCGAGGCGTTCTCCCCGATTCTCCGTAACCGGTTTGCCCGCCCGTCGCGTACGCGCCGTCGATGGACCGAGACCGAGCTGTCGACCGACTGGAGGCGCTCGTCGACCGCGTCGAGCGCGAGCCGATGCCCGTGCCCGTCCGCGAGGTCTGGGCGTTCGGAGACGTGGCGCTCGGGCTCGACCCGATAGAGCGGCTCGACGTCTACCTCACGAAAGACGTGATCATGGGCGGCGATAGCGAGGCGGCCGCCGACTTCGAGGCGGCGTACGGCGTCAAGGGGGTCGGAACCTCTGTCAGCGCCGAGTGGGCCGAGCAACATCCCGACCGGGTGCGCGCGAGCGACAACGGGTACGCGGCTCCCGAAAAGTGTCTCGCGGCCGAACTCGTCGACGATGACGAACCTATCCACCTCGAAGTGTGCAACGCGAGCTTCGAGGACAACGTGCGCCAGCGACTGAAGGGGGCGCTCGCCCGCGACGCCTACGAGGAGGTGCTCGACCCCCGTGGCGTCTGCCTGTGGGTGGACGGGGCCCGCGACGCGGAGGCGTTCGATCGGTTGCGGGCGGCGTCATTCGCGATGCCGACGCTCTCCGACGCGCTCTGCATGCTCGGCGCGGACGACTCCGTCGCGACCGCGGCCGCGGAGACGCTCGCCGCGAAACGGGCCGAACAGGAGGGCGCGTCGGTGCGCGGCGACATGGTGTGACGGGCGGCTAGAAGGGACTCTCGACTGCCGACCCGATCAGGCGACGAGACCGTCTTCGGCCTCTAACAGCTCGTGGTAGCGGTTCCGGATCGTGACTTCGCTGATGTCGGCCACGTCCGAGACGGCCGCCTGCGTCGTCTTCTCGTTGGTGAGAAGCGCTGCGGCGTAGACGGCGGCGGCGGCGAGGCCGACCGGCGACTTGCCGGAGTGGACGCCCTTCTCCTTGGCGTTGCGCAGGAGGCTCTTTGCACGCATCTCCGACTCCTCGCTCAGTTCGAGGTCGGAGGCGAATCGGGGAACGTACTGCTCGGGGTCGGCGGGCTTCACTTCGAGCTTGAGCTCGCGGACGACGTAGCGGTACGTGCGGGCTATTTCGGCCTTCTCGACGCGCGACACGTCGGCGATCTCGTCGAGGCTGCGCGGGACGCCGGCCATCCGCGCGGCGGCGTACACACAGGAGGTGGAGACGCCCTCGATCGAGCGGCCCGGCAGGAGGTCCTCGTCGAGCGCGCGGCGGTAGATGACCGAGGCGGTCTCGCGGACGTTATCCGGAAGCCCCTGTGCCGAGGCCATGCGGTCGATTTCGCCGAGCGCCTGTTTGAGATTGCGCTCCTTCGAGTCGCGCGTGCGGAACCGCTCGTTCCACTTGCGGAGCCGCTGCATCTTCTGGCGCTGGCGCGCGCCGAGCGAGCGCCCGTACGCGTCCTTGTCTCGCCAGTCGATGTTCGTGGAGAGCCCCTTGTCGTGCATCGTGTTGGTGGTCGGGGCCCCGACGCGGCTCTTCTCGTCTTTCTCGCGGGAGTCGAACGCGCGCCACTCCGGCCCGCGGTCGACCGAGTCCGCCTCGACGACGAGCCCGCAGTCGGCACAGACGCTCTCGCCGTGCTCCTCGTCGTTGATCACGTTGCCGCCGCACTCCGGACAGCTCAGCGTCTCGTCGGTGCGTTCCGATTCGTCTTCCGTCTCCGTTCGGGAGCGACTCCCCCGTGTGTGTAATCGTTCACTCATGGCGTAACCCTCTCCCGGTAACTGAACACTGCCCGAGAGCGATCTTGCCCAATAGACGGCGGAACCGAACTTAAAACGACCGGAACGTGTCGCCGAAAACCCGACGAAAGGACACGATCTATCACGTGTTTTCGGCGATCGAAACGCTTGCACCGTTCGCGCGCCGACACCCGGCTATGTCCGAACTCCGCGTCGTCTCGCTCGCGCCCAGCGCGACGGCGACCGTCTCGGCTTTGGGTGCCGCCGACCTGCTCGTCGGAGTCACCAGCCACTGCGATCCGCCAGACGACGCCGGCGAGGCACACGACGGGGACGAGCAGCCGGAGACCGTCGGCGGTTGGCTGAACCCCGATATCGACCGCGTCGCCGATCTCGACCCCGACGCGGTCCTCACGAGCGACGGGTTGCAGGCCGATCTCGCCGCGGCGTGTCGCGACCGCGGGCTCTCAGTCAGCCACCGCGAACCGGCCGACCTCGGCGCAGTCGTCGAGACGTTCGCGGCCCGCGGCGACGACGTGGGGCGACCGGCGGCCGGCGAGCGGCTCGCGTCCGCGGCCCGCGATCGACTCGATCGCGTCGCGGCGGCGGTCGCCGACCGCCCCCGACCGACCGTCTACTGCGAGGAGTGGTCCGACCCGCCGATGGCCGCCGGGAACTGGGTTCCCGACGCCGTCCGCGCCGCCGGCGGCAGTTACCCCTTCGTCGACGCCGGCGAGCGCTCGCGGGAGATCGAGCTCGACGCGGTTGCCGCGGCGGACCCGGACCACGTCGTCGTCCACGTCTGCGGGCACGGCGATCGGGTCGACCCCGCGACCGTCGACGACCGCGACTGGGGGGTGGAGGCACCGACCCACGTGATCGACGACGCGCTTTTGAACCAGCCGAGCCCGGCCCTGATAGACGGGATCGAGCGACTGGCGCGGCTGTTTCATCCCACGGCGTTTCAGTCGTCCGGCGGGGGCGAGGAGGGGGATGCGTGACCGCGTACCGGGTCGGCGTGGGCAGCGGCAATCCGGTGAAGCGACGCGCCGTCGAGAAGGTGCTCGATGCGGAGGCGGTCGAATCGGTCCCCGTCCCGTCCGGGGTGAGCGAGCAGCCGGTCGGTCACGCCGAGACGATTGCGGGGGCGAAGAACCGGGCCGCTGCGGTCCTCGAAGATGGAGAGTACGATCTCGGCGTCGGCATCGAAGGCGGCGTGGCGCGGTTCGACGGCGCGGAGGACCTGTTCCTCGTTATGTGGGCCGTCGCTGACGACGGCGATCGCATCGGCCGGGGTGCCGGCCCGAGCCTCGCGCTCCCCGACCAGATCGCGGCTCGGATCGACGACGGCGACGAACTCGGGCCCGTGATGGACGACGCGCTCGACACCGACGGCGTCGCTCGCCGCGGCGGGGCCGCCGGCGCGCTCACGGAGGGGCGCGTCGACCGCGCCGACGCGCTCGCGACCGCCGTTGCCAGCGCGCTCGGCCCGTTCGTCTCGGAGCTGTACTGACGGACGACGCCGACAGCGCGGACCGTTCACGGATCGTACCCAAACGCGCCGCGGGATCGGTCCACCGCGGGCGGAAGATCGGTGAAACCGCACGACTGCAGCGTGTTAACCCGCTCTACCAACCGCCTTATATGATGAGCCGACCAGTGGCAAGTATGAGCACGGCATCCCCAGACGCGGCCCTCGTCGAGCACACCGGCCTCTCGGCGAAACAGACGCGGATCCTGCGCTACCTCCGCGAGAACGCCGACGACCGGACGTACTTCAAATCGCGGCTGATAGCCGACGACCTCGGCCTCTCGGCGAAGGAGGTCGGCGCGAACATGGGTCCCGTCGCGGACGCCGCCGCCGACATCGACGTGGAAAAATGGGGGTACTCCTCGGGGACGACGTGGATGGTCACGAACTGACTACGGGTCGTACGCGACGAGGTCGGAAGCGTCGTCTGCGAGCGCGACCGCGTCTGCGTCGAACGAATCCGCGTATCGGACCACGAGCGTGAGCAGCCGTTCCGGCTCTGTAAGCACGTACCCGTCGGCCCGATCGAGAAGGCCGGCGTCTTCGAGCGCGGCCGCGGTCGCGCTCACCGTCGGACGCGACACCTCGAGGGACGCAGCCAGTTCCGCACCGGTCGCGTCCGGGTCACGCAACAGCGCGAGGATCAGCCCGCGTGCGGTCTCGCGTCGAAGGTAGCCGAGCGCTCGCTTGTCGAGGTCGTCGAAGCGTCCGGCCGGGAAGTACCGGCGGTAGTCGGCGTCTTTCGCCGACTCGATCTCGCCGGAGTCGGACAGCGTCCGCAGGTGGTACTGCGCCTCGCCGGTACCCAATTTGAGGTCGTCGCGGAGCTTCGAGAAGTGTGCGCCGGGCGTCGTCGGAACGTACCCGCGGATCGCCTCGCGAGTCTCGTTCGTGTCGCCCTCAGTGCCTCCGGCGTCTGCGCTCGCCGTTCCGACGAACGGGGCGGCGGCTCCGATGGCGGCGAACCGCCGGAGCGTCTCTCGCTTCCGTCCGTCGAAGTCGTCCGTCACGGGGGTCCGTAGTCGTCGACGGCGCAAAAACACTTCGTTCGGGGCGAACAGGCCCGAATCGCGCCTTCGGCGTATCAGGACTCGGGCTCGCGTTCGACCTCGGCGTCCGCGTCCTCCTCGTCCATCTCTTGGATGACCTCGTCTGCCGACCTGATGTTCGCGCCCGCGTCGCCGGCCTTCACCGCCTCCGCCTCCTTCTCTAACTCCTCGACGTCCATCTCCGCGGATTCTTCGATCTGCCCGAGAATCTCGTCGATGTCGTCGAGTCCGAGCATGGTTCGGGTCTCCTCGTCGAACTCCTTGCCGTCGAGCCCCTCCATCTCCTGCACGTCGGAGCCGGACAGCGCCTTGCCGTACCGGCCCACGAGACTCGTC
>Ga0209946_1001188_pt1 | contig 10597 bp, 7 predicted proteins | sample SalPon2_A_H2O_MG_FD_185704 | JGI IMG/M metagenome (GOLD analysis project Ga0209946, IMG submission 185704) | Salt pond water microbial communities from South San Francisco under conditions of wetland restoration - Salt Pond MetaG R2_A_H2O_MG... | ecosystem: Environmental > Aquatic > Non-marine... | reverse complement strand
CCTCGAAGGCCCCCCCGTCGGCGGCCGCGAGGATCGACTCGAGTTCCTCCCGGAGCCCGATGTCGCCAAGCGCCTCGTAGGCGGCCTCCATCGTCACCGCCCCCTCCTCCTCGGCGGCGGTCTGTGCGCCCAGGATCGCCCTCCGGAGGTTCCCGTCGCCGTAGCCCGCGACGTACTCGAGGCCGTCGGCGTCGTACTCGACGCCCTCGCGGGTGACGATCCGTTCGAGCACCTCGACGGTCTCGGCGTGGGTCGGCGCCCGAACCGGGATCGGGAAGCACCGCGACTCGATCGGCGGGATGAGCTTCGAGGGCTGGCGGGTGGCGATAACGAACTGCGTCGCCTCGTAGTGTTTCTCCATCACCCGCCGCAGCGCCTGCTGGAAGTCCTCGCGGATCGCCTCGGCGTTGTCGAGCAGTATCGTCCGGAACTCCCCCGAGACCGGCTGGTAGGCGGCCTGCTCCGTCAGCACGTGGCTGATCATGTCCCGCTTCGAGAGGCTCGAACGCCCCTCCAGAAACCCCTCGAACCGCTCGTCGTTCCGGATCTCCTTTTTCGTCCGCCCGAAGAAGTCCGCGACGTTGATCACGACGAAGTCGTTGTCCGGGTCGGCGTGTGTCTCGCGGGCGAGCGCCCGGACCGCGGCCGTCTTGCCCGCGCCGCGGGGGCCGAACACGACGAGGTTCATCGGCTCGGCGGCCACACGCTCTAGGTGCTCCCGGACCGTCGACTGGGGGAGTTCCGAGCGCTCCGGGGCGTGTTCGTCGGTCCAAAGCGGCGCGTCCATACACGCGGATCGGTCCGCGTCGGGGAAAAGCCCTCCTGTCCGCTTCGCCCCGCTCCGCGCGACCCCCGCAAGCGCCCGCTATAGTCGCTCCGCGACGGCGGCCGCCAGCGCTTCGAACGTCGCCGTCTCGGGGACGACGTCGACGGCGATGCCGGCCGACTCGGCGGTCTCTCTTGTGGGGTCGCCGATGGCTCCGACCGCCGCGTCGCTCAGTCCCTCGATCGCCGCCGCCCGGACCCCACGTTCCGCGGCGGCCTCCAGGAAGTGCTCGACGGTCAGCGAGGAGGTGAAACAGGCGCCCGCCAACTCGCCTCGCGCGGCGGCTTCGGCCGACTGGCCGGCCCCGTCCGGCCGCACCAGGCGGTACAGCACCGTCTCGTGGACGTACGCGCCGGCGTCGTTCAACCCCTCGAGGAGGACCGCCGAGCCGTGATCCGAGCGGGCGACCTCGACCGTCGCCCCGGGGGCGTCCGAAGCGAGTTCCTCGACGAGCCCCGACGAGGAGAACTCCGCGGGGAGCCGATCGACCGCGTACCCGGCGGCCTCGAGGGCCTCCGCGGTCGGGGTGCCGATGGCGACGACCGTCCCGCCGGGTTGCCAGCCGGCCTCGGCGACGAGCTCCGCGCCGGTCTTGCTCGTAAAGACCGTGTAGTCGGCGTCCGACCGCGGCGTCTCGCCGGTGGGCTCGATCGCCAACATCGGATCCGAGAGCGGCTCGTACCCGAGTTCGCGCACGAGCGCCGCGGCCGAGTCGGCGCGCTCGTCGCCGGGCCGGAAGAAAGCGACTCGGCTCATCGCTGCCCCCGACTCGCCTCGGTCCCCGCCGACGGGATTCGATATAGCGATATGCGATTCATTCGCGTTCGCCCTCCGGTTCGGACCCGCCCCGCAGAAACGCCGCGACGTCGGCTCTCGTGGCCGCGACCTCGCCGATCACGGTGATCGCGGGCGGCTCGATCCCCCGCTCGTCGCGCACCGCGACGATCGTCTCCAGCGTCCCCGTGGCGACGCGCTGGTCGGGCCACGTCGCCCGCTCGACGAGGGCGACGGGCGTTTCGGGGTCCAACCCGGCCGAACGCAGGGCCTCGGCGTACATCGGCAGCTTCCCGACTCCCATCAACACGACGATGGTGCCGCCGGTGGCCGCCAACGCGTCCCAGTCGATCGCCGACTCGTCTTTCGTCGGGTCTTCGTGGCCCGTGACGAACGACACCGAGGAGGCGTGATCGCGGTGGGTGACCGGGATCCCGGCGACGCCGGGGCCGGCGATCGCGCTCGTCACGCCGGGGACGTACTCGAAGTCGATCCCGTTGGCCGCGAGGTGTTGGGCCTCCTCGCCGCCGCGCCCGAACACGAAGGGGTCGCCGCCCTTGAGGCGGACCACGTCGTTGTCGTCCTCGGCGAGTTCGACGAGCCGCCGGTTCGTGTACTCCTGGGGCGTCCACTCCCCGCCGGCCCGCTTGCCGACGTCCTCGCGTTTCGACTCCGGGATCGACTCGAGGATCTCCGGGCCGGGAAGCTTGTCGTGGAGGACGACGTCGGCCTCCTCTATGAGCCGCCTCGCCTTCACCGTCAACAGCTCCGGATCGCCCGGCCCGCTGCCGACGAGATACACCGTCCCGGTCATTCCCCCTCGGCCCTCCTCGCCCGCGCGATGAGGTCCTTCGCGCCCCGCTCGGCCAGCTCCTCGGCGAACTCGCGGGCCGCCTCCGGGTGGCGCTCGGCGGGCAGATCCCGGTTGGCCTCGATCTCCTCGGTACCGTCCTGAGAGAGCACCCGAACCCGCGTCTGGACGTGCTCGCCCTGCACGACCGCGTAGATCCCGATCGGGGCGACACAGCCCCCGCCGAGTGTCCCGAGCACCGTCCGCTCGACGGTGGTCTCGACCCGAGTCCGCGGGTGATCGAGAACGTCCCGGATCGTCGAGGCCACGCCGTCGTCGCGGGCCGTCACGGCCAGCGCACCCTGCCCCGGCGCGGAGACGAACGGGGTCGACAGCCGGCCGTACTCGACGTCGTCGAGCAGCCCGATCCGGTCCAGCCCGGCCTCGGCGAGCACGATGGCGTCGAACTCGGTCTCGACGGATCGCTCCATCGCCCGGCGTTCGACGTCCGCGAGCGCCTCCCGCCACGCCTCGGGCGGGCGTTCGTAGGAGGGACCCTCCTCGTCGTCGTCGCGCTCGTCGGCGTCGAGCCGTCGCTCCCACTCGGCTCGAAGCCCCGGCGCGAGGAGCTTCTCGACCCGCGTGTCGACGTTGCCGCGGAGCGGCCGCACCTCGAGGTCGGGCCGTTCGGCGAGCAGTTGGGCCTTCCGCCGGAGGCTCGATGTCCCGATCGTTGCGCCGTCCGGGAGCCCGGAGAGGTCGGTTCCGTCGGGCGTCACGAGGACGTCTCCGGGGGCGGCGCGCTCGGGGACGCCCGCGACGACGAGTTCGGCGGGGAACTCGGTCGGCATATCCTTCATCGAGTGGACGGCGGCGTCGACATCGCCGTCGAGCACCTTCTCGTCGAGGCTTCTGACGAACGCGCCCGTCTTCCCCAACCGATGGATCAACTCGTCGCGGACGGCGTCGCCGGTCGTCTCGACCTCGACCAGTTCCACGTCGCGGCGACGGCTCTCGAGGCTCTCCGCGACCCGCCGGGCCTGTCTCAAGGCGAGGTCGGACCCCCGGGTCGCCAACCGGATCGTCTCTGTCATACAGTCGTGTCGGTCACCGCGGTTGAAACGCCCTTCGGCTTCCCGGGGCCGCCGGATCCGACGTCCTGCGGGTATCGTACACCGTATGTCGCTATACGAAATCGGGCGAGCGCCCGCGTAGCGTCCACCGTCCCACCTCGGCGGCCGGGGTCACTCGTCGCGGTCCGACCCGAGGTAGTTCCAGTGCGTTTTCGTGTTCCCCTCGGGGTGGCGTTCGAGCGTGACGTGGTAGTGGCTGGTCCCGTCGTCCTCCTCGGCGATCAGGTGGACGCCGGGGTCGTCCGTGTGCGTGATCTCGTAGTCCGTAATGTCCGCCCGATCGTCGAGTTCCGCCCGGAGCAGCCGTTTCAACCGTCGGGTTCGCTCGTCTGGATCGGTATCGCTCATGGGGCACGTTCCGCCGGTGACACACATCAACGTTCGTATCGCGAGCGTCGGACGGACGGCCGCCGGGGCGTCGCCCGTCGACATGCGGCGGGATCCGCCTGTGCTCAGTTCGTGCCGTCGAGCGCCGAGACGAAGACCGCGAGGACGGGGACGATCTCGAGGCGACCGATCCACATCAGAAAGATCATCAGCAGTTTCGAGGCGTCGGAAAAGAACAGGTAGCTCCCGAACGGCCCCACCCGTCCGAACCCGGGACCGATGTTGCCGAGCGTCGCGAGGGAGGCACTGACGGCCTCCAGTGCCGAAAGCTGGGTGCCGATCCGGGCCGTATCGAGCGAGAGGAACACCGCCGCGAAGCCGAACAACAGGACGTACAACAGCGTGAACACCATGATGCCGCGGACCGCGTCCTCGTCGACGACGTCGCCGCCGAGCCGAACCGGCGTCACGACGTCGGGGTGAGCCGTCGTGAACAGCTCCCGGCGGATCGCCTTACCGACGATCAGCCACCGGACGACCTTGACGCCGCCGCCCGTCGAACCCGCCGAACCGCCGACGAACATCGTGAACAACAGAAGCACCTGCGCGTGCGTGTCCCACTGCGCGAAATCGGCCGTCGCATAGCCCGTGGAGTTCAACAGCGATCCGATCTGGAAGGCGGCCTGTCGCACCGTGTTCTCCGTGAGCCCGCCGGTCGTCCCGCCCAACTCCATCGGCGGGGCGGCCCCCCGGATCAAAAGCAGCCCGAGGACGGCGATCAAGACGGCGATCGCGCCGGCGTACGCCCGGAACTCGGTGTTGTCGAGCATGATCTCCGCCTCGCCCTTCAGGACGTGCCAAAACAGCGCGAAGTTGACGCCCGCGACGACCATGAACGGGATGAACACCCACTGGACGGCCGCCGAGAACGCGGCGATGCTGTCGGCCTGCGGCGAGAACCCGCCCGTCGGAAGCGTCGTAAAGCCGTGGGCGATGGCGTTGTACAGGTCCATGTTGGGCGCCATGCCGGCCAGGTGGAGCCCGTAGAGCAGGCAGATGTACACGATCGTGAAACCGAAGTAGAGCAGCCAGAGGGCGCGGGCGGTCTCGGCGATCTTCGGCGTGAGCTTCTGGAGGTCCGGCCCCGGCGCCTCCGAGGCCATCAACTGCGCCCCGTTGACTGCGACCTCCGGCAGGATCGCGATCATGAGGACGATGATCCCCATCCCCCCGAGCCACTGGGTGAGCTGTCGCCACATCAACAGCGCGTGGGAGTGCTGTTCGAGGCTGATCTCGCCCATGACCGTCGCACCCGTCGTCGTGAAGCCGCTCATCGACTCGAAGAGGGCGTTGACGGGATCGGCGAGCGTCGAGGCCGTGCCGTACCCGGCCAGAAGATACGGGAGGGTCCCGGCCGCTGCCGCCGCGAGCCACGCCAGCGAGACGAACAGAAGCGCCTCCCGCGGGCCGAGGTCCGGGTCGGTGTCGGCCCGCTCGAGGGCGAACCCGATCGTGACGACGATGCCGATCGAGAGCGCGAACACCCAGACGTCCTCGCCGTAGATCACGGCGACGACGAGCGGAACGAACATCGTGGCTGCGAGGTATTTCAGGCCGGTGCCGAGCAACCCGACGCTCGACCGCCAGTCGACGCGCCACGACATAGAGATGCAGAGCCCTGTCGGGACAATCAACCTGTCGAAACGGTGGCCCGTCGCGGACTGCGATCAGGGCGACGGCGACCGGCTCACTCGCTCTGTTGGCCGGCAACGTCCCTGACGCGGGGGGCGTCCGAAGGGCGCGTCAGGGGCGGAGATCCGTCCGGCGTCCCGATCCGTCCGGCTTCGATGTCGTCGAGCGCGTCCTCGACGGTGTACGCCGCACTCGCCGTGCTGTGCGGGGCGACGGCCTCGATATCCCCCTCGACGCGGATCACCAGACACACCACGGGGAGTTCGAGGATCGTCTCGACGCTGTCGATCACAGTCATCGTCCGTTCCGTGAACTGAAACGCCGGCTCGAGGGAGACGTCGCGTGCCGCCGCCCACTCCCGGAGCCGATCGTACCGCTCGAAGATCGGGGCCTCGGCCGTTTCCTCGGTCAGACACACCCGATCCGGCCAGACGTCGACGGTGAGCCCGTCGATCGCTCCCGCGTCGTTGTGTTCGCGCAACGCGCCGACGACGTTCCCGATCGATCCGGCGAACGCCGACCCCCGGACGTGGCACTCGACCGTCACGCGCCGGGAAGTGTTCATCGCGTTGGTCCCCCGTTCATAGCTGAAATACATTATAGATGGTGATAAATATGTCGCGCGTTCCCGCCGCGGCCGCCCGTCCTCCCCGCCGTCGTAGCCGCTCCCGGACGGACGCTTTCGGCCACGCCTCGGCCACCAGCCCCGAAACCTGCCGACTGAGGGCGGACGCGACCGATCAGTCGTCGGCCGACGCCGGCTCCTCGACCGCCCCGCCGCCGGGGTCGCGGATCCAGAGATCGCCGAAGCACTCGTTCTGTTGGAGTCTGACCTGCCCGCGGTTCGCCAGGAACAACAGCCCGAGGAACGTGTCGACGACGCTGCCGCCGGCCGTCCGGACCTCCGCGAACAGCACCTCCTCGCGGCCCCGGTCGTAGTGGGTCCGGAGCTTCCGGTAGACGTCGGCGACGATCTCCTCCATGTGCTCGTCGTGGGTCTTGCCCGTCACCTCCTCGGCCGTCGGCTCGTCGTCCATCCGGACGTCGTCGCCCGCGTGGTAATCGAGCGTCCGCGTCCCCCGGCTGTACCCCGACGGCGACCCCGACGTGTCGTAGGTTCTGGACTCCTTCCACCACGTGTCGCGCTCGCGCTCGCGGAGGTCCCGGACCAACTCGTCGAGCGTCTCCGGCATCCCCCGGGCGCGCTTGCGTTCGATCCGTCGGTCCATCTCGCGCTCGAGTTCGTCGATGGGGTCCGCCCCGAACGCCTCCGGCGGCTCCTCGTCCGGCGGCCGCTCCCACGGCTCCGGTTCGGGGGCGAGATCCTCGTCGGGCTCGTCGTCGGTCCACATCGCGTCGCTTTTCATCCGCAACAGTACCGACGCGTAGAACAGCGCCCGCCCCCCCGTTTTGAGGTCCGACCCGTCGAGCCGATCGAGGAACTTGTCGGTGACCGTCACCACGTCGATGTCCCAGGGATCGATCTCGCCGTCCTCGGCGAGTTGGACCAGCAACTCGACGGGTTCGACCTCGCCGTCGGCGTCCTCTGGATCCGAGACGTTGAACTCCGAGAGGACGGCGTCGTCGGGATCGTCGCCGCTTCCGTCCTCTCCCGGCGGTGTCTCGGCCCCGTGGCCCGCGATGTTCAGCGGGATCTCGTCGGCCGTGCCGCCGTCGGCCCGGAGCGACGGGCGGGGGGAGTCACTCGCCGTTCGGCGTTTCCGAGGATCTCCCTGCGGTCGATCCTCGCTGCTCGCGGCTTCGCCGCTCGCTTTCTTCGAGGACTCCCTGCGGTCGTCCTCGCTGCTCGCGGGTCGCGGTGCTCCTCCCGCTCGCCTTTCCGAGGGCTCGCTTGCCTCACGGCTCGCTTCGCTCGCCGTTCGGCATTTCCGAGGATCTCGCTCCGCTCGATCCTCGCTGCTCGCGGCTTCGCCGCTCGCTTTCTTCGAGGACTCCCTGCGGTCGTCCTCGCTAGTCATCCGCCGGCACCTCCATACTCGACAGGTCGATCCCCGTCACCGCCGAGACGTTGTCCTCCTGCATCGTCACGCCGATGGCCCGCTCGGATCGCTCCAACAGCGCCGCGCGGTGGGAGACGACGACGAACTGTGCCTCGCCGGCCAGCTCCTCGACCATCTCGCCGACCATCTCGGCGTTGGCCGCGTCGAGGAAGGCGTCGATCTCGTCGAGCGCGTAGAACGGCGCCGGGTTGTACCGCTGGATCGCGAAGATGAACGCCAGCGCCGTCAGGGACTTCTCGCCGCCGGACATCGCGTCGAGCCGCTGGACCGGCTTGTCGCCCGGCTGGGCCTTCATCGTCAGCCCGCCCTCGAAGGGGTCTTCGGGGTCCTCGAGGACGAGTTCGCCGCTGCCGCTGGAGAGCCGCGCGAAGATGTCCTCGAACTCCTCGTTGATCCCCTCGTAGGCGTTCATGAACGTCTCCCGTTTGCGCGACTCGTAGCCCTCGATCCGCTCTCTGATCCCGTCGGCCTCCTCGACCAGCGTCTCGCGTTTGTCCTCGAGGTCGTCGAGTTCGGCCTCGACCTCGTCGTACTCCTCGATGGCGAGCATGTTGACCGGCTCCAGCGCGCTCATCTCGCCCTCGAGCCGCGATATCTCGGCCGTCACCGTGTCGTGGTCCGGGATCCCCTCGGGGTCGTACTCGCCGACCTGCGATTCGAGCTCGTCGACCTCCCACTCGAGGCGCGATTCGGTGTCGCGCAGCTCATCGAGGCGGGACTCGACCCGCGAGACAGCCTCCCGCTTCTCGTCGCGGGCCGCCTTCGCGTCCGCGAGTTCGTCCTTCAGCTCCTCGCGGTCGGCCTTGAGATCGGCCAGTTCGTCCTCCAGATCGGCGACCGCCTCCTGTTTCGCTTCGAGCGTCTCGCGTTCGGCCTCCAAGTCGTCTTCGAGTTCGATGACGCGCGCTTCGGCCTCGGCCTTCCTGTTTTGGGCCGCCTCGATGTCGTCGTGGAGGTCCTCGATCGCCTCCTCGGCGTACTGCTTTTCGAGTTCGAGTTCGTTGAGTTCGCCGTCGAGATCGCCCATCCGTCCCTCCAACTCCGAGATCTCCTCGCGGATCGCCTCGGCGCGTTCGGTCAACTCGGGGATCTCCGAGTCGGCGATCTCGGCCTCGAGTTCCTCGATGTCGGCCTCCGTGCTCCGGATCTCCGCGTCGACGTCGTCGATGTCGGCCTCGATGTCGTCCATCCGGTCGGCGACCGACTCGCGCTCGGCTTCGATCCCCTCGAGTTCCTCGGTCAGCGCCTCGATCCGCTCCTCGGTCGCCTCGCGTTTCTCCTCGATCGACTCGATGTCGGCCTCGACGTCGCGGACCTGCTCGGCCGCGTCGGTCTGGCGGTCGCGGGCGTCCTCCAGGCGCGATTCGACGTCCCGGAGCTCCTCCCGCACCGACTGTTTTTTCTCCTCCAGTTCCGTGATCCGTTCGGCGACCCGCTCGAGTTGTCCCTTGCCGCTCTTTTCGAAGGAGTACCGCGAGCCGGAGCTCGACCCGCCGGTCATCGCGCCCGACTTCTCGACGAGGTCGCCCTCGAGGGTGACGAGCCGGAACTCTCCCATCAAATCGCGCGCAGTCGCCATGTCCTCGACGACCAAGGTGTCGCCGACGACGTAGGCGAACACGTCGGCGTACGCCGGATCGAAGTCGATCAGGTTGTACGCGAAATCGACCACGCCCGGCAGGTCGGGCGCCGACGGCAGCGACCGGCCGTGCATCTCCGTCATCGGGAGGAACGTCGCCCGGCCGGCGTTCCGCGATTTGAGGTGCTCGATACAGCGCTCGCCGACGCCGTCGTCGTCGACGACGACGTTCGCGAGGCGGCCGCCCGCGGCCGTCTCACACGCGGTCGCGTACTCCGGGGTCACGCCGCCCAACTGCCCGACGGTCCCGTGGACGCCGTCCATCTCGGCGTTCAACACCGTCGTCACCGCCCGGCCGTAGGAGGTGTCGCCGCTCTCGCCCGCCCGTGCTTCGAGTTCGGCGTACTCGCCCTGTTTCGCCGAGATCTCGTCCTCGATGGACTCGAGTCGCTCCTGTAGCTCCCGCCGTTCGGTCTTCAGGTCCTCGACGACCTCGGTGATCGTCTCGCGGTTCTTTTTCGCCTTCTCGAGTTCGTTCTCGAGATCCGATCGCTCGGCATCGAGCTCCGGCAGTTTGGCCTCCGCGTCCTCGAGTCGCTCTTCAGTCTCGCGTTCCTCGTTCGTCCGCCGCCTCGATTCGTCGAGCAGCCGATCCTGTTTGCGCTGGAGTTCGTTGCGCTCGTCTTTCAGCTCCTGGAGCGCCTCGCGGCGCTTTTCGAGTTCGTTTCGGACGGACTCGTACTCCGAATCGACCGCCTCGATCTCGGCTTCGACCGAGTCGAGGGTGGCCTCTTTCTCCTGGACGTCGGCCTTCAGCGAGGACTTCTCGACCTTCCGATTGCGGATGTCCGCCTCGAGTTCCTCGACGGTCTCGCTCTTTTTGTCGATCGCGACGAACGCCTGTCGGCGTTCGGTCTCGGCCTCCTCGATGCGCTCGTTTTCGGCCTCGATCCGGTCCTCGAGCCGCGAGATCTCGCCTTTGACCGCCTCGATCTCGCGTTTGATCTCGAGCTGTTCGTCCTCGCCCTTGCGTTCGATCTCGGCGTTGAGGTCGGTGAGATCCTCCTCGAGCCGCGTGAGCCGGCCCTGTCGCTCGTCGAGTTCGCGCTGGAGTTCCTCGAGCTCGGCGTCCCGCTCCTCGATCGACGCACACACGTCCTCGAGTTCCTCGCGTTTGTCCTCGAGTTCCGCGGCCTTGAGATACCCCTCGTACTCCGCTTTCTCCGATTTGAGCTCCTTGTACTTCAGCGCCGTCTCGCGCTCGTCGGCCAACCGATCGAGGCGCTCGCGCTTCTCCCCGATTCGGAGTTCGGCCTCGTCGACGCGCTCTTGGACGGTCTCGAGTTCGCCGAAGGCGTCGGCCTTCTTCGCGTCGAACTGGGCGACGCCGGCGATCTCGTCGATGATCTCCCGGCGCGATCCGGCGGTCATGGTGATGATCTCGGTCACGTCGCC
>Ga0209946_1001185_pt1 | contig 10608 bp, 11 predicted proteins | sample SalPon2_A_H2O_MG_FD_185704 | JGI IMG/M metagenome (GOLD analysis project Ga0209946, IMG submission 185704) | Salt pond water microbial communities from South San Francisco under conditions of wetland restoration - Salt Pond MetaG R2_A_H2O_MG... | ecosystem: Environmental > Aquatic > Non-marine... | reverse complement strand
GGTACATCCCGTCTCCCTCGCCACCCTCCAGCGACGAGCGCGCGGAGACGGAGACGACCGCGCCCCCGGTGTCCTGAACGTGGGGCAAGGCGTGTTTCGACGCCAGGAACATCGTCTTGAGGTTCACCCCAAAGAGGAAGTCGAAGGTGCCGGCATCGGTCTCGTGGATCGGGTCCCCACCGCGCCAGGTCCCGGCGATGTTCAGGAGGTAGTCCAACCGGCCGTGCTCGCCGACGATAGCGTCGACCGTGTCGACGACGTCGGACTCGTCGGTGAAATCGCCCTGATGGAAGTGGATTCGGTCGGGGTCGTCGAGCTGAAAGTCGTCGTTGTCGGGCTCGACCACGTCGGCACCACAGACCGTGGCCCCCGCCTCGAGAAAGGCGTCGGCGACCGAACTGCCCAGCGCCCCGCCGACACCGGTGACCAGTGCGACCTCGCCGTCGAAATCAAAGCTGACGGACATGACCGAACCGAGGGCCCCGGCCAGCAAAAAGTTCCGGGCGAGAAACATCAGAGCCGTCGACCAACTCCGGCCGGCCACGAGGGAGGACACCGGTGCCTGTCCGTTCGTACAGATAGTCGCCACCGTAGGGGTGGCGACCGACGCCAGTTTGCCACAGCTACCAGTACCAGGTGTCCCGGGCTGTCAGCGGGCCATCGCTGCTCTAGTTCGTCCCCGAGTCTGTCCCGGTCAAGGAGTCGAACCACGTGGCGCTGGTCTCTGCCGGCCGTGATGGGCCCTCGGCGTGGAGCGCCTCGGTCCCGTCTCTGCGGTCGTGAGTCGGCAGACACCTGCTGACTTCCGGCTAAGGACCCTCAATGACAACTATGTGCCAGTATCGCCGCGTCCAGCAATTTATCAGGCGTGAAAATCGCGGAGGAACCCTTTACACAGCGACTCACAGACATCTACGGGATGCCAACAGACCGGGATTCGGTGCTACCGAGTGTCGTCGGCGACAGGTATGCCGCACGACTCGGCCTCGCGCTCGCGTTCGCCATGGTCGTCGTCGTCGCCTTCGGTGCTGTCATCAGCGCCCAGGCGTCAGCGACGCTCGCGGAGGACGTCGAGCGGGACACGACGGCCCTATCCGACACACAAGCTGCACAGCTAGACGGATGGTTGACCACGGCCCGTCGGGATGTCCGCACGACGTCGCGTCTGTCCGTCTTCGCCGACGGCTCGCAGTCGGCCGTACAGAACAGACTCACCGGGCTGATCGCGAACGAGGAGGTGCCTCCCGACGTCGTCGCGGTCCACTACGTCGACACGGCCAACGGGACTATTCTCGCCAGCTCGAACGACCAGTTCGTCGGCGTCAACGCCACCGAACAGGGCGCGCCCTTCGCGACGGACCCGCCCGAGTTCAGCGGGCCCGACGACACCCACGTCACCGATCCGTTCACAGTGTCGGTCGTGGACCACCCCATCATCGCTATCGTCTCGCCGGTCGCCGGTTCCGAGGGCCGCGCTATCGTCTATATGACCGACCTCGAAGCGCGCGCCGAGTCGATATCGAACCAGCGAGCGGGCTCTTACACCACGGTCGTCAACGGCGAAGGCGAGTTCATCGCCCACCCGAACCGCTCGCGTATCGGGACCACCGCCGCGGTCGCGAACGCCGACGGTGACCCCCTCGGGTCGCTCAACGCCAGCGAGAGCGCGTTCGTCGAGGGTGACTCGATGCTGATGGGGCTCTCCAGACTCGACTCTCACGACTGGGTGGTGATGGTCCACGCCGACCGGGACCAGGCCTACGCCCTCTCCGACCAGATAAACTCGGACCTCGTGGGGCTCATCCTGCTCGCGGTCATCAACCTCGGGCTGGTCGGGGTGACCATCGGTGGCAGCACCATCGCCTCGCTGCGTCGACTCTCATCGAAGGCGGAAGCGATGGCCGGCGGTGACCTCGACGTGGACCTCGAGACCGCTCGCTCTGACGAGTTCGGCACGCTGTACGGCGCGTTCGACAACATGCGGTCGAACCTCCGAGCGGAGATAGCCGACGCGGAAGCCGCACGCGAGGAGGCCGAGTCGGCGAAACGGGAGGCGCAGGACGCACGGACCGAAGTCGAGGCCGAGCGCAACGAGATGCAGGCTCTCTCGAGCCACCTCGAACTGAAGGCCAGTGAGTACTCGCGCACGCTCGAGTCGGCCGCCGATGGCGACCTCACCGCCCGCGTCGACACCGAGAGCATGAGCGACGCGATGGCCGAAGTCGGCCGCGAAATCAACGCGACGCTCGATGCCCTGGAGAGCACAATCGCGGACATGCAGGATTTCGCCGACAACGTGATGGGAGCGAGCGACCGGGTCGAGACCAACGCCGAGCGCGTCGGCATGGCGAGCCAGCAGGTCTCCCGCTCCATCGAGGAGATCTTCGATGGCGCGACGGAGCAAAGCGAGCGGTTACAGGACGGTTCCGCCGAGATGGACAATCTCTCGGCGACGGCCCAGCAAGTCGCAGCCTCCGCCCAGGAGGTCGCACACACCTCCGAGGCCGCGGCCGAGGTCGGCGAAGACGGCCGCGAGGCCGCCCAAAACGCCATCGCGGAGATGAGCGCCATCGACGACGAGACCGCCGAGACGGTCAGCGAAATCAACGCCCTGGAAGACGATCTGGACGAGATCGGTGACATCGTGAGCGTCATCGCGAACATCGTCGAACAGACGAACATGCTCGCGTTGAACGCCTCTATCGAGGCCGCACACGCCGACCGGGGCGGGGACGGGTTTGCCGTCGTCGCCGACGAGATCAAAGGTCTCGCCGAGGAGACGAAAGCCGCCGCCGAGGACATCGAGGACCGCATCGTGCGCATTCAGTCCCAGGCCGGCGACACGGTCGAGACCATGGAGTCGACGAGCGAGCGTATCTCGGAGGGGGTAGAGACCGTCGAGGAGACCGTCGACGCCCTGGAAACGATGGTCGAGTACACCGAGGAGGTCGACACCGGCATCCAGGAGATCGACCACGCGACGGAGGAGCAGGCCCGCACCGCACAAGACGTGCAGGCGACTATCGACGAACTGAGCAGTATCTCCCAGCAGACTGCGGCCGAGGCCGACACCGTCGCCGGCGCGGCCGACGACCAGTCGGCCTCCATCGAGACGGTGACCGACTCCGCCCGGGAACTGCGTGACCGGGCCGAGGACCTCGAATCGGTCCTCGAGCAGTTCGAGGTCGACGAGGGCGGACTCGACGACACGACCGGGGCGGCCGCGACGGGGGACGACTGACCATGACGACGATAACGACCTGGTTCACGCTGGGACTGCTCGGCGAACTGCTCGGGACCGCGCTGTTAGCCTACGGCTACAGTTTGGTCCCCGAAGCGACGCGCAAGCGGTATCTGCTGCTGGTGTCGATTCCCGGCATCGCCGTCGTCGCCTACCTCCTGCTGGTGCTCGGCGTCGGCGCCGTCGACGGCGGCGGTCACACCGTCTACGTGGTCCGGTACGTCGACTGGCTGCTGACGACGCCGATAAACGTTCTCTACCTGGGGCTGCTCGCACAAGCGGACCGGGAGACGATTGTCAAGCTGGTCGGACTGCAGGCGCTCACCATCGGCTTCGGGTTCGGCGGCGCGGTGGCCAGCGGGGCGCTCGCCTACGCGCTGTTCGCGCTCGGAACGGCGGCGTTCGCCGGTGTCGTCTCCCTGCTGTACGGCGAGGTGGCCGACGCGGCGGTCGTCGCCCTCTCTGATGTCGGTGCCAGTCTCTATCGCACACTCAGAAACTTCGTCGTCGTTCTCTGGTCGGTCTACCCCGTCGTCTGGTTGCTGGGCGCTGCGGGTCTCGGAGTGATGGACGTCGAGACGGCGTCGCTGGTCATCGTCTACCTGGACGTCGTGACGAAGGTCGGCTTCGGCGTCATCGCGCTGCACGCGTGGCTGACGATGGACAGCGTTACGGCGTCCGATGGAATTGCCGTCACGGCCGACTGACACGAAAAGGAGGCGTCGATGGGCCGTCGTCGCGCAGCCCGAACGGCGCCGACACAGGATCGGTGCGCACCGATTCTCGCGACAACAATCCCTCTCAGTGGATGCCCATCGCTTCGATCTGCTCCTGGTAGCGGTTCCGGATGGTGACCTCCGTCACCTGGGCCACGTCGGCGACCTCGCGCTGGGTCTTCTTCTCGTTACACAGCAGCGAGGCGGCGTAGATGGCGGCAGCGGCGTAGCCCGTGGGAGACTTGCCCGAGAGCAGGCCCTGCTCGGCGGTGGTGTCGATTATCTCGTTTGCCTTCGACTGGACCTCCTCCGAGAGGTCGAGCTCCGAGGCGAAGCGGGGGACGTACTGCTTGGGGTCGACCGGCTCCATCTTCAACTCGAGCTCCTGGGCGACGTAGCGGTACGTGCGCCCGATCTCTTTTTGTTCGACGCGCGAGACGTCAGACACCTCCTCCAGGCTGCGTGGGATGCCTTCCTGCCGACAGGCGGCGTACAGGCAGGCGGTGGCGACGCCCTCGATGGACCGTCCACGGATGAGGTCCTCGTTGAGGGCGCGCCGGTAGATGACCGAGGCGACCTCCCGCACCGAGCGCGGGACACCCAGCGCGGAGGCCATTCGGTCGATCTCCGACAGCGCGAACTGCAGATTGCGTTCGCCCGCGTCCTTCGTGCGAATCCGCTCTTGCCACTTGCGCAGTCGGTGCATCTGTGAGCGTTTCTCCGAGGAGAGCGAGCGGCCGTAGGCGTCCTTGTCCTTCCAGTCGATCTGTGTCGTCAGTCCCTTGTCGTGCATCGTCTGTGTCGTGGGGGCCCCGACACGGGACTTCGACTGGCGTTCGGAGTGGTTGAACGCGCGCCACTCCGGTCCACGGTCGATGTTCTCGTCCTCGATGACCAGTCCGCAGTCCTCGCAGACGAGTTCACCACCGCCGTCGCTGGTGATCGACTCCGACTCACACTCGGGGCAGGTCTGCTGGCCCGTGTTCTCGGACGACTCTTCACGCTCTTCCTGGTCCGTGTCCCGCTGGCGCGTCGGCCGTTCCATGTGTTCTTTTACGGAGAACAGCTAATCACTTATAAATGTTTGGGCGAAATGGGTAGTTACCCCGCGTACGTCCTGCCTACGCTGGGCTCACGGGGACCCGGCTAAACGCTTAACCACGGGCGCACGGTGATATCTGGATATATGAGGCCGTCCAGGGAGCCGAGCCACGCGGTCGATCGGCCACGCGACAGCGCGCGCGACGATGTCTCGAATCACGGGTATCCTCCGTTCAGGCCGGAGAAGGAGGTGACTACTCCCGGCGAAGCGACCCACAACGGAGTCACTCCCCGATGACTGGGGATCAATCGGCCGACACGGAGGGTATCGGCGACCTGTTCGACGAACTGGAAGAACTGGAGACGATCGTCGACAGCGAGGCAGAGCGTCGCCAGGTACGCGAAGCGATGCGGGCCGCCGCCGACGCCCAGGATACCGGCCCGGCTGTCTTCGGCCGCGTCGTCTGGGGGTTCGACCGTGAGGACCTCGCCGAGGCAGCGCTCGGGTCGCTGCTCTTCGGCATCCCGATGGCCGTCGAGGGCGGCACGAGGGAGGCCGGGCGCCACATCGCCCAGCACCCCCTGTACTTCGTCGGGACGCTAGCGAGCGCAGTCGCCATGACCGTCGGTATCCTCTACGTCGCCGACTTTCAGGACGTACGCATCGCTCACCGCATCTTCGGGGTCATCCCGCGGCGCCTCGCCGGCGTAACGCTGACGGCCCTTGGTACCGCGGTCGCTCTGCTGACCGCCTGGGGCATGGTCGAGTGGTCCACCGACCCCGGAGTGGTCTGGGAGTCGCTGTGTATCTGCAGCGTCGCGTTCGTCCCGATGGCAATCGGCGCGGCGCTCGGCGACATCCTCCCGGGCAGCTGATCCGGACGGCTGTCAAACTTTGGCACGCTCTCGGCGACGTTTGACAACCGTTAAAAGCAGCGGTCGGGTACGGGGTGGTATGAGCGAGAGCCAGCAGAAACGAGCGCAGAAATGCGTTTCGTGTGGCATCAACATCGCCACGACGAACGCGGCAGCGTTCAAGTGTCCGGACTGCGGGCAGCAGATCTACCGCTGCTCGAAGTGCCGCAAGCAGAGCAACCTCTACAAGTGCCCCGACTGCGGGTTCACAGGACCATAACCATGGGGAAAGTAGCAGCCAAGATCAAGATCATGCCGCAGAGCCCGGAAGTCGACCTTGACGCGCTCCAGGAGCGTCTCGAAGGTGCACTTCCCGAAGGAGCGAAGATCAAAGGGTTCGAGCGCGACGACGTGGCCTTCGGGCTGGTCGCGCTGTTCCCGACGGTCATCATCCCCGACGAATCCGGCGGCACGGACGCCGTCGAGGACGCCTTCGCCGACGTCGACGGAGTCGAATCGGTGGACGTCGACACCGTCGGTCGTCTGTAACTCCGACTCCGTTTTCTCGTCTCGCCCCACAGCGAGCGACAGCGCCGACCCTCGGCACCGTCTCGCCGACCACGGAACGCACGTTTTATATGGGCGAGTAGACAAGCGATGAGCAAGAATGCCTAGTTCGAACGGCCCCCTCGAAGGAACACGGAACAAGCTGAAAAACAAGCCACGCGACCGCGGCACCTCCCCGCCCCAGCGCGCCGTCGAGCAGTACGAGGTCGACGAGAAAGTCCATCTGAAGATCGACCCCTCGGTGCCCGAGGGCCGATTCCACCCGCGCTTCGACGGCCAGACCGGGACCGTCATCGGCGAGCAGGGAACCGCTTACAAGGTCGAAATCGTCGACGGCGGCAAGACCAAGACGATCATCGTCAAGCCCGCACACCTCCGACGCCAAGAGAACTGAGCGATGACCATATTCAAGGAGAAAGTCTCCGAGGAGTATCTCACCACCGCCGAGACGAAAGAGATACTGGCGGACCTGGAGATAGAGCGGGCGGCAGACGAAGAGCGCGAGATGCGCTACGAGCTCAAGCGCTCCATCGAACACGTCAACCACTTCGCGGTGCTCGACGTCGAGGAGTCCCTCGAGTTCGTCGAGCAGCTCCGTGAACTGGAGAAAGTCGACGAGGCGACCGCCTACAAGATCGCGAACCTCCGGCCGCTCGACCGCGACGAGCTGCGCGCCATCTACGCCCAGGAGCGGTACTCGCTGTCGGGCGACGAACTCGACGACATCCTCGCCGTCGTCAAGCAGTACGCCTGAGACCGTTTCCTGTCGCACTCAGGCGGTTTTCCGCATCTCTCTCGTGTACCCCCGTAGATAGCTGAGACGCCAGGCGGCACCGAGAGTACACCGGTCAGTACAGCCAGCCACGCCTGCCGGCTCCAGTCCGCTCTGGTCTCCCATCGTTTCGGAACGCACAGGACGCGGTGGTCAGCATGTCGGGGGCCGAACCGCTCTCGTATATAAACCCAGCCGGCGGTGCGAAGCCGTCTCCGGGTGCTCGCCCGGCGGCGGCCGAAACGTCGGGACACCGGCGCCACCATCCAATGCATTAAGTGTACTCTCGTCATACAGTTTCGCATGAGCAGCACCGAGAGCGGTGGTGAGGATTTGGTGGCGGCTGTCCTCGACGTGCTCCCGCACGGCCGGAGCGACGACGACCGCCCCCAGCACCAGAAAGATCCGCTCGCGTACGCCCTCGGGGTCGACGAGTTCCACATTTACGAGCTCTCGCTTGACGAGGACGACGATATCGCCTTCGGCGACCGCATCGACCTGACGGCGTTCGGGCGGCTGACGGAGGTCGACTTCGAGGACCTCCCCAGCGGTGCCCGCCAGGAACTGGCCTACGCTGTCGAGGAGATCGTCGACGCCGACGAACAGCGGTTCGTCGACTTCTACAACGACGCACAGCCAATCACCCTCCGGCTCCATCAGCTGAACCTGCTGCCGGGCATCGGCAAGAAGCTACGCAACACCATCCTCGACGAGCGCAAGCGCAAGCCCTTCGAGAGCTTCGAGGACCTCGAAGAACGGGTCAGCGGCCTCCACAACCCAAAAGAGGTGCTCGTCGAACGTATCCAGGAAGAACTGCGAGACGACGACCTGAAGTATCGGATTTTCGTCCGCCGAAGCGAACAGAACGAGTAATCGGCCGGACGTGATACTGCCGGCTGTACGTGCGTACAGATATTCGCCACCCCGAGGTGGCAAATTCCGTCAGTTTGTCACAGCCGGCAGTACGAGTAGCGGCCTTTTTCACTGCCTGACCATCTACGGACGGGTATGACAGAGTACGGGAACCGCGATCCAGACGCACTGGTCCGGCGGGCGGGCAAGCGGGCCGACACGCGGCAGGATCAGCACTTCCTGGTCGACGACCGCGTGCTGGACCGGATACCGACCTACGCAGCGGGGATGGACCTGTCGCACGTCCTCGAAGTCGGCGGCGGCCCGGGGGCGCTGACAGATCGACTCCTCGCCGCGGCCGACCGGGTGACCGTCGTCGAGCGGGACCCGGACTTCGCGGCGCACTTGCGGACGGAGTTCGCCGACGCCGTCGCGGCGGACCGACTGACCGTTATCGAGGGCGACGCACTTGAGGTGGCACTTCCCGAATTCACCGCGAGCATCTCGAACCTCCCATACGGGGCGTCTTCCGAAATCGCGTTTCGGCTGCTCCCCGAGGGCAAGCCGATGGTACTGATGTTCCAGCAGGAGTTCGCCGAGCGGATGGCCGCCGCCCCCGCGACCGACGACTACGGCCGTCTGTCGGTGACGGCGGGCCACTACGCCGAGGCCGAACTGGTCGAGACCGTCCCCAGGGGTGCGTTCGACCCACAGCCGCGAGTCACGAGCGCACTGGTGCGGACGACGCCCAGTGATCCGGATTACACGGTCCCCAGCGACGACTTTTTCATGGACTTCCTGAAGGCGGTGTTCACCCAGCGCCGGAAGACGATGCGCAACGCCGTCCGGAACACGGCCCACATCTCGGGGCTGGGTGACCCCGACGCCGTCGTTGACGCCGCCGACGAGGAACTGATGAGCGCCCGCGCCGGCAAGCTCACGCCGGCCGATTTCGCCGACCTCGCGACGCTGGCCTACGAGGTCGGGGAGCCGGAACACGCCGATGACTGAGGAAGACTCTCGCGCCCGCCCCGCGCTGGCCGACCACCGCGGCGTCGAGACGGTGTACCAGCCCGCCGAGGACTCCGACCTGCTGGCGCGGACGGCCGTCGAGCGCGTTACGTCCGGCGACCGGGCGCTGGACGTGGGTACCGGGTCTGGATACGTCGCCGCGAAGTTGGCCGATGCGGGAGCCGAGGCCGTCGGTGTCGACCTCAGCCCGCTGGCCTGTCGCGAGGCGACCGACAACGGCGTCCCGGTCGTGCGCGGGAACCTCACGGCTCCGTTCCGGGACGGTACCTTCGACCTCGTCGCGTTCAATCCGCCCTATCTCCCGACGCCGGCCGAGGCCGAGTGGGACGACTGGATGGAACACGCGCTGTCGGGCGGCGAAGACGGGCGCCGACTCGTCGACCCGTTCCTGGCCACGGTTTCGCGAGTCCTGGCGCCCGGTGGTGAGGTGCTCTTGCTGGTGAGTAGTCTCACCGACCCGGACGCAGTCCGTGCGTACGCTCGCGAGCGAGGACTCGAAAGTGAGGTGCTTGCTACCGAAAAACACCCCTACGAAAAGCTCGTCGTCCTGCGGTTCTCCGAGACGTAATTACCACCGGGCATTTTTCTGAATAGGAAATATTAAAGCTCGTCATTTCATATCCTCGCCTAATGCCAGAGATAATTGCGGCGACACCTGGCCTGTTTCCGTTACCGGACTGGGCCAAAGACGAGCTGTCTGACCTGAAAGGCCACCAGAAGACAGACCTCATCAGCGGCGACGAGGGCGAGGAGATCACGGACGCGTACGAGCGCGCCCGCCAGGAGGTCGTCTCCCTCCAGACCGACGCCGGACTCGACCGCATCAGCGAGGGCCAACTGCGCTGGGACGATATGCTCGCGCATCCGCTCGCAGTCCACGACAGCGTCGAGACCCGCGGGATCGTCCGCTACTACGACAACAACAACTTCTACCGGGAGCCGGTCGTCACCGGCGACCTGACCGCCGACGGCGACGTTGCGGCCGAACTCGACGCCGCCGCCGAGCTGGTCGACTCCGGTCTGCAGGCCGTTCTCCCCGGGCCGTACTCGCTCGCTGACCTCGCGACCGACGAGCACTACGGCGACGAGGCCGCGTTCCTGGACGCCGTGGCCGACTTCCTCGTCGGCGAGGTCGAGCAGTTCCCCGACGTGGAGACGCTGTTCCTGCTGGAGCCGTCGCTCGTCGAGACCCCACCCGAGGACGGTGAAGACGAGCGCGCCAGCGAGGCCATCGACGCCGTCGCGAGCGCCATCGACGCCGAGGTCGTCACCCACACCTACTGGGGCCCCATCGAGGAGAAGACCTACGCGCACCTGATGGACGCCGACGTCGACGCCATCGGCTTCGACCTCGTCGCCGACCACGACAAGAACGTCTACAACGTGCAGGAGTACGGCACCAAAGACGACGTCGCACTCGGCGTCGTCGACGGCCAGAACACTCGCGTCGAGTCACCCGAGACGATTCGGGACCGCGTCGACTGGTTCGAACAGCAGACCAACACCGCCTACGACACGGTTTACGCGACCAC
>Ga0209946_1001182_pt1 | contig 10619 bp, 9 predicted proteins | sample SalPon2_A_H2O_MG_FD_185704 | JGI IMG/M metagenome (GOLD analysis project Ga0209946, IMG submission 185704) | Salt pond water microbial communities from South San Francisco under conditions of wetland restoration - Salt Pond MetaG R2_A_H2O_MG... | ecosystem: Environmental > Aquatic > Non-marine... | reverse complement strand
GACGACCTCACGGCCGACAACGAGGCGTCGGCGCTCTCGACCGCCGCCGAGGCGGTACCCGACTCGGTCCGGCGCGTCCTCACCGCGACGCCGAACGACCGCGCACTCGGCCTCCTCGTCGAACTCGTCGACCGGGGGCCGACCGGCGTGCGAACCCTGCTCGACGCGTACGACCTCTGTGAGAGCGACCTCCACGGTCTGCTGGCGGAGTTCCGGGCGGCCGGCCTGATCGACGAAGCGCGCGTCGCGGGCGAGCGGGGCTACGAGGCGACCGAGACGACGCGCGACGCCGTTGCAAAGCTGCGGGCCGGAAGGAAGTAGTCCCCCCGAGCGGTCAGTCGCCCGACTCCCCGGCCACCGCCGCGGCGTCGAGGGAGTCCGTCGCCGACCGCGACACCGTCGAGCGGTTCGTCCGCGGGTCCTTCTCGACACGCACGAGGTCGTCCGCGGCGCCGACGAGTTCCTCGTCGTGGCTGACGATGACGATCTGAGCCACGCCCAGATCACGCATCTCGGCGACCAGATCGACCAGCCGCGAGACGTGGCCCGAATCCAGAAAGACGGTGGGTTCGTCGAGGATGAGCGGCGGCATCGGCGCCGCGCCGTCGATGCCCTCCGCCAGCAACCGGTAGATCGCACACCGGAGGCTGAGGTTGAACAGGGCGCGTTCCCCGCCCGAGAGCTGGGTCGGGTCGAGTTCGCTCCCGTCTTTCTGGACGACCGAGAGTTCGTACTCGCCGTTCAGGCGCAGGTGGGCGTAGGCGTCGTTGCCGTAGACGAGATCGAACGTCTCGTTCAGGAGGCGTTCGAGCGTCTCGACGTTGCGCTGGCGGAGTTCGGCGCGTAAGTCGCCGTAGGTCGCCTCGAGCCGTTCGGCCTCCGCGTGCAGGTCGTCGAGGGCGGCGACTCGCTCGGCGAGTTCGTCGCGCTCCGCCCGCAGCGACTCCAGCGCCTCGATCTCGCTCCGGACGCCGCCGATCTTCGTCTGAATCTCGTCGCGTCGCTCCGTGAGCGTCGCCAGTTCCGCGTCGACGTTCTCCAGATACTCCTGGGCGTTCGCCTTCCGTTCGCGGGCGGCCTCGATGGCGTCCTCGTCGACGGCCGCGTCGAGTTCGTCGCGGCGGGTCCGTTTCTCGGCCAGCCGCTCCCGGCGCTCGTCGTTGGTCTCCGCGATGCTCTCGGCGCGCTCGCGGCGGCGCTCGATCTCGTCGTCGAGGTCGGCGATCCGCTCCAGTCGGTCCGCGACTGCGTCGACCCGCTCCCGGAGGTCGGCGATCGACTCCAGATCGGCGGTCAACGACTCGACGCGCTCCGTGGTCGCCTCGGCTTCCTCGCGTTTCTCAGCGGCCACCTCGCGCGTCTCGGCCGCTTGCTCGCGCAGATCCGTCGCCTCCGCCGCCCGTTCCTCGGCCCGTTCGCGCAGCGTCGCCGCCTCATCGCGTTTCTCCGTGACCCGCTCGGCGAGTCGGTCGCGCTCCGCCTCGACTTCGGCGAGCCGATCCTCGGCGTCGACCAGGTCGTCGAGGGCGTCGATCCGATCGTCGAGGGCCGCCGCCTCGTCGCGGGCGTCGGCCAGATCGGCTTCCAGCTCCGCGACGCGCTCGCGGTGCTCCGCGGGGTCGGCGTGTGGGGCGTCCTCGACCGGCTGGCCGCACTCGGGGCAGTTCCCGGCCGCCAACAGTGTCTCGGCCTCGGCGACGCGCTCCTCCGCCGACTCAAGCTTGGCCTCCAGTTCCGCGATCCGTTCGCGTACCTCGCCACGCCGCTCTCGGCAGTCGGCCCGGCGGTCCGCGGCCTCGCCGCGGTCGACCGGCGCGTCCTCGAACCGGGCGGCCAGCTCCGCCGCCTCGCGCTCCAGTTCGGCGACGCGCTCCCCGTGTGTCTCGGCCGCTGCCTCGGCGTCGTCGGCGTCGTCGCGCAACTCCTCGGCGCGCTCCGTCGCCTGCGCCGCCCGCTCGGCCAAGTCGTCGGCTTTCTCCGCCAAGTTCGTCGCCTGGTTCCGGAGCCCCGTCGTCGACGCGTTCGCCTCGGTCCGGGCCTCGCGGCACTCGGCCTCGCGCTCGTCGAGTTCGTCACGCCGCGCCTCGACGGCCGCCTCGGTCGCCGCGTCCAGCCCCGCCGGATCGAGGCGCTCGTCGAGTTCGGCCTCTAGCTCGGAGATCCGCTCACGCGCCGACACGATCCGCTCGCGCTCCGTCTCGCGCTCCGATTCGGCCTGCCGAATCGTCGACTCCAGCTCTTCGATGTCCCCCTCGATCGAATCGAGTTCGGCACGGTTCTCCTCGTACTCCTCGAGGGTCGACTCGGCCGCCGCTTTCGTCTCGGCGGCCTTCTCGCGCTGGGTCTCGTAGTGATCGATCTTCGAATCGACCTCGGACAGCGTCGACTCCAGGTCGTCGAGCGCGCCGTAGAGGTTCTTCCCCTCCTTTGTCTCGATCCGTGACTCCACCTTCCGGAGTTCGGCCCGTTTCCCGGTGCGCACGTCTTCGACGCCGAGGCGGGCGTCGCCGGCCCGCTCGCGGTACTCCTCCAGCCGCCCCAACTGCAGGAGGTCGTCGATCACGTCCTGGCGCTGGGCCGGCGAGGCGTTGATCAGCTGGTTCACCTCCCCCTGGCGGACGTACGCGCAGTTGACGAACGCCTCGGCGTCCATCCGGAGCAGGTCGACGACGAACGCCCGCACGTCGCGGGCACCCTCGACCGTCGCGTCCGGGCCTTCCAGCGTGCAGTCGGCGGTCGTCGTCCGCTCGCCCGATGCCCGAAGACGGCGGTGGACGTGATACGCCGCGTCGGCGTGGGTGAACCAGAGGTCGATCTCGGTCTCCTCGGCGCCGTTGGTCACCACGTCGTCGAGCGTCCCCTCCAGCGCCTTCGAACCGTAGAGCGCGAAGAAACAGGCCTCCAAGAGCGACGACTTGCCGCTCCCGTTGAGCCCGTGGATGACCGTCACGCCGTCGCGCAAGTCGAGGTCGGCGTCCGCGTACGGCCGGAAGTTCCGCAAGCGAATCCGGTCGAACTTCACGAGAAGTCCTCCATGGAGACCTGATCCCGTTCGGCGCCGGTCGCGTCGCCGGTGTCGTCCGTCGTCGACTCGGCGTCCGTCGTCGACTCGGCGTCCGCCTCCGGGGAGCCCCCGAGCGCACCGTCTTCCACAGCGTCGCCGACGGCCGAGGCCACCCGCTCGCGGACGTTCGAGTCGGCCACCGCGTCGTCCCGAATAGTCTCGTCGAGGCGCCGACCGAGGTCGGAGAGGTCCATCTCGCGCACGCGCTCACGAACCGCCGCGTCGGGGTCGGCGAAGTCGACGTCGGGCATCGCGTCCGCCGTATCGCCGCCGACCGCCCGATGATCCGTCACGCGAGCGAGGAGGGCGCCCTCGTCGAGGGCCGCGTCCTCGACGGCCGCGGGCGTGACTGGGTCGCCGTCGCCCGTGATGGAGACCACCGCCACCGCGTCCGAGAGGTCGTACTCGCGGACGCAGTCGCGGACGCGCTCGACGCCCTCGCCCTCGGACAGTTCCACGTCGACGAAGGCGAAGGGTCGGGTGTCGAGCGAGCGGCGGCGGATGTCGACGGCTGCGTCGCCGCCCGCGTCGGCGCCGAACTCGACGAGGTTGTAGCCGCGGGCGTCGCGTTCGTCCGCACTCGCCCGCTCGGTCGAGCCGCAGTAGGTGACCCACGTCTCCCCCACCTGGGCCGTGTCCGGGACGTGATTGTCGCCGAGCAGGACCGCGTCGAAGTCGACGGTGGCGGCGTCGAGCAGTTCCTCGGTGTCCCAGTCGGCGTGGGCGAAGGGGGTAAAGAGGCCGTGACCGACGAGGGCCGTCGCCGCGGCGTCGGCGGGCGGGGGAGCGAAGTCGTAGTCGAGGTCGTCGCGACGCGAGCGGGGGACGTGATCCAGACCGTAGAACGCGGTGTCGCCGACGAGGGTCGGCTCGTCGCCGAGCCGTGTCGCTAGGCCGAGGTCCTCGAAGAGGTCGAGCCACTGGCTCCCGCGGGTCGCCTCGTGGTTGCCGACGACCGCGAGGAAGGGCACGTCGGCGGCGTCGAGGCGGCGGAGCGCGGAGAGCACGCCCAGCAGGTCGGGGAGGTCCGGCCGGCGGTCGTGAAAGAGGTCGCCGGCGTGAACGAGGGCCTCGATATCGCCCGCGTCGGCGTCGTCGACCGTAGGTTGACTGCCCGTGGAACGGTGTCCTACGGCGTCGTCGATCACCGCCTCGAACGCGTCGAGGAAGTCCTGCCGGCGCTCCGGCGAGTGGTACTGTCGGTAGCCGACGTGGGTGTCGCCGGTGTGAATCACCCGTGTCATCCTGACGGCTCTTGCGGCCCGTCGCTCAAAACCGTTCCGCGACCGGAGTGAAAGTGGTCGGCGGCGGCGCGTCGACACCGCTCGATGGCGGCGAGGGCGTCCCGTCCGCGCCGGGCGGCGGCCGCGTCGCCGGCACGGTCGGCCCGTTCGATGTCCCGGCGGAGTCGGGGGAGCCCTCCTTCGGCGACGAACGCCGCGGCGTCCCGAACGTCGTCGAGGGCGGCGGTGGCCTCGTCGATGGCGGGGGTGTCCGCGGCCGGGGCGTCGGCGTCGTCGGTCGCGAGAGTACGGAGCGCCGCGCGGACGGAGGCGTCGGTCACGCCTCCCGGTGGCCGCGTCACCGAACTTAAATCTTCAGCGAGTAGAGGCGCTTGCGCGCGTCGGAGAAGGAGAACCGCGACTCGACGGCGTCGGCGTCCTCCAGTCGCGTCAGCGCGTAGCGGACCGTCCGCGGCGGCAACAGCGTCTCCTCGGCCAACTGGCTCTGGCTCAGCGTCTCGTTGTAGTCGAGGACCTTCGCGACGAGTTTCGCACTCGGCGGCAAGTCGCGAACGTCGGCCCACCGATCCGCGCCCTCGTCACGGGTGACTGCCTCGGTCGTGCTCATCCTGTATCGTCCTCACACATACAAGGTAATAATATTTGTTATCGAGTTTGATGCGCTCAAGTTATTTTTAGCGGACGACCACGGCGAACTCCGCAGCCACCCGAAGTCTCTTATGAATCAGCCCCTTAAAGCGGGTAATGACCGACACTGTGGACGAGGTCGACCTCCCGTACGACGAGGAGGCGGCGTCGCAGCAGGAAAAAATCGAGGCCCTCCGTGAGCGACTCGACGTGCTGGAGGGGCAGAACGAGGAGATGCGCGACAAACTGCTGGACGCCAACGCCGAGAACAACAAGTACCAGCAGAAGTTGGAGCGACTGACCCACGAGAACAAGAAGCTCAAGCAGTCGCCGCTGTTCGTCGCGACGGTGCAGGAGGTGAACGACGAGGGCGTCATCATCAAGCAGCACGGCAACAACCAGGAGGCCCTCACCGAGGTCACCGACGAGATGAAATCGGAGCTCGAACCCGACTCGCGCGTCGCGGTGAACAACTCCCTCTCCATCGTCAAACGGCTCGACAAGGAGACGGACGTGCGGGCCCGCGTGATGCAGGTGGATCACAGTCCGGACGTGACCTACGCCGACATCGGCGGCCTCGAAACGCAGATGCAGGAGGTCCGGGAGACGGTGGAGATGCCCCTCGACCGCCCCGAGATGTTCGAGCAGGTGGGCATCGAGCCGCCGTCCGGCGTCCTCCTCCACGGCCCGCCGGGGACGGGGAAGACGATGCTCGCGAAGGCCGTCGCCAACCAGACCGACGCCACCTTCATCAAGATGGCCGGCTCGGAGCTGGTGCACAAGTTCATCGGGGAGGGCGCGAAACTCGTTCGTGACCTCTTCGAGGTGGCCCGCGAGAACGAACCCGCCGTCCTCTTCATCGACGAAATCGACGCCATCGCGTCGAAACGGACGGACTCGAAGACCTCCGGCGACGCCGAGGTCCAGCGGACGATGATGCAGTTGCTCTCGGAGATGGACGGCTTCGAAGAGCGCGGGGACATCCGGATCATCGCCGCGACCAACCGCTTCGACATGCTCGATCCCGCCATCCTCCGCCCCGGCCGGTTCGACCGCCTCATCGAGGTTCCCAAGCCGGACGAGGAGGGTCGCGAGATCATCTTCCAGATCCACACCCGCAACATGAACGTCGACGACGACGTTGACTTCGCGGAACTGGCCGACATGGCTTCCGACGCCTCCGGTGCCGACATCAAGGCGGTCTGTACCGAAGCCGGGATGTTCGCCATCCGCGACGACCGCACCGAAATCTACATGGACGACTTCGTGTCGGCGTGGGAGAAGATCAGCGCCGAGACGGACGACGACGGCGCATCTCGCGCGTTCGCGTAGTCGAACCGCCTCTTTTCAAACGGCTCCGAAGACGACGTACGGCCCGACGAAGAGCAGGACGAACAACGCGACGAGAGCGACGAGATACGCGATGCCGGTGACGGCGGCGGTGCGCCAGGCGGGATTCGAAACGGACACGATCGGTCGAAAGGGCTGGGCTATTATAACCGTATCCCTATGACGCGACTCTTTTGCCGCGCCGGCGGGTAGACAACGTATGACCATCCGCAGCGACGTGGCACCCAGCACGCTCCCCGTCGAATTCCTAGAGGCGGGCGTACAGGTCGAGTATCTCGACGGGCGGACGACGCTGTACCGGGGCGTCCCGCGGAAAGCCGAGGAGACGCTCACGACCGCACCGGGCAAGGAAGTCCACATCCTCGTGACCGACCCCGAGGGGACCGAGGGCGTGATGATGTACGTCAACGACCGCAAGACCCACGACGACATCTTGAATTCGACCGGCGTCGGTCGGATCGTCCTCGATGGCGGCGAAGCGGAGGAGATTTTTCCGGGCGTCACCGTCGCCACGCCGGACGGGATGCGATGTCGGATTCAGGCCGACCTCGACGTGGCCCGTGGACGGGTGTTCGCGTTCGTCGAGGACGACTGGGGCGAGGAGTCGTACGAACTGGTCGCGCCGGAGTAGCGCCGTCGCGACCGGGAGCGCGGCACGGATCGCTCGTCGACGACGACGGTTACTGCAGATACGACGGATCGGCAGTGTCGTCGTCGCACGTCTCCTCGTGCTGTTTGGCGTCCTCCTCGGCGTCGAACAGCATCCCACAGACCTCACACTCGTACCACGTCATGCCATCCCGCTCGGTCGTGGTCACCATGCGTGTACGTCCACGAGCGGGGGCTAAAACGATTGCCCTGCTGACGAATCAGTCCCGCTCGAACGGATCGACGAGTTCGATGGTTTCGGCGCGGTCGGGCCCGACACCCACGGCGTAGACGGGAGCGCCGACCTCGTCGCTCAGGTAGTCGAGATACACCTGCGCGGCGTCGGGGAGGGCGTCGTAGCCGTCGTCGGCGACGCCGCCCCAGTCCACCTCGGGCCACGGCTCGAACTCCTTCAGGATCGGCTCGCAGTCGGCCCAGCGCTCGGTCGTCGCGGGCATCGTCTCCATGCGCTCGCCGTCGAGTTCGTAGGCGTCGCCCACCTGCACCTCGTCCAGTCCGGCGAGTACGTCGAGGTGGTTGACCGCGATGCCGGTGAAGCCGCTGGCGCGCGAGGCGTGTCGGAGCATCGGTACGTCGAGCCAGCCGATCCGGCGTGGCCGGCCGGTGACGGTGCCGAACTCGCCGCCTTTCTCGCGGATGTAGTCGGCCAGGTCCTCGTCCTCGCCGTCGAGTTCGGTCGGGAGCGGCCCCGTGCCGACCCGGGAGAGGTAGGCTTTCACGATGCCGACTACTTCGCCCTGCCCGATCACCGTCGGCCCGACGCCCGTCCCCGTCGACGCCCCGCCCGCGGTCGGGTTAGAGGAAGTGACGTAGGGGTAGATGCCGTGGTCGATGTCGATCGAAGTGCCCTGGGCACCCTCGAACAGCAGGTTCGCGCCGTCGTCGAGTTCGGTGCCGAGGAAGTCGCCGGCGTTGACCGTCATATCCGCCTCGTCGAGCCGGCGGCCGACGGCGGCGAACTCCTCGTGGAGGGCGTCGATGTCGAACTCCTCGCCGGTTTCCATGCCGAAGACGTCTTCGACGACCGCGCGCTTCTGCGGGACGACGTACTCCAGTCGGTCCCGAAGCACGTCGGGGTCGAGCAGGTCGCCGACGCGAATCCCGCGTCGACCGACTTTGTCCTCGTAGGTGGGGCCGATACCCCGCCCCGTGGTGCCGGCCTCCAGGTCGTCGTCGCTTTTCGCCTCCTCCTCGATGCCGTCCAAGACGCGGTGGTACGGCATGATGACGTGGGCGCGGCGCGCGACGCGCACGTCGGGGTCGAGCCCCCGCTGGTGAAGCGTATCGAGTTCGTCGAACAGCGTCCGCGGGTTGACCACGCAGCCGTTGCCGAGGACACCGACCTTCCCGCGAATCGCACCGCTCGGCACCAGGGAGAGTTTGTACTCCTCGCCGCCTTCGACGACGGTGTGGCCGGCGTTGTCGCCGCCCTGGTACCGGACCACGATGTCGGCGCTCCCACCCCACAGGTCGACGAGGGCACCCTTGCCCTCGTCGCCGAGCTGGGACCCGACGATAGTGACAGTCATATCCGGCCGAGGATTCCACCCCACTCGCTAAACCGATTACGATATACTCACGCTCGTTGAAGCGACCGGCTGCCTCCGTGCGGTCACTCCCACGACGATTCGGCGGACCGTTCGTAGCGTCTCGCCGGACCGTCGGGGCGAGTCGCTCACCACGCGGACCGCCGCGACCCGAATCGTTAACTACTCTCAACCCAGACTTATGATGACTGGTTTTCGACGCCCGGGTCTCACAGCAACTTTTAAAACCCGCAACGACAAGTTAACAAGTGTCATGATAGACAGGCTCGAGAAAGAAGTCGATATGCTCGAACGCCATCTGCAGGTATTGAAGATGGTGATCGGGAACGAACCGATCGGCATCGTGAAAATGTCGAACGAAACCGGGTACCCGCACCACAAGGTCCGGTACTCGCTCCGCGTCCTCGAGGAGGAGAACCTCATCGAACCGTCGAGCCAGGGGGCGATCACCACCGAGGACACCGCGGACTTCGTGGACGAACTCGACGAGAAAATCGACGCTATCGTCGAGAAACTCGACACCATGAAGATCGAAGAGACGGCCGAGATTCAGAGCTAAAGTTCCGGGACGCTCAGGAAGAAGTCCTCGTCTCGCGCCTCGACCAGACAGAGGTGGAACCCGGACTTGCGCGACAGTTTGACGTAGCTCTTCCGTGAACTCCGACTGAAGAGCCCGCCTCGGGTGGCGTCGACCGCGACCTCCATCGCGTCGGCGTCGAAGAAACTCGTCGTGACGACGAACGCGGCAGCAAAGGACTCGACCGCTCGACTCACCGACCGCGCTCCGTCGAGGAGCGACTGGATCGTCTCCGCACGGGTCGGATCGCGGGAGTCGTCGAACGACGCCGCGAACAGCGGATCGCCCATCTTGTTCCGGAACACGACGTCGAACGCCATCGTCGTGGTCTCGACCTCGCCCTCCGCGTCCTCGACCGTCACGTCGACCTCGCCGTCGAGATCGATCCGATCGATGGACTCGATGGCCTCGTACAGTTTCGACAGCTCCGCCCGCGTGTCCGTCCGCCGGATCTCGTAGGTGACCGCGGTGAGTAACCACTCGGCGAAGCGATGTTCGGGGGTGCCACGGAGGAACGTCTCGAAGGGCTGGCCGTCGACCGTGACGCCCTCGGTCTCGAACTCGGTGTGGTAGTTCAGGCGGAGGTTGTCGCGGAGCTCCGCCGGCGAGATCCGGCCCTCGGCGGCGCGTTCGAGCGTGCCCTCCGCCTTGTCCTCGTATCGGACGAACAGGTTCGTCTTCGAGAGCGCCTCGTCGGGCGAGAGCCCCTGTGCTGGCGCCGCACCGGCGTCGTCGGCACCGTCCGCTTCGCGTTCGAGCCGTTCGATCTCCGACTCAAGCGACGCGACCCGGTCGCGGAGGCGGTCGACCTCCGCGCGGAGGTCGTCGCGCTCGCTCGCGATCCGGTCGCGCTCCGCCGCTACCTCCGCCTTCGTCGCGCGCACGGCGTCGAGTTCGCGGCGGAGGCGGTCGAGTTCCTCGGGAGCGGCCGTCGCGTCGGCGTCGGCGTCGGTCGACGCCCCGTCCGCCGTCGCGTCGTCGATCACCACGTCGTCGGCCGAGGCGTCCACGGCATCGGATTCGGCGTCGGCCGAGGCGTCTCCGTCGTCGCCCTCGTCGTCGACCGATGCGTCGGGCGTCGCCGCGGTGTCCGCCGTCGACGATGTCGTCTCCGTCTCGCCGGATTCGACCGCTCTCCCATCGGATTCGCTCGGCGCCTCGAACGACTCCGCGGCAGCGTCCGTCGCCGACGTCTCGGCGTCGGTTGCCGGGGCGTCGTCGACACCCGACAGCTCACCCAAGGAACGGAACTCGTCCTCCGCAGTGGTGGCCGATGTCGACGTGTCGGCGGTCGTCGTCCCGTCGGGGGCGGCCGCGGTCGACGCGTCGTCGTCGGGGTCGGGTTCGGCCGTCGATCCAGCGTCGTCGTCGGGGTCGGGGTCAGCCGTCGATCCAGCGTCGTCGTCGGGGACGGAGTCAGCCGTCGGCTCCGTCTCCGATGTCGGTTCGGACTCCGTCTCCGATTCGGCTGCCGCCGCCCCCATCCCTGCCGGCCGCTCCGGTAGATCGACCACCTCGATGTCGGCGTCGACGACGGAGTA
>Ga0209946_1001180_pt1 | contig 10633 bp, 9 predicted proteins | sample SalPon2_A_H2O_MG_FD_185704 | JGI IMG/M metagenome (GOLD analysis project Ga0209946, IMG submission 185704) | Salt pond water microbial communities from South San Francisco under conditions of wetland restoration - Salt Pond MetaG R2_A_H2O_MG... | ecosystem: Environmental > Aquatic > Non-marine... | reverse complement strand
CGGACCCGCCGCTGCCGCGCAACGCGAAGGGGCTCCACTGGTGTCTCCACTGCGACGCCTACATGTTCGTCGACGAGCCGGTGTACGTGATGGGGCACGGCGAGGCGGCCGCCCACGTCGCGATGATCATGCTGAACATGACCGACGAGGTGGACCTCCTGACCCGCGGCGCGGAGCCGACGTGGAGCGACGAGACCGCGGCCCAGTTGGAGGCGCACCCGGTCGACGTCGTCCACGAGGACGTCGCCGGCATCGAGAACGACCCCGACTCCGGGTGGCTGGAGGCGATGGAGTTCGAGGACGGCACCCGCCGCGAGTACCGCGGCGGCTTCCCCATGTACGGCTCCGACTACAACACCTCGCTGGCCGAGGGACTCGGCTGCGACCTCACCGAGGGCGGCGAGGTCGACGTCGACGACCACGGCCGCACGAGCGTCGACGGCGTCTACGCGGTCGGCGACGTGACGCCCGGTCACAACCAGGTCCCCGTCGCGCTGGGCCAGGGCGCGAAGGCCGGCATCGCGCTCCACAAGGAGCTCCGCGAGTTCCCGCGCTCGACGGAGGACATCGCCCGAGACGGCCCCGTCTCCGAGGAGGACGTGCCCGCTATCGCCCCGCACCTGCTGTCGACCGCGGTCGCGCACGAGGGGCACGCCGGCGGCCCGCGCGCGGAAGCTGAGGTCGAGGCGGACGCGGAACAGCCCGCGGCCGACGACGACTGATCGCCCCGCTCACGGGGACGGCGGAGGCGCCGGCGCGGAGCGAGGCGTCGGGGAACGGGACGCGACACCAATCTTTTTGATCCGCGCTCGCCGACCGCCCGTATGGGAACCATCGACGCCGACTTCTCCGGCGAGACGGTCGTGGTGACGGGCGGATCGAGCGGCATCGGTCGCGCGGTCGCGACGGGGTTCGGCGACGCGGGCGCGACCGTGATCAACGCCGACGTGCGGGAGGCGCCGAAGGACCCCGACGCCGACGCGCCAACCCACGTCGCCATCGAGGAGCGCGGCGGCACCGCCGCGTTCGTCGAGACCGACGTCTCCGAGCCGACGCAGATCGCGTCGGTGATCGAGGCGGCCCGCGAGTTCGGCGGGGTCGACGTGATGGTGAACAACGCCGGCGTCCACCGCAGTCGCGAGTTCCTCGACGTCGACCCCGAGGACTTCGACTTCGTCCACGGCGTCAACCTCAGGGGCGCGTTCTTCGGGACGCAGCTGGCCGCCAAGGACATGATCGACCGCGGCGTCGAGGGCGCGGTCGTGAACACGTCGTCGACGACGGCCGAGCGCGCGGAGTGGGACCACTCGCACTACGCGACGACGAAGGGCGGGATTCAGATGCTCACGCGCAGCGCGGCGCTCGAACTCGACCGACACGGGATCCGGGTGAACGCGGTCGCGCCGGGACCGATCGCCACCGAGATCCGCGAGGGCTGGGCGGAGGAAGCGAGCGACATCGACGGCTCGGACGGCCTGCCCTCCCGGGCCGGAACGCCCGACGACCTCCGCGGCGCCTACCTCTACCTCGCGTCCGCGGACGCGAGCTACGTGACCGGCGAGACGGTGTGGGTCGACGGCGGCGCGAGCTTATAAATAGGGTCCCCCGAAGTTGCATGCCATCCTGCCCATGTCTCTCACCTCGTTCGAGAAATGCGCCGGCCGGGACCCCCGCGAGCGAACGAAGTGAGCGAGTGGGGGTACGGGCGGGGCACGACCGACGGGAGTGCGCCGGCCGGGATTTGAACCCGGGCCATGAGCTTGGAAGGCTCAGGTCCTACCACTAGACCACCGGCGCGCGTGGGTGCGTCCGTCGCTGACGCGTGTAGATGTACGCCGAACGGATCCAATAAACGTTCCGTGTTCCGGGCGGCGACGCGCGCCGGCGGGATGCCACGGGCGTCAACATCAGTATATAAAGCCCCACAGTATCGCGGGCCGTTCCCGCGGGTTTAGAACGCTTTTCAGCGGCTTAGAAGCCGGTCGGGTTAATATACGGATAGGCACTCGACGTGCATCTGTGAGGTGAGCACGATGTCATACCAATCTGGAAATCCACTGGTCGACGATGTCGAGTTCGCGCTTGATGGTCCGTGGGCGGCGTACTGGATCGCCTTCCTGCGCGTGGCCACCGGCTGGTGGTTCTTCCACGCCGGGATCACGAAGATCATCGAGAACGGGCTCTCGTTCACGTACGGCCCGGCGTACATGCAGGGCATGACGGATACCGTGCTGGGCGGGATCCCCGTCTGGATGGGGAACAACCTCGCGTGGCTCATCGAGCCGGGCGTGCCCCTGTTTGAGACCCTGATCGGGCTGGCGCTGATAGCGGGCGCGTTCACTCGGCTGGCCGCCTTCGGCGGGGTCATCTTCATGGTCCTGTTCTGGGTCGGCAACGCCGGCTTCGGCCACGGGCTGGTCAACAGCGACTTCATGGGGCTCATGCTGTTCGTGACCGTGATCATGCTGTCGGCGGGCCGGTACTACGGTCTCGACGCCCTCATCGAGAAGCTGTCGTTCGTGCAAGCAAACCCGAAGCTCCGCTACCTGCTCGGCTAAGAGGTGACTCCAAATGACTGACATCATTCAGAAAGCGGCGATGGCGCTGAGCGCGGGACTGATGCTGCTCGGGCTCGTCGGCATGGGGATCATCGAGATTCTCGTCGGCGCGCCGTACAGCCCGGCCCCGATAACCAACGAGGCGGGCGACGTCGTGGCGACGCCGCTGATCTCGCCGCAGATCCGTACCGGGATCGTCCTGGCCGGTATCGCAGTGCTCGGGCTGTACGCGGCGTACGCGATCGTGACGCCGCTCGCGGACGACGAGAAGGCCGGCCACGAGACCGTGGCCGACTGAGGCGGCGATTCGACCACCGCGGCTGACGGCGCGGCTACTTTTCTGCGCTCGCGTTCGACGACCAAGTCAGCGTGACGCTCCGGTGACCACGGCGTAGCAGTTCCCGCTGGAGACGTCGACGTCGACGACTTCGAGGGCGCTGTCGCCGAGGTCGGCCTCGAACTCCGCGGGCGAGTAGATGTGGTAATACCGGGGGACGGTGTCCCCGCCGGGGAGCGTCCAGTCGACGGTCGTGTCGAACCCTTCCTCTCGGTCGAAGCGGTCGTGCGCGGTGCTCCACGCGCTCACGAGCGCCGCCCCGTCCGGCGCGAGCACGCGGGCGAGCTCGTCGAGGCTCCGGACCCGGGTCGCCCGCGGCGAGAGGTGGTGGAGCGTGGCGACGTACGTCGCGAGTCCGACCGCGTCGTCGGCGAGCGGGAGGGCGGCGGCGTCGGCGTGAACGAGGTCGAGCGCGCCGTCGAATCCGCGTTCTCGGGCGCGCTCGGCCGCCTCCCGGAGGAGCTCCCGGCTGAGGTCGACGCCGACGACCGACTCGGCGCGCTCGGCGAGCAGCTCCGCGTGACGGCCGTTGCCGCAGCCGACGTCGAGCGCGCGCGCCGCCGAGCGCCCCCCCAGGAAGGACTCGACCTCGGGCCACGCGTACTCGCGCGTCTTCGCGAAGTGCGCGGCGATGCGGTCGTACGTCGACTGCGTGTCCATACTGGGGAGTCGGCGCGGACCGATTTAGCTCCGGTGACCGACGCTCGGGACGACGGACCGAGCCGCGGCGCCCGTCAGAGGACCCCGATGACGCCGAAAGTGAGCAGGGTCAGGGCGAGGAGCACGACCACGTGTTTCACGCCGTCCTTGACTGACCCCTCGCCGAGCTGACCGGCGACGATCCCCGAGCAGACCGCCTGCACCGCCGCGGCGTGGAAGAACAGCTGCTCGTAGGCGAACGCGTCGATCTGGCCGAGCCCCTCGGTGATCCCGGTCGGTCTGCCCGTCGCGCCGGGGACCTCGCTCGCGCTCCCGGCCCCCGAGATCGCGGCCTCCTCGATGGCCGGGATGAAGGAGACGGACAGCGAGGCGATGATCCCGAGGAACACCAGGAAGGAGACGTAGATCACGATGAGGTACGTGAACATCACCTGTCGGCGCTCCCGCCGGAGCGACCACGTCGCGCGCGACTCGTCGGCGGCGATCCGGAGGACGGGAGCGATGTCGCCGCTCGCGTGCATCGCGTTCGTCACGAGCGCCACGGCCCGGGCGGTCATCGGCGACCGGACCCGGCGCTCGAGCCGCCGGAGCGCGGTGCTCACGTCGGCGCCCCAGTCGATGTCGCGCCTGGTACGCTGCAGGTCGGCCGTCAGCGCCTCGAGGTTCGAGTCGGCGACTCGCCGGACGCTGCCGACCACCGAGGTCCCGGCTTCGTTGACGCTGGCGAGGCGGTCGAGGAAGTCGGGCACCGACGACTCGATCCGGCGGGTGCGCCGCTTCCCGACCTCGTAGACGGCCGCGTAGACGGCGAGGACCAGCGCCGTCGCGACGACGAGCGAGGTCTCCACCTGTGCGACCATCTCGGTCGCCGGCCCGAGCGTGACCGGGAACGCGAAGACGAGCAGCCCGAGGACCGCGAGCGGCACCGTCGCGAGGAAGGTGATCTCCGGCGCGTTCACCGCGTTCTCGACCGGCGACGCGACCCATCGGCGCAGCCGCCGAACCCGGTCGTAGGCGCGGAGCCGCTCCCGGCTGGCCGCCCAGGGATCGCCGGCGGCCTCGTCCGCGACGCCGCCGTCGGCCGCGACGGTCGGGGCCGTCGTGGCGACGCCGGCGTCGTCGTCGCCCGACTCGGAGCGGTCCACCTGCTCGGTCCCGCCGACGCCCTGCGTCACGCTGTCGACGTAGACGACGAACCCGAACGTCGCGAGCGGGACGCCGAGGTAGACGACGACGCGAAGCAACGGCAGCGTGTCCTCCAACACGAGCCCGATGACGACGAGGATGGTGATGAAGAAGAGCGGTCCGGCGACGAGCGCCGTGACGTACGCCTCGGCGAACGTCGAGAGCAGTTCGAGGTACTGCTCCTGTTTCGACTCGGCCTCCTCCTGGTACAGGTCGTACTGGTCGGCGAGGAACGCCGAGATGGACTGCCCGGTGCCGAGGACGGACGCGAGGTTCTCCGCGAAGTCGGTCAGGTCCTCGCTCGGCGTCCGGCGCGCGGTGCGCTGGAGCGCGGTGAGCGCGTCCGTCCCGAACGCGTTCATGTCGCGGACGGCGACCGACAGCTCGGTGGCCGCCTCGCCGTACACCGCCTCGTTCTCCGCGAGCGTGTCCATCACCCGGGGGAACGCCATCCCCGACCGCGAGAGCGCGTACATGAACGCGACCGTCCGCGGGAGGGTGGCGTCGATCTCCGCCGCCCGAGCGTGTGCGCGCTGGTTGAGCACCTCCCACCGCCCGTAGTACGTCCCGACCGCGAGCGCGGTGCCGAGCGTCGCCGAGGCGAACGTCAGGACGAGGAACAGCCGTGGGAGCCCCAGCGACGAGAGCTGGGTGACGCCGGCGAGGAAGGAGAGCGACGCCGGCAGCGTGACGCGGATGACCGTCTCGCTCACGTCGAGCGCGGACAACATCGCGGCCGCCGCGTACACGCCGAGGACGCTCCCGGCGACGCCGAGCACGCCCGCGTACAGCAGCGTCCGGGAGGCGTACGCCCGGTGGGTGCCGGCGACGTGAGCGGCGCGCATCAGGTCGCGCTGGCGCCGCTTGCGGGGGCCGTCCTCCGCGACGTACTCGCCGAATACCGACATCGCGACCCGGGAGATCAGCAGGTCGGCCCGGGGGTCGACGAGCGGTAGCAGCAGCGCCAGACAGAGCCCGACCGCGACGACGAGCGGGACGGTGGTGATCATCCGGACCGGTCTCCGGTCCCCGACGCGTCGGGGCTGACCGACCGCCGCGCCTCGTCGGCGACGGCCGCCGCTTCGGGCACCTCGGCACCCGCCGCGTTCCTCGCCCGGTCTTCCAGCCGCTCCATCACGCGTTCGGGGTCGGCGTAGTACTCGTTGACGAGCGCGGTGAACGTCCGGTAGTCGGCGATTCCGAGCTCGAGGAGCAGCGACAAGAAGCGCTCTCGCCGCCGGATCTCGCGGAGCAGTTCGGCGCGAGACCAGCCGCGCTCGTCGGCGATCTCCGACATCAGCGACGAGTCGTTGCGCCGGAACTCGTCGGCCTCCGCGTTCCAGTCGAACGCCGACGAGTAGTCGAGCTCCCCGGTTCGCTGGTCGATACCGCCGATCTCGCCGATCGTCTTCGCGCGCCGGACGCGCTGGTCGCCCGAGCGCGTCAGCGTCTGGATCGACAGCATGTCGAGCGACTGGACCATCGCGCGCGGCACGTTGATCGGCTCGTTCTCCAACCGGTTGATCACCGTCTCGATCGAGTCGGCGTGCATCGTCGAGAAGGTGGTGTGGCCCGTGTTCATCGCCTGGAACAGCGTCGTCGCCTCGTCGCCGCGCACCTCGCCCACGACGATGTACTCCGGCCGGTGGCGGAGCGCCGAGCGGAGCAGGTCGTACATGTCGATGTCGGTGCCCTCGTAGCGGCGCTCGCGGGTGACCGAGGAGAGCCAGTTGTCGTGGTACAAGGAGAGCTCGCGGGTGTCCTCGATGGTGAGCACCTTCGCGCGAGGCGGGATGAACATCGACACGGCGTTCATCGAGGTCGTCTTCCCCGAGGCGGTGCCGCCCGCGAAGATGAGGCTCTTGTTGTGCTCGATACAGAGCCAGAAGTACGCCATCTGCTCGACGGAGAACGTGCCGTACTCCATCAGGTCGATGGGCGTGAGCGGGTCCTCGGCGTACTGCCGGATCGTGAACGCGGAGCCGCGGGGAGTCACCTCCTCGCCGAGGGCGAGCTCGGCGCGGGAGCCGTCCGGCAGCGTCGTCTCCACGATCGGGTCGCCGACGGAGACGTGGCGCCCGGACTGCTGGGCGAGCCGGATGACGTAGTTGTCGAGCTCCGACTGCCCGAACGAGACGTTCGTCTCGATGTCGGTGTACTCGTCGTGGTAGACGAAGATCGGGAGGTCGTACCCGTCACAGGAGACGTCCTCGATGTGGCGGTCGTTGAGGAGCGGATCGACCTTCCCGTAGCCGCGGAAGTCGCGGTAGAGGTAATACGCGAGCGCGTGGAACGTCGCCATCCCGGCGTCGACGCCGTACCCCTCCAGCAGTCCGGTCAGCTCCTCCCGGAGGGTCTCCTCGTCGGTCTTGCCGCTCCCCTCGCGGTAGAGGAGGGGATCGCGGATGTCGTCGACGACGCGGTCGAGGAGGTCGCGCTCGAACTCGTCGAGGTCGGGTTCGACCGTGTAGTACCGGTGTTCGCTGTCCTCGTCGTCGTAGGTGACGACGACGTACGCGTACGGGGCGTTCACCCAGTAGCGGTCGACCTCGCGCTCGCCGTCCGGCACGGCGAACGACGCGAGCGGGCCGTCCTCGCCCGGCCGGAACGGTCGGACGTCGATCTCCGACCCGCGGAGCATCTCCCACGTTCGCGAGAGCCGCCGCCTGACGGCTTCGAAGCGGTCTTCGGCTCCCTCGCGTGCGTCACTCGCCATCTCGTTACGGCGTCGTATGTGGCGGGGTGAGTTAAATGCCACCGGGCGGTTCTCAGCGCTGATGCTCAGCGCACCGGCCCGGTCCGCGCCGATCCGACCCCTCTCGGCGGCCCGCGCTCACCCTCTCGCGACGGCTCGCTCCCGCCGACCGCTCGCGACGGCTCGCTCGTGCCGACCGCTCGCGTCCGGTCGCCCCGCCTGCCACTCGCGCTCCTCGCTCGTGCGTCCGCGGTCCGCTCGCCCGTCACGTTGATAGGTGCCGACCGCGAAGAACCCGATAGGCAATGCGGCGTGACTACTTCGAACTAACCGTCGAGGGCGTCGACGACGACGCCGACGACCGGGCGACGCCCCTGGTCCGGATCGACTTCCACGGACCGGCGGGACTGTTGCGCGAGCGCCTCTCGGACACGGACGGCGACCTGCTCGAGGCCGAGGAGATCGACGTCGCCTTCCGGCTCCGCGAGTCGCTCGCCGACGCCGCCGACCCCGAAGGCGTGGTCGGCGTGACGAACCGATACACCGGAGACTTCGTCCTGGAGCTCAACGAGACCGCCACGGACGTACTCCCGTTCATCCATGCCGCACGCGACTCGGCCGGCGACGAGGACGCGCGCTACCGCGTCGAGATCGACGTCGAGGGCGAGCGGCTCGTCTCCTACGACAAGAACACCTTTCTCGTGTACGACCACGAGGGGAACCTCCTCCGCAGCGAGAGCCTGATCCCCTCCGGCGTCGAGCTGTGACGTCGGCTCGGACCGCTTTCTGACGCTCAGATACTGACGTTGTCGCCGACCAGCCGCACCGCGTCGCCCGGTCGCAGATCGAAGGCGCCGTCGCCGCGGCCGTCGTTGACGTCGCACTCGACGTAGCCGTGGCTCCCGACGGTGACGAGGCGCTCGCCGGCGTCCACCGCGCCGAACGTCTCCGCGACCGGCGTGAGGTCCTCGTTGACGCGGATCCAGTCGCTTCCCCGAACCAGCTCGCCCGGGACGTTCGTGACCACGTTGCCGAAGCGGTCGATCACGAGCACCTCGCCGTCGACGGCGACCGGCTCGCCGTCGTCGTCGCGCTCGACGCTCGGCTCGGGGAACGCGATGTCGACGGGGTCGGCCGCGGGCGAGAGGTCGTCCATCGACGAGAGCGCGGCGGCGACCGCCTCGGGGCTCGCGCCCGCCGGACCCCCGTCGAACTGCGCGCGGATCCGCGCCGCCACCGGGGCGAACACGTCGCGACCGTGGAACGTGCGGCTCGCCGGCTCGTCGACGTCGACGACGAACGCCTCCACGTCGGCGGCCGCCGCGTCGCCCGCGTCGTCCGCGTCTCCGTCACCGGCGAGCGCCCTCGCGGGCGGCATCGCGAGCCCGTTGTCGGGCGCGACGAGGACGTGGGACCCGGCCCGGACGACGAGTGCGTCGCGGTCGGTGCCGACGCCGGGGTCGACGACGGCGCAGTGGACGGCCGGCGGGAACTCGGGGAGCACGAACCGAAGCCAGAAGGCGGCCGCTCGGGGGTCGCCGCGCGGGAGGTCGTGGGCGACGTCGATCATCTCGGCGTCGGTGTGCCGGCGGATCACTCCCTTCATCGCGGCCGGGTACGGCGAGCCGAAGTCGGACGTGAGCGTGAGCATGCGTTATCTGCGGGCCGGCTGGGGCTTAAAAGGCATCTTCCCCGTCGGGCGGTCCGATCGTCGACCGCGACGTGGCGAGCGCGTCCGGCACCGCCGGCCGCCGGTCACGCGTCCAGCGACGGGTCGGCGCTGGTGTCGGTCTCGGCGATCCGACGGATGCGCTGGACCCCGTCGACCTCCTCTATCACGTCGATCACGGCCGCCGGGACGAGCGCCTCCCAGTCGCGGCCGTGGATCATCCGCTCGCGGAGCTCCGTCCCCTCCAACACGTCCCGGCGGAACATCGGAGAGCCCCGGACCTCGACGCCGGCCTCCTCGAACAGGCGGACGACGAGCGGGTTGTTCGAGTAGGCCACGTCGAACCGCGGCGTCATGCTCTGCACGTGGCTCACCCACACGGAGTTGCGGTCGAGGTCCTCGATGGGGACGACGTACGTGGTGATATCGAGGTGTTCGACGGCCTTCGTCACCATCATCACGCGCTCGCCGGCGGTGAACGGGTTCCGAGTGGTGTGGGAGTCGCCGGCCGATCCGATTCCCAGGACGAGCTCGTCGACGTCCGCGGCGATCTCCTCGATCATGTGTCGGTGGCCGTCGTGAAACGGCTGATACCGCCCGATGTAGAACCCGCGCATGGATTCACGTTGCGCGGCCAGCATTTATAAACCCCATGGGACGCCCCGAACGGCGATATGTGGGTCTATAGCGCCTCTCAGTGGCGTTTCATCGAACCCGAACGCCCGCTCTGTGGGGAGAAAGTATATCAGTAGCCGACCCTTCGTTTTTCCTAGAGATACCCGATTCTATGAGCAACGAAAAGGACGCGAATGACCCCCCGACCGAGGACCCCGAGGATCCGGCCGAGACGGGCTCGAACGCGGGAGGGAACGGCGAGGACGCCCCCGACGACGGCGGCCGAGCGCCCACCGAGGCCGACGACGACGCCGAGTCGACCGACGGCGAGGAGCCGGACGAGGTCTGGGACGACGGGATCGTCGTCGACGACGGTCCGGACCCGGACGTCGGTACGGGCCGCGGGGACGAGAACGGTGCCACCCCTGAGGGCGTCACCGAACCGACCGACGACGGCGGTATCGACGACCTCGGGAGCTCGGTCGAGGTCGAGGGTGCCGAGATCGACGAGGACCCCGACGAGGACGACCTCCTCGGCGGGCTCAAGATCGACACCACCGCCGAACTCGAGATCCCCGACCGCCTCGTCGATCAGGTGATCGGGCAGGAACACGCTCGCGACGTGATCATCAAGGCGGCCAAACAGCGCCGCCACGTGATGATGATCGGCTCGCCCGGGACCGGGAAGTCGATGCTCGCGAAGGCCATGTCCGAACTCCTCCCGAAAGAGGAGCTACAGGACGTGCTGGTCTACCACAACCCCGAGGACGGGAACAAGCCGAAGGTCCGGACCGTCCCCGCGGGGAAGGGCGACCAGATCGTCGACGCGCACCGCGAGGAGGCGCGCAAGCGCAACCAGATGCGCTCGCTGCTGATGTGGATAATCATCGCCGTCGTGCTGGGCTACGCGCTCA
>Ga0209946_1001177_pt1 | contig 10658 bp, 9 predicted proteins | sample SalPon2_A_H2O_MG_FD_185704 | JGI IMG/M metagenome (GOLD analysis project Ga0209946, IMG submission 185704) | Salt pond water microbial communities from South San Francisco under conditions of wetland restoration - Salt Pond MetaG R2_A_H2O_MG... | ecosystem: Environmental > Aquatic > Non-marine... | reverse complement strand
GCAGCTCTCGGCGGTCTGCTGTATGTGTGTTCGACGCCATCCTATTGGTTGGATTAGGGACGAAGCGACACTTAATATTATCGCCGAGCGGATCGTTCATTACGTGATTTTTGCCTAAATTAAGCGGCTGGCAGCGCTAATAAATCCCTGTTTTTGACCCTCACTGCTCTCCCGGTCGAGTGGTGGGGTGACCGTGTACAGACACACTTATTGGCCTGAGCGGCCCCCTTTCTATATGGACTACGAGCAGGTTCGAGCGGTCGATCCGGCGGTCGCAGACGCCCTTGCCGGCGAGGATACCCGGCAGGAAGAAACGTTGGCGATGATCGCCAGCGAGAACCACGTCAGTAAGGCTGTACTGGAGGCACAGGGCAGCGCGCTGACCAACAAGTACGCCGAGGGGTATCCGGGCAAACGCTACTACGCCGGCTGTGAGTACGCCGACGAGGTCGAACAGCTTGCGATCGACCGCGCCAAAGAGCTCTGGGGGGCCGAACACGTCAACGTCCAGCCGCACTCGGGCACCCAGGCCAATCAGGCCGTCTACTTTGCGACGCTTGACCCTGGCGACAAAATCCTCTCCTTGGATCTGACACACGGCGGCCACCTCAGCCACGGCCACCCCGCAAACTTCGTCGGCCAGTTCTACGAGGTCGAACAGTACGAGGTCGACCCCGAAACCGGCTATCTCGACTACGATGGGCTCGCTGCAATGGCCGATGAGTTCGAGCCAGATATGATCGTCTCGGGATACTCTGCCTATCCACGTGAGGTTGAGTGGGAGCGCATTCAGGATGTGGCCGACGATGTGGGTGCCTACCACCTCGCTGATATCGCCCACATCACCGGTCTTGTCGCCGCCGGCGTCCACCAGTCACCGGTCGGTGTCACCGATTTCGTGACGGGATCGACCCACAAAACGATCCGTGCCGGCCGCGGTGGGATCGTGATGACCAGCGAGGAACACGCCGACGATATCGACAACGCGGTCTTCCCTGGCGGACAGGGTGGCCCGCTCATGCACAACATCGCCGGCAAGGCTGTCGGCTTCAAGGAAGCCCTCCAGCCAGAATTTGAAGAATACGCCCAACAGGTCGTCGACAATGCCGACGTGCTGGCTGAGACGTTTGCGGATCACGGCTTCGAACTCGTCTCCGGCGGTACTGACACCCACCTCGTGCTTGTTGATCTCCGCGAATCACACCCTGACCTGCCGGGCGGGGAGGCCGAGGACGCACTCGCTGAAGCTGGGATCGTCCTCAACGCCAACACCGTGCCGGGTGAGACACGCTCGCCGTTCAACCCCAGCGGCATCCGCGCCGGGACGCCCGGGCTGACGACCCGTGGGTTCGATGCGGAAGCGACCGCCGAGGTTGGTGAGTTGATCTACCGCGTTGTCGACAACCACGACGACCAGCGTGTCATCGACGAGGTGAGCGAGCGGATCGACGAACTCTGTGCCGCCTACCCGCTGTACGAGTAACGCGACCGAACCTGTCTCCCCCCGCCAGCGTCTGACTTGCGTCTGACGGGTTCTTATTACTGAGCCACTATTTTACCCGACGTGTATTCCAGCGTGCACCGTTGGCCAGCCCAGGGGGGAGTCGGGCGGCAGCACCGCGCGCTGCAACGCTGACCACGTCGCAGCCATGAGTTCCACATCCTGTTCCACCGGCGACCGCTCACTCGGCGATTCATCGCCGCCACCTGAGGAGGCACCGCTCTCGACAAGCGATGAGACATCGCCATCACAATCGACGCCGGCACCACAATCTGGGGCTGACGGAACGGCCGATCACGCCGGTGGGTTCGAGTTCGATCTGGATCTCGAACACCACGATCCGGTCGTCGCCCTCACCGAGGCCTACGAGCGTGGTGACCTCACAGCCTCGCTGTTGGAGCGAGCGGAGGTCGAAGCCCTCCAAACGTTTGTCGTCCGCGCCGAAACCGGAGCCTTTGAGGTGCGATCAAATCCAGATCTGGAGGCCGCTGTCCGGATCGCTCGGTCGATCATTCACGAGCGACACCAGAACTAATCCTACGCCGCACGTCTAAGAATCCGAACTTTGAGCAGTTAGGATTCGTCGCCGCTGTTGCCGCCCAGCAGCGTCGATTGGAGCTTCTGCCGCCACTGCGAAAGATCGTCCAGTTCGCCTTCGATGTCGCTGATACGCTCGCCGACATCACCCTCCTCGGAGAGCCGGTCTTCGAGCGTCGCCACGTCGCTACCGATGGACTCGATCTCCGCGGACAGCGAGGAGAGTTCCTCGGCGTGCTCATCGAGTGTTGCCGCCAACTCCGCGCGGTGATCGTCGGATGCCTCGAAGCCAGCGTCGACCTCCTCGCTGAGGTCGCTCAGTGAGTCAGCGACATCATCAACGTTCGCGGACACATCGGCGATCTCGGCCTCGTTGTCCGCGGTTGACTCCTCAAGAGACTCGATCGCCTCGTCGTGGGCGTCTGTCGTCTCATCGAGGTCGGCAATCGACTCGCCGTGGCTGTCAGTTGTCTCTTCCAGGTCGTTGATAGCTGCGTCGTGAGCGTCGGCTGTCTCGTCGAGTGCCTCGATCTCCTCGGCGTGGGCGGCAAGCTCATCCGATAGATCTGTCTCGACGGTATCGATCTCCTCGTCGATCGTATCGACCCGATCCTGTACCGCATCGATCCCGCCGCGGTGGGTTTCAAGCGTCGATTCGATGCTGTCGATGGTTTTGTTGTTGCTCCACAGCTCGTCTTCAAGCTCGTTGACGTCGTTTTGGAGTTCGGTCAACGCCGCATCATGTGAGCGCGTCTCCGACTGGAGGGCTTCGACATCGGCCTGCATTGCGTCGAGCTGTTCGCGGGTGGATTCGATGATCTCGCTGCCGGTGCCGTTCTCGCTGAGGAACTCCTCTAAGGCCGAGGTGTAGGCCTGAAGCTTGCTCAACTCGGTTTCCAGCCGTCGGATGCGCGCCTCGTATTGGCCGCTGCCGACAGAGGCTTTCTCGACGGTTTCCTTGATCCCGTTGATGCTGTCGAGGAGTTCCTGGCCGATCGCCGACTCGGCGCGCTCGGCCGCCGCAACGACATCGGCCTCGTCGCTGTCAGACAGTTCGGGCTCCTCGTCGGCCGGTGCGGCCGGCACCTCGGCGGGCTCCTCCTCGCCGTCCGATTCGTCGGTGGCCCCGTCGTCAGCCGATGCTTCGGCGACTTCCTCGTCAGTTGAGTCCTCGTCTGAGGATGCCGTTGACTCCTCGGCCTCGCTTGTGACCGCGTCCTCGCTTGGTTCCTCGGCAGCAGCGTCAGCGTCGTCGTCCGGGGACTGTGCGTCGTCGATGGTGTCGGCTGTGTCGTCGGTCATAGATTGGGTAGTCGCGGTGGTGTCTTCGGCTGGCGATACGTCGTCGGTCGTCGAATCGGTCTGCTCGGCCGTCGACGCCTCGTCGGGCTGTGCCTCGGGCGGCAGTTCGACGGCGGCCTCATATCGATCGCGGGTGTCTCTGACGAAGGCGACCCGGGTGTCGGTTTGTGAGGCGACCTCAGCATTTGACAGCTCCGGATTCTTCAGTACGACGCGAAGCACCTCGGCTTCGGCCTCGTCGATCAGCGCATCGTCGGGATGCAGCGGCTCAGCATCGGTCGCCAACTCAACATCGTCGTCAGTGAGCAACGCCGACTCCTCAGCAACATTGTCCGCTGTCTCAGCGTCAGTTTCCGCATCACGATCGGTTTCATCATCGGTATCGACCGTCGCGTCGTCGACAGCGGTCGTCTCAGCATCAGCTTCTGCCTCGATATCGACATTGTCAGCATCAGCTTCCTCGTCGTCGACAGCGACGCTGGGCTCCGTGTCAGTACCATCGCCGTCATCGACACCGCTCGGTGCGTCACTCACAGCTGTCGTCGCCGCAGCTGACTCCTCGTCGACGCTGGCTGCATCGTCCGGATCGGTAATTTCGATCTCCGGTTCCTGCATCCACTCGCTGAGGTTCGATTTCAACGCCCCCTCGTAGGTGTAGGCGGTACGAACCCCGTCGCTGTCGATCCGGGTGCTGAAGACGAGCTTGTCGTCTTCGATCGTCCATGCCAGCTCGTCGTCGGCTCTGGAGGCGACGCCGTCGGCGTCGGCGACAGCCGGGATCGGCTCCCGGATGGTGACAGTCTTCGGCCCCGGCGACCACAACCGGATGTAGTACTCGATGCCGGCCGGGCCGTCGTCGAAGTCCTTGTACGACTTCGTTACCGTGATATCGTCTTTGTTTATCGGCTCCATCGCTCTGTCATTAGCATGCGATACCGAACGAGTGTACTTAGTAGTATACCTTACCCGAGACGCACACCCCGTGTCGTTGTGGAGTCGTCGAGCAGCGAGCGTCATTTGCAGTGTCATCGTGGGGTGTATGCAGGCGGTGTCAGCGGGGCGATGTGGGATCCTCACGCAGGCCACGCTGTAGCCCGGGCAATGATTGCCCGCCGTCACGCTCTTGCTGGTGGCTGTCGAAGCACTCGATAGCAGTGGCTCCGACGGGATTGAACGCAGATCGAACGGGGACGCAGTCGCCATGACATTCGACGCCTTCACCGACGGCGACAGCGACGACGCCGACGACCGAATCATCCTCCATGTCGATATGGACTGTTTTTATGCCTCCTGTGAACGCCTCCGTGAGCCCGAGCTGCGCGGCGAACCCCTCATCGTCGGCATGGGGTACGAGGCTGGCGAGTCCCACGGCGCAGTTGCCACCGCGAGCTATGAGGCCCGCGACCACGGGATCGAGAGTGCCCAACCGATCAGTCAAGCGCTTGAGGCGCTCCCGCGGGCTGCCGAGACCGACGCGGAACCGGCCTGCCACTACCGGCCTGTCGACCTCGACTTTTACGAGGAAGTCGCCAGCGACGTGAAAGAGATTCTGCATGACTGCGCCGACGTTGTCCGCGAGGTCAGCATCGACGAAGCCTATCTCGATGTGACCGACCGCACGAGTTGGGGGCTCGTCGACGACCCGGATGCCGATGCCGAGAGCGACGACGGTGGTGTCGACGACAGCCGAACGATCGCGGAGGGGTATGCCCGCCACGTCAAACAACGGATCAGCCGCGAGGTCGGCGTGCCAGCCAGCGTCGGCGTCGCCCCAAACATGGCGACCGCGAAGGTTGCCAGCGATCACGACAAACCCGATGGGCTGACCGTCGTCCGGCCCGCCGAGGTGGCTGCCTTTCTCGACCCGCTGTCTGTGGCGGCGATCCACGGCGTCGGTCCGGTGACCGAGCGCGAACTCGCTGAGTTGGGCATCGAGACCGCCGGTGACCTCGCGGCCGCCGATCCAACCATCCTTGTTGATCGGTTTGGTGAGCGCGGCCGGGAACTCGTCGCCCGCGGCCGTGGCAACGACGACCGCGAGGTGACACCGACCGGTCGCCCGAAAAGTCTCTCCAGAGAGTCGGCGTTCACCGAGGCGACCGAGGATCCCGAAGCCAAACGCGAACGGGTTAGTGCGCTTGCGGCCGATGTCGCCGCCCGGGCCCGGAGCCGCGGGGCGATGTACCAGACCGTCGGGATCAAGGTCGTCACCCCGCCGTTCGATGTCAACACGCGTGCCTCCTCGCTGTCAGGGCCGATCGACGATCCCGACCTTGTCGAAGCGATCGCGCTTGAGTTGCTTGAGGAGTTTGCGGACGCCCCGGTTCGCAAACTCGGCGTTCGAGTCTCGAATCTCAGCTTCGCCGCGGGTGAGCAGGCCAAACTTAACGGGTTTGACGCCGCAAGCCTCAGTTCTGGTGAATCTGCCGACGACGCCGCCGATATCGACGCTGATAGCGACTGGGCGAGGCCCGCCCCTGTTGAGCACGCTGTTGACACTGACGCGCGTCTCACCGACTGGGTCGATCCTGAGAGCGACGGTGGCGACACTGATGCCCCAACACGGCCAACGCCGAACGACGATGGGCAGTCCTCACTCGGCTCGTTCGACTAACGTCAGACAGCCGGCTGACACCACCGACAACAGGAACTATGTGGGCTCACACAGACGAATAGGTAAATGAGCAGCGAGGAAACCATCACGGTCGCGGACGTGAGTGCTGGCCCCGGCGGCACCGACGCCATCGCCCCCGGGACAGCCGTCGAGTTGCCGGTCGTCGATCTCCTCACGGGCCGCGGCTTCATCACAGGCAAAAGCGGCAGCGGGAAATCAAACACAGCATCGGTGATCTTGGAAAATCTTCTTGACAACAACTTCCCCGTCCTCATCGTCGACAGCGACGGGGAGTACTACGGGCTCAAGGAGGCCTACGAGATCCTCCACGTCGGGGCCGACGAGGAATGCGATATTCAGGTCACCGCCGATCACGCCGAGAAGATCGCCTCGCTGGCCCTCGAAGAGAACATCCCGATCATCCTCGACGTATCGGGGTATCTCGACGACGAGGACGCCAACGAACTGCTTTTAGAGACCGCCAGACACCTCTTTGCGAAAGAAAAGAAGCTGAAAAAGCCGTTCCTGTTGGTCATCGAGGAGTGCCACGAGTACATCCCCGAACAGGGCGGGATGGGCGAAGCCGGCAAGATGCTGATCAAGATCGGCAAACGCGGCCGGAAACACGGCCTCGGGATCGTCGGCATTAGCCAACGCCCAGCGGATGTAAAAAAGGACTTCATCACGCAGTGTGATTGGCTCGTCTGGCATCGACTTACCTGGCGCAACGACACCAAAGTGGTCGGGCGCATTCTCGGCTCGGAGTACGCCGACGCTGTCGAGGAGTTGGCTGACGGCGAGGGCTTCCTTGTTGCCGACTGGTCAGACGATATCCGCCGAGTGCAGTTCCATCGCAAGGAAACCTTCGACGCGGGGGCAACGCCCGGCCTTGAGGATATCGAACAGCCGGAGCTCAAATCCGTCAGCGACGATCTCGTCTCTGAGCTCACCGAGATCTCCGACGAGAAGGCCCGCCGCGAAAGCGAGTTGGCTGACCTTCGGCAAGAACTCGACAAGAAAGACGCGCGGATCAAAGAACTTGAACGCGAACTTGAGGAGGCCCGCGACCTGAGCCGGATGGCCGACCAGTTTGCCCAGGCGATGTTGCAGCGATCCGAAGCCGCCTACCGCGGCCCCGACGAGCCCGCTGACGCGGCCGCTGCCGACGCGGGGGCAGACACAGCACCCGCCGACAGCGCGACGGCTGACGCCGAGCCGAGCGGGGCTGAGATGTCGGCCGACGGCGTCTTCGGCGATGATCTCACGCCGGCTGATTTCGCCAACGCGGTCGCCGAAGCCGCGGAGGATGACACCACGGCGGCTGGAGCTCTCGCCAACGAGGCAACCAGTGACGACGACAACGCAGACGAGACAGCATACGACGGCTCAACCCCGATCGATCCCCAGCCCGTCGATCCCTCGGAGGTAACTGGCCCCGAGGAAACGACAGGATCGACCAGTGGGAGCGCGCCCACATCGACGCGGTTCGGCACCGTCACCCGCAGCGACATCGCCGAGGAGGCCATGGAGTTTGTTGAGGCCGTCGAACACGGCACCCGCGAGGCGGTCGTCACAGAACTCAACGACCGCATCGCCGACCTGCCGCTACGATCGGTTGGGATGTTAGAACACTACCGCGAGGAGGCCAAAAGCGACCCCGTCTCGGCGCATATCGCTGCCGGCGGCGACGACGACCACCAACTCGCCTACAGCCGCAACCGACCGCTTCGACAGTCACAGTTGATTCGACACGTTGGCGAGGGTCGCTATCGGTACGCGATCCCGGAACTCATCCGGGAGGCCTACGCCGATACGCTCACCGACAACGAACTGGCGACGATGATACAAGCAGTCGAAGCCAGCTTTCTCGATGACGTCTCCGAGCCAGAATAAGACGGCTTAGAGCCCGGAGACGAGATCTTCGAGGGCGGCCCGCGGATCGTCGGCTTTGGCAACCCCGCTGGCCAGCAGGATGCCCGAGGCACCAAGCTCCTCGGCGGTCACCACGTCGTCGCCTGTCGAGATTCCCGCGCCACAGTAGACCTCAACGTCCTCGTCAACGTCGCCAGCGGCGGCGACGGCGTCGGTGACGATATCCGGATCGGCGGTGGCGACCGACACATCGCCGCCGATGAGCTCCGGCGGTTCGACGGCGACCGAATCCGGCTGTAGGGCCGCGGCGGCGGCGATCTGATCCGGGTTGTTCGCACAGACACAGGTTTCCAGCCCGGCGCGTTCGGCGGCGCGTACCGCGGCGTCGATATCGGCGAGCTTGCGGCGGTTTTCCGAGTGGTTGAGCAGCGTCCCTTCCGCGCCGGCCTCGGCGACGGCCTCCGCGAGGGTGCTGCCGGTGAAGCTGCCGTAGCCGTTCGGCGAGACGTGTTGGGCCCACGTTTCGACGCCGGTGTCGGCGACGGATTCGAGGTGGGCGGCCTGCGGCGAGACAGCGATGCGGACGCCGGCGTCCTCGGCGACATCGCGGGCCGCGGTGGCGACTTCGATCGGATCACACGGATACGCTTTCAGGTTCACCAAGATGAACATACGCCATCGTTTGTCGCCGGGGTGATATAGCTTCATCTTTCGGCCGCCGACTTAACCTGTCAGAATTGTTCACAAATTATCAAATACCTCCCGTGGTAAGGTGGCGTAAGTAGGGATGTCGCTGCGAGAGCTCATCGCGGATATCGAAACCCGCACGATGACGCTGACCGTCGTCAACACACCTGAGTCTATCGTTGACGACCTCCGCGAGCAGTATGAGGATCGACATCTCACCATCGACACCCGGACGCTCCCGGAGGAGCCTGAACAGTTTGCGATCCTCAGCCGCGAGGATGCCTTTGTGACCGCGGTTTCCTTGGACGATATCTACCGGCCGCCGGATGCGGAGCCGTCGACAGAAACCGGTGTTGAGCGCAGCCCGATCCTCGATCACCTCGATGAGACGCTGTTTACCTCCTACTCGATCGAGGAGATGTTTATGGCCTCCCGGGAGATCGAGGATCGCGCCTGGCGGATCGGCAGCGGCGAACTCCACGCCGGGTTTCAGACGCTCTCAGTGCTCGATGGCCAGACAGACGCCTACAACCAACTTGGCGAACACACCGCGCTGTCGGTACACACCTACGCCGCACCTGTCAGCGACAGCCCAGTCGTGCCGGATCACGACTCGTACACCCTCCATATTGAAAATGACGAGGAGATTCAGAAGACCTGGTTTGTCGCCTACGACGGCGACGGCGTCGATGAGAACATGTGCGCGCTGTTAGCTGAGGAGCGCGGCGACCGAGAGTTCTACGGCTTTTGGACGTACGATCCGACGACTGTGGAATATCTGATCGGATACCTGAAAACGACCTACAGCGATGTTGGCTCGACGGCCGATCTCGACGCTGACGGTGACTCACACGTCGTCTGAACCGTCCGCGATCAGTCCTTTCGTTCGACTACGTCGCCCAGCGTCATCGACCCGGTGGACTCACCTGACCACTCGGTGTCGTCGACATCGGCTCCTTCGGTGAGCGTAATATCGAACGTCGATTCGAGCTTCTTGCGGACATCGTCGCTGGGGAGCACGTCACCGCGTTCGAGCTTCCGGATGAGACTCGCCTTCTCGTTGAGGTTGTTGGCGAGTTCCTCTTGGGTGAGACCCTCGCCCTCGCGGGCCTCCCGGATCCGGTCGTCGTAGTCGGTGGCGATCTCGTCCATGTCGTCGAACATGTCCTTCCGGCGTTGATTCGAGGCACCACCCGAGCTGCCCGTCGATCCTGTCGACGTGGAACTGCTGCTCCCACCCGAGGAGCCGGAGCTACTGCTGGAGGTCGAATACTTGCTCGATCCCGACGACGAGGATTGGGTTTTGACCTCCGTCCCGAACTCCGTACACTCGTCACAGAGTTCCAGTTTCGCCCCTTCGACTTTTGTGGTGGTGAGCGACGACTGCTCGGCACCACACATCTCACATTGGGCCATACGCATCGATACCGTATCCCACTGTATAAAGCATGCGCCGTCGGCGACTTACAGATCGTTCCACGCGCCCCAAAACCGCTGGGCGGCGGTGACGTGGCCGATAATCGCAAAGAAGGCCAACAGCAACGCGACAACGCCGTAGCCGGCCACAATCGGGCCGGAGACGATGGCCGCGGCGACGCCGGTCAGGCCGATCAACGCCAGTCGGTCTGCCCGGCCGACGAGGCCGCCGTAGGCCCGTCCGAGGCCGACCGCTTGGATCTGCGTGCCGAGATACGAGGTCATCAACACGCCGGTCACAGCAAGAAAGCCAAGCGCGAAGTTACCGACGCCGGCCGCCAACCCGCCGATGATCGTCAGATCGGCATAGCGATCGATCACGTGATCCAGCAGGTCGCCGCCGGCGGAGGCGGTCTCCTGACGGCGAGCGAGCGCGCCGTCGATCAGATCTAGCCACCCGTTGGCGAAGACGAAGACAGCTCCAGCGACATAGAACAGCGGCTCGGCGATGACGAAGGACACAGCCGCGGCGACCGCGACCCCAAGCGAGATGACGCTGACACTGTTTGGTGTCAACCCAATTCTGTCGGCTCCGGTGACAAACGGCGTTAGCAACCGGTCGGCAACCGGCCGAAGTCGATCAAGTGTCATCCAACGAGATACCCCGTGAAGTCGACATCGCCGACACCGGGATCGCGGTCTCCGTTGCGGACGGCGGCGATCTCCTCG
>Ga0209946_1001175_pt1 | contig 10696 bp, 10 predicted proteins | sample SalPon2_A_H2O_MG_FD_185704 | JGI IMG/M metagenome (GOLD analysis project Ga0209946, IMG submission 185704) | Salt pond water microbial communities from South San Francisco under conditions of wetland restoration - Salt Pond MetaG R2_A_H2O_MG... | ecosystem: Environmental > Aquatic > Non-marine... | reverse complement strand
CACGGAGTTCATCGCCGACTACTGTAACCGACTCGTCATGGTCGCCGACGGCGGCGTCGCGTGGACGGACCCGGTCGCGGACGGCCTCAACCGAGTGGAGGAGCTGCTCGACGCGGACATTCACCCGCCGATGGTCACCCAGATCGCCCGTGAGCTCCCCGCCGAGCAGGGACTGCTCCCGGAGGGCCGGTATCCGGTCACTGTGAGCGAAGCCGCTCGGGCGTTCCCGCCCCTCACAGCGCAACCCGACCGGCACCGAACGCGTGGCGACCGCGACCCCGGTGGCCCGCTCGTCAGTCTGTGCGACGTGACTCACGGTTATCCCACGCTCCGGGAGGGGCGAAAGACGGTGCTAGAGCAGTTCGACCTGCAACTGTACGCCGGCGACCGCGTCGCCCTCGTCGGTGCCAACGGTGCCGGTAAATCGACGATACTTCGGCTGATGACCGGGCTCGAAGCGCCCGATTCAGGCACCGTTACCGTGCTTGGTCAGGACACCAACGACACGCTCCCCGAAGAGCTGGCCGAGGACACGGTGTACATCCACCAGAACCCCGAAGAGATGTTCATCGAGGAGACCGTCCGCGACGACATCGGCTATTACCTCGACCGCCGGGGCTGCCCGGACGTCGACGAGCGCGTCGACGAGGTCGTCTCCTTTCTCGATCTCGACGACATCGCCGACCGGGACGGCCGACTCCTCAGCGTCGGCCAACAGCGCCGCGCGTCGCTCGGTATCGGACTGGCGACCGATCCGTCTGTCGTCCTGCTCGACGAACCGACCGGGAGTCTGGACCTCCAGAGCCGACGCGAGGTGACGCGGATGCTCTCGCGGTCGGAGTCCCGCACGGAGGCGGTCGTCACCGCCACCCACGACCTCCAGCTGGTGGCCTCGTGGGCAGACCGCGTCGTCGTCCTGGGGCCGTCCGGTATCCTCGCGGACGCGTCTCCACAGGCGATATTCGAGCGGCCGGAGCTGTTGGACCGCGCGCATCTGCGACCGCCACAGGTCGTCGAACTCAGCGACCGACTCGGCGTCGAGTCGCCGGCGCTGACCGTCTCGGAGTTCGTCGACCGGCTCGCGGCCGTGGAGGTGCGGTAGATGGGATACCTCGACGCCATCCGCGACATCTCCGTCGCCGACGTCAAAGTCGACCTCATGCGGACGGCCTACGACAACGACGACGCGTTACTCAACACGTTCGATCCCCGTGTCGTCATCCTCTGGTCGGTGATATTCATGATCGTCCCGTGGTTCTTCTACGAGGCCGAGCCGCTGTTCGCGATGCTCTGTGCCGCGCTGGTGCTTGCGTATCTGTCCAAGACTAGCGTCTACCTGCTGGCGCTGCTGCTATGGGGCACTATCTCGAACATCGGGTTCATCGTCGTGCTGAGCTCCGTCGTCTACTGGTGGCAGGGCGGGACGGGCGGACTCAGAGGGGCGGTTGTCGACAACAGCGTCGCGTTGCTCCCGTTCACGCTGAAACTGACCGTCATCTCGGTCGTGAGTCTGGCCGCCTTCTCGGCGATGAGTCCGAAGAAACTCTCGAAAGGGTTGCTGAGTCTCGGCGTCCCCCGTCCGTTCACGTTCGCTATCGCATACGGCTACCGCATGATGCCGGTGTTACTCGAAGAGTACCACGACCTGGTCAACTCACTGCGACTCCGCAGCAAGGTCCCGGAGAACCGCGGGTTCCTGCGCTGGCGGTACTACCTCTATCTGGGAAAACTCTCCATCCGAGGCTTCTATCCGATGGCGTTCAACGTCGCCAAACGGTCCCGAGTCACGGTCGAAGCGATGGAGACGAAAGGGTTCTCTCACTCCCTCGACGACGAGGACAGCCGCGAACTCCGGCTGGGTGACCTCGAAATCAGGCCCCGGGACGTTTCGTTCGTTACCGTCTCGCTGCTGTTCGTGGTCGTGGTCGCAGTGGGGTTCTAGTTCGGCGCTGGCGCGGCTCGCCCCGGTAATTCGGCTGTTGACGCTCACCGGGGCTTTGCTCTACCGCAGAACCCGCTCGATATCGACCACGTCGATATCGGCCCCTTCGACTGAGGCCCGCAGTTCCGGAACGCGCTCGGTCACCTCGACCGGCCGGTGGCTGTCGGTTCCGAGCACGAACCCGACGCCGCGGGCGGCGAAGTGAGACAGCATCGACGGGTCGGGGTGGGGCCGGCCAAGCGACCGGTTCACCCGCCCGGCGTTGAGTTCAGGGACGGTCCGCGAGTGAGCCAGCGACGCGGCGACCCGCCTGTAATCGACTGGCCGACTGTGGCCACGCAGCGTCTCCAGACGTTCGGGGAGGTCCAGATGCCCGAGGACGTCGAACAGCTCGGACTCGATCAGCGCCACGACGGCGTCGTAGTAGCGCTTGACAACGGATCGGCGTGTCCCCTCGTCGGCGTCCGCATAGGGGGCGTCGCTGGTGTAGTCGTACTCGCCGGCGAAGTGGACGCTCCCGATCGTGTAGTCGAACTCAGCAGCCCGGAGAAACTCCCGGATGCCCTCGGTCTCTCTCGTGACGAAGCTGACCTCGGCGGCGTCGTACAACGTCAGGTCCGTCTCTTCTCGGGCAGCGTCGATGACCTCGCGCCGGCGCTCGTAGGTCTCGACGAGGTCGTAGGTCGCCCGGCGACCGAACGCGTCGTCGGTCACGATGCAGTGGTCGGTCAGTCCCAGCCCCGCCAGTCCGGCCTCCTCGGCCGCCGCGATCATCGCCGACAGCTCGGAGCCATCTGAGAACGTCGTGTGCGCGTGGACGTCGGTCTGCATCAGCGCTCACCGGCCACGTCGTACAGCTTCTGGCCCTCCAGGCGCGGGACCACGTCGCGGCTGTCGAAGTTCAGGGTGTACTCGTAGAGGTCGGTCCGTTTCACCTGGGGGCGACGCTCGTATTTCGGCCCCTTCGAGAACTCGACCAGCTCCCGGTACACAGCCCGCTCGGCGTCGGTCGGCGGCTCCTCGTGGAGGTGACGGGCGATGTACAGCGCGCCGGCCACGTCCTCCGGGGAGGGCTTGCCGTTGGAGCCGGCCGGGACGAAGTACGTCTCGCCGTCCCGCTCGCGGAGGTGGTCGGCCACTGCGGCGCCGTTGGTCAGGCCGCCGACGTAGACGGTCACGTCCTCCCCGCCCGCAAGCCGCAGGTCGGTGACGGCGTTGCCGCCGTTCGTCGACGTCATCGCCGTCGGCCGCCCGGCCACGTCGACGTCCTGAACGAAACTCGGCGAGTTGAAGAAGTCGTACCCCGGTTCGCCCTCGTAGTTCGGCCCGGAGCCGCCGCCGATCTTCGCCCGCGGGTGCTCGTCCCGGAACGCCGGTTCGTCGCCCCGCTCCTCGGTGATGTGGACGTACTCGGCACCGTTTTCGAGCAGCTCCGGTACCGTCGTCGAGAACTGCGCGACGTCGACGACGACGTAGTCCCCCGGCTCGGGGTCGTCGGGTATCTGTGCACGCGCGGGAATCACCCGGTCTTTCGGGAGCAGGTCAGCCTGCCCGTCTGCGAGCAGCGCCATACCATAACGGGACTCGTCTGTCGCTTGAGTGTAACTAGGAGGGCTATGTGTCGGTACGTACGACTCCCCAGTGCTACCGCCCTCGCGGGCTCGCGCCTCGTACTGGTGGCTGTAACAAACTGCCGTAATTCGCCCTCCGGGGTGGTGACTATCTTTACGAACGGACAGCCACCAGTATCAGTCGTCCGCCTGTGCCCGTCGGCGCGCGCGCTCGACTGATTCCCCCTCCCGGAGTACCGATTCGACGAACAGCTCGCCCGCTCGATACGAGGAGCGGACCATCGGTCCCGAAGCGCAGTACAGGAAGCCGAAGTCGTCCTCGGCGACGCGCTGCCAGGTGTCGAAGACGTCGGGGTGGACGTACTCGCTGACTTCCAGATGCGACCGGGACGGCTGGAGATACTGGCCGAACGTGACGATGTCGGTGCCGACCTGGTGCAAATCCGAGAGGGTCTGGTACACCTCGTGGGCGTACTCGCCGACGCCCAGCATCAGGCTGGTCTTGGTGAAGACGTCGCTCTCACGGCTCGCCTGGCGGAGCACCGACAGCGACTGCTCGTAGCCCGCCCGCCGGTCACGCACCGGCCACTGGAGCCGGTCGACGGTCTCGATGTTGTGGGCCAGCACGTCGGGCTCGGCGTCGATGATCTGCCGGACGAGGTCGGGATCGTCCCGGAAATCGGGAATCAGACACTCGACCAGAATCGACGAGTCGCGCCGCTTGATCTCCCGGATGGTCTCGGCGAAGTGACCCGCGCCCTGGTCGGGGAGGTCGTCGCGGTCAACGCTGGTCAGGACCACGTAGTCAAGCCCGATCTCGGCGACGGCGTCGGCGACGTTCGCCGGCTCGTCGGGGTCGAGTGGCTCCATCCCGCCGGTCTCGACGTCACAGAAGTTACACCCCCGCGAGCAGCGGTCGCCCATGAGCATGAACGTCGCCGTCCCGGGACCATTGTCCCCCGACCAGCACTCGCCCATGTTCGGGCAGTTGGCCTCCTCGCAGACGGTGTGGAGGTCCCGCTCGCGCAGCGAGCGCTTGATCTCCGTGAACCGCTCGCCCGACGGTGGCGCCGTCTTGAGCCAGTCGGGCTTGCGCCTGGGACTCATTACGGGGAGTTAGGTCGTTCAGGCAAAAGCCGTTGGGTTCGGTGTCGTGACGTCCGAACTGTTTAGACGCTGGACGGTTTTACCACACGTATGGCACGCGCTGATCGCCCGGATACCACAGGTCGGGAAATCCGGCTCGTCGAGAACCCCGACGGCCAGTGGACGGCTCGCGACCTGGGCGTCGAGGTCACTGCACAGGGCGAGACGCGGGTGGCCGCACTCGACGCCCTCGATGACGTGGTCGCCGCGCTTTCGGGCGAGGCGGGTCACGAACCCACAGACGAGGAACTCCATGAGCTGGGCGTCGACCCCGACGCCGCTCGCGAACAGGATGACGAACTGCCGGACATTCTGAAGTAGCGCCGATGGTATCGCGGGACTTCTCTGGAACTGAAATATACAAAGTCCTGGTGAACGTCGGGAACTTCCGACACGTCCGGACGACAGGTGACCATCTCATTCTGAAGTGGGATCCTCCGGCCGACCACATTGACACGGACACACGGACAGTTGTGGTGCCGACCCATGACTCGGTCAGTATCGGGACGCTACGGGATATCGCCGATGACGCAGGCGCTACGGACTTCGAGGCGTTCTGTGCGTGGATCGATCGCAACAACTGAGTGCCAATCGACACTCATTACGACCATAGATCGGCTCTCCCAACTACTTCCACTCCGCCATGGAAACGCCTTTGCCGTCGGGGTGCCGCCATGCTGACGTGCCAAGCCGAGCCGACAGCGAGCCGACGGTGGCGGTCGAGGAGGTGCTGCCCGAGTTGGCCGACGCCTTCCCCTTCGAGCGGTTCAACGAGATGCAGTCGGCGGCCCTGTCCGCCCTGCTCGACCGCGATGACAACGTCGTCGTCAGCGCTCCCACGGCCAGCGGGAAGACCGCGCTGGCCGAACTAGCCATCTGCAAGACGCTCCAGGCCGGCGGGACGGCGCTCTTTCTCGCGCCGCTGCGCGCGCTCACCAACGAGAAAGAGAGCGAGTGGGAGCGATTCGAAGAGCTGGGCTACTCGGTGTACGTCGTCACCGGCGAGCGAGACCTCTCCCCGCGTCGGGCCGAACGCGCCGACATCCTCGTGATGACTCCCGAGAAGGCCGATTCGGCCACCCGGAAACACGAGACGGCTCGCTATTCGTTTATCACCGACGTGGACTGCTGTGTCATCGACGAGGTCCACCTGCTGGATTCGGACCGGCGCGGGGCAGTGCTGGAAGTCACGGTCTCGCGACTGCGGCGGCTCTGTGACCCCCGCGTCGTCGCGCTGTCGGCGACGATGCCCAACATCGACGACGTGGCCGACTGGCTCGACGCGCCAAGCGAGACGACTTTCGCCTTCGGCGAGTCGTACCGGCCGGTGCCGCTGAACGCCGACGTGAAGACCTACACCCACGGCGAGAACGCCTTCGCCGACAAGTATCGGCGGCTCTACCGGGCGCTCGATCTGGCCGAGCCACACATCCGCGAGGAAGGCCAATCGCTCGTGTTCGTCTCCTCGCGGCAGGACACCGTCCAGGCCGCAAAAAAAGCCCGCGACGAGATCGCTGAGCGGGACATCCCGATGGGCGCCCGCGGGGACTACGACTTCCACAACGACGCCGCCGACCTGAGCAACGACACGCTGCGCCAGTCGGTGCTTGACGGGGTGGGCTTTCACCACGCCGGCCTCGCCCGCGAGGACAAGAACCGTGTCGAGCAGTGGTTCAAAGAGGGGAAGATTCAGCTCCTCTTTTCGACCTCGACGCTCGCCTGGGGCGTGAACCTCCCCGCCCGCTGTGTCGTCATCCGCGACACCAAGCTCCACGACCCACTCGAGGGCGAGGTGGACATGAGCCCGCTCGACGTCCTGCAGATGCTCGGCCGGGCGGGCCGGCCGGGCTACGACGACCTGGGCTACGCCTGGGTCGTCTGTGACCGCTCGGACGCGGACAAGTACCGTCGGCTGCTGCGCGATGGGAAAGAAATCGAGTCCCGGCTCGCCGGGGAACTCGACGCCCACCTCAACGCCGAGATCGCGCTGGGGACGATCCGGGACATCGACGACGTGATGAGCTGGCTGGAGACGACGTTTTACTACGCCCGCGCGAAGTCCTCGCCCGACGCCTACGACGCCGGCAGCGACCTCCGCGACCGGGTCTCGACCACCCTCTCCGAACTCGTCGCCGACGGGTTCGTCGAACGCGACGGGCTCCGAATCGAGGCCACCCGGCTCGGGCAGCTCGCCTCGAAGTTCTACCTCCGGCTGGAGACGGCCCGCAGATTTGCCGACCTCGCCGAGCGGTGCGAGGCGGCGGCGAGCGAGGGCGACGCGGAGCCGATAGCTGTCGACGACGTGCTCTCGACGGTGGCTGGCGCGACGGAGTTCGACAGCGTCAGCGCCCGCTCGGACGAGCAGGACGCAGTGAACGCTGTCCTTGGAACCCCTCCCGACGAACTCGATGCCGGCCAGCGGAAGGTGCTCGCGATTCTCCGGTCGGGGATGACCGGCACCACGCCCACGGAACTCAAGAGCGACGCCTGGGTCATCCGCCAGAACGCCCTGCGCTTGCTCGCGGCCCTTCGGGAGTTCCTCGACAACCTCGCGCCAGGGCGCTTTGCTAACCTGGCCTGCCGGGTCGAGGCCCGCGTCGAGCACGGCATCAGCGACGACGCCGTGGGGCTGACCGCCATCGACGGCGTCGGGTCGGGCCGGGCCGGCAAACTCGCCGCCGCGGGGCTGTCCAGCCCGGCCGACATCGTCCGCGCGGGCGTCTCCGGGCTGGTCTCGGCCGGGCTCTCGGAGGGCGTCGCCGAACAGGTGGTGACTAACGCCCGCGAACTTCCCGTGGTCGTCGTCGACTGGGGCGACTTTCCGGACGCTATCGCGACCGGCGACCACGACATGCGCGAGGTCACCGTCGCGAACAACGGCGGCGGCGCCCGCGCGGGGCTGCGCGTGACGGTCAACGGCCGCGAGATGACGGCCAAGCCCGCCTATCTCGGCCAGACGACTCTCCCGGTCGCCGTCTTCGGCGCTGACGCCGACGAACTGATCTTCACCGTCGAAGTGACGTTCCCCGACCAGCCCCTCGACCCGGTCACCTCATCGCGGACGGTCACGGTCCGCTGACGAGCGCGGTGGTGTCGATGTCGGGCTCGCTCGACCGTCTCGCATAACGCGCTCAGATAGCCCGATGAAATGTATAGCGACATCTAAACTCGTTTAAACGAAGAAAAACGGCACCGGTGAAACCAGCTAAAATCAAGCAAACGAAACGTAACCGGACGAATTGGGCACAACCGTCTCCCGTTTATATGGGGGAACGGGGCTTACGCTGGCGTGAGGAGGAACCCAATGTCCAGTGCTTCGCCCCTTCGGTTGCCGACTGATGCATTCCCCAGCGGCGGTGTCGACGTCCGAACGCTGGCCGTCCGACCGGTTCAGTTCCTCGGGTTCTGGACCGCTGTCGTGGCCCCACTGGCGTATCTCGCGCTTCTCATGAGTCCACTGGACGGACGGGGGCTCCTTCTCCTGCTAACCGGTGTGTTCTTCGCTAACGTCCTCGGCCTCATTGTGGGCCGAGGGTACCGCGCGGACGCCTGAGAGGGGATCCCCCTCCCCCTCACGCGGTTCCGCGGTCTTTGACCCCCTTTCGAGTCACTCCATCAACACGCCACGGAGTTCCGCAGCGTCACCCGCCAGATGGTGGACCATCGAGAGGTCCGTCTCCGCGCCGTCGCCCTGGAAGCCGACGGTCGTCATGCCGGCTGCCACGGCCGCCCGCGCCCCCGCGTGTGAGTCCTCGACGGCCCAGCAGTCGACCGGATCGACGCCCAGCTCGCTCGCGCCGTGTTCGTAGATGTGCGGTTCGGGCTTGCCCGGCGCGTCGATGTCCTGTGCGCTGACGGCGGCGTCGAAGTGATGGAGCAGGCCAAAGCGGTCCTCGATGACGTCGATCCAGTCCCACGGCGCCGAGGTCGTCAGCGCCAGCGACGTGCCGGCGCCCCCGAGGTCGGCCAGCAGGTCGTCGACGCCGTCGAGCATCGTTGCGTGTTCGCTGTATATCTCCTTGCCCGCCTCCTCGAACAGGCGCTCGTACTCTTCGCGGGAGACGACGAGGTCGTACTCGCCGTCGAGATCGGGGTACACTTCGGTGTAGTCCCGGCCGGTGATGGCCGACAGCGGGATGTCGTCGTCGGGCGCGACCGTCGGCAGGATGTGTTCGCGCTGCACAGTGACCCAGTGGTCCTCGGAATGGACGAGGACACCGTCCATGTCGAAACAGATCGCCGTGGGTGCGTTGCTCATTACCTTTTCTCACTCGCCCGAGCGGTTTGCCCCTTGCGCTCCGATCGAGTTCCGTGGAGCCGAGGGTTTAGATAGCGGGACGGGGCCACCCCCGCTATGCACGACGGAACGCGCGTGATGGCCGGCGAGTGTACGACTGTCTTCGAGGGGTCCCGCGAGCGCGAACAGCGGGGCGACGTACTGGTGGTGGTCAAGCCCGACAACACCGTCCTTGTCCACGACGCCGGGGGGTACCAGCCCGTCGCCTGGCTCACCAGAGCCGACAGCGTCGCCGTCGAGGACGGGACCGTCACCGCCCGCGACGGCGAGCAGTTCCTCCGCGTCGTCGCCCACGAGGAACACGGTAGCGCCCGATTCCCGGCCTCGGAGGCCGGCGTCCCCGTCGGTGACTGTCCGAACTGCCCGGGGACGCTGGTGCGTGCGGCCGGCGACGTGACCTGTACCGGCTGTGGCGAGCGCTACGGCCTGCCGACAGACGCCACCGTTTCCGGCGGCCGCTGTGGGGACTGTACGCTCCCGACGATGCGGGTCGAACGCGGCGAAGCTATCGAGTGTTGCATCGACCGGAGCTGTGAATCACTCGACGACCGGGTCGAGACCCTGTTCGACCGCGAGTGGGACTGCAAACACTGCGACGGCGACCTGCGGATTCTGCGGCGGGGCGGTCTCATCGCGGGCTGTGAGAACTATCCGGACTGCGACACCGGTTACGCGCTCCCGTCGGGGCTCGTCGTCGACCGGTGTGCGTGTGGCCTGCCGACCTTCGAGACCAGCGGCGGCCGGCGCTGTCTGGATAGCGGGTGTGAACAGTCGGGATAAATCGTCGGGACACGCACCCAACCCGCAGGGGATTTCACCCTCGGTCGACCAGAAACGGGTATGCAACTCACGCTCGACGGCGACGTCGTCCGGGCCGACAGCCGCGCCCGCGAGCGGTTCTACGACTCGCGCGGCTACGGTCGCGTCCGCGGCGGCGACCTCGACCTCGCGCCGGTGGAGGCCGCCCACCTCTGTTATCGGGGCGACATCGACGCCGTCGACGGGATGGACGTACAGAAGCTGCTCGCGTCGGGGACCGTCTCCGCTGTCGACTTCCTCGTCTACAAGGATCTGCGCGATCGGGGCTTCTACCTCACGCCCGCCCGCGAGGGGTGGGTCGACGACCCCGACGGCGTGGACTTCGTCGTCTATCCGCGCGGGCAAGGCCCCTGGGACGACGCCGTCGCCCACCGCGTCCGCGTCGTCGGCGAGCGCGACGACGTGCCCGCGCCGTCGCTGGGCGACTGCGTGCTGGCCGTCGTCGACGAGGAGAGCGAACTGACGTATCTGGACACCGCGACCCGTGAGATCGATGGGACCAGCGCCGCCGACGTGCCTGCCGTTCGTGGCGAACTGCTTGCCGAGCGGGTCCTGTGCTGGGACCCGCCCGAAGCGCTGTACCGGCAGGCGTTCTACGGCCAGCGACTCGACGAGGACGCCGTCCAGCTCTCGCTCGTGGAGGCGGCGTATCTGTCGCGGGCGGGCGTGCTGTCGGTCGACGGTGGCGCAGACGCCGTCGTCGCCCGCGGCCGCGAGGTCGAGGGCGAGCGCTTCGACCGGCGATTGGGTGTCTACGCCGCCCTGCGGGACTCGGGCGTCGTCCCCAAAACCGGCTTCAAGTTCGGCGCGGACTTCCGGACCTACGCCGACGTCGAAAGCGTCGACGACCTGGGCCACTCCGAACTGCTGGTGCGGGTCCTTCCTGCGAGTCACGGCTTCGAGCCGCGCGACCTCGCACTC
>Ga0209946_1001173_pt1 | contig 10708 bp, 8 predicted proteins | sample SalPon2_A_H2O_MG_FD_185704 | JGI IMG/M metagenome (GOLD analysis project Ga0209946, IMG submission 185704) | Salt pond water microbial communities from South San Francisco under conditions of wetland restoration - Salt Pond MetaG R2_A_H2O_MG... | ecosystem: Environmental > Aquatic > Non-marine... | reverse complement strand
GGGAACGGAAATATACCCGATGACAACTTTAGTATCGACGAGTCGACGCCCAACGGGATCGGCAGCGGCTTCTGCGGACAGACCATCGAGAGCGTCACGTTCGGTGGCGAGCAGGAGGAGACGCTGGCCGACATAATGTTCGTCATCGACACCTCGGGGTCGATGGGTGGGTCCAAAATCGACAGCGCAAAAGACGGCGCAATCGAGCTTATCGGCGGCGACACCGACCTCTCTAACGACGCGAACGATGGTGGGTTCGACCCGACTGTGGATGTCGGTGCCGTCGAGTTCTCCAGTTCCGCGGCGCTAGTTGAACCCCTCGGGACCGATCAAAATACCGTGGAAAGCTCTATTGATGCTCTGAGTGCGGGTGGTGGCACAGACCTCGGTGCTGGAATCAGAGAGGCCAACGAGCAGTTCTTCGTCGATCCGAACGCCCAATCACCTGACTTCTCTCTTGGCCCCAACAACCGATCGGGCGTGCCCGACTTCATGATCGTCCTGGGCAACGGTGACACGTCCGGCGGCAAGGACCCTGCAGACGATGCGAAGAACAACGGTGTCACTATCTTCGGAATCGCCTACGGCGATGGCGCCGAGGTGGATGATTTCGAAGAGATCTCCGGTGAGGAGCCCAGCGACCCCGACTACCAGGACTACACGTTCGACGCGGACCAGGACGACATCACGGACATCTTCAATCAGATCGGCGAGGAGATCTTCGGGACCTACACGATCGAGTACGAGACGGCCAACTGCGAGGAGGACGGCCTCGACCGCAACGTGGAGGTGTACGTCGACGACCCCGACGAGGGCGACGCCGACGCGACAGGGTCCTACGTCGCACCGAACTGACCACCAGCTACCCGACTACGGTACGCGGTTTCGACCCACATAGTGTACGGCGGTTCGACTCCGCCGGTGGGCTTTCGGAGGACGACCGAGTGATAAACGACCAAACCAACCCGGGACGGGACACAAACGCCTGTGGACCATCGGACAGTGTTGACTACGTCGTCACGGGCGACACCCTGCCCACCAACATCGCAAACTCCGGCGGTGCCCATAGCCTCAACTCCGGACCCCGCATCGAACCGGTCGACCTCAGCGAGCATGTAGCAGTGCGGCCCCTGACAGTTGATACGAGCCAGCAGGACACTAACGGGGATGCGGTCAACACACTATCGGCAAAGATTAGTGTGACCGGAATAGTTATTATGAAGACTACAAGCAATCCGAAGAGGAATGCGAGCCCACACTCAACCATCGCAGGAAGACCCTACAATACGCGGCGGATCAGCCTCCAACAACCAACTGGGAACGGGTCAGGAACGACTCATCCGGGGCGGACCGGTCCCCACCGGAGAAACAAGAGCATATGACCGAGCGCAACATCAATCGGCGAAAAGTACTCGCTGCAGTCGCCGGAACGAGCGTAGCCACGTTCGTCGGTCTTGGGTACGCGACTGGCGACGCAGTCAGGTACACAAGAGCTTCGTCACATAACTGTGAGGAGTACACATTGGACGCGGAGTGGCGCGAAACGTACACTAGAGACGGTGAGACGACGCTCTTTGAAGATACAACGGACTCGGGAACCGGAACCGAGCCCGACGAACCCTCGATCATCCAGTTAGACGATATTCTCCCTGGCGATAGGGGCACGGTCAGTTTCACCGTCGAAGCAGCCAAAAGAAATACCGACGCGAGCGATACGGTCACGCCAACACTCGGGCTCAATCTGACAGAAACAGCCGAAAACGGACTCAATGACCCCGAGAGAGAAGCCGGTGATACCACCGAAAGCGTGGGGGAACTTCAGGAGCATCTGTACGTCAACGTCTGGGAAAACACCGGTATCCTCGGATTCGACGCCCTCGGTGCCGACGACCTCACCCAGCAGATCACTGAATCGACGATAGCCGGGGGGACTCTTGCCCAAGTAGCTGAGGACCTAGATGACGAACCGCTTGGGTCGATCGATGCGACATCGGATGGTGACTCGGTGTCGGTCACACTCCGCTGGGAATTCATTGATTCAGATAGCGTCAACGAAACGCAGACCGACTCGGTCACGTTCGATCTCAACATCGATTGTCAACAATGACCCCTCAAATCCCCCACTACGCCGATGACGCACCTGCTTCTACCAGTTACGTGGTATCGGCCACTAAATATAAGAGGGTCGCTCGAGAGGTAATATTAACGTACGCCGCTGGGGCGGCTTGGAGGCGTGGGTGAGACAAATGGGTGAACAAGATCTCAGCCGTCGGCAGATACTCACCGGTGTTGTTGCGGCCGGTGGGGCGGGCGCCCTCGGGGGTCGGGGGACGACCGCACTCCTTTCGGATAGAGAGACATTTAGCAACAACTCGATTCAGGGGTCAGCCAGCACTGCTGGCATCGTTGATCTCGAAGTTGATGTCGGTTCGATCAATGATGCACTCGGAATCGTATATTCGATAAACCTCCCCGAAGGTATCAATAATAACCCATCGTACATCTGGGTTCAAGTGAATAAGTGTCCGATACCGACCGGGCATCTCGAAAATATAGGTGTCGACCTTCGAGTTGAGTGTGCAAGCCAGCCGTCGCCCTACGTGATTATCTCGGGGTCGCTATTAGATGTAGTTAACGAACTCCGGGAGAGCGGCGGAGAACAGCTGCTTTGTTCTGACACCGAGGATCAACGGTGTTTCGAACCTGGCGACGATGTTGACGTGGTGCTTGAAGTAGACCGTGTGGATGAAGCGATCAGCGGTACAATCGAATTCGAATTTGAATTCTACGGCGAGCAGTGCCGATATAACGACGGGTCTGAATCCCCGTTCACCCCGCTGGACCCTTGTGATGGTGGTACCTCCACTCCTGGCCAGGCGATTAGTTGGATCGCGTTCTGCTCGTTGAAGAGTGACCTGTCGGCAAGTATGAATGTCGTCACCACGGACGACGACGACGACCCCACGTCCGTTGACTGGTCGACGACCCACCCCGTCGATTACGTCCTAATAAAATCCGGCCAGAACTACACAATATACGACTATGGCGAGGACAGCGATCGTACAGAAGGAACTGTAACCAGCGGTGGCGACCCCGATGCGGACTTCTACGGTAGGGCTTCCGGCGGCGCCGCCAGTGGGTTCGGAAATACGCCGAGTAGTACCTTCGGTAACGATTCAGGTACAGGGAACACCTTCGGTAACACTCCGGGGAACAACAGCGTGTCGTCGAACCCATGTGAACTGGCTGCCGATGTCGTCGGCGACGGGACGTTCAACGATGGTACGTCACTCAAACTCGAGTGGGACGGGAACGAGTTCAACGAGGATAATTAATGACTGACTCCAGCGACTCGGCTACGGCCTCAGATTCGACCCGTAACGAGTTACCTTGGCGACGGATCGCGAACATCGCCGGACTAGTCATCCTTATTGCAGTTGTCCTCCCGTTCGTGATCTTCGCGGTACCACAACTCGTCGGCGCCAGCCAAGGCTACGTCGTCCTCTCGGGAAGTATGGAACCGGTAATGAGCCCCGGGGACGCCGTAATTATCGAAGACGTCGAGCCCGCCAATATACAGGAGGGCGACATCATCACTTTCGGTGGGGGGGTTGACAGTTCGCCGACAACCCACCGCGTAATCGAGGTTACACAGCAGGATGGGACGCTGGCCTTCCGGACTGAGGGTGACGCGAACGAGGACCCGGACTCGTCGTTAGTCACTCCCAACGAAATCCAAGGGCGCGTTATGTCGGTCGGCGGGCAACCGTTCGTCATTCCGTACATCGGCTACGTCGTCAACTTCGCCAGCACGCAACTCGGAATGGTCGCATTCCTCGCCATACCGATCTCGCTGCTCGTGCTCAACGAGATCTGGAACGTGATTGTCGCGGCCCGACCGGAGCAAGACTCCGGCGGCGGGGCCGCGAGCGACACCGAAGCTGAAGCGACCCAAACTGACGCATCCGAGTCAGGAGCTGTCGACACGGACACTACGGCTACAGATACGAGCACGCCTAGTCCTGGTGGGGCCGAATCCGCCGCCGCCGACGATGGAGTTGTTGCGACTCCCGAGACGGGGACAGACACTGCAGGGGCCGAGGCCGCTGAACCGGATGATGGGGGGGTCTCGTTTAGTGCCGCAGAACTCCAACTCGGGCTCGTCGTGCTTGCGGTGTTTCTGATCTACAGCGTTTGGGTTGCCTATACTCTTTTTACAACATACGACTCTGTTGAGATATGGGCTTTCGGCGTCGCAGGGGGCGCCGGCGCGTCCTTCCTCCTGCTCGCCGGGCTGTACTTCTTCGGCGGTGGTGCTGACGCCGATACGGGAAAACCTGACGCGGGTATAACAGACTCCGAGCCTGCATCAGAACCTTCTGCGGAGCCCGACTCACCACCTGACGTTGCGACTGAGGAGCCTAGCACCGCCGATGAAGACACTGATCCCGTTGTAGGGAGTCCCGAACGGCAACTCTCCGACGGCGGCGCAACGACGGAGGACGACGAGGACGCCCATGACGAGGATCACAACCCTGAGGACGGGCAGATGTCGAGTGACTGATGCGACCGACGGCTTGAGCGCAGACGACAGCGCTGATTGACATCGCTAACGTGGAGCAACTCTTGGGCTCAGAACCGAATCGAACGAAGCACATAAGATTGTACCCGCAGACTGGCTATACAGCGCTATGGTTGGGGGAGACGGATCCAATGAGTCTGAAGGGAACGGCATTCCACTCCGAGTCGCGCTCGGCGCTGCACTCGCGTCACTCGTTGCAATCAGGCTCATCCCGATCGATTCGGTTCTTCGGGGGGCCGACGTTGTGCTCCTCTCGAACGATCCTTACGCGTACGTCTATTGGGTGGAACGCGCGCTGACAGAACAGCAGATATCGGATGCGGCTCCGACAACGGGGCGGGCCGAACCCCTGCTTATTTGGACGCTCGCCGCGTTTTCGTTTCTCCTCGGTGGCGTTGAGCGGGCCGACCTCGTCGTTGCGTGGTACCCGGTCGCGACGGCTCTGATCTCGGGGCTTCTGGTCTTTGTCCTCGCCCGAATCTTGACCGACGACGTCCGTATCGCATTGGCGGCAGTCGTCATGTTGGCAGTTACCCCACTTCACGTCTCCCGTACCGCACTCGGCTTCGGGGATCACCACGCCTTCGACTATATGTGGTTGCTGCTCACAGCGACGGCGCTCATCTGGCTGCTCGTCCGGACGGATGCCGGCCGCCGACGCCGGTGGCAGATGGCCGCCGTCCTCGGAGGGGCACTCGCAGGACAGACGCTTGCGTGGGGGGCAAGCCCGCTCATGCTCGTTCCCACGGCCGGCGCGGTCGGCGCCGCCTCACTGATCGTGATCCGAACTGACGACCCCGCACGTACTCTTGCCCCCGTTGTCGCCGGCTTCGCTCTCGCCGCCGCCATTAGTCAACTCGTCCATCGGACATTCGCTTGGCACGATCCGTTTGTCGCGGTGACGCCGGTGCTGCTGTTCGGCGGCGGACTCGTCGTCCTCGGACTGGTCGGGGCCATCGACCGACTGGATCGCTCGTGGCCGGCATTACTCGCCGCCGAATCGGCTGTCGTCGGGCTTGGGGTTGTAGTCGCTTGGTTTGTAGCGCCCGGAGCCGGTGCTGCCGCACTCGAGCAAGTCCAGGGATTCAACGCCTTTATCGAGGGGCTCGAAGGCACCGGAATCGGGGAAACCACGTCGCTCACCGCGGCGTTCGGCCCGATACTCGGTCCACTCATTTTGCTCGGGTTCAGTCCGTTCTTGGGGCTACCGGCGACGGCGTGGGGCGTCGTCCGCGGGTGGCGCGAGCGCGAACCGGCGTGGATCGCCCTCGCGGTCTACGTACTGTGGTTTCTGGGCCTGGCGTTTATCCAGCGACGGTGGGCCGTCCAGTTGGGGCTGTTCCTCTCAGTGTCTGCCGGCGTCGGCTTCATCATGTTCGCCCACTGGCTGGCGCTCGTGTTGCCACCGGTTCCGTTCCGGGACGAGCCCCCCGAGACCCAGGACGCGATCGAGCCGCCGGACAGGCAGCGACTCGCCCTGTTAGGTGGCCTCGGAGCCGTCGGCATCGGGTCGAGCACGGTCTATTCTCGTTTCATCCTCTCGCAACTCGCAATTGACGATGGGGCCTATGAGGCCGCCAGTTGGATGCGCGAGCACGCCGATGAACGTGGCTGGTCGTATCCACAGAACTACGTCCTCTCCTCGTGGGGGCGTGCGCGAATGTTCAACTATTTCGTCAATGGCGAGTCGGGGTCGTATTCGTACGCCAGACAGCACTACGAGGATTTCATCTTTGGTGACAGCCCAGCGGAGTGGTACGATCGATTTCAAGATCGAGTCGGCTTCATTATCACGCGCAATAGGGTCGGGGCTGGACTGTTGAACAACCAAGCGCGTCTCCACGACAACTTTGGGAGCGCGGGCAGCACCGTAACCGGAGTCGGCCATTACCGGGCGATGTGGGAAAGCGAGGGCGGTGAAGTCAAAGTATTCACGCTCGTTCCCGGCGCCACAGTCACGGGGACCGGCCCCGCGGAGACCGAACTCACACTGTCGACGACGGTGGCCGTCGACGGGACCGGGCGGGTAGTCCCGTATCGCCGTCGCATCGACACTGACGCCGAGGGTGCGTTCTCAATCGTCCTCGCCAATCCCGGCGAGTACATGTTCGCTGATCAAGACGTGACGTTGACTGTCGACGAGGCCGACGTTCGCGACGGCGGGACGCTTTCGGTGGAGTTGTAGTGTCGTAGGTGGTCTGAACCCCGACCTGCGTTTTCTTCTATAACTTGAACACGAGTATGAGTGCGTTGTCTGGAGCTGTTAGTACGGATTACAGAGCGACAGCGATGCATCGGGGTATACACGTCTGTTCTTGTGCCCGACCAGAATTGTACTATATTCTGAGAGGGTCACCCGTTCCAGATATGTCTGCACTGATGTCATATTGTTGCGTCGCTTGGGCTTTTCGAGGCTTTGAGTCGCTCCCGGGGTCGTTCACAGTCTGACCCTACATCCGATTAATGCTGTACTAAACTCACGTGGTCAATGAGTTTGCTCCCTCATCCGGCCATTAACACTGCTTCATTCGGCGATTATCTATGATAATAACAGGGAATGATGTGTTACGTCCAGCCCGCCTGCAGTGAAGGGCTGGATAACGGACGCGCCAATCATGACAGATCGGAATATCGAACTATCACGGCGGAAGCTCCTCGGCGCTGCCGGTGCTATTGGCATTGCCGGGGCTGGGGCAGGCATAGGCACAAGCGCGCTGTTCTCAGACGAGGAATCGTTCACAAACAACTCGATTGATGCTGGGACACTTGACCTGATTGTCGACTACTATACTAGCCGGGATCAGGGTAGCTTCGGCTCTGATAGCCAGTCAGGCGAGATTAACGGTGACGGTGTCACCGAGTACACGTATGACGTCGTTGATCTGAAGCCCGGTGATAGCGGGACGCTCGCCTTCTGTCCAAAGGTTGTCGACAATCCGGGATGGCTCTGGGTCGGTAGCGTAAACGGAGTCATTGACTACGAGAACGGTCAGACGGAGCCTGAAGAGGATGTCGACGCGACGACCGGTGGCACCCTCGATAATGGGACAAACGACGGCGTGGGTGCGGGGGAATTGAGTGACGCAATTGAAGTCACCGTCTCCTACGCCGAAAGCGTTAGCTATGACTCTACTAGTAATAAACTCACGTGTACCAACACGCGTGAACTAAACAATCCAGACAACTACACCCTCGCTAATCTGGCCAAGGATCTCGAACGTGGGTTCGCATTGGACGGGGACCAATCTAGCGGTGACGACGTGGTTGACGCCTATCCGAGTTCGTCGGACGGGGACGACCAGCAGGGGCCCCTGTCTATGTATCGAGTGGGAAGTCCCGACCGATGTTGGGAACGAGATACAATCCGACGCGTTGGAACTGTCGTTCCAGTTCGCAGCCGAGCAGGAGCGCAATAACCCCGATCCCGACAACCCGTTCGTAGACGTCACAGTCGGCCCTCCCGGTGGCAGTACCAGCTACGACTTCAACTCCGTCCAGGCTGCCATCGACGACTCTGAAACACCCGCGGGAGGCGTGATCAGCGTGGCACCGAATCCGGATGATTACGACGAACAAGTTACGCTTGATAAGGAAGACATCCTGCTGCTCTCGACTGGAGGGCCGAGTCAGACGACGCTCACCGACCGGGTCGTCGTGAGCGCCGACGGCGCGACCCTCTGTGGATTTACCGTGTCACCACCATCTCCATTCGATACCTCCGAATCTGAAGCGATCAGAGTCTCCGATAGTGCTGACGGGGTGTCTATAATCGATAACGTCGTGGAGAACTTTGGACGAGAAGTGAGCAGTAGTGATGCGAACTTCTGGGGTACTGACGGCATCAATTTGTTTGGCGGGGATAAAAATGATGCCATTGAGGATGTGACTGTTAGAGGCAATATCGTTCGGAACGTGTATAATGCCGACCAAGGTGGTTCGGCTGGGATCAGCATCCAGGGTAACGTGGACGGAGCCACAGTAACGAATAATACGATCAAAGAGATTGGCGTTGATCCAGCATCTGGAACTCCAGTCAATTCCTATGCATTCGGTGTGATAATTCGCGGGACCGGGAATCACACTGTTGACCCAACGAACGTCAACGTCGTTGATAACGACATCAGCTCAGTGCTTGCTAGCGATGATACCGACTTCTTGGGGGTCGGTTTCAGCGTCCAAGCATCTGGAACTAATTATGTCACCCGTGACAATACTATTGATGATGTTAATATCGGTGTTGAACTAACGGGGGCAGCAACGGAACTGAACTTGACCGGGAACAGCATCAGCAATATTGACAATAGTGTCAATAGCACCAATAACCCGGGGGTTCCGCCACTGTACCTTGGAGATCAGACCGGTAACGCACCAATCGCGACATTCATCGCCGAAAACTCCTATGACGTGGCTGTGAAGCCAGATGGACCGTTCGGACTATATCTACAGGCAATTGTCCCACAGTGATGCAAGTCAGTGTGTCGGTACACTTGCTTGGAGTATAACCTCTACTGCCTGCTCGTTTGGACACTGATCCAGCTGTTCAGATACTCTTTGTTCGGTATCGCGTGCTGAAATAGCGCTCTCAGTTACATCTATACTGCTTCACATAGCGGTATGTCGATTGCTGACGCGAGCTGGACTCCGGACGCGGGCAGTACGATCCCGACGAGGCCAGTTCTCAGAATCTGGGCGCTTGCGCTGGCGATGTACGGGATCGGCGACGGTCTCACAACGGTTCTGGTGGTCTGGGCAAGCCCGCTCCATCGCGAGGCCAATCCGGTCGTAATCGCTGCCATTGACGCCTTCGGTGGCGGTGGACTCATCGGGCTGAAGGCGCTTGCTATCGGCGTCTGTGTCGGAATCAGCCTCTGGGGAAGCATGGATGACGACCCGTTCGTTTTCTACCTGCCACCCATCACCCTGGCGCTCGTCGGGACGGCGACGACGCTGCTTAATCTTAATCTACTGTTGTGACCCTCAACCACCGGTTTCGCATCTGAATTGCTGTGGCTGGGTATAGACAGTACACGCAAAACATCGATACCTTCGCGATTGCTTCCAGCCAGCACGGAATTCGCTGATGCAGTCAGCCGTCCCCAGCAGCCATTGTATGATTATGGGATCTGCTGTGACTCATTTACGGTCGTTAGTGATATTACGGGAACTGGTGTTAACTCTGTCATAGGCGCTTATTCTGGGCGATAAGACATCGAAGTGCTTTTTTGATCGCGTAAGCAATTATATATCAATGCAATACAGAAGACGTGAAAAGAAACCGACAACCGACGAGAGGTTAGACGGCTTCTGCAAGATATGATAAAAAGCCAGGAAAATAATAAATAAATGTTTCTCTCAAATTCAGGCCTTGATTTCACCTATCGTTTTCACCCCCGAGTCTCAACCCGGGACTATATCGGACAAGGACAAACACGAGTATAAGTTATGAACCCGTCAAAGTTCAGCCAATCAAGTCCAAACAACCCGAGCATTGATGCCCCTGACATGGACACCAACCCCGATGTGGACGCCGAGTCGAGCCGGGAGGACTCAGATCCATCCGATATCGCGATGCACCTCGGCATGGGGTTCGTGCATCACGACAAGCAGCACCGAGAGATGGCTGTGGATGCATTCGCAGTCGTCGATACGTTCCAGTTCCAACATGTAAGCGAGGAAACGGCACGGGAGGCCAGCGTCGCCTACGTTGATGCGCTGTGGGAAAAAGACCGGATCGAAGAAAAACACACGGTCAACGGCGAACTCAACCGAGATGCGCTTGCCGACGCTGACTGGTCGCCGGTCGCTGAAGCCTTCGAGCGGCGTGCCTCGCTCGTGGGAATTGACGCGAGATACGCGGAATTGTCGACGGTTGCCTGGCGCCGACACAAGGTTGGCGGTGATTACTGGACGCCGATGCAACGGGCTCAGATGTACGAACTCCGGGCTGCCCTGCAAGATCCCGACTACCCACACAAGCCGCGCGATGGCCAATCCGGCTTCGGTCCCGAACCTTCCCGGTATACACTGGGGAACGAACTCCACGATATGCGCCGGTTCGAGGAGGGACTGAAAGTGATGACGCCATATTTCGAACGGATCGCCCGTGCTCACGACGACCACTCCTCG